>Ga0136633_1002863_pt1 | contig 11630 bp, 14 predicted proteins | sample AntDrymeUQ832206_2_FD_105494 | JGI IMG/M metagenome (GOLD analysis project Ga0136633, IMG submission 105494) | Polar desert sand microbial communities from Dry Valleys, Antarctica - metaG UQ83 (22.06) | ecosystem: Environmental > Terrestrial > Soil > Desert | place: Antarctica: Dry Valley...
ATCTCGCGAAAGTACGCCTGCTCAAGAACAGTCTGTGGCGCGACCAGGCTGTCGCCTGTCGCCCGGGCGAGTTCTTGCGCGGTGGCGACGACGAGTCGACGCCAAGAAGGCCAGTGCTGGAAATCTGCGACGGGCTGGTCGGCCAGGTTCGACTGCAACATGTAGCCAACCGTCTCGGGATCGAACGCGCGGTGCCTTTCCAACCGCTTCACAAGGAAGGCAGCCGCCGTCGTCTTCCCGCCACCAAAGGCGCCGTTGATCCATACGAGGCGCCGCATGCCGGGAACGGTAGCGCCGGCTACCCGCACTCCGCGTATTGGTGGGCTAGCCCCTGCGGGCTCATGAGGTATCGCGTAATGCTGATGATCACGACGTGATATCCCGCGCCGTCGACGGCACACAGAAGCTGCGGCCTCGGATCTGCGCGTCGCGGCAGCCGTGAGCCAGCTAGGTTGCCGGCATGAGTGGGGACGTGACGGCCCATTGGGACCGCGTCTACAGCAGCAAGCGCCCCGACCAGGTCAGCTGGTACCAGGGTCGCCCCGACACCTCGTTGCGACTCCTGGTCGAGGCGGTGCACCCGGCAGCGGCGGTCATCGACGTCGGCGCCGGCGCCTCCACACTGGCGGACGAATTGCTAGACCGGGGCTTCACCGACGTGACCGTCCTGGACGTGTCGGCAGCGGCGCTCGAGTGCACCCAGACCCGCCTGGCCGGGCGCCAGCCCACCGCGGCGGTGATCATCGCGGACCTGCTCGCGTGGCAACCCGAGCGCCAGTACGACGCGTGGCACGACCGGGCCGTCTTCCACTTCCTGGTCGAGCCGAGCGATCGCCATCGCTACGTCTCTACCGCCCTGCGCACTGTGCGGTCAGGTGGGCACCTGGTGCTGGGGGCCTTCGCCGAGGACGGTCCGACGCAGTGTTCCGGCCTGCCGACCGCGCGCTACGACACCGAGGAACTGGCCGCGCAGTTCAGCGCCGGCTTCGAACTGGTACACGCCGAGCGCGACGAGCACCAGACGCCGGGCGGTGTGACGCAGTCCTTCACCTGGGTCGTGCTGACTCGGAAGTCGGACCTCGCCCTGGACTCGACGACTCAGCCTTGAACTGCGCCGACGTAGGTCAGAGTCTGGCGGCCGCATTCTGCCCGCGGGCGCGCAACGCCTCCTGGCGCTGGCGATACTCGTCGTCGTCGATGTCACCGCGGGCGTACCGCTCCGCAAGCATCTCTTCGGGGGGTCGATGCGCGGGCTCACTGCGCAGATTCGGGGGCGGGTTGAGCGAGCGAAACAGGGCGAGCCCGCCGACGATGAGCACTGCCCAGAACAGCACCATGCTCACGCCCATGAGGCCGTAGCCCCAACCGTTCATGTGATCGCCATACCAGATCATGGTGTCCGCTTCCTGTCATCAGACCGGCGCGGGATCTGGGCTTCGCCCAGCGCCGTACGTGATCCTGCGTCGAGCTGCCCCTTCCTGGTAGAGGCTTTGGTCCCGCATCCGCGGCCGGGCAAGGCGTTGACGCGTCACGTCAGGGCGAGACTGGCGCGCACGCCCACGTAGCCCGCGACGAGCACGAGCAATGCGGCGAAAGCGCGGGTGAGCGAGCGGCCGGGCAGCTGATCCGCGACACGCTGGCCGACGAGGGATGCGATCACGGCCGCCGCCGTGAACGGAACGATGACCTGCCAGTCGAAGTTGCCCTGCCCGGCCCGTGCGGCAAGTGCGACCGCGGAGTTCAGGGCGATGACGAGCAGGGACGTCCCCACCGCCGCCGTCATGGGGACGTGCAGGGCAACGACCAGCACCGGAACGATGGCGAACCCGCCACCGACACCGAAGAAGCCCGTGAGCGCACCGATACCCAGGCCTGCCGCGATGGTCGGCAACGTGGCCCTCCCGCCGCGTCGCAAGTCCGCCGCCGTCCCCTCGCCTCGTGGAGGCGTGCGGTCGACGTCCTGGTTCTGCGGATCCGCACCGGTGTCGTCGCCGGACCGAATCAGCATGCCTGCTGCCGCGACGAGCATGAGCGCGGCGAAGGCGAGCAGCAGCGCGTTCTCGTCGACCAGCCGGTTGAAGTGCGTGCCCACCAGGGAGGCGGGTACTCCGACCGCGGCGAGCAGGAGACCCGATCTCCAGCGGGTGTGACCGCTGCGCGCATGGCCGACGGCGGAGACCGTCGCAGTGAGGCCGACGATGACCAGGCTCGCCGTGGTGGCCTCCTGTGCGCTCATGCCCAAGGCGTAGACCAAAGCCGGGACCGTCAGGATGGAACCGCCGCCGCCGAGCGCTCCGATGACCAGACCCATGAGCAGACCGAGCCCGGCAGCGGCCAGGAGCATCAGGCGACTTCCCCCGGTTCGCCGTCGCCCCGTACGACCGGCAGGCCCGCCGCCGCCCAGGCCTGCATCCCGCCGGTGAGGTTGCGCGCGTCGTGTCCGCCTTCGACGAGAACGCGGGCGGCCTGGCCGGATCGATTGCCGCTGCGGCACACAACGATGACGGGACGGTCACGAGCGACGGTCGAGGGGTCAAGGGCCGCGAGTGGCAAGTGCTCAGCGGCTGGCGCGCGACCAGCCTGCCACTCGTCGTCCTCCCGGACGTCGAGCAGCAGCGCTTGTCCGGCATCGACCAGCAGGGCGGCGCGCTGTGGATCGATGTCCGGCGGGGCGGGTGAACTCACGAGGTTCTCCTTGCTTACGCAGACCTCCCAAGACCTAAGCAGCCCAGGTGAGACCAATATACCGGCGGGGGTATGATTCGTCGAGCCGGCCGTCAGCCAGCACCAACCGCCGAGCAGTCGACGAGGAGCCACAACGTGTGCCGTCCAGCAAAATGCGGGAAGTGCGGCAAGACCACCTGGTCCGGCTGCGGCATGCATGTCCCGCAGGTGATGTCCGCAGTGCCGGTCGGGCAACGCTGCACGTGCGACAACACCCAGACGGGGACCGGACTCTCCGGGCCGTCGCGCCTACGTCGCTTGAAGATCTTCCGACGCTGAGACGGCGGAACAACCCGTCCGTACCGACGTTGCACCTGATACCCCAGCAGGTATTCGTCCAAGAGGGAGGCACTCGCACATGAACGACACTCTCGAGCGCGACGGCCTGACCGTCACCATCATCGAGACCCCGACCCTGGGCGACCGCAGCTACGTCATCGATGACGGCCACCAGGCCCTGGTCATCGACCCGCAGCGCGACATCGACCGTGTGCAGGAGGTGCTCGAAGGCCGCCGCGTGACTCTGGCGGCCGTCGCGGAGACCCATGCGCACAACGACTACATCAGCGGCGGGCTGGAGCTCGCCCGTCGCGGCGGCGCGGCGTACCTCGTTCCGTGTGAAGCCGAGGTCGCCTACGAGCGCACGGAAGTCTGCGACGAGGACGTGCGCACCGTCGGGGCGATGACGATCCGCACCATCGGGACCCCTGGGCACACGCACCACCACGTGGCGTTCGCCGTCGGACGGGGCGAGAGCCCCGCGTTCGTCTTCACGGGTGGGTCCATGCTGTTCGGCGCGGTGGGCCGCACCGACCTGGTCGGCCCCGACTCGACACTGGCCCTGTCCCGGGCGCAGCACGTGTCGGTACGCCGGCTCGCCCACGAGCTCCCCGACGGCACGGCAGTGCTGCCCACGCACGGCTTCGGAAGCTTCTGCTCCGCCACCCCGACCTCCGGCACGGCGTCCACGATCGAGCAGCAGCGGCGAGAGAACCCCGCCCTGACCCAGGACGAAGACCAGTTCGTCGCGACGCTGCTCGCCGGCTTCGACGCCTACCCGGCTTACTACGCCCACATGGGCCCGAGGAACTTGGCCGGACCCGCGCCGGTCGACCTGTCCCCGGTCGCCCAGGCCGACCCCGCAGAGGTACGCCGACGCATCGAGGACGGCGAGTGGGTGGTGGACCTGCGCGAGCGCACCGCGTTCGCTCGCGGCCACCTGCCCGGCACCTACAACTTCGACGCGACCGGTGACCTGGTGACCTACCTCGGCTGGCTCATCCCCTGGGGCACACCGCTGACCTTGATCGGTGCCAACTCGAAGCAGGTTGCCGAGGTCCAGCGCGAGCTCGTCCGTATCGGCATCGACCGGCCCGCGGCGCAGACCACCGCGCCGGTCGAGAAGCTGGCTGCCGACCGCCCGCTCGCCAGGTACCGGACGGCATCTTTCGCCGACCTGGCGCAGGCCCGCCGTGACGGCGAGGTGCACGTTCTGGACGTCCGACGCGACACCGAGTGGAACGACAGCCACCTCGACGGCGCGCAGCACATCCCCCTGCACTGCCTGCCCGACCGCGTGGACGAGATCCCGAGCGGAACTGTCTGGGTCCACTGCGCCAGCGGCTTCCGAGCCGCCATCGCCGCCTCCCTCCTGGACGCCGCGGGCAAGGACGTCATCGCCATCGACGACGACTTCACCCAGGCGAGGCAGCCGGCGCGCCCATGACCGACAGCCCGGAAGCCGACAACCGCCAGGATTGTTGATTGCTGTACCCAGCGCGCCGGGATTCGGCGACAGGAGCAAGGAGACCGTCATGCAGCTCGAAGGCGACGCCGTCAAGGCCGCTATCAACCGGCTGCGCCGCGCCGAAGGTCAGATCGCGGGGGTCATCCGGATGCTGGAGCAGGGTCGCGACTGCAAGGACGTCGTCACACAGCTCGCCGCGGTCTCACGCGCTCTCGACAAGGCCGGCTTCACCATCGTTGCCAGCGGGCTCAAGCAGTGCCTCGTCGAGGGCGGCGACGATGTCGAGCTGGACGTCGCCCAGATGGAGAAGCTCTTCCTCAGCCTGGCGTGATCAGCGATCCGGCGCATGTGACGCCGGCTCGACGCGCCTCAGATCAAAACGGGACGCGCGAGTCGTGCGCCAGGCGCAGCAGCTCGCACACACCCTGGAAACGGGCGCAGAAACGAGCCCGCCACGTGGCGTGCTGTTGCAAGGGGGCTTGGCGGGAGACGCTGCTTGCGCCGAGGTCGAGCGGCATCGGGTTGTTCCGTTCTGCTGAGGGCCGAGGATCGTCTGGAGCGGAAGGGGAGCATGTGCTCAGCTCTTCAAGCTCAACAGAGGCAGTCGTCGACGATTGCGAGAGTCATGCCCAGCAGGCAGCGGCAGATCTGCTGCTCACCCGCAAGGCTCCCGCGCACCCGGCCATTGTCGCACGTTCCGCGGCGCGACCCGAGCCCTACGGTGGGCGGGCTTATCGCCGGCTGCCGGCCGGCCTCAGCTCGTACGCGCCCCACGCAGCGAGCAGCGCGGCGTACACCCAGGTCTGCCCAGCGAAAGGCTTCACGGCCTGCTGCTCGAGCAGGGCGAACACGCCGAACAGCAGGACCGACAGCGACACGCTCATCGCGCTGACCGAGAACCCACGAAGCTGGGCGAGCAGGGCGGCGAGAACCCCACCGAGACCGAGCGCCATGACGGCCAGGGCAAGGAACTGGAAGCTGTCGGGCATGCGACCGTCGCGCAGCCACAGCGCCGCAGCGAGGCCGACGCTGGTGACGACGAAGCCCGGCGCCCACAGGGTGCCGCGGCTGCGACCGGCTGCCGCGGCAGCGAGGTATGTCAGGCCGGTGAGCACGGGGAACCAGTAGAAGGCGATGGTGCCGGTCTCGATCAGCGCGACGATGACCACCGCACCGATGATGAGCGCGAGGCCACGGGCCCGCCGTGCGCTGGTGTCGTCCGCGGCGACGGAGCTGTCGGCGTTAGCGGTCCTGCTGGTGGCGCTGGTCATGTCGTCCTCCTGGTACGCGCCGCCCCCTCGGGCGGGCCAGCAGTCATACGCGGCGCACCGGCGAGCGGTTCCCACTTGGCATCCCAGGTGACCGAGTTCAAAGCAGGCCCGGGCATCATGAGCAGATGACCACTCCCGTGGCGGTGACGACCGGCCGGTGGATCAGCCAGTCGTCCGCGCAGCAGAACCTTGGGGTGCTGCGCCGGGGCGAGCTCGCGGAACTGCGCCGGTCCGGCACCGTCCGTTACGTGGCCACCGGGACGGTGGTCGCCACCGCTGGCTCACCAGCCACTCATGTCCAGGTCGTCGGAGATGGCGAGTTGGAGCTGATGGCCCGCCAGGACGTCGGCCGGGTGACCATGGCCGTCGTGCGCACCGGCGGTGTCATCCAGGACATTCCGATGCTGCTGGGCCACGCCATGCCGTTCGACGCCGTCGCGAGCCGCGACACGGAGATGATCGCCGTGTCGCGGCGGCGCTGGATCGAGCTGTTGGCGAGCTCGCCGTCGCTGTCCCTGCGCTGGATGACCTCGATCGCCCGCCGCCTCGACGACGACCGACGACGCCTGGTCGTCATCACGTCCAAGCCGCTGATCGCGCAGATTGCCTACCTGCTGCTCGACCTCGCCGAGATCGACCACGCCGGGAAGCCGATGGTCCGGTTGAGCCAGACGACCATGTCGCACCTGCTCGGTGCACGGCGGCAGTCCGTCACGCGGGTCATCGCCGAGCTCCGGCGCCGCGGCCTCGTGGAAACCTCCTACGGCGTCACCCGGCTGCTGGACGAGGCCGCCCTTCGAGACGTGATGGGTCGCGAACCCCTGCCCTGACGGCCGGTACCGTCGCCCCGGATGAGCGACGACCCCGGCTTCCACATGCCGTTGGCGGAGTTCCGCCGGCACGGCCACGACCTCGTGGACTGGATCGCCGACTACCTCGAGACCGTCGAACAACGACCGGTGCTCGCGACGACCGCTGCCGGCCAGGTCCGCGCGGGCCTGCCCGCGCACCCGAACGAGCAGCCGGAGAGCTTCGACGCCGTGCTCGCCGACCTCGACCGCGTCATCATGCCGGGTATCACCCACTGGCAGCACCCAGGCTGGTTCGCCTACTTCCCCGCCAACACCTCGCCGCCGTCGATCCTCGGCGAGCTCGTCTCGGCCGGACTCGGCGTGCAAGGGATGCTCTGGTCGACCAGCCCCGCGGCGACCGAGGTCGAAAGTCTCATGCTCGACTGGCTCGTCGAGCTGCTGGGGCTGCCCGAGTCGTGGCGCGTCGACACCGGGCCTGGTGGCGGGGTGCTGCAGATGAGCGCCTCGGACTCGACGCACACGGCGCTCGTCGTTGCCCGGGAGCGCACCCGGAGGGCCGGTCACGCCGCGACCGGGGCCGTCGTCTACGCCTCATCCCAGGCGCACTCCTCTATCGAGAAGGGCGCCCGCGTCGCGGGACTCGAACACCTTCGACTACTGGATGTCGACGACGAGCTGGCGTTGGACGTCGGCGCCCTGCGCGACGCCGTGGTCCGGGACGTGGCTGCCGGCCTCACGCCCTGTGCCGTTGTCAGCGCCGTGGGCACCACGGGGACGACCGCCGTCGATCCGGTCCGAGCCATCGGCCAGGTGGCGCGCGAGTTCGGCATGTGGCATCACGTCGACGCGGCGTACGCCGGCAGCGCGATGGTCTGCCCGGAGCTGCGCCACCTGCAGGACGGGCTGGAGACCGCGGACTCGTACACGTTCAACCCGCACAAGTGGATGTTCACCAACTTCGACTGCTCGGCGTTCTGGGTCGCCGACCGGCAGGAGCTGGTGCGCGCGCTGTCCGTGCTCCCGGCCTACCTGCGCGACCGCGCGTCCGAGTCCGGGGAGGTCGTCGACTACCGGGATTGGCACGTGCCGCTGGGCAGGCGATTCCGCGCCCTGAAGCTGATGTTCGTCCTCCGGTCCTACGGGGCTGCCGGACTGCGGCACCACATACGCGAGCACCTGCGGCTGGCCCGTTGGCTCGCCGACCGGCTGGACGTCGATCCGCGTTTCGCCCTCGTCGCCCCTGTGCCGTTCGCGCTCGTGTCGTTCCGGCTCCACGTCGGCGACGACGCGACAAGGGCGCTCGCCCGTCAAGTCAACGACAGCGGCCGCTACGCCCTCACCGCTTCCGAGTTGCCGGACGGCAGCGCCTTCATCCGCGTCTCCGTGGGCCAGACAAACACCCAACAGCGGCACGTAGAAGGGCTCTGGGCGATGCTCGACGAGCTAGCTCCCGGCTAGTCGGCTGGCAAATAGCAGCCGGGCTCGTCAGCCCTGTCCGTCAGACAGTCGCACGATTGCCCGGGCACCGGTGAGCACGCCCGCGCCGGCTACTGAGGCGCTCAGGTCGATGCAAACACGCCCACGCCCCAGCTTCTCGACCACCCGTCCGGACACCACGAGCGTCGCTCCGAGATCGTCGTCCGGTACGACGACCGGCCGGCTGAAGCGGACGTCGTACGTCTCGAGCGCTGCGGGGTCGCCGACCCAGTCCGTGACCAGTCGGGCCGCCGTCGCCATCGTGAGCATCCCGTGCGCGATCACGTCGGGCAGACCGACCGAGCGGGCGATGCGCTCGTTCCAGTGAATGACGTTGAAGTCGCCGCTGGCTCCGGCGTACCGCACGAGGTCCAGCCGCGTGATCGAGAACTCTCGCTCAGGTAGCTCGGTGCCGACGTCGGTCTCGTCGTACGTCGGCATCAGGTCGCCCCAGCAGCGGTGCCACGACTGACGATCGTGTTCGTCAGCGTGGCAACGGGCGACCCGGCACTCGTGAACTCGGTGATGAGGCAGATCAGCTCGTTACGTCCAGCGTCGCGCACGTCATCGATCCGCGTCTCGCTCTCCAACACGTCACCGGCGCAGACGGGAAGGTGCAGCGTGAAGCCCTGCTGACCGTGAACGACCAAGGAGAAGTTCAGACCCAGCGCGGGGTCGGACAGCAGCCCGGGACCGGTCGACCCCGCAACGGTGATGAGGAACGTCGGTGGAGCCAGGACGTCGCGGTAGCCCTTCGCGCGAGCCGCGTCCGCATCGAGGTACAGCGGGTTCCCGTCACCGATGGCCGCCGCGAAGCGCCGGATGTCGCCCCGCGTGATCTCGATCGGTGTACTGGAACGCACTGCACGACCGATGTGCGCTCGATTGACCGGCACGCGAAGAGCCTTCCCCGCTGCCCGCGCTCAGGAGGCCTGGCGGTTCTTGCTGGACAAGCCCTCTGCGACGCCGACGAGCAGCACTGCGGCCACGACGGCGAGGACGAAGCCCAGGACGTTCAGCTCGAAGATGCCGCCGGTGCCGAACAGCTGCGCAATGAGCCCGCCGATGATCGAGCCGACCAACCCGAGCCCGAGGGTCGCGAGGAGGCTCAAGCTCTGCTTGCCAGACTTGATCAGGCGCGCGAGAGCACCGATCACAAGGCCGGCGACGATAAAGCCGATCATGGCTGTCCTTTCAGAAGGCGGGGTTCCTGCCCCGACCCTAGGCCTCAGCCTTCGGACAAAACTAGTCGCCTCGCGGCGGCCGGACGGGCACACTCCAAGGCCGACCCGACTGGAGTGAACCCATGACCGCGCTGCCCGACGCCGGCACCGCCGCGCGCGGTACAGCGCGTCGACGCGCCGCGCTCCGGCTGGCCCTGCGCTCCTACAACAGGGAGCTGATTCGGCACAAGCGGGTCTCGATTCCCGCACTCCTGTTCCCGGCGCTGGGAAACATCGCGCTGTTCTACATCCCGCCGCTCGTCGTGGCACGCCTCGCCGGCCGCCTGTCCAAGGGTGCGGAGCCGAGTGCCGACCTGCTCTCGCCGTACCTGCTCGTCTTCGTCGGCAGCCTGGTGGCCGGGGAGGCGTGCTGGCGGATTGGCATCCACTGCCTCAACCGCGCCGATGGGCGGGGCATCGAGGATCTGTATGTCGACGGCATGGATGCCCTGCTCGCCAAGGACGCTGGGTTCTTCCACGACAACTTCGCCGGTTCCCTCACGAAGCGCCTGGTGAGCTATGCCGCTCGGTACGAGGAGTTCGTCGACACGCTCTCGTTCTCCGTCATCGCCAATGTCATCCCGCTCGCCTTTGCCTCGGTCATTCTGTGGACCTACAGCCCGATGCTCGTCGTCGTCCTGCTCGGTTTGATGGTCGTGACTGCTCTGGTCATCACACCTCTGGTCAACCGACGTCAGGCACTGGTCGACGAGCGCGAGGCGGTCTGGGCCCGGGTATCCGGCAGCGTCGCGGACACGATCGCCAACATGGACGCTGTGCGGGCCTTCGGTGCTGAGCAGCGCGAGGCAGATGGCCACCGGGAGCGAGTCGCCGAGCAGCGCCGGTTGGCCATTCGGTCCTGGGATTACTCCAACCTCCGGATCGACATGATCACGGCGCCGCTGTCGATCCTCACGATGAGCCTCGGTCTGCTCATCGCCGTGGGCATCGGCGCGGCCGGCGACGTGGAGACGGTCATCGTCGCCTTCACCTTCTACTCCCAGGCGACCAGGATCCTGTTCGAGTTCAACCAGACCTACCGACGCTTCGAGAGCTGCATCACCGATGCGGCGCAGTTCACCGAGCTGCTGATCGACCCGCCGAAGATCGTCGATCCGCCCGCACCGGACCAGCTGGCGCCGAGAGACAGCAGCGTGCGCTTCGAGCGCGTTCGCTTCGCGCACGCCGGCAGCGCGGTGCTGTTCGACGGGCTGGACCTGCTCGTCGGCAGCGGCGAAAGGGTCGGGCTAGTCGGTCGCTCGGGTGGTGGCAAGACGACGTTGACCAAGCTCCTGCTGCGCGTGACGGACGTGGACGGCGGCCGGGTGCTGCTCGGCGGACAGGACGTCGCCCGGCTGCGTCAGGTCGACCTGCGCAGCTTGGTGGCCTACGTCCCGCAGGATCCGGCGATGTTCCACCGCACGCTGCGGGACAACATCGCCTTCGGCCGTCCGGACGCCACCGATGACGACGTACGGCGGGCAGCGGAAGCCGCGCACGTGCTGGACTTCGTGGACGACCTGCCGGACGGACTGAACACGCTCGTCGGGGAGCGCGGCGTCAAGCTGTCCGGCGGGCAGCGACAGCGAGTGGCGATCGCCCGGGCGGTGCTGCGAAATGCACCGATCCTGGTTCTCGACGAGGCCACCAGCGCGCTCGACTCCGAGAGCGAGTCGCTCATCCAGGAGGCTCTCTGGCGGCTCATGGCCAACCGGACCGCGCTCGTGGTCGCGCACCGGTTGAGCACGGTCGCGCGGATGGATCGTCTCATCGTCCTGGACCGGGGTCGGCTCGCCGAGACGGGCACGCACGAGCAGCTGCTGCAGTCAGGCGGCCTCTACGCCGAGCTCTGGAGTCGGCAGTCCGGTGGCTTCCTCACCGAGGAGCCGGTACCCGCCTGCTGAGGCCCGCGGTCAGGAACCGCGAGCACCGGGCGACCCAGGTGGAAGCCTTGGGCCAGCCGTACACCGATCGAGACAAGGGCGGCGGCCTCCTGCGGTGTCTCCACGCCCTCAGCGATCAGCTGCACCTCCGACGCCATGCAGAAGTGACGCAGGCTCTTGACGAGCGCACGGCGAACCGGGTCACGGTCGATGGCGGTGATGAGGGCGCGGTCGAGCTTCATCACGTCCGGTCGCAGCTGCAGCACGTGGGTGAGGCTGCTGTGGCCAGCGCCCGTGTCATCGACCGCGAGGCGCAGACCCCTCGCGCGGAAGGGAGCGAGCGCAGCAGCGAGTGCGCCGTAATCGTCGACCGGTTCGTGCTCGGTGAGCTCGATGACGATCCGGGACAGGGTCGACGATCCAGCCGCGAGCATCTCGCGGAGGCGGTCCTGCAGGACGTCGGACATCAGGACGGCCGGCGACAGGTTGACCGC
>Ga0136633_1002864_pt1 | contig 11630 bp, 10 predicted proteins | sample AntDrymeUQ832206_2_FD_105494 | JGI IMG/M metagenome (GOLD analysis project Ga0136633, IMG submission 105494) | Polar desert sand microbial communities from Dry Valleys, Antarctica - metaG UQ83 (22.06) | ecosystem: Environmental > Terrestrial > Soil > Desert | place: Antarctica: Dry Valley...
GCCTCGCCGAAGATCGCCGAGGAGTTCCTGGTCCACGCGATCGAGGAGACGGCCCACGCCGATCTCATTGCCGAGCGCATCGTGCAGCTCGGCGGCGAGCCCGACTTCGCGCCGGCCACGCTGCTCCAGCGCAGCCATGCCGACTACAACGAGGCGCTCGACCTGCAGTCGATGATCCGCGCCAACCTGATCGCCGAGCGGGTGGCCATCGAGGCCTACAGCCAGATGATCGTGCTGATCGGCGACAAGGATTCGACGACACGCCGCATGCTCGAGTCCATCCTCAGCCAGGAGCAGGAACACGCCGACGAACTGAGCGACTGGATGACCGCCTGAACGGCGCCTCGCCGACAACCCCGCTTTGCCCCGATCCCACCTTCTGGAGAACACCATGAAACTTCGCACCCACCTCGCCGCCGTCGTCACCACCGGCGCTCTGCTCCTCACGGCCGGCTGCGCCGTCACCCGCGGCCAGGAAACGGCCGGCGAGTACGCCGAGGACGCCAAGATCACGACGGTCGTCAAGGCCCGCATGGTCGAGGACAAGGCCGTCGACGCGGCCGCCATCAAGGTGCAGACCCTGAAGGGCACGGTCCAGCTCTCCGGCTTCGCCAAGAATGCCACCGAGAAGGCTGCCGCCGAGCGGATCGCCTCCGGCGCCGCGGGCGTGACCTCGGTCCGCAACGACATCATCATCCGCCCCTGAGCTCGCGGCGTAAAGGCTCGAACCGAGCCTTTATCCGCCCGATCACCGACAGGCCGCCCGGCCGCCGTCAAGGCGCCGGGCGTTTTTTCGTCTCCTATCTATCAGTTGCGCCACGCGCGGCGAGCGACACGCCACGCGCCACTCGCGACGCCTGAAACTGAAGCGCAGGCCAGATGAGCTGTGCGACAAGATGCCCGGGTTTGCGCGCGCCACGGACACCGGGCAGCCGCCTCCGCTCATGTCCCCCGAAACGGGGCTGCGCCCCGTTTCTCCTCCTTTACTTCGCTGCGCCGGCCACCCGATGCCCGCGGCCAGACCCGTTGTTCGCGGGCGGTCGAACTGCACGGACGCTGCTCGATCAGGACGGTGGGGCGTTCTGCGGAGCGAAGTCAAGGAGGAGCCGGCGGCCGCAGGCCGGCGGCGGGGGACATGAGCGCAGCAGAATGCCGCGCCGGCCGGATCGCGCCCAATACAGGACGCTCCAACACCGATCCAACACCGATCCGACACAGAAGCGCGGATGCGCGCCCCGTCCTGCTGACTCGACGAAGCTGCCAGTTCACCTTAGGCCGGGTTCGGCGGCAGACCACACTCGGCAGGCTGGCGGGCCTCGACGCGCGACAGGTTGGCGGCGATGCCGTCGACGAGTCGGGCCAGCGCCCGCCGGTGGCCTGCGGCCAGCGCCGGCATGCCGGCCTCGACCGGCTCGCCGATGAGCCAGTCGCAACGCAGCGCCGGCGGGCCGGCGCGATTCGGCGTGAGGGTCCAGACGCCCTCGATGCGGGCCTCCCGGCCGGGGATCGATTCGAAGCGCCGGATGTCGATGCTGACGCGGACATAGGACGTCGGCGCGGCGGCACCGCTGCGGACGTCGATCACGCCATGGCGCCTTACCAGTTGCTCGACCACCGCCTGGTGCAGCTCGTCGCGCAGCGGTGCGGCCCAGCGCTCCTGCTCGAGCGCGGCCAGCGAGCCATCGCCCAGCCGCACGAGCCACTGCGGCTGATCGACCTGGGCCGGGATGCGGATGGCGTCGACCAGCACCGGCGGCAGCGCCGGTGCCGGCGTCACGCGGGCCGGCGGATCGGGCGGCATGAGGGTGTGCAGATGGACCGGTGGCGTCGACGCGCAGCCGGCGATGGCCAGCGCGAGGGTCGAGCCGAGCGCCGCCAGGGCGGACGACGGGGTGGCGGGTCGACGACGTCGATTCATCAGGGCAGGACCTCAGCGGGGCGCGGCGGGCCGATCGGCCGGCTTGCCGCGGAGCAGCGATTCCGGATGCCGCTGCAGGTAGTCGGACAGGACGCGCAGCGATCGCGAAGTGCGCTGCAACTCCTGCAAGGCGTCGTCGAGGCTGCGCTGGACGGGGGCGTTTGGATCGGTCACGTTGCGGTCGAGGCTCTCCAGCGACGCCTGGGCCCGGTTGAGGGTGCGCGTCACCTCGCTCAGCGCCTTCTGCGCCTCCGGGCCGAGCTGGCCGATGGCCGTGCGCGCCTGACCGAGCGTCGAGCGCAGATCGCGGCCGATCTCTTCGAACGGGATCTTGCTCACCTTCTGGACGATCTCGGCGATCTGCGGCTGGACCTCGCTCAGTGTCCCCGGCACGGTCGGCATCTGCACCGTGCCGTCGGTGTCGATCGTCGACTTCGCCGGCTGCTTGCCGACAAAGTCGAGGGCGACGTAAAGCTGACCGGTCAGCAGGTTGCCGGTGCGCAACTGGGCGCGCAGGCCCGTCTCGACGAGCCGACGCAGCACCGCGGCGTCGCCGCCGACCTCGCGCTCGGCCTCACGCATGAGCGCCGTGCGGACGGCGCCCAGCCGCATCGGATAGACCTCGGCGATGACCTCGACCGGAAAGCGCTTGCGCCGCTCGTCGTAGAGAAGGTTGAACGAGCTGACCTTGCCGATCTCGATGCCGAGCAGGTCGACCGCCGTTCCCTCCGCCAGGCCTCGCACCGACTGGTCGAAGACCATGCGGACGCGAACCGCCGGGCCGTCGGGCTGGGCCAGCGCGGCCCGCCGATCGTCGAACAACGTGAAGACGCTGTTTTCCGGGGCCGCGGCGCCGCGTGCCACGCCGGGCGGCTCTTCGAAGGCCACGCCGCCGGCGAGAACCGAGGTGAGGGTCTGCGTGTTGAGAGTCAGGCCGCTCGCGTTGAGCGTCAGGTCGATGCCGCTGGCATTCCAGAAGCGGGTGTTGCGGGACACCAGGCGTTGGTACGGCGCCTCGACGAAGACCTTGACCGAGAGTTCGTCACGCTGCGCGTCGAGGGTGTAGGCGACGACGCTGCCGACCCGGGTGCGCTTGTAGAACAGCGGCGAGCCGACGTCGAGCGAGCCGAGGTCCTCGGAGCGAAGCACGAAGATGGATCCGGGCTCGCCGCGCAGCACGAGGGGCGGCGCCTCCTGGCCCTTGAAATAGGAGCGGGAGTCCTCCGACACGCCGACGTCGGCAGCGATATAGGCCCCGGACAGCAGCGTTCCGAGACCGGTGATGCCGGCGGCGCCGATGCGCGGCTTGACGACCCAGAAGGCGGTGTCCTGGACGGCGAATCCCGAGGCCGAGCGCTGGAGTTGCACGCCGACGACGACGCGCTTGTGATCGTCGCGCAGCGCCACCGAGTGCACCTTGCCGATGACGACCTCCTTGTAGCGGACATCGGTCTTGCCCGCCTCGACGCCGTCGGCCGACGCGAACTCGATCTCGATGCGCGGTCCGGTGAGGAAGGCGGTCCGAACGAGCAGCGAGACGCCGAGCGCGATCGCCACCGCGGGAACGAGCCAGACCAGCGACACGCTGAAGCGCCGGGCGCGGGTGACGCGCGGCTTCGGCAGGTCGGCGGGCGCGACCGGGCCAGGCGCCGGCGCGGACGGCGGCGGCGGCGGGGTCGCCGCTGGCGGCTCAGGCGGGTTGTCGTTCATGGCTCGGCAACGGGAACGGCAACGGCGGCGACCCCGCGTCGGGCTCGGCGTCGCGCCAGATCAGCTTCGGATCGAAGCTGTGCGTCGCCAGCATCGACAGCACGACGACGGCGGTGAAGGCCAGCAGCGCCGGCCCCGCATCGACGCTGGCCAGCGGGCCGAAGCGCACCGTTGCGGCGAGCAGCACGACGACGTAGACGTCCAGCATCGACCAGTGACCGACCAGCTCGATGAGGCGGTACAGGCGGGCCCGCTCGAGGCGGCGCCAGCGCGACGCGCGCTTCACGCTCCAGGCGAGCAGCCCCAGGGCGCCGACCTTCAGCACCGGCACGGCGATGCTGGCGATGAAGACGATGATCGAGAGTGCCCACGAGCCGTCGACCCACAGCTCGTGGATGCCACCGAGCAGCGTGTGCTCCTGGCGGTCGAACGCCGACGTGGTCACCATGATCGGCAAGGTGTTGGCCGGCACGTAGAAGACGGCCGCGGCGATGGCGAAGGCCCAGGTGCGCTGGAGGCTCAACGGCTTGGCCAGGCGCAAGGCGTGATCGCAGCGCGGGCAGTGCTGCTCGAGGCCCGCTGCGCCGGCGCCGAGCACGTTGGCGCTCACCAGTCCGCAGCTTTCGCAACCCAGGAGCAGCGGCGCTGCGGCCGCGGCCGCAGTCGACGCCGGGTCCGGACCGGACAGCTCGGGCGTCGCAGTCGCGGCATCGCCCGGCCGATCGGCGGGGCCCAGCGGGGTCGCTGGCAGTCGCCACCACAGGTGCTTGAGCCCGGCCGACTCGATCGCCGCGAACAGCAGGGTCGTCGCCCCGAGAGCGAACAGACCGGGCCCGGGGGTCGCGTCGGCCATCGCGCTGAGGCGGACCAGCGACAGCAGACCGCCGATCATGAACACCTCGATCATGCTCCAGCGGCTGGCCAGGTGGAGCAGGCGCACGCACCAGGCAAAGCCCGGCGGCACGCGGCCGACGGCCAGCGGCGTCAGCACGTAGAGCCGCAGGGCGATGAAGACGGCCGGCGCAATGAGCGCAGTGACGGCGGCGACGGTAGCGACGATCGGCCGGCCGTCCTGCCAGGCCACGAGGATGGCGCCCGGCAGGGTCGTCGATTCGGTCCCGCCGCGCAGGCGCAGGGTGAGCACGCCGGTGCTGATGCCGATCAGAAACAGGATCGCCGCCGTCACCGTCAGGGCCAGCACCGCCTCGAGATGGAGGCGGCGGCCCCGGCCGAGAACCGCCTCGCAGCGGTCGCAGCGGGCGACCTGGCGAGGCCTGACCGGATGCCAACGATGGGCCAGCCCGCACTGTTCGCAAACGACCAGTGATTCTTCGGTGCGACTCATCGCGCCCACAGGCGATGAAGAGCGACGGTGGCGCGACCGGTCGACGAGAACATGACGGGATTATGGTCGCCACCTGCGGGGCCCGAGCGCCGTGAACCGGGGCGCGACACGGCCGGCCTCGGGGCACGGCCGACACGGGGTCGCCAGGTGAATGCGCAGTACGGTCAGTTGGCGGCGCCAGCGACGGCGACGCCCTGCCGTCGCCAGGTCGTGGTGCGCGGAAGGGCGGGAGCATCGGCCGCGGGTGCATCGGCAACGGCCGCCGTCGTCAGCAAGCACAACGCGCGGGCGTCGGGCTGCTTCCACGCACAACTCGCTGCGGCCATCTGCTGGGCACGCCGCACCTTGGCGCGGTCGACCGCGCCGTCGACCACCGAATAGAAGCCGAACAGAAGGGCGACCGCCACCGCCGAGGACCCGGCTGCCCACCAGCGACCGGCCGGCCCGTCGGATCTGCGCTCCGTGCCACGGGAATGTCCAGGGGCCGAATCCGCTCTGCCCAGCGAGGGTGCGACGGCGTTCACGTGTTCCCCTTGTCGTCGAAATCGCGCCCTGAACGATGCGACCCGTACGGGTTCGGACGCCGCCGGATCGGCGCCATCGACCGTCGAAACGATCGAAACGATCGATCGGACTGCAGCGTCGTCGGCGATGAATCGAAGAACCAGCGAACAAACCGGTCGAGGCGTTCGGCAAACGAGGTCATGGGCGCTCCTGCGGGTGAATCAAAGCTTACGCAGCACGGCGCGCCGGGTCAGCCGGGCGACTGCGCCCGCCGTCGTCAGACGGGGACTACAGCGGCTGGCGCGCTGCGACGATGGGCCGGTACGCCGCTTGCATGCGATCTTTCGACGCCTCGACGCGTTGGCGCCCGGAGTTCTTCATGTTGATCAGAATCGGCTACGACATCGAGCTGGCGGTTGCCTCGCCGATGGCCCTCATCCACCTGCTGCGCGTCCACCCGTCGCGACGCGACGACCTGCTCGCTCCCGAAGCCGTCGTCCTGAGCGGCGGCCTGGTGTCCGAGGACTACCTCGACAGCTTCGGCAACCACTGCGGCCGCATCAACGTGCCGCGCGGCATGGACACGGTGCGCATCACCAACGACGCGACGATCCGCGACAGCGGCGAACTCGACGCCTTCGCGCCCGAGGCCCGCCAGCACGACCCGACCGAACTGCCGTTCTCGACGCTGCAGTTCCTGCTGCCGAGCCGCTACTGCGAGGTCGACAGCGAACTGCTGCCCTTCGCCTGGAACCGTTTCGGCGCGACGCCGCCCGGCTGGGCCCGGGTGCAGGCGATCTGCGACTTCGTCCACCAGCACCTGCGCTTCGACTACCAGCGCGCCCGGCCGACGCGCACCGCCCTCGACGCCTTCCGCGAGCAGGAAGGCGTCTGCCGGGACTTCACGCACCTGGCGGTGACCCTCTGTCGCTGCATGAACATCCCGGCCCGCTACACCACCGGCTATCTCGGCGACATCGGCGTGCCGCCCCTGCCCTCGCCGATGGACTTCAGCGCCTGGTTCGAGGTCTTCCTCGGCGACCGCTGGTACACCTTCGACGCCCGTCACAACGAGCGGCGGATCGGCCGCATCGTCATGGCGCGCGGCCGCGACGCCGGCGACGTGCCGATCACCATGTGCTTCGGTCCGAACAGCCTGCTCCGCTTCGACGTGGTGACCGACGAGGTCAGCGAGCCCCTGCAGGCCGCGGCCTGAGACCGCGCCGCCGGGGCGGCGACGGGTCGGCGTCGCTCAGCGCGGCGCCGACGCAGGCGGCGGCGCGGGCACCGACTTCGGCGCCCGCACGGGCTGCGAGATGCTTCCCTGGCTGCGGACCAGGTTCGCGCAGTCGGCGCCGGCCTGCTTGGCTTCCTTGTCGGAGCCGGTGTCGATGAACGGAATGATCGCGGCGAGCGGGTTGAGCAGCGCCAGCAGGCCCGCCGCGGCCGCCTTGCCGGCGAGCTTGCCGAGTTCGAGCGAGACCGAAGGGTCGCCGAAGGTGCCGCGGACGTGCACCGGCGTCCGCAGGGTCAGCGGGCTGAAATCCTTGGGCGAGACGACGGCGCGCACATCGAGCTTCTCGGTCCGCAGCGAAGCGGTGCCGTCGAGCCAGATGGTGGAATCGCGGGTGTTGATGACGAACACCTTGGGCTTGATGACCCCCTTGTCGACGCCGAAATCGGCGACGTTGCACTGGATGGGCAGCGCTTCGTCGCCCTTGAACATCAGGCCGAGGGCCTGGGCCAGGTCGATTCCGGCCGCTTCGACGACCAGGTGGGAGATGGCGCCCTCGCGGACGTGCATGCGCATGTTGCCGCCGAGGCTGGCAAGGATCTCGGCGGTCGAGCGGCCGCTTCCGGTCACCTTGACCTGCGCGTCGAGCTTGCCCGAAAGGTAGGGCGGCTTGCCGTCGGAGCGCTCGAGCCGGAGGAACTGGGCGAGGTCGACGCCGAGCAGGCGCAGGTCGGTCGTCCAGCGCGCCTGCTTGCCGCGACCGTCGAGCTGCAGGTAGCCGGCCATCCGCCCCTTGGCGGTGCGCGCTTCGAGGTCCGACACCGTCAGGACGCCGTCGGCCAGCAGCAGGTGCCCGCGCAGCGGACGCAGGACCGCGAGCACGTCGGTGCCGGTGTTGAGCTCGGCGATGTCGATGAGGACATTGGCGTCCATCGCGCGCAGCGAAGGCAGGTCGAACTCGCGGTCGGGAATGACGCGGCCCGGCGCCTTGATTTCCTTCTTCTCGGCGGCGCCGGCGGTTCCGGCGGTTCCACCGGCCGGGCCGCCGACCGCCGGTCCGAGGTCGCTCAGCAGCAGGCGGCTGCCGCCGAGGCGGCCGGCGAGCAGCGGCACCTTGCGCCGCGCGTCGTAGGTGAAGGCGCCATTGAGGCGGCTGGCGCCGATCGAGGCGTCGTCGAACACCGCCTTCCACAGGGTGCCGTCCTTGACCAGCGTGCCGCGGGTCTTGAATGCCGGCGTCGTCGGCAGCGTGATGCCGAGCGGATCGCCGACCGCCGCCAGCGAGGGCCCGGCAAGCGAGAAGCGGCCCTTCAGTCCGGCGAAGTGGAGCGGGTCGGTGGTGCTGCCGTCGAAGCTGAGCTCGGCGCGGCCCACCGAGGCGGCCAGGCGGACCGGCTGCGCCACCGCGTCCTTGCCTTCGACCAGCAGGCTGAGCACGCCCGAGGTCTTGAGATCGATCCGCACCGGGAGCTTGCGGTAGGTGCCGGTGGCGACGACCTTGAGGCCCGACTCGCCCGGCGCCAGCGTCACCGGCGCCGAGGCGGCGGCCGCCGCGCCGCTGGCCTTGCCGCCGGCCCGGATGGCGATGCCCCCGGCGTTCGCCGCCGATGCGGACCGTGCCGCATCGCTGGCGCCGGCCCTGCCGCCGGCCCCCGGCCCGGACGCCGCAGCCGACGCACTGCCGGCCGACCCGCCGCCAGCCGCGGCGCCGGTCTCGCCGGCCGCGCCGTCGCTGAGTGCGAAGCGGGCGTCGATCTGCGCCGGCGCCACTTCGTCGCGCAGCTTCAGGGCGCCACTCGCGACCCGCAGCGAGCCGAAGCTCGGCAGCGTCGTCGCCTTGTCGCTCGGCTCGGCCTTCGGTGCCTTGCCGAACTGCCAGGTCGCGCGGCCGTCGGCGCGGCGCTCGAGCCGGGCGTCGAGATCGCCGGCCTCCAGCGCCTCGATGTGCAGCGGCTCGCCGCGCCAGGCGCGCCAGAGGTCGACGTAGCCAAGCTTCAGGTACGCATCCTCGGCCAGCAGGGTGTAGGGCTCCTGGCTCCACTCGGGCGAGCCGATCTCGATGCGCGGCGCGCGCACCCGCACGCTGCCGATCAGGCGGATGCGGGTTCGGTCGTCGGCGCCGTCTTGGCCGCCGTTTGCGCTGCCTTTCGCGCCGAAGTCGACCCGGCGATCGAGCGTCGCCGACAGCCGGCGCTCCACCGGGCCGACCAGGAAGGGCCAGCCGATCGCCTCGCAGACCGCGATGGCGAGGATCAGCGCGGCGACGCTGCCGATGACGATCAGTGGCCAGCGAACGCCGGCGCGCCAGGCGGACAGCGGATCGCGCATCACCCCCGCCCGCCGGATCGATCGAGGAAGTTCATCGCCCCGATTCTGGCGGTGGCGGCCAGCGCGGCCCGTCGGCGGCGACGACCCTCCCCTGTGCGGGCGCTCCTACGCCGGGCGCTTCTACGCCGGCCGCTTCAGCACCTGCGGATTGATCGGCGTCGGCGGCGGTCGGCGGTCCGGCCGCTCGTCGAGGGCAGCGATCAGGTTGTCGGCAGCCAGGTTGGCCATCGCCCGTCGGGTCGGCAGGCTGGCGCTGGCGATGTGCGGCGTCAGGACGACGTTGCGCAGGGCGAGCAGATCGGGATGGACGACCGGCTCGCCCTCGAACACGTCGAGCCCGGCCGCGGCCAGACGACCTTCGCGCAGCGCCCGCGCCAGGGCGACGTCGTCGACGATGCCGCCGCGGGCGATGTTGGTGAGCGTGGCGCTCGCCTTCATCTGGGCCAGCTCGGCCGCTCCGATCAGATGGTGCGAGGCCGCCGAGTACGGCACGACGATGACGAGGTGGTCGGCCTCGCGCAGGGCGGTTGCCTTGTCGACGTAGCGGGCGCCGAGCTCGGCCTCGATTTTCGGATCGAGGCGCGAGCGGTTGTGATAGATCACCTTCATGCCGAAGCCCTTGGCACCGCGCCGGGCGATCGCCTGGCCGATGCGGCCCATGCCGAGAACGGCCAACGTCGCGCCGTGGACGTCGGCGCCGGCGAAGAGGTCGACGCTCCATTTCGTCCACTCGCCGCGGCGCAGGAAATGCTCGCTCTCGGTGATGCGCCGCGCCGTCGCCATCATCAGCGCGAAGCCGAAGTCGGCCGTCGTCTCGGTCAGCACGTCGGGCGCGTTGGAGACGAGGACACCGTGCGCCGTGCAGGCGTCGACATCGATGTTGTTGTAGCCGACCGCCATGCTGCAGACGGCGCGCAGTTCGGGACAGGCGTCGAGCAGCGCCGCGTCGATCGGCTGCGTGCCGGTCAGGAAGCATCCCGCCTTGCCCTGCAACCGGGCGATCAGCTCGTCGCGACTCCAGACGTCGTCGGCGTCGTTGGCCTCGACCGTGAAATGCTCGCGCAGCCGCTCGAGGACTTCGGGAAAGATGCGGCGGCAGACGAGGATGGCAGGCTTCATGGTGCGGGCACTCCGGCAGGCAGGCGGTCGAGGAAGACGGCGAAGCGATCGACCGGCTCGCGCTCGGTCTGCAGCGAGTTCTCGATCGCCGCCGGGTCGGCGTGGCCCAGCGACATGCCGCAGACCAGCTGCTCGTTGGCCGGCGCGCCGAGGGCCGGCATGATGAGCCGGTGAAACGGCGTGAACGCCGCCTGCGGGCAGGTGTCGAGGCCGCGACCGCGCGCCGCCACCATGACGCTCTGCAGGAACATGCCGAAGTCGAGCCAACTGCCCTGGCGCATGATCCGGTCGATCGTGAACATCAGGCCGACCGGCGCATCGAAGAACTCGTAGTTGCGCCGGTGCTGCGCGTGCATGCGCGCCTTGTCGGTCTTGGCGATGCCGAGCAGGCCGTAGAGGTCCCAGCCGACCTTGCGGCGCCGCTCGATGAAGGGCGACCGCCACTCGGTCGGGTAGTAGGCGTACTCCTCGGTGTGGGCGGCGCGCTCGACCGGGTCGTCGTAGGCCTCGACCAGCTGCTTCGACAGCTCGGCCAGCGCGTCGCCGGTCAGCACGTAGGCCTTCCAGGGCTGGGTGTTGGTGCCCGACGGTGCCCGCGCCGCGACCGCCAGGATCTCCTCGACCGTGGCGCGCGGCACCGGCGTCGGCAGGAAGGCGCGCAGCGACCGGCGGGTGACGATGGCGTCGTCGACGAAGCGACGGGCCTCGGGGGCGGTGTCGCGGGAGGTTCCGGCGGCGGCGTCGCGGCGGGTGGCTTCGGTGGGGGCTTCGGGGGTAACGGTCAAGTGAGCTCCTGGAGGACGTCGCGCAGCCGCTCGGGCAGCGGCACCGGCCGGCGCGTGGCCCGGTCGACATAGACATGGACGAAGTGGCCGCGGGCGGCGGTCTGGTCGCCGCCCTCGGCGAAGATGCCGACGCTGAAGCGGACGCTCGACGCGCCGAGGTGCGCGACCCGAAGACCCGCCTCGACGCCCTGCGGAAAGGCGAGCGGCGAAAAATAGTCGCAATGGGTCTCGACGACGACGCCGATCACCTCGCCCCCGGAGATGTCGAGCGCGCCGGCTTCGATCAGCGTGCGGTTCACGGCGGTGTCGAACAGGCTGTAGTAGACGACGTTGTTGAGGTGGCCGTAGACGTCGTTGTCCATCCAGCGGGTGGTGACCGGAACGAAGCGGCGGTAGGCCGAGCGCAGCGCCGGCTGCGGCCGGCCGCCGTCGCGCGCCGGTTCGCTTGTGGGTTCGGAACGCGAGGTGCCGGTCAGCGCGGGGTCGGGAAGCGAACTCATCGGACCGCATTGTTCCATCGCGGGTTCCATCGCGGGTTCCATCGCGGGTTCATCGCCGGTTCCATCGCTGCCAGGACGCGATCGCTTCCCGCAGCGTCGCCGCCTGGATGTCGACCGTCACGTCGATGTCGCGGCCGTAGCCGCCGGCCATCGACAGCGCCACCGGGATGCGCCGTGCGTGCAGCGC
>Ga0136633_1002865_pt1 | contig 11629 bp, 10 predicted proteins | sample AntDrymeUQ832206_2_FD_105494 | JGI IMG/M metagenome (GOLD analysis project Ga0136633, IMG submission 105494) | Polar desert sand microbial communities from Dry Valleys, Antarctica - metaG UQ83 (22.06) | ecosystem: Environmental > Terrestrial > Soil > Desert | place: Antarctica: Dry Valley...
GCAGATCGTCCGGGCGCCTTGCGTCACCAGCTCGGTCAGCACGTCGGCCGCCTCGCCCAGCGCGCTGCGCCGCGTCTGCAACGCTTCGTCGAGCACTGGCGGGTTCCACATCGCGATCTGACGCCGCGAGCCGGGCGACCCATCACGGTCGACCAGGGCGATCTCGTCGAGCCCGGTGAGCCGCTCGGCCAGCTCGACCGGGTTGGCGATCGTGGCGCTGGCCAGGAGGAAGCGCGGCTCGGTTCCGTAGGCGGCCGCGATGCGCCGAAGCCGGCGCAGCACGTTGGCGACGTGCGAGCCGAACACGCCGCGGTAGACGTGGGCCTCGTCGACGACGACCACCGCCAGGTTCGAGAACAGGTCGGCCCAGGCGCGGTGGTTGGGGAGGATCCCGATGTGGAGCATGTCGGGGTTGGTGAGGATGAGGTTCGAGCGCTTGCGGATCGCTGCCCGCGCCTCGCGCTGGGTGTCGCCGTCGTAGATCGCCGGGCGCACCTGCCGGGTCAGCCCGAACGCGCTGAGCGCCCGCGCCTGATCCTGGGCGAGCGCCTTGGTCGGATACAGGTAGAGGGCGCGCGCCCGGGAGTCGCGGCACAGCACGTCGAGCGTGGGCAGGTTGAAGGCCAGCGACTTGCCGCTCGCCGTGCCCGTGGTGACGATCGTCGGACCCTCCCAGGCCCGCTGCAGCGCCTCGGCCTGGTGAGCGAACAACGCGTCGATGCCGGCGCGATCGAGCGCCGCGATGACGTCGGGATGCAGCTCGGCGGGGATGGGGGCCAGGTCGGCCTCGCGGGCGCCCTCAAAGGCCTCGCGAACCAGACGGCCGTCGCCGCGGCCCTCGTCGAGCAGCGCGCTCCAGGGCTCGGTGGTGCGGGTGACGGCCACGTGGCCCGAGGCTACCCCCGGCGAAAGCGCGCGACGAGCCGCGACCACCAGGACGGCCGCTTGACGCGGGGAAAACGTGCCGGCGGCGGCACCGTCGTGCGCACCATCGAAACCCACTCGTCGAGCGGCACGTCGCCGGCGATCAGGTGCGAGAGGCCGCTGGTCACGGGCGCCGACACGCCTGAGCGCTCCAGGGCACGGGCCAGCAGCGGCACGGACTCAAGCGCTTCGACCGCCTGTCCGATGTGAGCCGGGATCTCCTGCGCCGGGATGCCCTCAGCGAGCAGCTCTCCCGCCCGGCGATTGCGGCTCTGGGGCGCGAGCGCTGTGGCGACGAGATCGCCGGTGCCGGCCAACCCGATGAGTGATTCGGGGCGTGCGCCGAGACCCTCGGCGTAGCGCCAGACCTCGGCGAAGATGTGCCCGGCCGCCGCTCCCGCGGCGTTGAGGCCCTGGGCCTCGGTGGCGCCCGCGGCGAGCGCGGCGGCGTTCTTGGCTGCGCCGGCGAGCTCGACGCCGACCGGGTCGTTGGACAGCTCACAGACGACACCGGCCCGGATGAACATCTGCTGGAGCGCGGCCGCCAGCTCGGCCGAAAGCGACGCGGCCACCAGCCCCGCTCCCTCGTGGACCATCTCCCGCGCGTGGGCGGGCCCGCCGATCACCGCGACGCGCTCGGGGCTGAAGTGCTCGCGCAGGACGACGCTGGGCGCGCGCCCGTCCGGCGGAACCAGGCCCTTCGACAGCGAGACCACCGCGGTCCGGTTGCCCAAGCCGTGGCCAGCCAGAGCTCCGATGACGTCGTCGAGGCCGCGCGACGGCACACCGAGAAAGACCACCTGGGCGTTGGCCACGCCTGCGCTGACGGGCTCGATCCGCAGCTCGCGCGGCAGCTCCACGCCCGGCAGGTAGACGTCGTTGCGGCGTTCGTCGGCCAGCCGCTCGGCCTGCTCGGCCGTCCGCGCCTGCAGCGTGGTCCGCGTGCCGCCGCGGGCGAGGATGACCGCCACTGCCGTGCCGAACGAGCCCGCGCCGATGACCACCGCGCGCCGCAGGCGGGACTGGGGGAGGCGGGGTAGCTGGCGCTCGGCCACGGCGCGAGCGTATCCGGACTGAAGCTCGGGGCCGTTTTGACCGATACTCGCTGAACATGCCGCGGACCGCCACAACCTGGTCGACGCAGCAGCTCACCGAGTTCGTCGTGGCAGTGTCCGACGCTCCGACCGAGGACGAGGCGCTGCGCGAGGCGCTCGTGCGGATGGCCGAGACGCTCGACGCCGATGTCGCGGCGGTCGTGCGCAACGGAACAGTGGCCGCGTCGCTGGGCTGGCCCGAGGGCCAGGCGCCGGATGCCGATCTGCTGGTCCTGGCCGAGCGGGGCGAGGGCGCGATCGAGATTCCCGGCTCGGGGCCTGTGGCCGCCGTCGTCGCGGAGCTTGGCGACGCCCCCGACGCCTGCCTGCTGCTGGCTCGAGCTGCCGAGCCGCACTTCGATGCGGTGGAGAGCGGTCTCGTCCGGGGCATGGCTCGCACCCTTGCGCTGACCCTGCGCACGCTGCGATCGGTCGAGGTGCTGCGTGAGCGTCAGCGGCTGCTCGAGGGTCTCAGCGACATCCAGCAGACGATCTCGCGCCGGGGCCCGCTCAACGACGTGCTCGAGATGGTGGTCGACCTCACCTACGAGCTGCTGGGCGACGAGCTTTCCGCGCTGTTCCTGCGCGATCCCGACGACCCCGGCACGCTGGTGCTCGAGGCGTGCCGTGGCCTCGACGAGGGGACCGTCGCGGTGATCCGCCGCCGCCAGGTCGGCGAGGGCGTGGCCGGCCGCGCGGTCGCCGAGGACCGGCTCGTGGTGGTCGAGGATTATCCCGCGACCCAGGACGGCACGATTCGTCTCTTTCGCGAGAACGCCCTGCAGGCCGCGATGGCCGCCCCGGTCCACGAGAACGGCGTGGTTGTCGGCTCGCTGCTTGTCTCGAGCTGGAAGCCCGGCCGGCGCTACGACGCCGGGACCCAGGAGCTGCTGCTGACGATCGCCCAGCACGTGAGCCTGGCGCTCTCCGATGCGAAGACGGTCGGCGCGATGGTCCATCAGGCGCTGCACGACACGCTGACCGGGCTGCCGAACCGCGCGCTGCTCCTCGACCGCCTCGAGCACGCGCTCGCCCGCGCGGTGCGAGGCGGCAGCGAGGTCGCGGTGCTGTTTCTCGACCTCGACCGCTTCAAGACGGTTAACGACAGCCTCGGCCACGCCGCGGGCGACCAGCTGCTGTGCACGGTCGCTCAGCGGATCTCGACCTGCATGCGCGCCGCCGACACCGCGGCGCGCTTGGGCGGGGACGAGTTCGCGGTCCTGCTGGAGGATCTCGTCTCGACCAACGAGGCCGTGCGCGTCGCCGAGCGCATCATCGCCGAGCTCGAAGCCCCCATCGAGGTCGCTGGCCGCGAGGTCTTCGTCGGCGCCTCCATCGGTGTCGCCACCGGCTCCTACGGCGCCAACGATCTGCTGCGCCACGCCGACGTGGCGATGTACCGGGCCAAGGCGCAGGGCAAGGGCCGCTACGCGATGTTCGAGGCGGGCATGCAGGCCGAGGTCATGGATCGCCTCGAGCTCGAGGCCGACCTGCAGCGGGCGATCGACCGCGGCGAGCTCGAGGTCTTCTACCAGCCGATCATCGCGCTGGGCACGGGCGAGCTGGCGGGTCACGAGGCGCTCGTGCGCTGGCGCCATCCCACGCGGGGCCTGATGGCGCCCGGGAGTTTCATCCCGCTCGCGGAGGAGACCGGCTTGGTCGTGGCCCTGGGGCGCTTCGTGCTGCGCGAGGCCACGCGACAGGCGGCCGAGTGGGCGGCGACGACCGGGATCGACCTGTCGATGAACGTCAACCTGTCGGGCCGCCAGCTCGAGGATCCGGCGCTGCTGGGCGACGTCACGGCGATCCTGCGCGAGACGGGCCTACCCGCCGCACGCCTGGTGCTCGAGATCACCGAGACGGTGCTGATGCACGACACGGAGTCGACGATCGAGCGGCTGCGCGCGCTCCGTGCCCTCGGGGTGCGGCTCGCCGTCGACGACTTCGGCACCGGGTACTCCTCGCTGCGTTACCTCAACCGCTTCCCGCTCGACGTCCTGAAGATGGCCAAGCCGTTCGTCGACGGGCTCGGCAGCCAGGACGAGGACCCTGCGCTCGCGCGGGCGATCATCGATCTCGGGGCCAGCCTCGGGCTGACCATCGTCGCCGAGGGCATCGAGCGCTCCGAGCAGTTGGCCGAGCTGCGGCGGCTCGGCTGTCCGATGGGCCAGGGTTACTGGTTCGCGCGGCCCATGCCGGCCGCCGAGGCGGGTGCGCATCTCGCCGCGAGCGTCGCTGCGCTGCGTTAGCCAAGCAGCGGCGCGAGCGCTTCGGCTGCGGCCTCCAGCTCTTCGAGGGTAGAGGCGGTGCGGATCGTCTGCAGGTCGAGGGAGCGCTGCCCGAGCTGGTCGAGGTTGTTGCTGCCGACGATCGCGTGGGCGGGCGCCCCGGCCTGCCGCGCGCGGACCGCAGCCTCGGCGACGGCTTTGCCGGCAAGTGTCGTTTGGTCGATACGCCCCTCGCCGGTGATCATCGCCCGAGCGCCGCGCAGCCGCTCGTCGAAGTCCAGGGCGTCGAGCACGAACGCGGCGCCGGGCTCCAGGTGGGCGCCGAACGCCGCCCACAGCCCGCCGCTGAGGCCGCCGGCGGCGCCGGTCATCGGTTGGCCGCGCGGGTCGCGCGGCAGCGTGCCGGCGAGGGCGTCGAGCCGTGCGGCGAGGCGCTCGACGGCCGCGGCGTCCGCTCCTTTCTGGGGCCCGAAGCGCGCTGCGGCCTCCTCGAAGCGCGTCTGGACGTCGCACAGCACCACCAGCGTGGCTTGGGCCAGCCCGCCGGCGTCCTCGATCGCCGCGATCGCCCCGGCGCCGCCGTCGGTTGTCGCGCTGCCTCCCGCGGCGACGAGGACGACGTCGGCGCCCGCGGCCACGGCGGCGCAGATCAGCTCGCCCGTTCCTCGTGTCGACGCGGCCTCGGCGTCGCGCTGGTGTTCGCCGATGAGGTCCAGGCCGCTGGCCTGCGCGAGCTCGACGATCGCGGTGGCGCCGTCCTCGATAAGCGCGAACCCTGCGGCGACTGGCCGGCCGAGGGGGTCGGTGACTGTGGCGGCGGCGGTCTCGCCGCCCAGCGCGGTGACCAACACGTCCATCGTCCCCTCGCCGCCGTCGGCGATCGGGCACAGGTCCGGCGGCTCGAGGCCGGCGCGCTCGAGCCCGCGGCCGATGGCAGCCGCCACCTGGGCGGCGCGCAACGTACCCTTGAAGGCGTCAGGGCAGACGAGGACCGGTGGCACCCCGCGAGTACACCACGATCGAGGTCGCCGGCCGTGAGGTTCGGGTGTCCTCCCCCGGGAAGCTCTACTTCCCGAAGGCGGGCTTCACCAAGCTTGACCTCGTCGAGTACTACGTCCGCTGCGCCGATGCCGTGCTCGTCGGGCTGCGCGAGCGTCCCACCGTCCTCAAGCGCTGGCGTGACGGCGTCGAGGGCGAGGTCTTCTTCCAGAAGCGGGTTCCCAAGGGCGCCCCGGAGTGGCTGGAGACTGCGACGGTCACGTTCCCGAGCGGCCGCAGCGCCACCGAGCTGTGCCCGGTCGACGCCGCGCACCTCGTCTGGGCGGCGAACCTCGGCAACATCGACTTCAACCCGTGGCCGTCGCGGCGCGGCGACCTCGAGCATCCCGACGAGCTGCGCATCGACCTCGACCCGCAGCCCGACGTGCCGTGGAGCGAGGTCCGCGAGGTGGCGATGGTTGTCCGTGACGTGCTGGAGGAGCACGAGCTGGTCGGCTGGCCGAAGACCAGCGGCTCGCGGGGCATCCACGTCTACGTGCGCATCCACCAGGAGTGGGGCTTTCAGGAGGTGCGCCGCGCGGCGCTCGCCCTGGCCCGTGAGGTCGAGCGCCGCATGCCGGGCCGCGCGACATCGAAGTGGTGGAAGGAGGAGCGCGTCGGCGTGTTCCTCGACTACAACCAGAACGCGCGGGATCGCACGATCGCGTCCGCCTACAGCGTGCGCGCGGTGGCCGACGCGCGCGTCTCGACGGGCTTGTCCTGGGATGAGGTTCCCGACGTCGAACCCGCCGACTTCACGCTCGCCACGGTCCCCGAGCGCCTGGAGAAGCTCGGTGATCCGATCGGCGATATCGACGGGCGCCCGTGCCGGCTGGACGCCCTCCTCACGCTCTCCCAGCGCGACGAGGAGCAGGGTCTCGGCGACGCGCCGTGGCCGCCGAACTTCCCGAAGATGCCGGGCGAGCCCAAGCGCGTCGCGCCGTCCCGCGCGAAGAAGGACGACTGAACCCTCGACCACCCTCAAGGGGGTCTGACCCCTTAATACTCCCTCGACCACCCTCAAGGGGGTCTGACCCCTTAATACTCCGGATCGCTCTAGGAGTCGAGCTGGTCGATCGTGCAGGCGCGCGGCGGCTTGTCGTCGCGCCAGCGCTGGACCTTCGTGCCGTGGCGGATGCGGCCGTCGGAGACGTGGTCGAAGGTGATCTCGACGACCAGCTCGGGGCGCAGCGCGACCCATTCGAGCTCGTGGTCGGGGCGCCAGCGCGACGGGTCGGCTGACCCGCGCTCGCCGCTGGCGTAGGGGGCCAGCGTCTCGACCAGCTCACGCTTCTCCGCCGCCTTGAAGCCGCTGGAGTGCCCGATGTCACGCAGCTCGCCGTTCTCGTCGTAGAGCCCGAGGATGATCGAGCCGACGGTGTTCTCGAGCTTGCCCGGGCGCCAGCCCATGACCACGGCGTCGATGGTGCGAACGCGCTTGATCTTGACCATGCCCTTGCGCTCGCCGGGCAGGTAGGGGCAGGCGAGCTCCTTGGCCACGACGCCCTCGCCGTCGTCGTGCAGCCACTGCTCGGCCTCCATGGCAGTGCGTACATGCGGGGTCAGCTCGATCCCCGGCAGCTTCTCCAGCAGCGCCCGGCGCTGCTCGAGCGGAAGGTCCATCGTGATGTCGTCCTCGAAAGCCAGCAGGTCGAAGGCGACGAACCGCGCCGGCGTCTCGGCGGCCAGGCGGTCGATCCGCGACTGCGCGGGGTGGATGCGCTGCCCGAGGGTGTCGAAGGACTCGGCCACCAGCTCGCCGTCGATCACGTAGCGCCCCTCGGGGAAGGCGATCTCGGGGAAGTAGCGCAGCAGCGGCTTGCCGTTGCGCGACTGCAGGTAGAGCTCGGCGCCGTCGACGAAGGCGATCGCGCGAAAGCCGTCCCACTTGGGCTCGTAGGCCCAGCCGTCCTCCTCAGGAAGCGCGCTGCGGGACTTCGCGAGCTGCGGAAGGAGCGGCGGCGTGATCGGGAGCGACACCGGCGCTGACCCTACCCACCCGCAGCTGCAGCAGGACGACCGCGGAGAGGACCAGCGCGCCGCCGAGCAGTTGGAGCGCGCCGAGCGTCTCGCTGAAGATGACGGCGGCGAGCGCGACGGTGAAGGCGGGCTCGACTGCCGACACGATGCTGGCCGTCGAGGGCCCGACCAGCTCGAGGCCGAGGAAGAAGGTCGTGATGGCCAGGATGGTCGAGATCAGCACGAGCCCGGCCAGCGCGGCCCAGGCGCCCGCGCCGAACCCGGCGTCGAGCTGCCCGGTGATCAGGGTGAAGCTGCCGACCGAGATCGCCGCGCCGGTGACGACGATCGCCGTCAGCCAGAACGGGTCGGCGTCGGCGACCACGGTGTCGGCGACCAGGATGTAGGTCGAGTACGCCACCGCAGCGCCCGCGGCCAGCAGCAGGCCGGTCGCGTTGAGCGATCCGGTCGCGCCGCCGACGAGCACCAACGCCAGCCCGACTGCGGTGACGGCGAGCGCGGCGAGCTTGGGCGTGCTCCACGGCTCACGCCCGAGCGTCACGGCGCCCACGAACACGATCGCCGGATAGGTGTAGAGCACGAGGGCGGTGACGGACGCGTCGAGGTGGTTGAGCGCGGCGAAGTAGCCGCCCGCCTGCAGGCTGTAGCCGAAGAGACCCAGCCCCGCGCCGCCGATGACGATCCGGCGGCTGGGTCGCGGGCGCCGCCGCACGGCGACGATCGCCCACAGCACGGCGGCGGCGAACAGGAACCTCAGCGTCAGCAGGGTGGCCGTGCTCGCGCCGTCGTCGTAGGCGAGCTTGGCGAAGATCGCCATGCCGCCGAAGGCCAGCGCGGAGACGAGAACGAGGCCGATGCCGCGGCGGTAGGCTGGATCCATGGCCTCCGAGCATGTCACCGTCGCCGAGGAGGAGTACCTCCAGACACTGTTCTGGCTCCACGAGGCCGGCCTGCAGATGACCGGCGCGAACGTCGCCCGGGCCATGCAGCTGTCCGCTCCGACCGTGCACGAGATGGTCGGCCGGCTCGAGAAGGACGGCTACATCACGCGCGCGGGCGACAAGACGATCAGCTTCACCGAGTCCGGCCGCGAGCACGCCGAGGGCATCGTCCGCCGCCACCGGCTCATCGAACGTTTCCTCACCGACGTCCTGGGCATTCCGTGGGACGAGGTCCACGAGGAGGCTGAGCGGCTCGAGCACGCGATGTCGCCGGTGCTCGAGGAGCGCATGCTTGCCGCGATCGGCGACGCCAAGACCTGTCCCCACGGACACCCCATCGAGGCCGGCGCCCGCATCGAGGGCGCGCCGCTGGCCGATGTCGAGCCCGGCGCCGCGCTGACCGTGCTGCGGTTCGAGAACGAGGCGGAGGACCTGCTGCATCTGCTCAAGGACACCGGCATCGAGCCGGGCATGGAGGCCACGCTCGAGTCCTCCGACGACGACCAGGTCGTCATCTCGTCCGGCGGGCGCAGCCTCAGCCTCAACCGCTCGATCGCCGAGACGGTCTCCGTGCTCGCCGACCCGGCGCCGCCCCCGCGGGTCGCGCTGCCAGAGCAGCTTGTCGTCTCCCAGGACCGCTACGGCCGCTGACCCTCAACCAACCTCAAGGGGGTCTGACCCCTTAACACGGCGTGGGGGCGAGTCAGGCCGCCTCCCAGCCTTGGTCAGCCGTGGCCCGAAAGCTGCGAACCGATGAGGCGGGGGCAATCCACCACGTCTTTGCGCGAGGAAACCGCGCGCAGGAGATCTTCGTCGACGATCGTGACCGCCGAAGATATCTGCACCTTCTCGCCTCCGCCGTCGATGGTCACGACTGGGCGTGTCTGGGTTACTGCCTCATGACAAATCATCTGCACCTGCTCATCGAGACGCCTCGCCCGAACCTGGCGATCGGGATGCAGCGGCTACACGGGGATTACGCGCTCGGTTTCAACAAGCGTCACGGATGGGTCGGCCATGTCTTTCAGGGTCGATACGGCGCGGTGCGCATGAACGACGATGCGCACCTCGTCACCGCGATCCGCTACCTCGACCGAAACCCTGTCGAGGCTGGGCTCGCGCGGCTGCCGGAGGAGTGGCAGTGGTCCAGCTCGACCGCCCTCCGCGGCGGGCCCGCGCCTCCTTGGCTGGCGATTGGCAGGTTGCGATCGCTCCTTCCCGAAGGGCGGCTCGAGCTGTATTAAGGGGTCAGACCCCCTTGAGGGTTAGTTGAGGGTTCGCAGGGCCTCCGCCAGCCGTGAGACGCCCTCGTCGATCTGGTCGGCGGTCACGCCGGAGTAGGCCAGGCGCAGCGCGTTCTCGCCGCCCTCGAGGAGGAAATCCGAGCCCTTGACGAACTGCACGCCGCGGGCGGCGGCCGCGTCGAACAGCTCGTCGACGCTCGTGCCCTCCGGGAGCTCGACCCACATGAAGTAGCCCCCGTCGGGCGCCTGGAATCGCGCCTCAGGGATCTCGCGCTCGAGCGCCGCGGTCAACTTGGCCACGCGCTCCTCCAAAGCGTTCTTGACCGTCTCGATCGAGCGGTCGAGCGCGCCCGACGCGCAGAACTCGTGGACGATCGACTGAGCGACCATGTTCGGCGAGATGTAGGTGCCCGTCGCGCGCTTGGCGATGCGCCCGACCAGCTCGGTGGGGCCGACCAGGTAGCCGACACGGATGCCGGGGCAGATGGTCTTGGAGAACGAGCTGGCGTAGACGACGCTTTCGCCGTCGCGGTCCATCTCGAGCATGGTCGGCAGCCGCTCGCCGCGGAAGCGCAGCTCGACGTACGGGTCGTCCTCGAAGATCACGAACCCGTGCTCGCGCGCCAGCGCGAGCAGCCCCTCGCGCTTGGCCAGCGAAAGCGTGTAGCCCGCCGGGTTCTGGAAGTTGGGGATGACGTGCGCGAGCTTCGGCCGCGCGCCGCCCTCGAGCAGCGAGCGCAGCTCGTCGATCGATATGCCGTCGCCCTCGAGCGAGACCGGATGCATCGTCGCCCCGCGGGAATCGCGCAGCGACAGCAGCGTGCGGTCATAGGTGGGGCGCTCGACGACGACTTCGTCACCGTGGCTGACGAGCTCCTCGAACAGGAACGCGTCCGCCTGCATCGAGCCGTTGGTGACCAGCACCTGGGAGTCATCGACGCCGTGCTTCTGCGCGATCCAGTGGCGCAGCGCGGGGTAGCCGACCGACGTGCCGTAGGCGGTGGTCCCGGCCGGGTCGTTGGTGAACGCGCGGTCGGCGGCGGCGCGTAGCCCGTCCACGTCGATGATGTCGAGCGAGGGGGCCCCGCGGGCGAAGGAGATCGTCGAAGCGGCCATGGGCCGCAACATACCTGTCGCTATGGAAGGCGATCGCCGAGCGAGCGCTCGGACACAGCGGAGACGACGCAGAAGATCATCAGGATCGCCGGGGGCGCGACGAGGAAGCCGAGAAGGGCGACCGCCACGGCGGCGAGCACGACCAGGACGGCGACCAGCGGCCCAATCGGGAGGGTTGTGTCCTCGTGATGAATCGTCGCCGAAGTGCTCATGTCTCTTCGGTAGTGATCGGCAGCTCGGCCAGATCCATGAGCCGCGCCCCTTAACCGCGGACGCCGGCCCAGAGGGCCGGCGTTCGCAACCTTGGCTACCGACGGCACCGCCCCGGAGATTGGGTGCCGCCTTCGCCGCAGGACTTGGAGGTTTCCGACAAACCCGTGCGGAGAGCACGAGCCTAGGGCGGCGTTCGCGCGGCGTCCAGCCGCTCCCCCGGGACTGGACGAACGTCCTATCCCGATCTACTAGGTTCCGAGGACCTCGATGGCGATGTCGGCGACCTCGGTCGGCGTCCGGCCCACGCGCACGCCGTTGGACTCCAGCGCCTCGATCTTCGCCGCCGCGCTACCCGACGAGCCGGAGACGATCGCCCCCGCGTGTCCCATGGTCTTGCCGGGAGGGGCAGTCACGCCGGCGATGTAGCCGACCACGGGCTTCGTCACGTTCGCCTTGATGAACTCTGCGGCCTCCTCCTCTGCCGAGCCGCCGATCTCGCCGCTCATGACGATGAGCTCGGTCTCGGGATCGTCCTGGAAGAGCGCGATGATGTCGATGAAGCTCGAGCCCGGGACGGGGTCGCCGCCGATGCCGACGATCGAGGAGTTGCCGAAGCCGCGCTGGGCCAGCTCGTTGCCGATCTGGTAGGTCAGCGTGCCCGAGCGCGAGACGACTCCCACGTTGCCCTCCTTGAAGAACGACGCCGGGATGATCCCGACGTTCGCCTTGCCCGGTGAGAGCACGCCGGGGCAGTTCGGGCCGATCAGCCGCGTCGACGGGTGGTGGGACTTCAGGTAGTTGAACACCCGCAGCTCGTCGTGGGCGGGGATTCCCTCGGTGATGGCGATGAC
>Ga0136633_1002866_pt1 | contig 11625 bp, 10 predicted proteins | sample AntDrymeUQ832206_2_FD_105494 | JGI IMG/M metagenome (GOLD analysis project Ga0136633, IMG submission 105494) | Polar desert sand microbial communities from Dry Valleys, Antarctica - metaG UQ83 (22.06) | ecosystem: Environmental > Terrestrial > Soil > Desert | place: Antarctica: Dry Valley...
GGACGACTTCGCCCTCCGAGACCTCGACGGTGTAGTCGCGGAGCTCGCCGCCGTCCTCGTTCCCGCGCCACAGTCGCAGCTTCAGGTCATATCCCATCAGTCACTCCTCGAAGTAGTGCTTGAGTTCGTCGGGCATGACCGGGAGCGGTTGCTCCGTCAGCGTGATCCCGGTGCCGGTCTCGTCGAGCCGCACAACCAGGTTCTTGGTGCCCCAGTCGGGACTGGGCGTGGGGAAGTCGTCGCGGGTGTGACCACCGCGAGACTCGTCGCGCGCCAGCGCCGCCTTCGCGATCGACTCCGAGACCAGCAGCATGTTGCGCAGGTCGAGCGCGAGGTGCCACCCAGGGTTGTACTGCCGGTGACCGCCGACGGTCATCGTCGTCGCGCGCTCCTTGAGCGCCTCGATCGCGGTCATCGCCTCCTCGAGCTCGGGAGCGGTCCGGATGATGCCGACCAGGTCGTTCATCGACTGCTGCAGGTCCGACTGGATCGTGTAGGGGTTGTCACCGCCGTCGACGTTGAACGGCGAGACGGCACTCCACTCCGCCGCCTGGACGTCGGCGTCCCGGACGGCGGGTCGCGACGCGAGACCCGAGGCGTACGCCGCCGCCGCTTCGCCGGCGCGTCTGCCGAAGACGAGCAGGTCGGAGAGGCTGTTGCCACCGAGCCGGTTCGAGCCGTGCATGCCGCCCGAGCACTCGCCCACGGCGTAGAGACCGGTGACCCCGGTGAGCTCGGTGTCCGGATCGACCTCGACTCCGCCCATGACGTAGTGGCAGGTCGGGCCGATCTCCATCGGCTCGGCGGTGATGTCGACGTCAGCCAGCTCCTTGAACTGGTGGTACATCGACGGCAACCGCTTGCGGATGAACTCGGGGGTACGCCGCGAGGCGATGTCCAAGAAGATGCCGCCGTGCGGTGACCCGCGGCCCGCCTTGACCTCGGAGTTGATCGCTCGCGCCACCTCGTCACGGGGCAGCAGCTCGGGTGGCCGACGGTTGTTCTTCTTGTCCTCGTACCACCGGTCCGCCTCCTCCTCGGTGTCGGCGGTCTCGGCCTTGAAGAACTCCGGGATGTAGTCGAACATGAACCGCTTGCCGTCGGAGTTCCTCAGGATTCCGCCGTCGCCGCGGACCGACTCGGTCACCAGCAGTCCCTTCACCGAGGGCGGCCAGACCATCCCGGTCGGGTGGAACTGGACGAACTCCATGTTGATGAGGGAGGCGCCGGCGCGCAGGGCGAGGGCGTGGCCGTCGCCGGTGTACTCCCACGAGTTCGACGTGACCTTGAAGGACTTCCCGATCCCACCGGTGGCCAAGATGACCGACGGAGCGTCGATGGTGACGAAGCGGCCGGTCTCCCGCCAGTAGCCGAAGACCCCAGCGATCGGGCCGTCCTCGCCGTCCTTGAGCAGCTCGGTGACGGTGCACTCCATGAAGACGTCGATCCCGATCTGGACCGCGCGCTGCTGGAGGGTGCGGATCATCTCCAGCCCGGTGCGGTCGCCGACGTGGGCGAGCCGCGCGTACTTGTGCCCGCCGAAGTCGCGCTGGCTGATCAGTCCGTCCTCGGTGCGGTCGAAGAGGGCGCCCCAGTCCTCGAGCTCCATCACCCGTTCCGGAGCCTCCTGGGCGTGGAGCTGGGCCATCCGCCAGTTGTTGAGCATCTTCCCGCCGCGCATGGTGTCGCGGAAGTGGACCTCCCAGTTGTCCTCGGGCCACCGGTTGCCCATGGCGGCGGCGATGCCGCCCTCGGCCATCACCGTGTGGGCCTTGCCGAGCAGCGACTTGCAGACGATCGCGGTCTCGGCACCCGCCTCGTGGGCGGCGATCGCCGCACGCAACCCCGCACCACCGGCGCCGACGACGACGACGTCGTAGGCGTGCCGCTCCATCCCGCCCTCGGAGTAGTACGACATCTCGTTGCCAGTCATCTCGTGGCGCGCCATCAGAAAAACCTCACGTCCTCGATGCGGCCGGTGGCCAGCAGATAGATGTAGAGATCGACCAGCGCCACCGAGAACAGGGAGTACCACGCGTACCGGGGGTGGTGCTGGTTGAGCTTGGAGACCCAGGTCCAGAGCTTGTAGCGGACGGGGTGCTTGGAGAAGTGGCGCAGCCGTCCGCCGACGATGTGGCGGCAGGAGTGGCACGAGAGCGTGTAGAGCCAGATGAGGACGACGTTGATGAGCATCAGCAACGTGCCGAGCCCCATGTGCCCCCATTCCTTGTCCTCGTTGCGGAACGCCAGCACGACATCGAAGGACAAGATCAGGCCGACCAGCACCGCGGCGTACCAGAACCAGCGGTGAGCGTTCTGGAAGATCAGCGGGAACCGCGTCTCACCCGAGTACGCCTGGTGCGGCTCGGCCACGCCGCAGGCGGGCGGGCTCAGCCAGAAGGAGCGGTAGTACGCCTTGCGGTAGTAGTAACAGGTCATCCGGAAGCCGAGCGGGAACACCAAGATGATCAGCGCCGCGGAGAACGGGAACCACGCGAACGGCTGGCCGAAGTCGCTGGCACCCTCCACGCAGTCACCGAGGCACGGCGAGTAGAACGGTGAGAGGTACGGCGAGGCGTAGTAGTCGCGCCCCATGAAGGCCCGGACCGTGGCGTAGACGACGAAAGCGAAGAACACGACGAAGGTGGCCAGCGGGGCCAGCCACCACCGGTCGTTCCTGAGGGTCCGGTCACTGATGCTGGCCCGGCCCGGGCCGGTCACTCCGGTCGTCATGTGTCCCTCTCGGTCGGCGCCGGCGGCGTAACGGGTTGCAGTCTGGCCTGACTCGCGCTGCATGTGAAGGAGCCGCTCCGCCCAACGGGACGGGCTGCCCACGACCGGACCCTACGCAGGTGCTAGCGACCGCCCCGGTTGGCCTCCGCCTCAGCGACCCAGTCGAGCACCAGCGTCACGAAGGCGTCGGGACGCTCCATCGACGGCAGGTGGGCGGTGTCGGGCCACACCACCTGGCGCGCGCCGGACACCCCGGTGAGGACCTCGGTGGCCGCCCGATCGATGGCGTCGACGTCAAGCGTGCCGGTGAGCACGAGGGTGGGGGCGTCGATCTCCGACAAGCGGTCGACAGCGGGTGGGTCGAGCTCGGCCTCCTCGACGTCGTCCCAGTCGGCGGTCAGCTCGAAGGCCCGGCGTTGCATCGTCTCGACCAGCGCGCGAAGTGCAGGATCGACCCGGTCCGGCGACTGACCGGGGCCGTCGACCCAGGTGGCCAGGTTGGCCTCGACGGCCGCCGTGAGGTCACCGGCCTCCAGTGCGGAGTTCTCGGCCAGCGCGAAGGTGCGCAGCTGCTCGGTCCGCTCGGAGATCAGCGACCCGCCGGGGGCGACCAGCAGCAGCGAGGCGACCCGGGCGGGCTCGGTCAGCGCGATCTCGACAGCGACGCCGGCGCCGAAGGACGCTCCGACCACGTGCACCCGCTCGATGCTCTCGGCCGCCAGCACGTCGAGGACGTCCTGGTGGGGTGCGAGCTCGCCACGGGGACGATCCGCTGACTCGCCGAACCCGCGCAGGTCGACGCGCAGCACGTCGCGGCGTTCGAGGAGCTGTTCGCGGACCCCGTCCCACATTCGACGATCGGCGACGCCGGCGTGCACCAGCAGGAGCGGGACGTCACCGACGGGTCCGGCGCGGTCGTACGCGAGATCAGGCATGTGCTGCATTCAACGACCGTCTCACCCGCACCACAACCCCATTGCGGTCCGGGCCCGATCAACGTCGCACATCCCCGACGCCCGGGGCGCGGCGCGCGAGCGGTAGCGTTTATGCGTGGCAACTCCTACCTTGGTCAAGGGAGCGCGCTCGACCCGCTCGACCATCGCGCTCAAGATGCTGATGGCTGTGAGCGGCCTGGTCTTCGTCGGGTTCGTGCTGACCCACATGTACGGCAACCTCAAGGCGTTCGCCGGGCACGACGCGTTCAACGAGTACGCCGAGCACCTCCGTGAGATCGGTGAGCCCCTGCTCCCCCACGCCGGCCTGCTCTGGATCCTTCGGGTCGGCCTCATCGTCGCGCTCGTCGTCCACGTCTACAGCGCTGTGACCCTCTGGCGACGAGCCGCCTCCGCGCGCACCGTGAAGTACGTCGTGAAGAAGAACAACCACTCGACGATCTCGTCACGGTGGATGCGCTGGGGTGGGGTGACGCTGCTGCTGTTCATCGTCTGGCACCTGCTGAACTTCTCGATCGTGAGGGTCAACCCGACCGGGGGCCCGATCGACGACCCGTACAACCTCCTCGTCGACTCGTTCCAGACCTGGTGGCTGACAGTCATCTACCTGATTGCCATGGTTGCCCTCGCGATGCACCTGCACCACGGGGTGTGGAGCTCGGCGCAGACCCTCGGCCTCACCAACAATGCCAAGGCCCGCCGCAACGCCAAGGTCCTCGGAGCCATCCTGGCCGTGGTCATTGCCGGCGGCTTCTCCCTGGTTCCGATCTTCGTCCTCGCCGGCGTCATTGACTGAGGAAAGGTGCCACTGAGCTCCCATGACTGACATGCCCGACACCACCAACACCTTCGACGCGTCCCACACCATCGGCCCCGGTGAGGGCCAGGAGCACGACGACGCCGCCGGCTTCTACGTCCACGGCGACCCGATCCAGGACACCAAGGCACCCGGAGGCCCGCTCGAGGACCGCTGGCAGACCCGCAAGTTCGAGGCCAGGATCGCCAACCCGGCCAACCGTCGCCGGCTCTCGATCATCGTCGTCGGCACCGGCCTCGCGGGCGCCTCGGCGGCCGCGACGCTCGGTGAGGCCGGTTACGTCGTGAAGTCGTTCTGCTACCAGGACTCCCCGCGCCGGGCGCACTCGATCGCCGCGCAGGGCGGCATCAACGCCGCCAAGAACTACAAGGGCGACGGCGACTCCACCTACCGACTCTTCTACGACACGATCAAGGGCGGCGACTACCGCAGCCGCGAGTCGAACGTCTACCGCCTCGCTGAGGTCAGCGCGACCATCATCGACCAGTGCGTGGCGCAGGGCGTTCCGTTCGCCCGCGAGTACGGCGGCCTCCTCGACAACCGCTCCTTCGGCGGCGTCCAGGTGTCGCGGACTTTCTACGCCCGGGGCCAGACCGGTCAGCAACTGCTGATCGGCGCCTACCAGGCACTGGAGCGTCAGGTCGCTGCCGGCACGGTCAAGACCTACGCCCGTCACGAGATGGTCGAGCTGGTCATCGTCGACGGCCGGGCCCGCGGCATCATCGTGCGCGACATGATCACCGGCGAGCTGGAGACCTACTTCGCCGACGTCGTGGTCCTCGCCTCCGGCGGCTACGGCAACGTCTTCTTCCTCTCCACCAATGCCATGGGCTGCAACGTGACCGCCACCTGGCGGGCTCACCGCAAGGGCGCCTACATGGCCAACCCCTGCTACACGCAGATCCACCCGACCTGCATCCCGGTCTCGGGGGCCCACCAGTCGAAGCTGACCCTGATGAGCGAGTCGCTGCGCAACGACGGCCGGATCTGGGTGCCGAAGAACAAGGCGGACTGCGACAAGGACCCGCGCGAGATCCCCGAGGAGGACCGGGACTACTACCTGGAGCGGATCTACCCGGCGTTCGGCAACCTGGTCCCCCGCGACATCGCGTCGCGGCAGGCCAAGAACATGTGCGACGAGGGTCGTGGGGTCGGCCACGAGGTCGAGGGCGTACGCCGTGGTGTCTACCTCGACTTCGCGGAGCCGATCGACCGGTTGGGACGTGACTCCATCGAGTCGAAGTACGGCAACCTCTTCGACATGTATGCCCGGATCACCGGCGAAGACCCGTACGCGGTCCCGATGCGCATCTACCCGGCCGTCCACTACGTCATGGGCGGACTCTGGGTCGACTACGACCTCCAGTCCTCGATCCCCGGCCTCTTCGTGACCGGCGAGGCAAACTTCTCCGACCACGGCGCGAACCGGCTCGGCGCCTCCGCGCTGATGCAGGGCCTGGCCGACGGCTACTTCGTGCTGTCGAACACGATCCGCGACTATCTCGCGGACGGCCCGTTCGACCGCGTCCCGGAGGACCACCCTTCGGTGGTCGAGGCGCAACAGTCGGTGCAGTCACGGATCGACCACTTCATGAACAACAACGGCACCCGTAGCGTCGACTCCTACCACCGCGAGCTCGGCAACATCATGTGGGAGTTCTGCGGCATGGAGCGCACCCAGGACGGCCTCACGAAGGCGATCGACCTGATCCGCACCCTGCGCGACGACTTCTGGCGCAACGTCAAGGTGCTCGGCACGGCCGACTCCATGAACCAGTCGCTGGAGAAGGCCGGCCGAGTGGCCGACTTCCTCGAGCTCGGTGAGCTGATGTGCATCGACGCGCTGAACCGCCGCGAGTCATGCGGCGGCCACTTCCGCGGTGAGTCGCAGACCGAGGACGGCGAGGCGCTGCGTCAAGACGACCAGTACTCCTACGTCGCCGCCTGGGAATGGGCCGGGGACGGCGAGCAGCCGATCCTGCACAAGGAGAACCTGACCTACGAGTTCGTCGAGATGAAGCAGAGGTCCTACAAGTGAAGCTGATTCTCAAGATCTGGCGTCAGTCCGACACCGCCACCCAGGGCGGCATCCACACCTACGACGTCGAGGACATCTCCCCCGACATGTCGTTCCTCGAGATGCTCGACGTCCTCAACGAGCGGCTCAATGCGGAGGGTGAGGAGCCGATCGCGTTCGACTCCGACTGCCGTGAGGGAATCTGCGGCGCCTGCTCGCTGATGATCAACGGCGAGGCCCACGGACCCGAGGTCACGACCAGCTGCCAGCTCCACATGCGTTCGTTCCACGACGGCGAGACGATCACGATCGAGCCGTGGCGTGCCGACGCGTTCCCGGTCCTCAAGGACCTGGTCGTCGACCGCTCGGCGTTCGACCGCATCATCTCGAGCGGCGGCTACATCTCGGTCAACACCGGTGCCGCCCCGGACGCCCACGCCACCCCGGTGCCGAAGGACAAGGCCGACCGCGCCTTCGACGTGGCCACCTGCATCGGCTGCGGCGCCTGTGTCGCTGCCTGCCCGAACGGGTCGGCGGCGCTCTTCGTCGGTGCCAAGGTCACCCACCTCGGCGAACTGCCCCAGGGTCAGGCGGAACGCGACTCCCGAGTGGTCAACATGGTGGCCCAGCACGACGCCGAGGGCTTCGGCGGCTGCACCAACATCGGCGAGTGCACCTCGGCGTGCCCCAAGGAGATCCCCCTGGACGTGATCTCCCGCCTCAACTGGGACCTGCACGCCGCCATGCGCCACGGCCACTGACCACGGATTCCCCCGGGGGACTGACAGCTCGCGTTCGACCCGCGAGGTCCAAGGCTCACGGCGCTCCCGCACGCCACCAACTGATAGTCCCCGGGGGCGGTAGCTCACACGGTGACGCAGCGTAGGAAGCCCCCGTGGCGGCGTTCGAACCTCAGGAGTCGTCCTTCCGTCGGCGCAGGAGGGCGACGAGTCCGAGCATCGAGGCGCCGCCCGCGGCGAACGCCGCCTTCGGTCCGACTCGGGACGACGTCTCGACCGGCGTCTCGCGCAGCTGCACGTGAGCGAGCTCCTTCATCCTCATCTCGCTGAAGTCGGCCTCCAGCTGCTCCCGTTCGCGCTGCGCCCTCGCGGCCGGTGTGGTGTGGGCCCACGCCGCGGCGTAGATCACGACGCGGGAGAAGTAGTTGATCCAGACCACCAGGATCAACGCGATCCCGAACATCTGGAACGCCTCGGAGTCCTTCGTGGAGGCGAGGAGCAGGAAGGACAGTCGCTTGAGTGCCTCGAACGCGATCGCCCCGAGCACCGCGCCGGACCACAACGACCGGACCGGCGCGTGGGGACGGCCCAGCAGCCGGAAGAGCGCGAAGAACAGCACCACGTTGGCCACGAAGCCCAACGCGCCCGCGAGCAGCGTCACCAACCAGTCGAGCTGTGTGTCGAGCCCGAGCCAGCCGAGCAGCACTTCGGCGAACCCGGAGACGAACCCGGTGACCGCCACGCTGACGATGAGGAGAAAACCGATGGTCGCCAGCACCGCGAGGTCGCGGAGCTTGCCGAGCACGAAGTTCAGCTGCTCGTCGGAGGGCAGCTCGAAGACGGCCACCATGGCCGCCCGCATCGCGGTGATCCACCCGAGGCCGGCGTAGAGAACACCCGCGATGCCAGCCAGGGCGATGCCACCCGCTGCCTCCTCAAGGCTGCTGATCGGGACACCGCCCCGGCCCACCACCCCGGGGAAGACGTTGCCGATCGCGCCGATGAGGTCGTCCTGCGCCTGCGGATAGAACTTGACGACCTTGCCCACGACGTAGAAGGCGAGTGCCAGGATCGGGAAGAAGGAGAGGAACGCGAAGTAGGTGACGGCGCCCGCCTGGAGACTGCCTTTCACCGAGCCGACGTGATCGACCATGCGCATCACGTGGTCGACGAGGGGGCGGCGGGCTCGCAGCGCGGCGAGCCGGTCCTGGGGTGAGGTCATGGCGTGGGGGCCAGCGCGAAGTCCCGGGACGGGCGCCAGCCGTTCTCCTCATCGTGTCGGTAGAGCTGGAACGCGTTGGCGTCGAAGGTGCAGTCGAAGCCTGCAAGCTCGTTGAAGGCGCGGTCCATGTCGGCGTCGGGCATGTGGTGGGCGATGGTGACGTGCGGGTGGTACGGGTGCTGGAGGGGTACGGTGAGCGGCCCCCGACGCACCCGCTCGGCAAGCGCCTCGCACTGCGAGATTCCCTCGACCAGCGACACGAAGACGACCGGTGAGACCGGACGGAAGGTGCCGGTGCCGCGCAGGTGGATGCAGAAGACGTTGCTGGCCTCAGCCGCTGCCTCGAGATGGGCCACGGCAGAGCCGACCTCTGCCTCAGTCAGCTCGACCGGCGGCACCAGCGTGATGTGAGTGGGGATCAGCGTCGCAGTCTCGTCACCGAGCGCGGTGCGGTAGTCCTGGAGCTCGCTCGCCCAGGGCTCCGGGAGCGCGAGGGCGACACCGATGGTGGGCATCAATCGAGCCTAACGGGCCGGCGCGACGAAGCCGACGCGCTCGTAGACGTCGCGCAGCGTGGCCTCGGCCACCGCGCCTGCCTGCTGATTCCCCTGCCGTAGCACGTCCGCAAGCTGCTGCTCACCCTCGAGCAGCTCCAGCGTGCGATCGCGGAAGGGCGTCACCATCTCGACCACGGCATCGGCCAGGTCGCCCTTGAGCGCGCCGTAGCCCTGTCCGGCGTACGACGCCTCGAGCTCTTCCACAGGGCGCGCCGTCAGCGCAGAGAAGATGGTGAGCAGGTTGGAGACGCCCGGCTTCTGCTCGGGGTCGAACCGGATCTCGTTCTCGGAGTCGGTGACCGCGGACCGGATCTTCTTCGCGCTCACCGACGGTTCGTCGAGCAGCTCGATGATCCCGCTCGGCGAGGACGCCGACTTCGACATCTTCGCGGTGGGGTCCTGGAGGTCGGTGATCTTCGCGGTCGCCTTGAGGATGTAGGGCTCCGGCAACCGGAAGGTCTTCTTGTATCGGTGGTTGAACCGCTGCGCGAGGTCGCGGGTCAACTCGAGGTGCTGGCGCTGGTCCTCACCGACCGGGACGAAGTGCGGTCGGTAGAGGAGGATGTCGGCGGCCTGCAGGATCGGGTAGGTGAAGAGGCCGACGCTCGCGGCGCCCTCGCCGCCCTTGGCAGACTTGTCCTTGAACTGCGTCATCCGACGGGCCTCACCGAAGCCGGTCAGGCACTGCAACACCCAGCTGAGTTGGGCGTGGGCCGGGACCTGGCTCTGCACGAAGATTGCCGAGCGCTCCGGGTCGACCCCCATCGCCAGCAGCTGGGCGGCCGCGCGGAGCGTGCGCTGGCGCAGCACCTTGGGGTCCTGCTCGACGGTGATGGCGTGCTGGTCGGCGATGAAGAAGAACGGTTGGTGCTCCTCCTGGAGGTCCACCCACTGCCGCAGCGCACCGAGGTAGTTGCCGAAGTGGAACGAGTCGGCCGTCGGCTGGATCCCGGACAGCACCCGGGGTCGTGCGGCAGCCGCGGGCGCGTCGGGGGTGGACATGTGGGCGATTCTGTCAAAGGAGCTCGCGGCGCCCTGCCATGCCCCCGCGGGTCAGCCCGATCGGCGCTCGAGGAGGGCCGACATCGCGAGCACCACCAGGCCCAGAGCGGCCAGACCGGCGCCGACCACCGCCGGAGCGCGATAGCCCCAGTCGGCCGCGATCACGAGCCCGCCGACCCAGGCGCCGAGCGCGTTGGCGACGTTGAGCGACGCGTGGTTCATGGCGGCACCCATCGTCTGCGCCTCCTCCGCCACGGCCATCAACCGCAGCTGGAGAGCCACCACGAGCACCGAGCCCGTCACCGTGATCCCGAACAGCACCGGCAGCGTCCAGTACCCCGCGGGCGCGAGCAGGCTGAACACGAGCAGCAGGACGCCCTGGCCGGCGCCGCCGATGAACATCGAGCGCATCACCGACCAGTCGGCCAGCCGGCCGGCCAGCCAGGTGCCGGCCACCATGCCGAGTCCGAAGACCAACAAGAAGATCGGGGCCACGGACTCGGGCAGCCCGCCGACCTCGGTGATGGTCGGCACGATGTAGGTGTAGACGGCGAACATGCCGCCGAAGCCGATCGCGCCCACGGCCAGGGTGAGGATGACCTGCGGTCGCTTCAGCGCCGCCAGCTCTCGCTGCCAGGTCGCGCCGCTGTCACCCCGCGAGGGCGGCACGAAGGCGGCGACCAGGGCGACGGTCAGCAGCCCGAGCAGGGCCACCAGCCAGTACGCCGCACGCCACCCGAGGTTCTGGCCCAGCCAGGTCGCCGCGGGCACGCCGACGACGTTGGCGAACGAGAGGCCCAGCATCACCGACGCGACGGCCCGGCCCCTGCGGTCGGCCGTGACCAGGCTGGCGGCAACCAGTGACGCGACGCCGAAGTAGGCGCCGTGGGGCAGACCTGCGGCAAACCGGGCGACCAGCAACCATCCGTAGGAGGTGGCGAGCGCGGACGCGGCGTTGCCGACCGCGAAGGCGACCATCAGCCCCATCAGCAACGCACGCCGCGGCAGCCGGGCCGCGAGGAAAGCGATGGCAGGGGCGCCGACGACCACGCCGAGGGCGTAGGCAGAGATCGCGTGTCCGGCCGCGGGGATCGACACGTCCACGCCGCGGGCCAGCTGCGGCAGCAGTCCCATCGACACGAACTCGGTGGTACCGATCGCGAATCCGCCGGTCGCCAGAGCCACCAGCGCGACCGTCGCGTGGCGGGGGCGCGTGGTGGCGTCGGCAGGCTCGCGAGTCGTGACCGTCACGAGAGGCGGCAACAGTCCGCGCCGGTCAGGCATTCCGTCACGTCATGTGACCTGCACGTCGGACTCAGCCCAGCGACGCCAGCGCCTCGTTCAAGGTCGCTGAAGGTCGCATGATCCCCGCTGCCTTCTCGGGGTCCGGCCGGTAGTAGCCGCCGATGTCGGCGGGCTCGCCCTGCACGGCCTGGAGCTCACCGACGATGGCCTCCTCCGCGGCAGCCAGCCTGGTGGCGAACTCCCCGAACGACGTCGCAAGCTCGGCGTCGTCGGTCTGCTTGGCCAGCTCCTGCGCCCAGTAGAGGGCGAGGTAGAAGTGGGAGCCGCGGTTGTCGATCC
>Ga0136633_1002867_pt1 | contig 11624 bp, 11 predicted proteins | sample AntDrymeUQ832206_2_FD_105494 | JGI IMG/M metagenome (GOLD analysis project Ga0136633, IMG submission 105494) | Polar desert sand microbial communities from Dry Valleys, Antarctica - metaG UQ83 (22.06) | ecosystem: Environmental > Terrestrial > Soil > Desert | place: Antarctica: Dry Valley...
CGACGCCGGCCGGCTGCTCGGCGACGAGATCGTCGACCACTACCTCGACACCGTCGCCCAGCTCGCCGCCGACGGCCCCCGCGACCTCCGCACCGTCTACACCCCGCTGCACGGCGTCGGCGGCACGTCGGTGCTGCAGGTGCTCGAGACCGCAGGCTTCGACGCCCCTCAGGTCGTCGAGCAGCAGGAGCACCCCGACCCCCTGTTCCCGACCGTCGCCTTCCCGAACCCGGAGGAGCCGGGAGCGATGGACCTCGCGATGGCGCTGGCCGACAAGACCGGCGCAGACCTGGTCGTGGCCAACGACCCGGACGCCGACCGTTGCGCCGCGGCCGTCCCCGGCCAACTCGGCTGGCGGATGCTGCGCGGCGACGAGGTGGGGGCGCTGCTCGGGCACCACCTGCTCACGACCGGAAAACAGGGCACGTACGCCGCCTCGATCGTGTCGTCGTCGCTGCTGGGCAAGCTCGCCGCCGCCCACGGTCAGCCGTACGTCGAGACCTTGACCGGCTTCAAGTGGATCGGCCGCGTCGACGGCCTCGCGTTCGGCTACGAAGAGGCGCTCGGCTACTGCGTCGATCCCGAGCACGTGCGCGACAAGGACGGGATTTCGGCACTGCTGCTGCTCTGCGAGATCGCGGCCGAGGCGAAGGCGAAGGGTCGCACGCTGCTCGACCTGCTCGACGACCTCGCCCGCGAGCACGGGCTCCATGCGACCGACCAGCTCTCGGTGCGGGTCAGCGATCTGTCAGAGATCGCTCGCGCGATGGAGACGTTGCGCCGTACGCCGCCCACCTCCCTTGGCGGCCTCGCCGTCGAGCGCGTCGACGACCTCAGCGAGGGTAGTGCCGAGCTGCCCCCGACCGACGGGCTGCGCTACCGGCTGGCCGACGGAGCGCGGGTGATCGTGCGGCCCAGCGGTACCGAGCCGAAGCTGAAGGCGTACCTCGAGGTCGTCGTCCCCGTCGAGGCCGGCGAGGAGGGTGGCGTCGACGCCGCCCGGATCTCCGCCGCCGGCCGCCTCGACGCCCTCCGCGCCGACATCAAGGCCGCCGCCGGGATCTGAGCCGGTTGCCCACTGGGTAACGGACCTTTCCCTGCGCTCCTGCGCCGTTACAACGCCGCAGGAGCGCACCCAAAGGTCCGTTACCCAATGACCCCACCGTGATTGTCCCGCGACCCCCGCGCGCGCCTATGCTGGCTGGGTGACAGCCACTCCACTTCGGCCCGATGCTCTCGCGTCGGGGGACGTCGCGGAGATCACCCGGAACGACGCCTCGCTGCGCCGCTTCCTGCACGGTCTCCCCGGCGTCGACCAGGTCGGCGCCGAGGCGCGGGCCGCGGGCCTCGGCACCCGCTCCATCAAGACGACGGCGAAGGCCTACGCCCTCGACCTCGCGATCCGGATGGTCGACCTGACCACCCTCGAGGGGGCCGACACCCCCGGCAAGGTCCGCGCGCTGGCCAGCAAGGCGATGCGCCCCGATCCGGCCGACCCTGACTGCCCCGCGGCGGCCGCCGTCTGCGTCTACCCCGACATGGTCGGCATCGCGAAGGAGACGCTCGGCGACTCCGGCGTCAAGGTCGCTGCCGTCGCCACGGCGTTCCCCAGCGGACGTGCGGCGATGGACATCAAGCTGGCTGACACCAAGGACGCCGTCGAAGCCGGCGCCGACGAGATCGACATGGTCATCGACCGTGGCGCGTTCCTGTCCGGCCGTTACCTGCAGGTCTTCGAGGAGATCGCCCAGGTTCGCGACGCGTGTGGGAGCGCGCACCTGAAGGTGATCTTCGAGACCGGCGAGCTGCAGACCTACGACAACGTACGACGCATCAGCTGGTTGGCGATGATGGCGGGCGCCCACTTCATCAAGACCTCGACCGGGAAGGTCCAGCCCGCTGCGACCCTGCCCGTCACGCTGGTGATGCTCGAGGCCGTGCGTGACTGGCGTGACGCCACCGGCCAGATGATCGGTGTGAAGCCCGCCGGCGGCATCCGCACTGCCAAGGACGCCATCAAGTACCTGGTGATGGTCAACGAGATCGCCGGTCCTGGCTGGCTGGACCCGGACTGGTTCCGGTTCGGCGCGTCCACGTTGCTCAACGACCTGTTGATGCAGCGGACCAAGATGGCGACCGGTCGTTACTCCGGCCCCGACTACTTCACTCTGGACTGATCGCAGATGACCTTCGAGTACGCCCCCGCTCCTGAGTCGCGCAGCATCGTCGACATCAAGGCCTCCTACGGCCTGTTCATCAACGGTGAGTTCGTCGATGGCCACGGCTCGTCGTTCAAGACGATCAGCCCCTCGACCGAGGAGGTCCTCGCCGAGGTCGCCGAGGCGAACGAGGCTGACGTCGACGCCGCAGTGAAGGCCGCTCGTCGTGCCTACACCCGGGTGTGGTCGAAGCTGCCGGGTTCGGAGCGCGCGAAGTACCTCTACCGGATCGCGCGGATCATCCAGGAACGCGGCCGTGAGCTGGCGGTGCTGGAGTCGATCGACAACGGCAAGCCGATCAAGGAGACCCGCGACGTCGACGTCCCGATCGCGGCAGCCCACTTCTTCTACTACGCCGGCTGGGCCGACAAGCTCGAATACTCCGGCTACGGCCAAACCCCGCTCGGTGTCGCCGGCCAGATCATCCCGTGGAACTTCCCGCTGCTGATGCTGGCCTGGAAGATCGCGCCCGCGCTGGCGTGCGGCAACACCGTCGTGCTCAAGCCGGCCGAGACCACGCCGCTGACCGCGCTGCTGTTCGCCGAGATCTGCCAGCAGGCCGACCTGCCGCCTGGTGTCGTCAACATCGTCACCGGCGCCGGCGACACGGGTGCCGCGCTGGTCGAGCATCCCGACGTCGACAAGGTCGCCTTCACCGGCTCCACCGGTGTCGGCAAGGCCATCGCCCGCAGCGTTGCCGGGTCGGGCAAGTTGGTCACCCTCGAGCTCGGCGGCAAGGCCGCCAACATCGTCTTCGACGACGCCCCCATCGACCAGGCCGTCGAGGGCATCGTCACCGGCATCTTCTTCAACCAGGGCCACGTCTGTTGCGCCGGCTCCCGGTTGCTGGTCCAGGAATCGGTGGCCGAAGAGGTCCTGGAGCGGCTCAAGCGCCGCGTCTCCAGCCTGCGCATCGGTGACCCGCTGGACAAGAACACCGACATCGGCGCCATCAACTCCGCAGCACAGCTGGGGAGGATCAAAGCGCTCGCCGACATCGGCGAGGCCGAGGGCGCTGGCCGCTGGTCGCCGCCATGCGACCTCCCGACCCAGGGGTTCTGGTTCCCGCCGACGATCTTCACCGGCGTCTCCCAGGCCCACCGGATCGCTCGCGAGGAGATCTTCGGCCCAGTGCTGTCCGTGCTGACCTTCCGCACCCCCTCCGAGGCAGTCGAGAAGGCCAACAACACCCCCTACGGCCTCTCGGCCGGCGTGTGGACCGACAAGGGTTCACGGATCCTCAAGATCGCCAACGAGCTCCGCGCCGGCGTGGTGTGGGCCAACACGTTCAACAAGTTCGACCCCACCAGCCCGTTCGGCGGCTACAAGGAGTCCGGCTACGGCCGCGAGGGCGGCCGCCACGGACTCGCCGGCTACTTGAAGGGCGGGAACAACTGATGAGCCGCGTCGATGTGCGCAAGACCTACAAGCTCTACATCGGTGGCGCGTTCCCCCGTTCCGAGTCAGGCCACTCCTACCTCGTGCACGACTCGAAGGGACACTTCGTGGCCAACGCCGCCAAGGCCTCGCGCAAGGACGCCCGTGACGCCGTGCAGGCAGCGCGCTCGGCGTTCAAGGGCTGGGCCGGCCGCACCGCCTACAACCGCGCGCAGGTCCTCTACCGGATCGCCGAGGTCATGGAGGACCGGCGTCCGCAGTTCCTCGAGACGCTGCGTCAGTCCGAGGGCCTCACCGCTGCCCGGGCGGGCAAGGCACTCGACGAGTCGATCGACCGGCTCGTCTGGTACGCCGGCTGGGCCGACAAGATCACCCAGGTCGTCGGCAACGCCAACCCCGTTGCGGGCCCGTTCTTCAACCTCTCCACGCCCGAGCCGACCGGTGTCGTCGCCGTCATCGCACCCGAGGAGTCCTCGCTGCTCGGGCTCATCAGCGTGGTCGCACCGGTCATCGTCACCGGCAACACCGCCGTCGTGATGACCTCCCACACCCGCCCGCTCCCCGCGGTCACGTTCGCCGAGGTCCTCGCCACCAGCGACGTCCCCGCAGGCGTGGTCAACATCCTCACCGGCAACCCCGCCGACACCGCGCCCTGGCTGGCCGCCCACATGGACGTCAACGCGATCGATCTCACCGGCCTGGCTCGTGGTGGCGCCGGCGGCGGCGACCTCGCCACCAGCCTCGAGGTCGCCGCCGCCGACAACCTCAAACGGGTCCGCCGGGCACCCGCCACCGAGCCCGACTGGTCCGCCGACCCCGGCACCGACCCGATGACCGCCTTCCTGGAGATCAAGACCGTCTGGCACCCGATCGGCGTCTGACTGAGTCTTGCGCCGTGTGAAACCCCACGCGCTCCGTCCAGCTGGGCCTACATTGGCGTCATGGTGAAGGGCGCCATCCGGGTGGCCATCGTCGACGACTACGCCGTCCTGGTTGCCGGGATCGCCGCGTTGCTCGCAGACGAGCGCATCGACGTGGTCGAGATGGACGTGTCGATGCCCGTCATCAGCGACGTCGACATCGTGCTGTACGACACGTTCGGCCAGATCCAGGGCGGCGGAATCGATCTCGAGGACTACGTCCGCGACAGCGACGCGAAGGTGGTCATCTACAGCTGGGACCTCCAGCCGGACCTGATTGAGCGAGCGGTGGCCGGTGGAGCCCGTGGCTACCTGTCCAAGGTGCTGACCGGACCCGAGATCGTGGCGGCCCTGGAGCGAGTCGTCAACGGCGAGGTCGTGATCCTCGCCGGGGACAACGAGACGAGCGTGGATTCGGCTGGTGACTGGCCCGGCCGCGGGGAGGGACTGTCGCCGCGGGAGGCCGAGGTCCTGGCGCTGATCACCCAGGGTCTGAGCGACCAGGAGATCGCCGATCGCGCCTACCTCAGCGACAACTCGGTGAAGACCTACGGACGGTCGGTCTACCGCAAGATCGGCGTCACCCGGCGCTCGCAGGCGGTGATCTGGGGCATCAGCCATGGCTTCGAGCCCGACACGGAGCGCCTGATCGATCCCGCCCTACGAGTCCGCCGGGTCTGAGACCGGACAGGTTTCCCGGCGCAGCTCACGGGGCATGCTGGTCCCATGCACCTCGTCGACGCGATGGGGGCCTGGAAACTGACCTGGGCCTCGTGCGGGCGTGGCCGGCCGACGGAGCTGACCGCCCGGTTCGCCATCGGCTCCGGCAGCGCGGTCGCCAGGATCTCCGTGGTCGGCGCCAGGGCCACCGTCACGGTGGAGCTGCCGATGTCCGAGACGCCGGTCAACGAGTGGGTCACCGGAGTGCCGATGCTCGACGCCGAGGCGCGGTGCCTCGCAGGGCCGCCGTCGGGCAAGCGGATCCTCACTGAGGGGATCCCGGTGGCGGCGGTGGCGGAGTCCCAGCCGGTCGCCGACTGAGCCTTGCCGGTCGGGTACGACGTGGCCGCGCCCGGGACGTTCAGCGCATCGGGCACAATCGCCGGGTGCCCAGTCCCTCCGCGCGCGTGATCGTGCTTGCCGGCCCGTCCGGTGCCGGCAAGTCACGCCTCGCAGAGCGGCTCGGGTTGCCGGTGCTCCGGCTCGACGACTTCTACAAGTCCGGCTCCGACCCCACGCTGCCGGTGATCGTCACCGGCGCCAACGCCGGACTCACCGACTGGGACCATCCCGACTCCTGGTTGCCCGACGACGCGATGACCGCACTCCGCCAGCTCTGCACCGACGGCACGGCCCGGGTCCCGGTCTACGACATCGCCCACGACGGCCGGTGCGGTGAGCAGGAGCTCGATCTGGGCGGCCGACCGCTCTTCATCGCCGAGGGGATCTTCGCCCAGGAGATCGTCCCCACCTGCGCACACGAGGGTCTGCTCGCGGCGGCCTACTGCGTCACGCAGCACCCGGTCGTGACCTTCTGGCGCCGGTTGACTCGCGACCTGCGGGAGCATCGCAAGCCGCCGCTGATGCTGGTTCGCCGCGGCTACGCGCTGCTGCGGGCACAGCGCGACGTGGTCCGGCACGCCGTCGCCCTGGGCTGCGAGCGCGTCGGCCCCGAGCGGGCCTACACCGAGATCCGTGCCCTCGAGCTGGCGTCGCATGGCTGAGATGCCGGCGGCGTCCGGCTGGTGGACCGACCGGCGCGAGCGACTGCTCCACGCCCTCGCGGTGCTCGTGGGGGCGACGCTGTCGGTGCTGGCCGCGATCAACCAGCCCTACAACCAGAACGAGTGGGTGCAGATCGCGCCGTACGACTCCTGGGATCCGGTGGCGGTCACGAGTGGCACCCGGCAGCCGCCGCTCGACCCGATCCTCGGCGCACTCGTCCAGCACGTGACCGGCGTCGGCCAGCTCCAGCAGCGCCTCGTGCCGGTCGCGGCCGGCATCGGGTCGCTGATCCTGATGGCGCTTCTGCTGCGGCGGCTCGGACTGCGCGTCCACGGCGTCGCGGCGCTCTGGTTCATGGCCACCGCACCGCTCTTCCTGCGCTACAACGCCTACGCCCGCCCGTACGCGCTGCCGCTGCTGCTGATGCTGCTCTGCGCGTACGCCGGGAGCAGGTGGCTCGACGACGGCGACCGGCGCTGGCTGGCCGTGGCGGTCGGTGGGGCACTGCTGCTGCCGTTGGCACGCGTGCCGGAGCCGGTCGTGTTCCTCGGCTCGTCGGCGCTGATCCTGCTGCTCGCCGGCTGGCACCACTGGCTCAGCCGCGGCCGTGCGTGGTGGCTCGGCGGGGGTTTCCTCACCGCGCTGGCGTCGGTCGGCGCGCTGACCGTGCTCAAGCTCGGCAACCAGAAGGCCGCGGCCACCGGCAAGTCGCTGATCGACCTCGACCCCGGCCGCGCCCTCGACCGGATCCCGACGGGGGTGCGCGAGCTGCGCGACTTCGTCGCCGGGTCGTACGCCGAGTGGTTCCCGTGGTGGCCGATCACGCTGCTCGTCGTGGTGCTGGCGATGGCGCTGCCCTCGTCACGCCGACGGTTGTCGACCACGTGGTGGTGGCTGCCGATGGTGCTCGCGCCCCTGGCCTTCCTGGCGCTGTACCACTCGGTCAACCCGTTCCCGCTCGACGAGCGCCACTACCGGATCCGGTTCGCCTACTTCTGGATCCCGTCCCTGGTCGTGCTGGTGGCGGTCACCAGCGAAGCGGTGAGCCGGCATGCCCGGAGAGCGGCCGCGTGGGCCGGTCCCGCGTGTGTGGGTGTGCTGCTGGTCAGCCAGCTCCCGACCACTGTCGTCGTGGTGACCGAGAACGACGCGGTCGACGTCCGCCAGGTGGCGACCCTGGCCGAGGACCGACTGGCGGCCGACGCCGTCCTGCTCTACGACGGCCCCTCCCCTGACGGGCACTGGCGGCAGCCGTTCTTCGGCGGCGTGCGCTGGTTCGACGGTGCCCACGCCCGGGTCGTGACACCAGCCAAGGTCGCCGCCGGAAGAAGCACCATCGGCGCGGCCAGCGGTCCGATCTTCCTGGTCGTGCTCGACGCGCCCTGCGTCGACTCGGTCGCCTGCGACTCCCCCGACCACCCCATCGACGAGATCGCCGGGTGGGACGTCGCCGAGCGATTCGACTGGTTCACGCTCTACGCCCCGGCTGACGGTCAGGCCGGCCGCGGCGGCGCCATCGAGGCCCTGGAGGCGCTGGCCCGCGCCTACGGCCCCGGCTACGCGCAGGTCAACGAGGACGCCGCCGAGCGGCTCCGGGCATCCGACTGACCGTCACTCGCCCAGCAGCGCGGCGTACCCCGGCTTGACCACGTCGTCGATGATCGCGAGCCGCTCGTCGAACGGCAGGAACGCCGACTTCATCGCGTTGATCGTGAACCAGCGCAGATCGGCCAACGTGTAGTCGAACGCCTGGACCAGCGACCACATTTCCTCGGTCATCGAGGTCTGACTCATCAGCCGATTGTCGGTGTTGACGGTGACTCGGAACCGCAGCTTCGTCAGCAACCCGATCGGGTGGTCGGCGATGGTGTCGGCGGCGCCGGTCTGAATGTTGGACGCCGGACACATCTCGAGCGGGATCCGCTTGTCGCGCACGTACGCCGCCAGCCGACCCAGAGTCGCCTCGCCACTCTCGTCGACCGTGATGTCGTCGATGATCCGGACGCCGTGGCCGAGCCGGTCGGCCCCGCACCACTGGATCGCCTGCCAGATCGACGGCAGCCCGAAGGCCTCTCCTGCGTGGATCGTGAAGTGGAAGTTCTCGCGCTGGAGGTACTCGAACGCGTCGAGGTGCCGGGTCGGCGGATAGCCGGCCTCGGCCCCGGCGATGTCGAAGCCGGCGACGCCTCGGTCGCGCCAGACGACGGCCAGCTCGGCGATCTCGTTGGAGCGGGCCTGGTGGCGCATGGCGGTGAGCAGTTGGCGCACCACGATCCGTCCTCCAGTCGCGGCCACACCCTCGTCGAAGCCGGTCTGGACGGCCGCGACGACCTCGTCGAGGGTCAGCCCGGACTCAACGTGCTGCTCGGGCGCGTAGCGCACCTCGGCATACACGACGCCGTCACCGGCGAGGTCCTCGACGCACTCGCGCGCGACCCGCCGCAGCGCGGCCTCGGTCTGCATCACACCGACCGTGTGGTCGAAGGTCTCCAGATAGCGCACCAGCGACCCGGAGTCGGCCGACTCGGCGAACCAGCGGCCCAGCGACGCCGCGTCACCGGTCCCCTCGGGGAGCTCGTGGCCGCACTCCGCGGCGAGCTCCAGCACCGTCTGCGGGCGCAGCCCGCCGTCGAGGTGGTCGTGGAGCAGCACCTTCGGTGCGCGGCGTACCTGGTCTCGGGTTGGGGTGCTCACCCTCCTATCCTTCCAGTCATGCGCACCTTCACCAGTTTCGACGAGCTCACCGACGCGATCGGCCAGGATCTCGGCACCAGCGAGTGGCTGCCCATCGAGCAGGACCGGGTCGACCAGTTCGCGGAGGCGACCGGTGACCATCAGTGGATCCACGTCGACGTCGACCGTGCCGCGACGGGCCCGTTCGGCGGCACCATCGCCCACGGCTACCTCACGTTGTCGCTGATCCCGCTGCTCGGGACGCAGGTGTTCGCCCTCGAGACCCCCGGCGCCAAGCTCAACTACGGCGTCAACAAGGTGCGGTTCCCGAGCCCGGTGCGGGTCGGTTCCCGCGTCCGCAACACCGTCTCGGTCAAGGAGGTCACCGATCTCCCCTCGGGCAAGCAGCTCGTGCTCGGCCACGTCATCGAGATCGAGGGTCCCGATGGCCAGGTGCAGGCCAAGCCCGCCTGCGTCGCCGAGACCGTGGTCCTCCTCCTGCCCTAGAAGGTGCGGGACCAGCAGCGCTGTTCGCCGTACGACGCGAAGCCGAGGCGCTTGAGGATGGGGGCCGAGGTGGTGTCGACCGCCTTGACGAGGGCGAACCGTGCCGTGGTGGTGCGGGCGTCGTGGAGCCGCTGGGCGACCAGAGCGCGGTAGGCGCCCCGACCGCGGTACGCCGCGCGGACCGAGCCGTCCCAGAACCGGAGCGCGTCCCCGTCGACCGTGCTCCCGCCGGAGCCGACGGGCTCGCCGTCGATGTAGGCGACGTAGCTGCGGATCAGCCGCTCGGACTCGGGCTGCCCGACGGAGCGGGTGAGATCCTCGACCTGAGCCTCGGTCGCGGACGACATCACGAAGACCTCCGCCTGGATCTGTCCGGCGAGCTCCACGTCGGCGCGACTCGTCGCCTGGACCACGGTGACGTCGTCGGGCGCCGGCAGCTCGGCCTCGACCGGCAATGCCAGCACCTCGAGCCGCTCGACCATCTCCAGCCCGAAGGCCGAGAGGGTGGCTTCGGTGCCGCGCGGGGTGGTGCGCCCGTCGACCCACCAGCGCAGGGTGGGGCGACCAGCCGCGCGGGCGTGGTCGAGCGTCTCGCCCAGCACGTCCGCCACCGGCCGCTCGGTGGCCGACCACTGGACGCTGGAGTAGTCGCTGTAGTGCGTCAGCCGGTAGTCGTCGGTGACCACCTCGGTCGCGTCGACCGGCACCCAGATCCACCGCGCCGCAGCGGCCCGGACCGCCGCCGGGTCCAGCGCGGGGAGGTCGCTCATGTCAGTGGGCGACGCGACCGTGGATCAGCGGCGTCGCGGCGTACGACGCGGCTTCGCCGATGTCGTAGCCACCCTCCAGCGAGGCGAGCGCCCGGTCGAAGCGGGCCTCGTCGTCGGTCAGCAGCGTGAGCAGCGGCGCACCCTCGGTCACGGACTCGCCGGGTCGCGCGTGCCAGATCACGCCAGCGCCGGCCTGCACCGGGTCCTCCTTGCGAGCCCGCCCGGCACCGAGCCGCCAGGCCGCCATCCCGACCGCCATCGCGTCGAGCCGGGTGAGGACGCCCGACGACGGTGCGAGCACCTCGTGGGAGTGACGAGCGGTCGGCAGCGCGGCGTCGGGGTCACCGCCCTGGGCGCGGATCATCGCCTGCCACGCGTCCATCGCCCGTCCCGACGCCAACACCTCGGCCGGGTCGACGTCGTCGCGTCCGGCACCGGCCAGCATCTCCCGGGCCAGTGCCACGGTCAGCTCGACCACGTCGGCGGGACCACCGCCGGCGAGGACCTCGACCGACTCGGCGACCTCGATCGCGTTGCCGGCGGTGTTGCCCAGGGGGGTACTCATGTCGGTCAGCAGCGCGACGGTGTGGACGCCGGCGTCGGTGCCGAGTGCCACCATCGTCTCGGCCAGCTCCTGTGCCGTGTCGAGGTCCTTCATGAACGCCCCGGTGCCGACCTTCACGTCCAGCACCAGTGCGCCGGTGCCCTCAGCGATCTTCTTCGACATGATCGACGACGCGATCAGCGGGATCGCCTCGACCGTGCCGGTCACGTCACGCAGTGCGTAGAGCTTCTTGTCGGCCGGGGCGAGCCCGTCTCCGGCCGCGCAGATCACCGCTCCGACCGACTCCAGCTGGGCGAACATCTCCTCGTTGGAGAGCCCCGCCCGCCAGCCGGGGATCGACTCGAGCTTGTCGAGGGTGCCTCCGGTGTGGCCCAGTCCGCGCCCCGACAGCTGGGGTACGGCGACACCGCACGCAGCGACCAGCGGGGCCAGCGGCAGCGTGATCTTGTCGCCCACGCCGCCGGTGGAGTGCTTGTCGGCGGTCGGCCGCGACAACGCCGCGAAGTCCATCCGCTCCCCCGACGCGATCATGGCGCCGGTCCAGCGGGCGATCTCGCGGCGGTTCATGCCGTTGAGCAGGATCGCCATGGCCAGCGACGCCATCTGCTCGTCGGCGACGTCGCCGCGTGTGTAGGCGTCGATCACCCAGTCGATCTGGCTGTCGGACAGCTCAGCACCGTCCCGCTTCGCCATGATGACCTCGACTGCGTCGTGCATCTTCCTACCTCCTGCTCGCCCGGACTGGCACCTTACGGAACCCCCGCAGCACGAAGGTCCCCCGGCTCACCGGTTCGCCTGCCAGCGACAGGTCGGGGAACCGCCCGAACAGCGCGGCCACTGACTCCAC
>Ga0136633_1002868_pt1 | contig 11622 bp, 11 predicted proteins | sample AntDrymeUQ832206_2_FD_105494 | JGI IMG/M metagenome (GOLD analysis project Ga0136633, IMG submission 105494) | Polar desert sand microbial communities from Dry Valleys, Antarctica - metaG UQ83 (22.06) | ecosystem: Environmental > Terrestrial > Soil > Desert | place: Antarctica: Dry Valley...
CAAACGGCCCGAACGTGGCGCTGCTGCCCGAGTCCGCCAGCGTCAGCACGGGGTTCGGGTCGACGGCGTCGGTCGCCGTCAGCTCGTAGAACCCGTCCGGGTTCTGCCCGCTCTTCGGGTTCTCGCCCGCGCTCGGCACGTTGCCCGAGGGGTTCGTCGCCGGGTTGCACGCGAGCTGCGGCGCGGTGGTGTCGGCGGCGATCTGCGCAGGGCTGCCGCTGCCGTTGCGCACGAATCCCGGGTGTTCAGCGGCGCACCGCCGAAGTGATCATCGCCGAGACCGGCGGCGACATGTCGGTCTTCCCGACGGCCAAGCACCTCGCCAGCTGGGCCGGCGTCTGCCCCGGCCAAAACGAGTCCGCCGGCAAACGCAAATCCGCCAAGACCCGCAAGGGCTCGCCGTGGCTGCGCGCCACCCTGATCGAGTCCGCCCACATGCTCGGCACCGGCGAGCTCTACCGCGAGCAAGGACCCCCAGGTCATCTCCGAACACGACGCCGAGAACGCGCGGCGGCGCGCAATCCGCCAACTCGAGCGCCTCGGCCACAAGATCACCCTCCAACCACTCGCGGAGGCCGCCTGATCCAAGCCTCAGCGTTCACTTTCTGAGCAGTCCCTCGGTGGCCCAGTCGTTTCGCCGGCGTCAGCCGCTGAAATGTGCGACTGGGCCTATCCGCTCATCTTGCGCGCTTGGCTTCGTAGAGCGCGGCGTCGCCGCGCCGGGTGAGCTCTTCGAGGGTGTCCGCGGGGCGCAGTGCCGCGAAGCCGACACTGATCGACGCATCCGGCAGGGTCTGCTTGATGGTTGCCGTGATCTCGTGAAAGCGTGCGCAGGCCTCGCCGATGGTGGCGTTTGCGAGCGCGCAGACGAATTCGTCACCGCCCATTCGAACGATCGGGTCATAGGAGCGCAAGTGATGCTGGATCGCGGTGACGACGACTTGCAGCAATGCGTCTCCCGCAGCGTGGCCGTGACTGTCATTGACATGCTTGAGCGCGTCGACATCGACGTAGGCGAGGACGAGACGTCCGTTTGCGTGCCGAGCTCGGTTGATCTCACGCTCGAGCAACACCAAGCCGAGCCCGCGGCCCAAAGCGCCGGTGAGCTGATCGAATTGCGCTTGGCGCAGTTCGGCTCGGGCTTGCTCGCGATCGCGGGCGGCGCCAGCACGATCTGCCGCTGCCAGTTCGCGATCAGCTGATGCATACTCGCGATCGGCGATCGCATGCTCTCTATCTGAGACGCGCCGGGAGACCTGCGCCAGGGACTCCTCGCGATCCGACGCAGTCAGATCGCGATCGGCAACGGCGCGCTCACGGTCGGCGGCGATGTGTTCGTCCATCGCAGTGCGCTGGTCGGTCTCGGCTTGTGACCGGTCGCGACAAGACGCCGCGTGATCCCGGTGAGCCGCCGCACGCTCACGGCCAGCAGCGCCCTGACTTCGAGTTGAGATGCGCTGGTCAGCCGCCGCTTGCGACTCGTCGCGATCAGACGCTGTGTCATCGCGGCCTGCAGCCGCGTGCTCGCGGTCAGCGGCCCCTTGGTCACGAGTCGAGATGCGCTGATCAGCCGCCGCTTGTGACCCGTCGCGATGTGCCGCTGCCTGATCGCGATCCGCTGCTGCACGTCCCCGGTCGGCGGTGTGCGCAGCATCCTCCGTGCCCTGAGCGCGGTCGGCGGCTGCGCGAGCACGGTCGACAGCGGCCAGCTCTCGGTTTGACATCCGCTCGTCGGCCGCCGCTCGTGACTGCTGGCGACCTGATGCGGTGTGGTCGCGGTCGGCTGCCGCTCGCTCGCGGTCGTCGGTCGCATGGTCTCGGTGCAAGCTTCGTTGCTGTGCATCCGCCTGCGACTCGTCGCGATCAGAGGCGGTATCGACGCGGTCATTGGCCGCGTGCTCACGATCCATATGGGCGTGAAGTCGGTGCGACGCGCGCTGCTGCGCAGCGCCCCGAGCCTGGTCGCGATCGGCAGCGCCGTGGTCGCTGTCGGCTGCAGCGCGTTCGCGATCAGCAGCTTCGCTGTCTCGGGTCCCCGTGCGCTGATCTGCCTCCGCTTGGGACTGATCGCGATCTGCAGCAGCTGCCTCGCGAGCAGCTGCTGCGTGGTCGCGGACGGCAGCCGCTCGATCGCGTTTGGACGTTCGCTGCTCGATCGCCCTCTCGGACCGGTCGCGATCAGGCATGTCGACCTTCGCTCGTCCGCGTCAGCGTGCCGGCGTATGTGCGACGGCGATGAGGCCCTCGCGGATGATGGCTTGCAACGCGCGACGCACCGCGAGCGGCGGCCGTCATGCCCCCACTCGCGGTCACGAGGTCAGATGACCTTCGGGGCAGCGTCGAATCGGCGGGCGGGCAACCGACCAGGGAAACTCGCAGCCCATGCCGCGCCCCAAGCCTCGGCGAGATCAGCGCGATCACCCCTGAAACAAGCAACTCCAGCCGGCGCAGGCCGGGGACGATGCGTCGGAAGCCGCCGTCGCGCAGTTGGTGCGGTTGCGTGGCCAAGGCCCTCGCACGCTCCCCCACCGGAGCCCTCCGGCGGGCACGACGCGTATGACATCGACCTCGGGGAAGGTGACATCCATCTGCGGCGGCGACTTCCGTTCACCGCGCGCAGCTCGCTCAGGCGCGTGTTGTCGTCCGGCGACAGGGGGACGGCGCTTCGTTGCAGGACGGCGCGCGACTGCGCGATCGCGCTGACAACCTGCTCGCGCAGCACCTCGGAGGTGGCGAGCTCGCGCAGGAAGGCCTGCGCCGCCGCGTCGAAGCTCGCGTCCCAGCGCGCCGCGCGCAGGCGCAGCAGCGCGTCGAGGTCACGCTCGATCTGGGCCGGGGTGATGCTGGCGCGCGCAGGACCACGTCATGTGCCTCGCGAAGGCGGCGCGCCGAGCGCGCCAGCTCGCGGACCTTCTTCGCGGTCCTGAGGTCGGGGCCGCCGCGCGCGAGGTCGACCGATACCAGCACGTCGTCGCCGGGGTGCGCGAGCAGCTTGACCGCGCTCCCGACCGCGGCGACCGCGAGCCCGTCGATCCACGCGCCGCTCGTACGACAGCGGTCAAGCTGCCAGACATCCCAGCGCCTCGTCCGGCTGAGCGCGGCGACGGCCGCCGCCGCCACGCGCGCCTCGTCCGCGGGCGCGCACGCGGGTCCGAACCAGTCGGCGAACTGATCGCCGACTGCCAACAGCCGGCGGCCGCGCGCCACGAGCGGCACGACGCCGGCGATCGCGCCCGTCGGCTCGCGGCAGACGAGCACGAACGGCGCATCAGCTGGATGCGTGGCCACCCAGGCGGCATGCCACTCGGGCAGCACGAAGGGGTTCTCTGCCGCGATCGCGAGCTTGTGCCAGCGCCGCGCGAGCGCGCATCCGGTGCCCGCGCGGCCGTGACGACGTCGACCTGCAGCCCGGCTGCGGGCGGGCTGCGAGTCATCTGGAGCGCAGGCCGCGCGCCGCACCGGCGACCTGGACAAGCTTGTGCTTGACGCGGTCAGATCGAAGGCTGACGCCCGGCCAGCGGGGCTTGACGCCCAGCCGCCGATGGCCGTTTGGCCCGGTGCACGGCCGATTCGCGCATCGTCGCCTCGGTCTTCAGTCCGATCGTCAGCGACAGCGACACCTGGCCGCCGGTGGTATGCACGACATGCGGCGTGAAGGCCGGCATGTGAACGCCGTCGCCTGGTCGCAACTCGAAGCGCTGCGCGTCGCGCGGTTCCTCGGCGAGGTTTCGGTGCTCGCCGAAGTGCATGCGCTCGATCTTCTGCTGCGCCGTGGCGGCATCGGGGAACGCCCCCACCCGGACCTCCTTGCCCCCGCGCAGGTGCAGCAGCAGCCCGTGCTCGAGATCGATGTGGGCCGGCGTCGTCGACCCGCCGGTGGCCAGGAAGAAGACCGCCTGGCGGACCACGATCGCGCCCTGGCTCGCGGGCAGATGCGGGCGGATCTCGTTTAACAGCGCGTCGTAGAGCTCGCGGTAGGCGGGCGCGTGGTGGATCGGCAGGACGATCCAGCAGTCATTCGTCTCGATCGTGCGGACGATTTCGCCGGGAGACAGGTCGAGTTGCACGACCGAGCCGCCGGGCACGACCGTATCCATCTTGCACTCGGTCCTGCACTTTCGCGGCGTCGGCGATGACCGAGCGCTGCGGGGCGCTGCGGTCGCGGTCGCGCCAAGGGGGCTGGACATGCGGTCTGATCGCACCAGTGGGAGTTCGCACATCCGTCCTATCGCGGTCGCTGCGGTCGGGCATGCGCTGCTCGTGGCACTCGCGCGCCGCGGCACCGGCACAATCGGCCGAGCATCGATACCCGGCCGCGCATGTCAGCAGCCGAGCCGCGATGTTCACGATCGGCGATCTCGCCCGCCGGACCCTCGACTCGGCACCCCTTCACACGACCCGTGCGGCGAGACGGCGCGTCCGCGTCGCGGCCGTGCCCCATCCTGTGGAAGGCGGACGCCGAGTCGACGATGGCGTCGGAGTGGGCGTCAAGCTCATCGGTGCCCGCCGCGGCGGCGCCCGCGAATCCCGATCCCAGTCCGCATTGCCCAGAACACGTTCAGGGCGCAGGGCCAGCGGTCCTATCGCTTCGAGATGCGTGCCGGCGACGACTTCCTACGGGGCACGCGCCGAGCTCGGTCAGGCGATGCCGGCCCGCACGGGCTTGAGAACCGTTGGTTTCTTGGCGGCGAGCATCGCTGGATCGCGATGCAGATCTACCTTCCCGCCAGCTGGCCGACCGACGCCACATGGTAGAACGTGCTCCAGATCAAGCCGATCTCGCCCGGCGGCGGCTGGTCCAGCATCGGCTTGGACGCCGGCCACAACGCGCTGAAGTTCTACGGCAACACCAACGCATGGGGGTCGGCGGCGGGCAACATCTTCGACGGCACCGGCCCGCTTGCCGGCCGCGCCTACCCGCTGACGCGAGGTCGCTGGATGAAGCTCACGTGGCACATCGTCTTCTCCGCCGATCCGGCCGTCGGATCGGTCGAGGTCTTCGGCGATCTCGCTGACGGCGCCGGGATGCGCACGCTCGTACCTCGCCGCGCGCGGGCGACCATGAAGTACCTCGCCACCGGCGCCGTGGACCCCGCGCACCTGCGCGTCGGGATCTCCGCGATCCCGCCATGACGACGACCGCCAGCCTGTACTTCGACGGGATCACCGTCGCAACCACCCGCGCGGCCGCAGAGGCAGCCGCCTACGCGAAGAGCTGAGGCTGAGCACATCGCGCGCATCGGCTCGTCGCTTCCGATCGCCCGGTCAGGATCGCAACGGCGTCACCGTCGCCGTACGCAGCCCCACGCCGACAGCGAGCAGCGCCAGTGCCGCCAGCACGACGACGCCGACGTCCTGACCGGTGAGCGGCAGGCTGGCACGGCCCGGATCGGCCGATGCACCCTCGGGCACGCTCGAGGGTGCATCGCCGGCTCCCGAACCGGCCGCTGGCGAGGTCCCGCGCGTGCCCGCGGGCGGATCGCTGTCGCCGCCCGACGACGTCTCGGGCAGAACACCCGTCTCTCCGTATCCCGTCTTACTCGGGCCCTGCGCCACAGCCACCGACGCCGCGAGCCCCAGCACGCACAAGCAGAGTGCAACGGTCTTCGTGATCATCATGCTGGCTCTCCTCGAGTGTCGGATCAGGTGCCACAATCGGCGGCGGCTCACAGGGTCATCACACGGGAGGATTCATTCCTGCCACGGTGTGACCTGCCAAGCGTCTGACCCCAACATGCAACCCCCGCCAGCGCGCACGAGGGTCAGTTCTGAAGGTCGCGGCACCAAGTTATGTCACTGCCCGACCCGGGCAGTGTCCAAACGGTGTAGCGACGCATGCGTGCAGCTATCCAGAGGGAGTCGAGCGCGGTAGGCTGCAGACTCGTGAAGCGAGCTACCGCGTGAGCGATCGAACGGCGTCCGATCGCGGCCAGCGCCAAGCGGAGGCCGACCAGCGGGCTTCGCACCGAGGCCATGCCGCTGCCGATCGTGATCGCGCGGCAGCCGACCGCGATCAGCTCGCGTCTGATCGCGACCAGTCCCAGGCCGAGGCCGATCAGCGGGCCACGTCTGGTCGAACCCGAGACCGGGGCCGCAGCCGACGGAGCGATCTACGGGGAGACCGACGTGTTGCCCACGCCGGCGACGTCGCCGGCACTACCGATGGCGCCGTACGGGCAGAGCAAGTTCTGTGCCGAGCGCTACCTCGCGCCCTATGTCGGTGATCTCACGGCAGCGCTGATCACCGCCTCCGAGCTGTCGGCTGGTGGCGTCCTGAACATCGGCACGCATCAGGAAACCAGCGTGCTCGATCTCGTGCGCTTGCTCGGCGAGATCCGCGGTGAGGACACGCCCGAACCCCGCTTCGAGCGCGCCCGCTTGGGGGAGGTCACACGCTCGTGCCTGGACTCCGAGCGCGCGCGCCAAGTTCTGGACTGGGAGGCGAGCACCTCGATCCAGGAGGGGCTACGCCACACGTACGCGGCCGCTCTGGACTGATGACGTCCTCAGGCGGGCCGATCCGCGTCCATGCGCTGATCGACACGCTCGGCGTCGGCGGCGCCGAGATCGTGCTCGCGGAGTTCGCGGCCGTCGCTGCGCTGGGCGGTATCGAGCTCAGCGTCGGCGTCCTGAAGGACACCGAGGCTGCTCACGCCGCGCAACGGCTGCGGGAATTCGGCGTGCAGCCGCGGTCGGTGGGGATTCCGCGCCACCTCGGCCCGGCGGCGTTCCTCGCCGTCCACCGTCAGCTCGCCGAGTTGCGTCCCGACATCGTCCACACCCACCTCGGTTACGCCGACCTGCTCGGCGGCCCGGCGGCCCGCTCGCTGGGGATCCCGAGCGTCGCGACGGTGCACGCGCACGCCTGGCCGGGAGACCGGCGCGAGCGCGTCAAGCTGCGCGCGATGCGCTACGCGCGCCGGGTGAGCGCGGCGCGCGTGATCGCGGTCTCCGAGAGCGCCCGGGAGGCCTACCTCGCGTCCGGGGCCGACCGGCCCGAGCGCGTCGTCGTCGTGCGCAACGGGATCTCCGGGACAGCCCAGCCCGGAGCCGGCCGCGCCGTGCGCGCGGAGCTCGGCATCGAAAGCACGGAGCTTGTCGTCGCGATGGTGTCGTCGCTGCGGCCCGAGAAGGCGCACGATGTCGCGTTCGCCGCCGTCGGCCGGCTGCTGACAAGCGCCCCCGGGCTGCGGCTGCTGGTCGTCGGCGACGGGCCGGCGCGGGCCGCGGTCGCACGCGCGGCGTCGGCGCTCGGTGATCGCGTGCTGCTGGCCGGTTACCGGCCGGACGTCATGGCCGTGCTCGACGCCGCCGACGTGCTCGTGCACCCGTCGCGACACGACGCGCTTCCGACGACGATCATCGAGGCGATGGCAGCGTCGACACCGGTCGTCGCGACGCGCGTCGGCGGGATCGCCGAGCTCGTCGAGGACGGTGTCAGCGGCGTGCTCGTGCCCGCGCCGCCGGCACCGTCACAGCTCGCCGCCGCGCTTGGCGGGTTGCTGGGCGACGAGGCGTTGCGTCGCCGGCTCGCCGCCGCCGGCCGCACACGCTTCGAGCGGGAGTTCACGGCCGAGCGCTGGGCGGCGCGGATGGGCGAGCTGTACCGCTCGGTGCTGTCAGGCTGAGCTGTGTCCTCGCGGGCGGGCCGGCCGCCGCGAGCAGTGCGGGGCCGAGTGCGAGCACGATCCACAGGCGCTTGTCGGTGCTGTTGGAGATGAAGACCGATGCGGTCAGCATGCCGATCATGGCGACGGTCGTCGCGCCTGCGAGCGTCGCCATCGCGCGGTCGCCGCTGCTGCGGAAACGACCGACGGCGACCTGCGAGGCCGCGAGGCAGGCGCCAAAGACGGCGAGCAGCGCCAGCAACCCGACCACCCCGGTCTCGGCGAGCTGCTGGAGGTAGACGTTGTGCGCCACGGCTGGCTTTGCAGCGACCAGCAGATCGACGACGGTGAGGCTGCCGGGCTGCAGGACGTAGTGCCGTGCCTCCTGCTCGAAGCCGCCGACGCCGACGCCGGCGACCGGATGGTCGCTCGCCATGCGCGTCGCGACGAGCCACAGCTCCGTGCGACCGGTCCCGCCGGCGTCGAACGTCGCGATCCGCTGTGAACCTGCCGGCGAGAGCAGCAGGAACATCGTCATCCCGGCGATCGCAAGGATGCCCAGGGCCGCGGTCTGCACGCGCCGCTCGCGTGCAAGGAGCATCGCCGCAACGGTCGCCATCAGTGCAGCGATGAGGCCGCCGCGCGACTCGGTCGCCACCACGGCGACCGCGAGCCCGAACATCGTCGCGATGACAGCGAGCTTCGCCAGCGGGTCGCGGGCCGACGACAACAGCCCGGCGGCGAGCGCGATCGCCGCGATCAGCCCGGCCGCGAGGTAGTTGGGATCGCCCGCGCCGCCGGAGAACCGCTGACGGGTCGCGAGGTCGAGCGAGGTGGCGGTCGTCGACAGACCGCTGCCGGTCAGGCCGATGACGATCGAGGCGAGCGCGCCTGCGATGAACGCCGCGACGATCAGCCGCACGCGCGCGGGGGTCGTTGCGATGGTCGTCACGAGCAGGAACGTCGCCCCAGCGAGGTACCACTGAATGGCGTCCTCCCAGGCGCCGGGGCGGCCGCTCGCCCAGCTGATCGAGAGCGTGACCCACACGAGCGCCAGTACGAGCGCGTTGCGCGCGATCCGCGCACTCGGCTCGGACGCGACGGCCGCACCGCGGACCCTGCGCGTACCGATCCACGCGACGAGCAGCAGCAGCAATCCGGCCAGCGGCGCCTTGCCGACGACGTGCGAGAACTCGTTCCACGCGACCGGGATCCAGGCAGCGAGCGCGACGGGCAGGCCGAGGAGGACGAGCGGGACGAACGCGAACGCCGCGACGAGTGCGAGCCCGAGCGGGACGTCGCGCACGAGCGCCACGCCGACGGTCGCCGCCGCAAGCAGGCCAGCGGCTGCAATCAGCCACGGCGCCACGGTGAAGCGGGTCTCGAGGTCGCTGCGCGAGTCGTGCGACGGCAGCGTGGATGCGGGCGAACTAGCGACAGCGCCATACTAGCCGCAATGCGCGAGGCGTCAGAGCGCGCGCGAGCGCCGCGGGCCGGTCGCGCCGAAACGCTTGCCCGCGCGATCGAGCGCACCGGTCTCGGCGCCGTCCTCACGCGCCTCCCGACGTGGCGCGGCGTCCTCGTGCTGACCTATCACCGCATCGGCAGCCCCGACGGCGGCGTCCACGACCCGTACCTGTGGAGCGCGACGCAGGAGCAGCTTGACGTCCAGCTGCGCTATCTCGCCCGTCACGTCGAGGTCGTGTCCGGCGACGAGCTGCCCGACGCGCTCGCGCAACGGCACGGCCGCCGCGTCGCGCTGACGTTCGACGACGGCTACCGCGACAACTACGATCTCGCCTACCCGGCGCTGCGCGCGCATGGCCTGCCGGCGACGTTCTTCGTGGCGACCGGCTTCATCGACCGCCCGCACGTCGCGTGGTGGGACGAGATCAGCTGGATCGTGCGCTCGAGCCCATGCGATGGCATCGACGCGGGCGAGTGGCTCGCATCGCCGGTCCACTTCGGGGCCGGCGATCGCACGGCGGCGGCGCAGACGCTCTTGCGGCGCTACTGGGACCTGCCCGAGACGCGTACGCAGCTCTACCTCGACTGGCTTGCGCACGCGTGCCGAACAAGTCGGGCGGACCCGGCCGCAGCGGCATCGACGTGGATGACGTGGGAGATGGTCCGCGAGCTGCGAGCGGGCGGTATGACCGTGGGCGCGCACACCGTCGATCACCCCGTACTCGCGCGCCTCACGCCAGCGGGCCAAGCGCTCGAGATCGGCGCCTCGGTGGCTCGTCTGAAAGAGCAGCTCGGCGAGCCGGTCTCGCTGTTCGCGTACCCGGTCGGCGCCCGTGGCACGTTCGACGACACGACGCGCGCGTGCCTGCGCGACGCCGGCATCGCGCACGCCTTCTCGTTCTACGGCGGCTATCGCCGGCCAGGTGGCCAGGATCCGCTCGACATCCCGCGCCTGTGGGTCGGCCCGGAGGTCTCGGCGGAGCGATTCCGGGCGCGGGTGGTGCTGCCCCAGGTCTTCGCGCAACCGCAGGCCGAGTGCGAGCCGGAGCCCCGCCCGCAGCCGGATCCTCGCGCGCAGCCGGAGCCCAGCCCGCCGCCGGCGCCCGATCCGCTTGTCCCAGGCGACGCGGCGCCACCGCCCGCCGTGGGCTGGGGCGGCGCCGTGCGCCGCGGCATCGTCTGGTCGGTCGCCGCGTTCGCGACGAGCAAGGCGCTCAGCTTCGTCTCGATCCTCGTCCTCGCGCGGCTGCTGACGCCGGAGCAGTTCGGCGTCGTGGCCGCGGTCGCGGTCTACATCGCCCTGATCGAGCTCGGCAGCGACCTGGGGATGAAGCCGGCCGTCGTCTACGAGCAGGAGACGGGCGTCAGCGAGCGTGTCCAGACGGCCTTCACGATGAACCTCGTGGCGGCGGTGGCGCTGACGGCGCTCGGCGTGCTCGCCGCACCGCTGATCGCGGGGTTCTTCGGCGTCGGCGATCAGGCCGATCTGTTTCGCCTCGGAGCGCTCAACCTGCTGTTCACCGGGCTCGGCAACATCCACGACGGGCTGCTGCTGCGCGACATGAGCTTCGGTCGCCGGATCCGCCCGCAGGTCGTGCGCGACGTCGTGCGAGTCGCGGTCTCGGTCGGGCTCGCGTTCGCCGGCCTCGGCGCGCTCGCGCTCGTGATCGGGTTCCTCGCCGGCACGCTTGCCTGGACCCTCGTCCAATGGATAGTCACGCCGATGCGCCCGCGCCTGAGCTACGACGCCGCGATCGCGCGCAGCATGCTCACCTACGGCGCGCCGGCGGCGATGCTCGCGTTCCTGGCGACGATCTCCGCGCGTGCCGACGTGCTCGCCATCGGCCACCTCATCGACAGTCGCGCGCTCGGCATCTACACGCTCGCCTACCGGCTGCCGGAGGTCCTGCTGGCGAGCGTCGCCTACACGCTCGGGGTCGTGGCGTTCCCGGCGCTCGCGCGTCAGCGCGTCGACGATCCCGCACAGCTGGGGTCGGCGACGCTGCAACTCGTCCGCTATCAGGCGCTCTACGCGCTGCCTGTCGCCACCTGGATGGCAGTCCTGTCGGTCCCGATCGTCGAGCTGCTCTTCGGCGACCGCTGGCGCGCGGCGGCGCCCGTCCTCGTCCCGGTCGTCCTGGCAGCAGCGTTCGTGACGATCTCGTTCCCACTCGGAGATCTCCTCAAGGCGATTGGTAAGCAGCGGCGTCTGGTGTTCATGAACCTCGTCCAGATCCCGGCGGTGATCGCCGCTTGCGTGATCACCGCGCCATGGGGACTGCTGGCGCTCGCGTGGGGGACGGTGGTGACCAGCGCCCTCTTCACGGCGATGCTCTGCTGGACGGTCCTGCGCGAGCTGCGCATCGGGGCCGGCAGGCTGCTGGAGATCTGCGTGCCCGCGCTCCTGGCCGCGCTTGGCGTGCTCGCGGGTGCCGGCGCCGTGCGGCTGTTGTGGCCGCAGCCGTCCGCGATGGCTCTCCTGGCGGCGAGCGCAGCCGGCGCGCTCGGCGCCGCCGTGGCCCTGAGGACGCTGGCGCCGCAGACCTAC
>Ga0136633_1002869_pt1 | contig 11621 bp, 9 predicted proteins | sample AntDrymeUQ832206_2_FD_105494 | JGI IMG/M metagenome (GOLD analysis project Ga0136633, IMG submission 105494) | Polar desert sand microbial communities from Dry Valleys, Antarctica - metaG UQ83 (22.06) | ecosystem: Environmental > Terrestrial > Soil > Desert | place: Antarctica: Dry Valley...
GCCCTCGCCGGGGTCGAGGTCGATGACCAGCCGGTTGGGGTTGCGGGGCCGGCCGTTGCGCCCGACCGTCCACTGGTGGACGTGGAGCTCGAGGGCGGCGAGATTGGCGAGCCAGGTCAGAGTGGCGAGGTCGTCGACCACCGGGAACTCGAGGTGGTCACCGTGGCGGGAGTCGCCCCGGGACCCGGTCGTCGGGACCCGCGCCGTACGCACCCACGACGGCGTGCCCGCGGGCGCGTTCTTCTCGAAGAAGCTGCTGCCGGCGACGCCGTGGGGCCAACGGACCCGGGTGACCGCGCGGTCCCTGAGATGCGGCAGCAGCACGGGCGCGACCTGCGCGTAGTAGTTGAGGACCTCACCCTTGGTCGTCCCGGTCTGTGGGTAGAGCACCTTGCCGAGGTTGCTGATCGAGAGGGTGCGACCGTCGACGTCGACCCGGACCTCCTCGGCCACCTCAGCTACCGATCGCGATCAGCGGCCTGCGGTCCTGGTCGAGCCGGAACATCAGTTTGCGCATGAACCAGCGCGGCGCACTCGCGCAGCCGGCCGTCGCGCCGCTGCCGTTGACGTGGAGGAAGATCGCGCCGCCGCGATGCTTGACCTGGCTGCGGTTGAAGCTGGTGACGACGGCCCACTCGTACTGGTCCGGGTAGTCCTTGAGCCGCTCCGAGGCATCGGGGTGGCCGGGATCGAGCCCCCAACGGAAGCCGCCCTGCTCCTTGTTGCGGTAGCGGTTGTAGTGCTTCGACTCGTTGTCGAGCACCCAGTAGTCACCGGCACGGACCTTGCGGTAGCTCGGGTCCCAGCGGTCGTGCTGCCGGTGCATCCCGAACACCCACGGCAGTCGGAACGTGCCGGCGGGGGTCTTGCCCGAGCCCTGCACGCGCTTGCGGGGACGGACGAGTCCGTTGTAGCCCACGGCGCCGTCGGTGGCCCGGAACCGCTTCACCCACTCGCCGCCGTCCTTGGCCCAGAACGTCACCCGGGCGTGCCAGTCGGCCGTCTTGCGGACCGTGACGACCTGACGGGTCTTCGCGCGCAGCTTCACCGTCACGCCGTCCAGGGTGATGGTGTCGTCGACAGCGGCCGGTGCGGGGACCGGCGCGGGGACCGGTGCGGGGACCTGCGCGGCGGTCGGAGTTGCCACCAGGACGGTGGCGAGGAGCAGGACGGTGAGCAGCGACCTGAGCTGGAGCTTCACGAGAGGTCCTCCGGTGTCACGTCGGAGCGGACGCCCTGGAACGACGGTTGGCGCAGGCGATCGTAACCGAGCCCGTGGGTGTCGATGTCGACCACGACCACCGGCTCCACCCAGGTCGTGCCCTGGGCGTCGACGCGGGGCACTTCGTCGGCGAAGGGGCTCGCGCCCACGTGGAGCGGCGCCAGCATCTCCTGCAGCAGCCGGGCCGTCGCCCCGCTCAGCCCGCTGCCGACCCGGCCTCGATACATCAGCCCGTCGGCGGTCGGCTCCCCCACCAGCACCGCCGCCAGCCGGTCGGTGGTGTCGACCTGGGGCCGCCACCCGCCGACGACGAACGAGCCGCGGTGACGGTGGGCGCGCTTGAGCCAGTCCTTGCTGCGTGTGTCGAACCGGTAGCGCGACGTCAGTCGCTTGCTGACCACGCCCTCGAGCCCCTGCTGGAGGGTGGCGTCCAAGAGCATGGCCCCGTCGTCGTACGCCGCTGGCACCTGCCACCTCGTCTCAGCCAACCCGAGGCCGGTGAGCAGCTCACGACGTTCGGCCAGCGGGAGTCCCGTCAGGTCCACACCGTCGAGACGCAGCAGGTCGAAGACCATCAGGGTGGCTGGGATCTGCTCGGCCAGCCGGGCCGCGTCAACGGCCTTGCGCACGTGCATCCGGTGCTGGAGCACGCGGAAGTCCGGGATGCCGCTGTCATTGAGGGCGATGACCTCCCCGTCGACGAGGAGGTCGCGGTCACCGAGCGGCGCGGCGCTCAGGTCGGGCCAGGCCGCGGTGACGACGTTGCCGTTGCGGCTGAACATCCGGACGACGCCGTCGGTGACATCCACGAGCACCCGGACGCCGTCCCACTTCACCTCGTGGGTCCACCCGTCGCCGGGCGGGACGTGGTCGGTGGCGGTCGCCAGCATCGGACGCATGGCCGACATCCTCCCCGATCGGCCGCGCTCAGCCGCGAGCCGGGAGCACGCAGAACTCGTTGCCGGAGCCGTCGGCGAAGAACCGCCACGGCAGGTCGCCCCAGTCGGGATGGAGCTCGCGGCCACCGCGGTCAGCGATGCCACCGGCGACCTCGTCGGCGTCGTCACCGGTCTCCAGCCGTATGTCGAGGTGGATCCGGTTCTTGCCGTCGCCCTTCGGCGCCGACTCGGGACACAGCTCCAGCAACGGGCCGCGGCGCGAGGGGTGACGCAGGCTGTGGGGAGCGACGCCGGGGGCCGGCGTCCAGCCGGTCAGCCACGACCACAGCTCGACGTCGCGATCAGGGTCAGCCGAGTCGAGCGGCAGCGCGGTGATCGGGCCGGTGTCGACGTACACACTCCGCTCCTCCATCACGCAGAACGGGTTGCCCTCGGGGTCACCCAGCACCACCCATGGCACGTCGTGCTGGCCGATGTCGAGGTGATCGGCGCCGATCCCACGCAGCCGCTCGACGACCTCCTGCTGCTGCGCGCCACCGCGCAGATCCAGGTGCAACCGCAGCGGATCGACGGGCGGCTCGGGGACGCGCTGGAGGCACAGATCGAGGGTTGGGCCACCGTCGTGGACGAGCCGGGTCTCGTAGCCCTCCGGCTCGTCGGTGAGCCGCTCGCTCCCGAAGGCTGCCTCCCAGAAGCGGCCGAGCCGTTGCGGGTCGATCGCGTCGAGCACGATGTTCTCCCAGTACATGGCTCCACCGTAGGGCGACCTCGCGGGGATATCCTCGTCCCATGCGTGCGATCTGGAAGGGCTCGGTCAGCTTCGGTCTCGTCAATGTGCCCGTGAAGCTCTACTCGGCCACCGAGTCCCATGACGTCTCGTTCCGGCAGGTGCACGCCAAGGACGGCGGCCGCATCAAGTACCAGCGGGTCTGCTCGATCGACGGCGAGGAGGTCGCGTACGCCGACATCGCCAAGGGCTACGAGACCGAGGACGGGGAGATGGTCATCCTCACCGACGACGACATGGCCGACCTGCCGGTCACCTCGTCGCGGGAGATCGCGGTCGAGAAGTTCGTCCCCAGCGACCAGATCGACCCGATGCTGCTCGAGAAGTCCTACTACCTCGAGCCGGAGAAGACCGGCGCCAAGCCCTACGCCCTGCTGCGCCAAGACCTGCTCGAGGCCGACCGGATGGCCGTGGTCACCGTCGCCCTGCGTCAGCGCACCACCATCGCGGTGCTGCGCGTCAAGGACGACGTGATCGTGCTCCAGACGATGATGTGGCCCGACGAGATCCGCAACGCCGACTTCAGCGTCGAGGCCGGTGAGGTCAAGGACTCCGAGGTGAAGATGGCCAACATGCTGGTCGAGACCCTGGCCGGCGACTTCGACGCCTCCGAGTTCGCGGACGACTACGCCGGCGCGGTGCAGGAGCTGGTCAAGGCGAAGATCGAGGGCGGCGAGATCAAGCGGACGCCGACCTCGACCAAGTCCTCCGGTGAGGTCGTCGACCTGCTTGCAGCCCTGCAGAAGTCGGTCGAGGCGGCCAAGACCGCCCGCGGTGAGAAGCCCGCGGAGGAGAAGTCCACGAAGAAGACCGCTGCGAAGAAGACGGCCAAGAAGAAGGCCAGCTAGTTCTCCACAGCCGCGCCGAGCAGCCCTCGCGCTGCGTGGCACTTCGGGCCATGCTCGGCCCATGGACGAGGCGCTCCTCGCGGACCTGTTCGCCCGTCAGGACGACGTCATCTCGCGTGCCCAGGTCTTGGCCTGCGGGGGCCAGCCCCACGACATCAAGCGCCGGGTGCGTCGACGCGAGTGGGCCATGGTCCTGCCCGGCGTCTACGTGGCTCATACCGGCCCGCCCACCTGGGAGCAGCGTGCCGTGGCTGGTGTCCTGTACGCCGGGAGCCTGGATCACCAGCTCCGGCCAGTCGCGGCCGCGCTCGCAGGCCACGCGGCACTGCGAGCCGCGGTCGGGGCCTCGTGGCGCCACCACCGTGACCGCGCGCCGATCTGGGTGTGCATCGACCACCGCCGTACCGTCGCAACTCGCCGGGGATACCGGTTCGTCCGGACCGCCGGCCTCGAGCAGCGGGTCGACTGGTTGCGTACGCCACCGCGGCTGCGGCCCGCGGAAGCCGCCCTCGACCTGGCCCTGGGAGCTCCCGACCAGCTGGCTGCGGTGGGCCTGCTGGCCGATGCCTGCCAGTCTCGCTGTGTCGCGGCCTCCGAGATCCTGGCTGCGCAGGCAGCCAGGCCGCGCGTCACCGGTCGGGCGATGCTTGACGGCGCCCTCACGGACATCGCCGACGGGACCTGTTCTGCCCTCGAGCACCTCTTCCTCACGAGGGTCGTGCGGCCGCATCAACTACCCCTCCCGACGCGTCAACTCGTGCGGAAGGTCGTGCGCGATCGAAGCGCCGGCCAGGAGTACCGCGATGCCGTGTGGGACGAGTGGCGGCTCGTCGTCGAGCTCGACGGCCGGCTCTTCCACGACCACGCGACGCAGCGGGACCTCGACCTCGATCGTGACCTCGATGAGGTGACCGAGGGGCGTACGGCGGTGCGGCTCGGCTGGGGCCAGGTCACCCGTCGGGCGTGCCGGACGGCGACGCGTCTCGCGATCCTGCTGAGCCGCGGCGGGTGGGACGGTGCGCCGGCGCTCTGCCCGGAGTGTCCTGACGCGTGATCCGGGCCACCTGGTGGACCGGATCCACGCGTCAGTCCAGCCCGGCCATCTCGCGCAGCTCGACCAGCATCGCGTCGAGATGCGAGACCAGGGAGATGTGTCCCTCGTCCTGGAGCAGATGCACCCGCGCCCCAGGGATCGTGGCGGCGAGCCACTCGCCGTGGGCGAACGGCACCATCCGGTCGTGAGCGCCCTGCCAGACGGCCACCGGAACCCGAAGCCGGGAGAGATCAACACCCCAAGGCCTGGCGATCTGGAGGTTGTCCTCAAGATAGCCAACGGCCCCCTGGTGGACGGCGTAGCGGGAGGACGCGGCGACAAACTCGGCGAGCTCACCGGTGAGCGCGGCCGCGTCGACGTCGTCGACCAGGTCTCCGAAGCCCACCACGACCTGGTCGCCCGTCACCACAGACATCGCCTCGGCGTCCGCTTCTGCCTGCGCCCGGAAGGCCTCGCGACCCTGCCGGCACAGCTCGAAGTCGCGGACGTTCTCCTCGCCCATCCCGGCCGTGAAGTCGAGACCGGGCACGCCGTCGGGCGCGACACCAGCCAGGGTGACCACCGCCCGGCACCGGTCGGGGTACAACCCGGCGCAGGTGAGGGCACGTGGTCCCCCGCCCGACCAGCCGAGCGTCACGAACTCGTCCATCCCCAGTGCGTCCAGCAGGAGCATGCTGTCGGCCGCGTCGTCCACCATGGACGGCTCCGCCTCTGGGGCCCGGGGCGTGGAGGCGCCGTAGCCGGGCCTGGAGTAGGTGACCACGCGCAGGCCGGCACGAACTGCGGCCTGCCACATCGGTTCGAAGACCAGCGCTGCGGATGGTGTCCCCCTGTGGAAGAGGAACGGGAAGCCGTCCTCGTCGCCACCGGTGAGGTATTCGAGGCGGCGCCCGTCGGCGGTGGTGACGAAGTCGGCCATGACGGCGATGCTCCCATGAGCCGGCGCTCGCGGTAGGCAGCCGGCGTCAGACGCGGTCCTCGGCCAGCCACGCCCGGATGCTCTCGGCGTGCTGGTCGAGGACCGGGGGTGCGCCGTGGTCGTGGCGGGTGACCTCGGCGCCGTCGGCGTCGAAGAAGCGCAGCGGCGGTCCGGGCAGGGTGATCGGGCCCAGAGTGGAGTGCTCGACGTCGATCAGCAGTCCTTGGCTCGCGGTCTGCTCCCACTCGTAGACCTCGTCGAGCGCACGGACCTTGCCCGCCGGTACGCCGACCTCGGCCAACCGGGCCAGCAGCGGCTCCGCGTCCCAGTCGGCGAACGCCGTCTCGAGGACGTCGATCACCCGCTCCCGAGCGCCGACCCGCTCCTGGTTGGTCCGCAGGCCCTCGGCATCCGGATCGAGGGCGAAGCCCTCGCACAGCCGCCGCCACAGCCCCTCGCTGCCGACCGCGATCTGCACCGAGCCGTCGCGGCAGCGGAACAACCCGTAGGGCGCGATCGAGGGGTGGTGGTTGCCTTGACCGTGACCCACCTCCCCCGCGACCGTCCAGCGAGTTCCCTGGAAGGCGTGGACGCCGACGACGGAGGCCAGCAACGAGGTGCGCACGACCGTCCCGCGGCCGGTCCGGTGCCGTTCGTGGAGCGCGCTGACCACGCCGTACGCGCCGTACATCCCCGACAGCAGGTCGCCGATCGGGACGCCCACTCGCTGCGGATCGTCCGGGCCGGACCCGGTCAACGACATCAGCCCGGCCTCCCCCTGCGCAATCTGGTCGTAGCCGGCGCGGCCGCCTTCCGGACCGTCGTGCCCGAAGCCGGTGATCGAGAGCACGACCAGCCGCGGGTTGCGCGCCTGAAGCGACTCGATGCCCAGACCGAGCCGCTCGAGGACGCCGGTGCGGAAGTTCTCGACCAGCACGTCGGCACGGTCGACCAGCGCCAGCATCACCTCGCGGTCGCCGCCCTCCGAGGTGTCCTTGAGGTCGAGCGCGATCGACTCCTTGTTGCGGTTGGTGGACAGGAAGTACGTCGACTGCCGCGCCCCCTCGTCACCGACGAAGGGTGGCCCCCAGCCGCGGGTGTCGTCGCCGCTGCCGGGCGCCTCGACCTTGATCACGCGAGCGCCGAGGTCGCCCAGCATCTGGGTGGCGTGCGGGCCGGCGAGGGCCCGGGTCAGGTCGACGACGAGCACGTCCTGGAGTGGTCCGGTCACGATCGACAGCCTCTCACTCACCCGGTGTGGAGTCATCGCCGCGGGCGGCCTTCGAGTCGGGGGCCAACCGGTCGTAGCGGGCCATCAGCGCATCGCTGAGCCTGGGCGTGACGATGTTGAGCAGTTCGCCCACCCGGCCGGCGAGCAGGTCGACGGTCACCGGCCGTTCCTCCAGCGCCCGGACGACCCGTGCCGCAGCCTGCTCCGCCGAGAGCGCGCGACGGTCCTCGTAGGACTCGGTCGGCACCACCATCGCGGTCCGCACCAGTCCGAACCGCAGGTTCGTGAACGTCACGTTGTCGGCGTAGGTCTCCCGGCCGGCGATGCGCGACCAGGTGTCGAGGGCGGTCTTCGAGGCGAGGTAGGCGGCGAACTTCGGCGCCTTCAGCTGCACCCCCCAGCTCACGACGTTGACGACGTGCCCGAACCGCTGCTCGCGCATCGCCGGCAGCAACCCGAGCGTCAGACGCACCGGACCGAAGTAGTTGACGGCCATGGTGCGTTCGAAGTCATGCATCCGTCCGTAGCTCAGGTGCAGCGAGCGGCGGATCGACCGGCCGGCGTTGTTGACGAGGTAGTCGACGACGCCGTGGTCGGCCAGCACCGCGGCCACCAGCACGTCGACGGAGTCCCCGTCGGCCAGGTCGCAGACGTACGCCGTCGCGCGGCCGCCCCGCGACTCGACGTCAGCCCGCACCCGTGCGAGCTCCTCGGCTCGGCGTGCGACCAGCAGCACCGTCGCGCCCCGGCCGGCAGCGGCCAACGCGGTCGCCTCGCCGATGCCGGAGGAGGCGCCGGTGACCAGGACGGTGCGGCCGGCGAGCGGGCTGGGCGCTGACCGGCGCAGCAGACGTCGTACGCGCAAACGAGGCGTCTCGAAGAGCAGTCCCATGGCGGCTGACGTTAGTGGTTGGAAACGGTCCCGCGGGGCGCGACCAGCTGCCATGGAGCCGCCTGCTCGATCTGGGCGGAGAGGCTGAGCAGCCGCTCCTCCCCGTCGGTGGGACCGACCAGCTGGACCGCGAGCGGTAGTCCGTCGGCGGCGGTGCCACGCGGCACCGACGCGGCCGGGTTGCCGGCGATGTTCCAGAGCGCGACGTAGGCGACGGCGGGCATCGCCCTCAGCGACGCCCGGACCGGGCCGGTGCCCATCAGCACGCCGGTGGCCGGTGGACGGTGGGCCATGGTCGGCGTCAGCAGCACATCGACCCGGTCGAAGACCCGGTTGGCCTTCTCCGAGACGGTCTCGGTCATGGCGAGGGCGCGGTCGAGGACCTTGGGCGTTACCCAGCTGCCGAGCCGGCAGGTGCTGCGAGTACGCCGTTCGAGCCGGTCACGATGCTCGACCTCGTCGGCCTCGGAGCGGATGCCGGCGAAGAACTGCGGCACGAACGCGAGCGTCGGGTCGGGGTAGCCCGGGTCCACCTCCACCACGTCGTGGCCCAGGTCTGCGAGCAGCCGGACGGTGTCCTCGACGGCCCGGACGTGCGCCGGGTCGGGACGGATGCCCTTGGTCACGGGCTTGGTGGACCAACCGATCCGCAGCCGGCCAGGCTCGCGACCGACGGCGTCGACGAACGACCCGGTCTCGCCGGCACGGTAGAGGTCGCTCTCCTTGTTGCCGCGAATGGCGTCATAGACGAGGGCGCTGTCGAGCACCGAGCGGCTCAGCGGGCCGACCGTACCGAGCGCCCACCACAGGTGGTGATGAGGTGCGGTTGTCACCCGGCCGCGCTGCGGCTTCAGGCCGAACAGCCCGCAGCAGGCACTCGGGATCCGGATCGACCCGCCGCCGTCGCCGCCCATGCCCACCGGCACCATGCCGGAGGAGACCGCGACCGCCGTACCGCCACTGGAGCCGCCGGGCGTGCGCGACCGGTCCCACGGGTTGCGGGTGATGCCGCGGTCGTCGGACTCGGTGTAGGGCCAGGCGCCGAACTCCGGCATCGTCGACTTGCCGATCACGACCGCACCGGCCGCCCGCAAGCGGCAGACGACCTCGCCGTCCGTGGCGGCCGGCGTGCTGTTGCCGCGGCCGCCGAAGGTGGTGACCGTGCCCCCGACGTCCAGCTCCTCCTTGATGACGATCGGTACGCCGTGGAGCGTGCCGAGCTCCGCGCCGGAGGACTGCGCCGCGTCGCGGGCCGCCGCCTCCGCGAGCGCCTGCCGCTCCAGCACCACCGAGAACGCGTTGAGGCCGGGCTCGCGCTCCTCGATCCGCTGCAGTGCGGCCGCGGTCACCTCACGGGCGGTGGTCTCTCCGGCGGCGATCCGGCGTGCGGTCTCCGCGACGCCGGGCGTCTCGTGGTCGGTCACGGGCGGACTCTAGTGGGCGTCGGTTTCCCCGCGTACCCGGGGAAACCGAGACTTCGCGGGCGAAACTTGCCCCGGTAGGTCACCGACTCGCCCAGGAGGTTGCCGCAAGGCTCAACTCTTGAGAAGCCCACGGACGACGCGCAGACCCACGGAGAGGCGCGCCAGGTCGGCGACCTCGTCGCGGCAGATCTCCTCGAGGGTGCTGGCGGCACGGGAGAGGGCGAGCTGGTCGGAGTCCTCCCACGTCGCGATCCGCACCGCGGCCGGCTCGTCGTCTGCCGTGCTGTGGAGCACCTGCGCGGTGAGCTGGCTGTGCACGGCATACAGGTCGTCGCGCAGTGCGGCGCGAGCCATCGTCTGCCAGCGGTCCTCGCGGGGCAACGCGAAGATCCGCCGCACCAGTGCCGGCAGACCGAGCCGCTCGCCGAGCGAGAAGTGAAGGCGGGCGACGTCGGCCGGATCGAGGTTGTCGCGCTGCGCGATCTCGACCACCCCGAGCAGTGCGTACGCCGGATCGAGCACCGCGACCCGCGTGGCGAGGTCGTCGGGGACACCGTGCTCGACGAGCGCGTCGCGCCGCGCCTGCAGGTCCTCGCGCTCACGGCCGGTCATCAGCTCCGGCAGATGTGCCATCAGCGCCTGCACCGGCGCGCTGAAGTGGTCGACCGTGCCCTGGCTGTCGAGCGGTGGCCGCCGGTTGGTCGCCAGCCATCGGGAGGCGCGCTCGACCAGGGTGCGCATCTGGATCCGCATCCGGGTCTGCACCTGCGCGTCGAGCTTGTTGTCCCAGGTCTGCAGCTCCTGCCGCAGCGGCAGCGAACCGAAGATCTCGCGGGCCACGAAGTTGGCGCGGACCAGCTCGGCGGCACTCGCGCCGGTCTCGCCGCTCAGCCGGGGCACGAACGTCATCCCGGCGCCGTTCACCAGGTCGTTGACGATCTGGGTCACGATGATCTCGCGGCGCAGGGGGTGCTCGCGCATCTGTTCGAGGAAGCCGTCCTGCATCGGCTGCGGGAAGTAGGAGCGCAGGTCGACGTCGCAGTAGGGGTCGTCGGGCAGGTCGGTGGCCAGCAGCTCGTCGGCCAGCACGATCTTGGTCCACGACATCAGCACCGCCAGCTCGGGCACGGTCAGCGCGCCGCCACGCTCGAGCCTGCGGCGCACCTGCCGCGAGCTGGGCAGCGCCTCGAGCTCGCGGTTGAGGATCCCGTCTCGTTCGAGCGTCTTCATCCAGTCCTCGTGGACGTGGAGCAACGACGGCGAGTGGGCGACCGCGTTGGCCAGCGCGAGATTCTGCTCGTAGTTGTCGCGCAGCACCAGGTCGGCGATCTCGTCGGTCATCTCGACCAGCAGCGCGTTGCGGCGCTCCTGGGTCAGGTCGCCGTCCTTGACCACCCGGTCGAGCAGGATCTTGATGTTGACCTCGTGGTCGGAGGTGTCGACGCCAGCGGAGTTGTCGATGAAGTCGGTGTTGATCCGGCCGTCCCGTGCGGCGTACTCGATCCGACCGAGCTGGGTCATGCCAAGGTTGCCGCCCTCGCCGACACACCGGGCGCGAAGGTCGCGACCGTTGACGCGGATCGCGTCGTTGGCCTTGTCCCCGGCGTCGGCGTGGGTCTCGTCAGCAGACTTCACGTAGGTGCCGATTCCGCCGTTCCACAACAGGTCGACCGGCGCCTGCAGGATCGCCTTCATCAGCTCGGCCGGCGTCAGCTTGGCCACGTCGTCGCCGAGGCCGAGCGCTGCGCGCACCTCCGAGCCGATGGGGATCGACTTCATCGACCGCGAGAACACCCCGCCGCCCCGGGAGATGAGCGTCGTGTCGTAGTCCTGCCAGCTGGAGCGCGGGAGGTCGAAGAGCCGCTGGCGTTCGGCGTACGACGACGCGGCGTCGGGACTGGGGTCGAGGAAGATGTCGCGGTGGTCAAAGGCCGCCACGATCCGGGTGCGCTCAGAACAGAGCATGCCGTTGCCGAACACGTCACCGGACATGTCGCCGATGCCCACCGCGGTGAAGTCCTCGGCCTGGCAGTCGATGCCGCTCTCGCGGAAGTGGCGTTGCACCGACACCCACGCGCCACGGGCGGTAATGCCCATCGCCTTGTGGTCGTAGCCGACCGAGCCGCCCGAGGCGAACGCGTCACCGAGCCAGAAGCCGTAGTCGGCGGCCACCCCGTTGGCGATGTCGGAGAACGTCGCTGTGCCCTTGTCGGCTGCGACCACGAGGTAGGTGTCGTCAGCGTCGTGGCGCACGACGCCGCTGGGCGGCACCACGGTGCTGCCCTCGGGGCCGTCCACCAGGTTGTCGGTGATGTCGAGCAGCCCGGAGATGAAGGTCGTGTAGC
>Ga0136633_1002871_pt1 | contig 11620 bp, 9 predicted proteins | sample AntDrymeUQ832206_2_FD_105494 | JGI IMG/M metagenome (GOLD analysis project Ga0136633, IMG submission 105494) | Polar desert sand microbial communities from Dry Valleys, Antarctica - metaG UQ83 (22.06) | ecosystem: Environmental > Terrestrial > Soil > Desert | place: Antarctica: Dry Valley...
ACGCCCGTCTCGCGCGAGCCGGTGAGCGTGATGACCGGAACGTCCGGATGCCGGACCAGGCGGTCGCCGACTGCTCCGCCTCCTCCGTGGACGATGTTGACGACGCCCTTCGGGAAGCCTGCCTCGTCGAGGAGCTCGACGAAGCGCTGCCCGAGCGCGGGCGTATCCGACGCGGGCTTGAAGACGACCGTGTTGCCGGCGACGAGCGCCGGAGCGATCTTCCACGAGGGAATCGCGATCGGGAAGTTCCACGGAGTGATGACGCCGATGACGCCGATCGGCATGCGGACTGACATCTGAAACTTGTTGCGGAGCTCGGAAGGAGTCGTCTGGCCGAACAGCCGTCGACCTTCGCCGCCCATGTAGAAGCTCATGTCGATCGCTTCCTGAACGTCGCCCCCGGCCTCGGCCTTCACTTTCCCCATCTCGTGCGTCATGAGGTCCGTGAGCTCTTCTTTTCGGTCGGTGACGAGTTGCGCGAACCGGTAGAGAAGCTCGCCGCGCTTCGGCGCCGGGACGAGGCGCCAGTCCTCGTACGCCTCCTGCGCGGCGGTGACCGCGCGATCGACATCGTCGGGCCCAGACTTCGGAAAGACGCCGATCAGCTCTCCGTCAGCGGGACTCGTCGACTCGAACGTCTCGCCCGACGCAGCATCGACCCACTCGCCGGCGATGTAGTTCTGGAACTCGCGCACGCCCGTCGTCGCCATGCCGCCAGTCTAATCTCGCGTCCTGGGCGGGTTTGGGCTAGCGTGCGACTTCGGGAATCACGCGGCCGTTGTCGTCGAGCTGCGCGTTCCAATCCGTGTACGCGGCTTCGATCTCGACGATGTCTGCCCCGCGATCGGCCAGCCTGATCGGCTGGAGCGCCTCGGGCATGACGCGGTACTGGTACCAGGTGATCTCCCACGCGAACGTGAGCACGACCTCGCTGTTCACGCCGGAGAGCGGGACGATCGAGACAAGCGGCGAGCCGAGTGCGCGCGCAACTCCTTGGATCGTGCGTGTGAAGAGGCTCGCGTTGAAGAGATCGGCGGCTTCCACGAGCGCCGCCTCGCCGTCGGAGAGCCGGCGCAGGATCGGCTCGGCCATGACGGGCTCTGTCTCGTCCGACTTCACGCCGAGTATCTGCGCCCAGCGCGGCCGCCTGCGCCGCCCGTGAGGCGAGAGCGCCGGCGACATCGGGCCGCCTTCGCGGACCCAGCCGTATTCGAGCGCGACTTCTTGACAGAGCGGGCAGACGTCCACGAACTCGAGCCCGTCGGGCGAGAACCGGAGCGCGTATTCGCCTTGCAGCAATGTGCGCTCGCAGACGGCGCACTGACGGCGAACGGTCGCCTTCGTCACCCGCATTGGCGGACCCTAGCAGGGAGTCCGCGGTTTTCCACAGGCTAGGCCCTTGCGGTCTCCTGCTCGCGCCGCGCCTCGTCCATGACCTTCTGCGCGACGTGCGACGGCACTTCCTCGTAGCGGAGGAAGTGCATGGAGTAGTCCCCGCGACCACCGGTCATCGAGGTGAGCGACTGGGCATAGGTGAGCAGCTCCGCCATGGGAACCTCGGCGCGAATCGTCGTCATGCCACCGAGCGGCTCCATGCCGTGCAGGCGCCCGCGGCGCGAGTTGAGGTCTCCGTTCACGGCGCCGACGACGTCGTCCGGAACCGTGACCTCGAGCTCCATGATCGGCTCGAGGAGTACGGGATCCGCGTTCAGGTAGGCGTCCTTGAATGCCATCGAGCCGGCGATCTTGAACGCCATCTCCGACGAGTCGACCGTGTGATACGAGCCGTCCACGAGCTCCACGCGCACGCCGTCGATCGGCGCGCCTGCGAGTTCGCCATGGAGGAGCGCTTCCCGGATTCCCTTGTCGACGGCCGGCCTGAAGCCCTGCGGGATCACTCCGCCGACGATCTTGTCCACGAACTCGTACCCACCGTCGCCGATCGGCGAGATGACGATCTGGCAGTCGCCGAACTGCCCGCGCCCGCCGGTCTGCTTCTTGTAACGCGCGTGCGAGCGCGCCTCGCGGCGGATCGTCTCACGGTAGGGAACCCGCGGCGGATGGAGCTCGATGTCCACGCCGAATCGCCGCTTCGCCCGCTCGAGCGCGACTTCGACGTGCATCTGGCTCATGCCGGAGAGGATCTCCTCCCCGGTCTGCTGGTCTCGCCTGAACCGGAGAGTCTGGTCCTCCTCGGCGAGCCGGCGGATCGCGGAGGCGACCTTCTCCTCGTCGCCCTTCGCCTTCGGCGTGATGGCGAAGCTCATGACCGGCTCCGGGAACCCGAAGTCCGGCATCTCGATCTCGATTTCCTTGTCGGTGAGCATGTCGCCGGTCTCGGCTTCCTTCAGCTTTGCGACCGCGCCGATGTCGCCCTCACCGAACTCCTGCGCGGGATGGTGCTCCTTCCCCTGGAGCTGAAGCAGCGAGCCGAGGCGCTCCTTGCCCTTTCCGCGAAGATTCACGAGCGTCGTGTCGGGGGTGATCGTGCCCTTCAGCACCCGGAAGACGTTGATGCGGCCGGCGAACGGGTCGGCCACCGTCTTGAAGACGAACGCGGCCGTCCCCGCACCGTCGACGTCGATCGGCGAGCCCTTCTTTGCGGGTGAGGCGACGCCTTCGACGAGCAGATCCAGCACCGCGTGCGTTCCGAGATTCTTCGTGGCCACGCCGCACGCCACCGGGAAGACCTCACCGTTCGTTACGGCCGTCTTGAGCGCTGCGGCGACTTCCTCCGTGCCGAGCTCCTCGCCCTCGAGGTAACGCTCCATCAGCCCCTCGTCGGTTTCTACGACAGCGTCGAGGAGCTTTTCGCGGTACTCGGCGGCGAGCCCGGCGAGCTCGTCCGGGATCGGGCCTGCTTCACCCTCCTTCGCGCCTTCAGGGCTTGCGTAGGTGCACATGTGCAAGACGTCCACGGTTCCGGAGACCTCGTGCTCCACGCCGATCGGCAGATGCACCGCGACGCAGCGTGTGCCGAGCTGTGTCCGAAGCTGCTCCAGCGTCCGGAAGAAGTCGGCACGCTCGCGGTCGAGCATGTTCACGAAGACGATGCGCGCGAGCCCGAGCTCGTCCGCGAGCTTCCAGGCACGCGAGGTGCCGACCTCCACACCCATGACGCTCGACACCGTCACGAGCACTCCCTCGACGACACGGGCCGCCGTGCGGAGCTCGCCCTGGAAGCTCGGATCGCCGGGAACGTCCACGAGATTCAGCTTTCGTCCCTGCCACTCCGTGTGGGCGAGCGAGGTCGAGATCGAGAGCTGTCGCTTGTGCTCGTCCTCGTCGGAGTCGGAGACCGTGGTTCCTCCCTCCACGGTGCCGAGACGATTCACCGCTCCGGACTGAAAGAGAAGTGCCTCGACGAGCGACGTCTTCCCCGTCCCGCGATGGCCGACGACGGCGACGTTCCTGATCTTGGCGGGCTCGGGCATGGACGAGAAACCTCCCTCGGAGCGTGGATTCGGGGAAGCTTAGTCCGCGGCTGCACAACTGCCGCGCGGCTCCGGCTCGTTCGTACAAGAGCGTCCGCGACTGTGCGCGGCCGGAAGGCGCGGTCGACGCGCGCGGGGCTATCTACTTCTCGGCGGTCTCGCGCGTCGCGCCCGCGAGGTGCGCCTTCAGGCGCAGGATCGCCTTCGTGTGGAGCTGGGAGACGCGCGACTCCGTGACGCCGAGCACCTCGCCGATCTCGCGGAGCGTGAGCTCTTCGTAGTAGTAGAGCGTCACGACCAGCTTCTCTCGCTCGGGAAGACCGGAGATCGCTTCGGCCAGCGCTTCCTTGATCTCCGTCTGCTCGAGCGAGAACTCCGGGTCCGGGCCGCTGCCGTCCTCGATCGTGTCGATCAAGGCGATCTGGTCTCCCCCGCCCGAGGGCGACCAGAGCTCGTCGAGCGCCGCGATGGACGTGCGGGAGATCTCGCGCAGGCTCTCCTCGAGCTCGTCGCCGGAGACGCCGAGCTTCCGTGCGATCTCGGCGTCGGTCGGCGCACGCATCAGCTCGCGCTCGAGCACGGCGATGGCGCGCTCGATCTGCCGTGCGCGGGTGCGCACGGAGCGCGGCACCCAGTCGAGCGAGCGGAGCTCGTCGATGATCGCGCCGCGGATTCGAGCCATGGCAAAGGTCTCGAACTTGATCTCGCGCTCGAGGTCGTAACGCTCGATCGCGCCGATCAGCCCGAGGAGGCCGTACGACACGAGATCCTGCTCGTCGACGTGCGCGGGCAAGCTCGCACTGACACGACCGGCGACGAACTTCACGAGCGGTGCGTAGGTCAGGATGAGCCGGTCGCGGACGTGCTGATCACCGGACTTTTGGTACTCCTGCCACAGGGCGAGCGTGTCTTCAGCCGGAGCCACGGCCACAACATACGACGTGCACGGCCGAATTCCTCAGTGGTTCTTCCGAAGTGCGCTCCACCCCATGGCGCCCATCCAGGCCGCGAGCGCGCCGGCAGTCAGGGCGATCACCCACGCGCGGCCGCCTTCCAAGGCGGAGAAGATCGCGACGAGCGCAAGCCCTGCTGCGAGGACGACGAACAGCGCTCCCAGCGCGCGCCGATGCATTCCTGGAGTAAACCCCTTGTGACTCTGAGCGACAAAGTTTGCGTGGCTACACTCGAGTGCTGGAACCCTAGGGGCGTAGCTCAACTGGCAGAGCACCGGTCTCCAAAACCGGGGGTTGCAGGTTCGAGTCCTGCCGCCCCTGCTGGATCGACGTTCGAGACAGCTCACACGACGCGACGAGAGATCGCGCGGCGAAGCAGGTAGGTCAAGCCGGGGCACCCCTTGGGCGCCCCGGCTTGCTCATGGATGACGCTATTAGTTCGGCGTTAGCTTGAAGAGCTGACCGTCCTCAACAGTTCCGGCGGCCGGTGCTGTCGTTGGCGGGTGCGCCTGGGCATCGGACAGCCAGGTGTTGGCACCAAAGAGACCCGACGCGTCGATGATGCCGCTCGTCTCCCAGATCCCTGGGCCGACCGCGACGCCGTCTCGACCCGGCGGATCGAGCTCGGCAACCCGAGTGGCTGACGACGGGTTCACGCCAATGAGACGCTGGGGCTTCCGCTTGTTGATGATGTCGAAGCGCCAGATCGAGCCGTCGCGGCCCTTGCTCGCCATAACCGGCCGGCTCGCGGGGGTTCCGTCCTCGTTGATCATCAGGTACCGCGCACTCGTATCCACGTTGTCCGGGCTGATTGCGATGTCGCCCCCGCCGTTCACGATCTCCTGAGCGTTGTATGCGACCGTTAGCGTCCCGGTCTCGGTCGGGTCACCGGGGTTGATCTGGAGCGAATAGAGGCGGCCGAGCGTATTTGCGGGAACCGCCGCGTCGCCCGTTGTGACGAAGAAGAACTCGTCCTTGTCGCGCTTGTTGAATGCACCGTCCTCGGGTCGAGCAAACCGAAACGCTCCGGCAGCGTCGGTCGCCGTCTCGAGCTCGGGATCCGAGAGTGCTCCCGCATTCGGGATGAGCGCCCACTTGACCTGGATCGTGCCGCTCGTGAACTCCGCCTCGCTTCCCTTGGCCGGATCGACGGGGGCGAGGGCGTAGAGCTCACCGTTGTCGAGTCCATTCCTCCGCAGGACGCTCGAGCCCGGGGCCGTTTGCTTCTTGCCCACGTACATGTAGACCTGGCTGTTCGCGACGCCCGGATCGAGGGCGGACGGGCCGTCCTCCATGTTCATGATCACCGTGCGATGGGTCTTCTTTGCTTGGATGAGCGTGTTCTCCCAGGCGAATCGGCCCAGTCTCGGCAAGGTGTGGAGCTCGTTGTCGAAGATCGCAACCGTCAGACCGCCGAGTCCGTCGAACGACTCAGCCGGCCCGACTTCCTCTCCTGCGAAGTAGATTGGCCTGTCGAAGCCCTCCGCCTTTCCGGCAAGCGAGCCCGAGCAAAAGCGCCCGAACTGCCGTGGCATCTGGGCGACATTGGACGCATCCGGAGCCGGCCCGAGCAGTGTGTTCTCCGCCCAGATCATGTCGTATGCACGCTCGCCCTTGATCGGATCTCCGTCGGCGTCGAGCGTCCACTTCGAGACGTGGGCACCGCGATAGGCAGGCCCGACCGGGTTTCCTACGGCATCGACCACGGGGGACGAGGTTACGCCGAAGCCGAGCTCATGGTTCATATAGAGCGTCGAGGTGTTGTTTCCGTTCGGCATTGCACCCAGACCATCGGGGATACCGACCATGCGATAGAAGAGGCCGGAAGTGCTGGCCTCGGGAACTCTGTCGTTGACGCTGAAGAGCGCGTCAACGTCGTACTCGTCTCCGACCGGTACGACGTAGTCCTTCACACTCGTCGTTGCGAGCGCCCCTGCTGTAGCGACTGTGGCAGCCGCGACGGCGAGCACTACAATCGCGAGCTTTCGACGTACGTGCATGCTCCCTCCCCTTGCCTCGTGACATGGACGCAGGAGTCATCGCACGGGATGGCTCGCGCGTGGGTTTCCCCGACGTATCGCCAGGGGGTCGAGGCGGTGAACGTCATCGATCGCGTCGCGCCTACTCCGAAGAGAGAGGCGAAACGCGTGTCGCTCTACGACCCGGCAGCCGGCGTCGTCGACGCTGCGACGAGCAGGAACACGAGCACGCCAACGGCAGCAGCCACCAACGCCACGAACGCCCGGCGGACTGCACTCGACACGGAACCCACCTCCTTGGAGACACGCGTTGATCGCAGCACGAGTCAATCGCGTGTGACGACCAAGGGGAATGCCCCGAACGGGGCTTCTTCGGTTCTTCAGTGACTGGCGGGCAGGTGCCAGCGCCGAGGGGCGATGAGCTCCTCGGCCTCCGCCGGACCCCACGTTTCCTGCTCGTACGGGATCGCCGGAGAGGGCGCGGCCAGCACCGGCTCGACCACCTCCCACAAGCGCTCGATGCTGTCGGCCCGGGCGAACAGCGACTTGTCGCCGATCAGCGCGTCGTAGATGAGCCGCTCGTACGCCTCGAGCAGCCCGCCCGCGTCGTAGGAGAAGTTCATGCTCGCTTCGGTCAGGTCGAGCTCCGCGCCCGGGTCCTTGACGAGGAACGACGCCGAGATGGATCCGGGATCGCCGAGATCGAAGGTCAGGTGGTTGGCGTCGATGCTGTCGGTCGATACGTCCGCCCGCTCGAAGAGTGAGAGCGCGGGCTTCTTGAAGACGATCGTGAGGGCACGTCTCGACTCGGGCATCCGCTTGCCTGTCCTGAAGTAGAACGGCACGCCCTTCCAGCGCCAGTTGTCGATGAACAACCTGCCGGCCGTGTACGTCTCGGTGTCGGAGTCGGGTGGGACGCCGTCGAGCTCGCGGTAGCCGATGTACTGGCCGCGGACGACGTCGCCGGGAGTGAGCACGCGCATCGCGTCGAAGACCTTTACCTTCTCGTCCCCGAGCGACTTCGGGCTCAACGCGAGCGGCGGCTCCATGGCGACGAAGCCGAGTACCTGAAAGACGTGCGTCACCACGACGTCGCGGAGCGCACCGGTCGCCTCGTAGAAGGACGCACGCTGCTCGACTGACAGCGTCTCGGGCACGTCGAACTGCACGTGGTCGATGAATTGGCGATTCCAGACCGGCTCGAAAAGACCGTTCGCGAAGCGGAACGCGAGGATGTTCTGGACCGCCTCCTTGCCGAGGAAGTGGTCGATGCGGAAGACCTGCTCCTCTGTCAGCACCGAGTGGATCCGCTCGTTGAGCTCCCGCGCGCTCGCCAGATCGGTGCCGAACGGCTTCTCGATGATGACGTGCGCGTCTTCGGCCAGGCCCGCTTCCCCGAGGCCGAGCACGATGTCGTCGAAGACGCTCGGCGGGACGGCGCAGAAGACGAGCTTGCGCCCGGTGCCGAGCTCCTCTGCTGCGCTCCGCGCCGCGGACGCGATCCTCTCGGTCGAGCCAGGCCCGAAACCGCCACCGGCGTAAGACAGTCTCTCCGCGAAGCGGTCCCAGGCCTCGCCCTCGGGATCAGAGCGCCCGAAGTCCTGGATCGCGCTCCGGGCCAGCTCGCGAAACTCTTCGTCGGATAGCTCGCGGGTGGAGGCCGCGATGAGGCGCCAGCCCTCCGGTAGCAGCCCGGCGACCTCCAGGTGGTAGAGCCCGGGGAGCAGCTTCCTCTTCGCCAGGTCGCCGGCCGCGCCGAAGAGGATGATCGTCACCGGCCCGAGCTCTCGCGGCGTCGGCGGACGGCTGAAGAGCGTGTGGTCGGTCTCGGTCGCCGTCACGATTGTCCGGGACGATACGCGCGGCCACCCTGGCTACGCGGCGACCGTCGGCAACCCGGCGAGCGCCATTGCGACTTCGTCCTCCGAGTACGCGCTGTCCTCGAGCTTCCCGGCGAAGTAGTCCAGGTACGCCTGCATGTCGAAGTGCCCGTGGCCGCAGAGGTTGAAGAGGATCGACTGCGAGACTCCCTCCTCACGACAGCGGACGGCCTCGTCGATCGCGCCCTTGACCGCGTGGTTCGCCTCCGGCGCGGGCAGGATCCCCTCGACGCGGGCGAACTCGACTCCGGCCGCGAACACCTCGGTCTGGGTGTACGCGCGCGCCTCGATCAGGCCGAGCTCCTTCAAGTGGCTCACCATCGGCGCCATGCCGTGGTAGCGGAGGCCGCCGGCGTGGAACGGCGGCGGAACGAAGGTCGAGCCGAGCGTGTGCATGCGGACGAGCGGAGTCAGGTGGCCGGTGTCACCGAAGTCGTAGGCGTAGAGGCCCTTGGTGAGGCTCGGGCAGGCTGCCGGCTCGACCGCGATCACGCGCAGCTCCTTCCCTTCGCGAAGCGCCTTCCCGATGAACGGGAAGGACATGCCCGCGAAGTTCGAGCCGCCACCCGTGCAGCCGATGAGGATGTCGGGATAGTCGTCGGCCAGCTCGAGCTGAGCCTGCGCCTCCTCGCCGATCACCGACTGGTGCATCAGGACGTGGTTGAGCACGGAGCCGAGCGAGTACTTCGTGTCGTCGCGGCCCGCCGCCATCTCGACGGCCTCGGAGATCGCCATTCCGAGGCTGCCCGTCGAGTCCGGATGCTGCTCGAGAATCGCGCGGCCCGAGCTCGTCTCCTCGGACGGGCTGGCAACGCAACGCGCGCCGAACGCCTCCATGAGCGCCCGCCGGTACGGCTTCTGGTCGTACGAGATCTTGACCATGTAGACCTCGACCTCGAGGCCGAAGACCTGTCCCGCGAAGGCGAGCGACGAGCCCCACTGTCCCGCTCCGGTTTCGGTCGTGAGCCGCGTCACGCCCTCTTGCTTGTTGTAGAAGGCCTGCGCGACGGCGGTGTTCGGCTTGTGCGAGCCGGTCGGCGAGACGCCTTCGTACTTGTAGTAGATGCGTGCCGGCGTCTGGAGCACCTTTTCGAGGCGGCGTGCGCGGTAGAGCGGCGTCGGCCTCCACAGCCTGTACACGTCGCGTACCTCCTCGGGAATGCCGATATGCCGCTCCGTCGAGACCTCTTGCAGGATGATCTGCATCGGGAAGAGCGGCGCGAGATCGTCCGGACCCACCGGCTGTCCCGTGCCGGGGTGCAGCACCGGCGGCAGAGGCTCCGGAAGGTCGGACGCGAGGTTGTACCAAGCCTCGGGCAGCTCCGACTCGTCGAGGACGTACTTGATCTGCTCGCTCATGGGTTCCTCCCGGTCGCAGACGGCCGTATGCGTCGTCGTGCCGCAATCGTTCCATAGCGCCCGCCTTGTGTGGGGCGCCGGCGTCCGACCCCGTGTCCGACCCAGTGTCCGACTCCGCGCCTCGCTAGGCTCCGGGCGCCGATGGGGGTGCTCGAGACGCAGGTCGCGCGCGACGAAACATTCGAGCGCAGGCGCGCGCGGATGGAAGAGCTCGTCGCAGAGCTCCGCGAGCGGACGGCCCAGGTCGCAGGAGGAGGCGGAGCGAAAGCGCTCGAGCGCCATCGCTCGCGCGGGAAGCTTCCCGCTCGCGAGCGGATCGACCGCGTCGTCGATCCCGGCTCCGCGTTCCTCGAGCTGAACGCACTCGCGGCCTGGGACTTGTACGACGGCGAGGCTCCGTCAGCCGGGATCGTGACCGGGATCGGCGTCGTCGAGGGACGCCAGTGCGTCGTCGTGGCGAACGACGCGACCGTGAAAGGCGGCTCGTACTTTCCCCTCACGGTGAAGAAGCACCTGCGTGCACAGGAGGTCGCGCTCGAGAACCGGCTCCCGTGCATCTATCTCGTGGACTCCGGCGGCGCGTTCCTACCGTTGCAGGCCGACGTCTTCCCCGATCGCGACCACTTCGGGCGGATTTTCTTCAACCAGGCGCGCATGTCGTCGCTCGGGATCCCGCAGATCGCCGCGGTCATGGGCTCGTGCACCGCAGGTGGCGCCTACGTCCCGGCCATGTCCGACGAGACGGTGATCGTCCACGGCACCGGAACGATCTTCATCGGCGGTCCACCGCTCGTGAAGGCCGCAACAGGGCAGGACGTCACCGCCGAGGAGCTGGGCGGCGCCGACGTGCACACGCGCCGCTCGGGCGTGGCCGATCACTTCGCGACCTCCGACGAGCACGCGCTCGCCATCGTCCGCGAGATCGTCCGTAACCTCGACCCACCCCCCACCGGTCCGTGGCAGCTCGCCGAGCCCGAACCTCCCTTGCTCGCGGCGAGCGACCTATACGGCCTCGTCCCCGAGGACTTCCGGCACGAGATGGACGCACGCGAGCTCATCGCGCGCATCGTCGACGGGTCACGCCTGCACGAGTTCAAGCAGCTCTACGGGGAAACTCTCGTGTGCGGCTTCGCCCGGATCGAGGGCTATCCGGTCGCGATCCTGGCAAACCAGGGCGTCCTCTTCGCGGAGTCCGCGCAGAAGGGCGCTCACTTCATTGAGCTCGCCTGCAAGCGGCGCATCCCGCTCGTCTTCCTCCAGAACATCACCGGCTTCATGGTCGGAAAGGAGTACGAGGAGGGCGGCATCGCGCGGGACGGAGCCAAGCTCGTAATGGCAGTCGCGTGTGCGAACGTGCCGAAGTTCACGGTGATCACCGGCGGATCGTTCGGCGCGGGTAACTACGCGATGTGCGGCCGTGCATACGAGCCGAGACAGCTCTGGATGTGGCCCAACGCGCGGATTTCCGTGATGGGCGGCGAGCAGGCGGCGACCGTTCTCTCGATGGTCGGCGATACCGATCCAGACGAGATTCGCGCCACGTACGAGGTCGAAGGCAATCCGTACTACTCGACGGCGCGCCTCTGGGACGACGGAATCATCGACCCGCTCGACACCCGGCACGTTCTGGCGCTCGGTCTCGCGGCGGCCGCGAACGGGCCGGTGCCGGAGACGACGTTCGGCGTGTTTCGGATGTAAGCGCTCGCGTACGAGCGGGAACGTCGTGACCCGCTGCCAGACTCCGGCGTTCGACATCGGTCAGCGACGGAAGGAGAAACGATGCGCTTCACGGGTCATCGGCCCTCACCGGCCATGGTCGTGGCGTCTCTTGCGCTCTTCGTAGCACTCGCGGGAACGAGCGTGGCGGCGGTCTCGCAGCTCGTCCCCCGGAACAGCGTCGGCACCGCCCAGCTCCGGGCGAACGCCGTAACGACGGCGAAGGTACGGAACAGAACCCTGCTCGGCGTCGACTTCAAGCGCGGACAGATTCCCGCCGGCCCGCCTGGCCCGGCTGG
>Ga0136633_1002872_pt1 | contig 11618 bp, 9 predicted proteins | sample AntDrymeUQ832206_2_FD_105494 | JGI IMG/M metagenome (GOLD analysis project Ga0136633, IMG submission 105494) | Polar desert sand microbial communities from Dry Valleys, Antarctica - metaG UQ83 (22.06) | ecosystem: Environmental > Terrestrial > Soil > Desert | place: Antarctica: Dry Valley...
GAAGAGGTGCGTGGGCGCACGAAGCTGAGCGACGGACGCGAGGTCACCGCCGGGCAGCTCTGCGATCGCTTCGGGTTCCGCGGCCCGCGCTCCCGGACGCTCGTGCGCGACCTCTCCGGTGGCGAGCGGCGGCGGCTGCAGCTGATGCGGCTGCTGATGGAGGAGCCCAACGTCCTGATCCTCGACGAGCCGACCAACGACCTCGACATCGACACGCTGACCGCGCTCGAGGACCTGCTCGACGGCTGGCCGGGGACCCTGGTGGTGGTCAGCCACGACCGCTACTTCGTCGAGCGCGTGACCGACAACGTCTACGGGCTCATGGGCGACGGAGCGATCCGCCACCTGCCGGGTGGGATCGACCAGTACGTCGGGTTGCGCGCCGCCGACGCGGAGCTCGTGGTCGCGGGTGCTGGGGGCGGTGGCGGTGGCGGTGGCGGTGGCGGTGGCGGTGGCGGTGGCGGTGGCGGGCGCGGCGACGGAGCCACCGAATCCCCCGCGCCCTCCGGCGCGGCCATCCGTTCGGCCCGCAAGGACGTCGCCCGCCACGAGCGCGTGCTCGCGAAGCTCGACGCGCGCGAGCAGGAGCTCTACGCGGCCATGGCCGCCGCGGCCACCGACCACGAGCTCCTGCATTCGCTGCAATCGGACCTGGAGGGCGTCGCCGCCGACCGCGACCGATCCGAGGCGGCCTGGTTGGAGGCGTCGGCCCTGCTCGAGGGGTGAAATCGGACGGTGGTCGGGGTTCGACAACTGCCGCCGGGTGGGGTGAGCGTGGATTCGGACGGTGGTCGAGGGTTCAAAAACTGCCGCCGGGTGGGGTGAGCGTGGATTCGGACGCGGGTGAGGGTCTCAACCCCAACAACGCAGCAACTTCGGCGGGATCCTGAGGTCTTGCTGCGTTGGGCCGCTCATAGCCACAACAACGCAGCAGCGGTCTGCCACAGCTTCACGATTGCTGCGTTGTTGGGGCGGTAACGCAGCAATGACGGGCCGGCCGAAGTCGACTGCTGCGAAACCCTCCCTCAGGGGGCGGTAACGCAGCAAGCCCGCGCCGCCGGGGAACCATTGCTGCGAAACCGCCCTCCGCCCGTCATGGATCGACCGCCCCGGCCGAAACCCCATCCCCTCAATGCCGCCGTTGTTCGTCCCTCGACAAGCGCCAAGCGAGAAGCGAGAGCCGGCGTAACCCTCAGGCCGAGGCCGGGTCCATCACGACGCCGTCGATGGCCAGCAGCTCGCTGGCTCGTTCGGGACGGCCGACGTGCAGTCCCTGGGCGAGCTCGATCCCGAACGACCGGATCGCGTCGAGGATCTCCTGGTCCTCGACGCATTCGGCGACGATCTGGCGCCCGAGCCCGCGCGCGACCTGGACGACGGCGCCCACGATCTCGCGGTCCGCCGCGTCGTGGGGCAGGCCGCGGGTGAACGCGCCGTCGAGCTTCACGTAATCGACCGGGAGGTTCTTGAGGTAGGACAGCGAGGAAGCGCCGGCGCCGAAGTCGTCGAGCGCGAAGCGGCAGCCGAACTCACCCAGCCGGGCGATCAGCCGCTTGGCCTGCTCGAGGTCGTCGACGGCGGTGCGCTCGGTGATCTCGAAGACGAGGTGCTCGCCCACTTCCGGGTGGTCGATCAGCTCGGCGACGACCAGCGGCAGGAACGCCGGGTCGGTCACCGACTCGCCGGACAGGTTCACCGCGAGCGTCACGGGCCGGCCGTGTTCGATGCGGGCGCGGCCGAGGGCGATGGCGCGACGCACGACCCACTCGTCGATCGCGCGCATCAGCCCGTAGCGCTCGGCCACGTGCATGAAGGCGTTCGGGCGGATGATGCCCCCGTCGTCGTCGCGCATCCTCAGCAGCAGCTCGTACTGCACGGGAAGACCGGTCGCGAGCTCGATGATCGGCTGCGCGTCCAGGAGGAACGCATCGCGCTCGAGGCCGTGGCGCAGCTTCTCGGCCCAGGTGCGGCGCGAGTTGCGCTCGCGGCGGCGGACGGCCGAGCCGCGGTCGAAGACCTGCGAGCGTGGGCCCCCCGGATCCTCCTTGGCTTCGGCGAGGGCCACGTCGGCGTCGGCGAAGAGCTGCTCGGCGGTCTGCGGCTCGTCGGAGAACAGCGCGAGTCCGGCGCTGACCCGCACCGCGACCGACGGGCTTCCGATGATCTCGACCGGCGTCTCGGAGATCGTCCGGACGATCTCCGTGGTGATGCGCCGGGCGGCGGTCTCGTCGAGTTCGGCGAGGATGACCCCGAACTCGTCGCCGTCGAGGCGGGCGATCAGGTCGGTCTCGCGCAGGCGCTCGCTGAGGGTGCGCGCCACCATCTCGAGCACCTGGTCGCCGATGTGGGTGCCGTGGGCCTCATTGACGTCGGCGAGACGATCGATGTCGATGACGACGAGCGCCCCCTCGCGGTGGTAGCGGCGCGCCGACGCGACGTGGTGGGTGAGCATCGCGGCGAACGTGCGGCGGTTGAGCAGGCCGGTCAGCGCATCGTGCTCGGCCTCGTAGCGCACGCGCTCGCGCAACGCCTGGCGCTCGGAGGTGTCCTGGATCTGGACGACGTACTCGAGCGGCGTGCCGGCATCGTCGCGGACGAGCGACACCGCGAAGACCGACGGGACCTCGTGGCCGTCCGCGTGGCGAACGCGCAGCTCGAGCGACACCGCGGCAAGCTCGCGGGCCACCAGACGGGCGATCTGCTCGCGCTGGCTCGCCAAGTCCTCGGCGTGAACGTGCGAGTCGAGTTGCGTGCCCACGACCTCACGCTCGGTGTGGCCGAGCAGCTCGCAAAGGCGGTGGTTGACGCGCCGCACGGCGCCGTCGACCCCCACGACGGCCATCCCGATCGGGGCGGCGGCGAAGGCGAGGTCGAAGGCCCCGAGCTGGTGCTGGCGCTCGCCCGGCTCGCTCGGCGGGCGAGCGGTGACATGGATCGCCTCGGCGGCGCGGTCGATCTCGGCGCGCCAGTGCAGGGCCCGCCAGTCTCCGCGCGCGGACTGGATGCGGGCATCGAACGTGCGGATCCCCTCCACGCGCTCGAGCGGGTTGAGCGTCGCCAGGAGGATGCCGCGGTCGTCCGGATGCACGCGGTCGGCGAGCGTCTCGCCGATCATCGTCTCGGGCTCGAGGCCAAGCTCGTTGGCCACGGCGTCCGCTGCTCGCCGGACCTTGCCGTCGAGCGCGAGCTCGAACAGCATCTCCCCGGTCAACGCGAAGATCCGCCGGTGGTCGATCTCCAGCTCCTGGACCTTCGATCCGCGCGAGTGCGCCAGGTGTCCCGCCGCGGCGGCGGCAAGCAGGGGCGCGGCCACGGCGGCGCCAAGGACCAGGTCAATGGCCACGTGGAACACATCGGTCCGGGGCGGCCGATTCTCCGTAGGACATCCGTCGAGCGTACGGCCTGAGCGGACCTGATCGCCAAGGTCCAGCGGTCGGGCGCGATGGCGTGGCGCTCCACGGCACCCGCGCGACCGTGCGGCTCACCGCCGTTCGAACCCCTGACACGCCGTTACTGGGACCCTCGGGTACTTCGGGAAGCGCGGATCGTCCTTGTGGCGCAGGCACATCGAGAACTCGCTGCCCCGTCCCGACCGGATGATCTTCTGGTGGCGGCAGGTGTCGCAGAGACCGGCGGCGACCGGCCGGCCGGCGGTCATCAGCGCAAGCCGCGGTGACCCATGCGCGCGAGATCCTCGTGGTGCTGGGTCACACGCCGACGGACGGGATCGTCTTCTGGGCGGTTGTGGACGAGGGTCCACATCGCGTCGGCGGCCTGCTCGGCCTTCTCGGGCGAGGCGCGATGGCGCATCTCGTCGACCAGCGCGATCTCCAGGCGCTCGATCTTCTCCAGCGCCGTCCCCTCGCCGAGCTGCGGGAACGGGACGCCGCGCAGGTGCTCGTCCCAAGCGCCCTTGACCATGGCGAAGCGGTTGCGAAGCGCGATGGCGGCGGCGTCCGTCACGGTGCGCGAGTCTGGCAGTCGGGATGGCGTCGTGCAATCCGGCGCGTTGCTGGATGGTCGTGCACCCGCCCTAGCGTTAGTTGCGTGCGCACGTTCTTTCGGCTTCTCGGGTTCCTCGCCCCGTACAAGCGGGGCGTCTGGGCGTCGCTGATCCTGGCCTGCTTCGCGATGGTCGCCACGGTCGCGATCCCCTTCCTGACCGGGCGGGCGATCGACGAGATCGAGCGCGGCGACCGCGGGGCGCTCAAGACCCTGGCCATCGGGATCGCCATCGCGGGCGCGCTGCGGCTGGCCCTCTCGGTCATGCGCCGCCTCGTGGCCGGCCGCGTCTCGCTCGGCGTCGAGTTCGACCTGCGCAACCGCCTCTACACCCATCTGCAGGCGCTCGAGCTCGGCTTCTTCGACCGCCAGCAGACCGGACAGCTGATGTCGCGGGCGACCGTGGACCTCGCCGCGGTGCGCTTCTTCCTCGGCTACGGCCTGGTCTTCATCGTCCAGAGCGCGCTGACGATCGTGCTCGCGGCGATCGCCATGTTCTTCGTCGATCCGCGCCTGGCCGCGCTCGCGCTGATCCCGGTCCCCTTCGTCGTCGTCGTCGCCGCGCGTTTCGGCCGGCGTTCGCGCCCCGCACTGCAGGAGGTCCAGCAGCGGATCGCCGAGCTGACGGCCGACGTCGAGGAGAACGTCAGCGGTATCCGCGTCGTGAAGGCGTTCGCCGCCGAGCCCCGCCAGCGCGAGCGTTTCAAGACGACCGTCGGCCGCGTCTTCGAGCAGTCGATGATCTCCACGCGGCTGCGGGCGTTTTACAACCCGTTCCTGGGCTTCCTGCCGAACATCGGCCTGGTCGTGGTCCTGCTGGTCGGGGGGCGTGCGGTGATCGACGGGCGGCTCACGACCGGCGACTTCGCGGCCTTCTACACCTACTTGCTGATGCTGATCGGCCCGATGCGCCAGCTCGGGATGGCGCTCGGCATGTCCCAGCGCGCGACGGCGTCGGGGATGCGGCTGTTCGAACTGCTCGACCGCGATCCGCGTCCGCTGGTGCCCGATGGGCTGCCCCCGCTTCCGGAGGGCGACGGGCGGGTCGAGCTCCGGAGCGTGTCGTTCACCTACGAGGGCACCGACCAGCCGTCGCTGATCGACCTCGACCTGGTCGTCGACGCCGGGAAGACGGTCGCGCTCGTGGGCGCCACCGGCAGCGGGAAGTCCACCCTGATCTCGCTCCTGCCGCGGCTCTACGACGCCACATCGGGGACGGTGCTGGTCGACGGGGCCGACGTGACGACCGTCGACCCGTCCTCGCTGCGGCGCTCGATCGCGCTCGTCACCGACGACCCGTTCCTGTTCAGCACCAGCGTCTACGAGAACATCGCCTACGCGCGCCCGGAGGCGTCCCGCGAGGAGGTCGTGCGCGCCGCCGAACGTGCCCAGGCCGCCGGCTTCATCGACGAGCTGCCCGACGGTTACGAGACGCGCGTCGGCGAGCGCGGCCTGACCCTCTCCGGCGGCCAGCGCCAGCGGCTGGCCATCGCCCGCGCGCTGCTGGCCGACCCGCGGATCCTGATCCTCGACGATGCGACCTCCTCGGTCGACGCCACGACCGAGCAGGAGATCAAGCGCGCGCTGGCCGAGGTGATGGCGGGCCGCACGACCTTCGTGATCGCCCATCGCCTCTCCACGATCGCCCTGGCCGACGAGATCGTCGTGCTCGAGGGCGGCCGGATCGTCGAACACGGCACCCACGAGCAGCTGATGGCGGGCCACTCGCTGTACGCCGAGATCGCGCGCAAGGGCCTGCCGGACCAGGTCTTCCTCACCCGCAAGCCGAGCGAGCCGCAGGTCGTGGGCCTGTGACCGGCACCAACGGATCCACTTCCGTGCCGGTTCGCCCGTCGCGCGCCGCCGACGTCCGCCGACGCATGCGCCAGACGGGCGGGCGCGGGCGCAAGCTGCGCGGCCTGCTCGAGCTGTTGCGCCCCTACCGCGGCCGCACGATCCTGATGTTCGCCTCGCTGCTGTTCGCGACCGCCGCCGCGCTCGCCCCGCCGCCGCTGGCCAAGCTCGCGATCGACGAGGGCATCACGCCCGGCGACGTCGGCGTCCTGAACCTCGTGGTGATCGCGTTCCTCGTGTCCGCGCTCGTCTACTGGGGGGCGTCCTACGTGCAGACCTATCTCGTGGGCTGGATCGGGCAGCGCGTGCTGCAAGACCTGCGCGCGCGCATGTTCACGCATCTCCAGACGCTGCCGGTGTCGTTCTACTCGCGCAAGCAGGCGGGCGTGATCATCTCGCGGCTGACCAACGACGTGCAGGCGCTCGACCAGCTCGTGACCGACGGCGTGGTGACGCTGTTCGGCTCCTCGCTGACGCTGATCGGCACCGCGGTCATCCTCGTCGTGCTGGACCTCGAGCTCGCGCTGCTGACCTTCCTGGTCTTCCCGGTGCTGGGGATCGCCTCGCTGGCCTTCCGGATCATCTCGGCCGACGCGTACCGGCTGACGCGCGAGCGCGTGGCCGCGATCAGCGCCTACCTGCAGGAGACGCTGTCCGGCGTGCGCGTCGTGAAGGCGTTCGCGCAGGAGCCGCGCCACCGCGAGCGCTTCTCGGAGCTCAACGACGACAACCGCGACGCGAACATGACCACGGTCAATCTCAACGCGGCGTACTTCCCGGGCGTCGAGCTGCTGTCGGCACTCGTGTCGGTCGGGATCCTGCTCTACGGCGGCGCCCAGGCGATCCAGGGCGAGGTGACGATCGGCGTGCTCGTCGCGTTCATCGCCGCGCTGCAGAACTTCTTCGACCCGATCCAGTCGCTGTCGCAGTTCTACACGACCTACCAGTCCGGGATGGCGGCCCTCGACAAGATCTTCGAGCTGCTCGACGAGCAACCCGACCTCGCCGACCGCCCGGGGGCGACGGACCTCCCACACATCCGGGGCAAGATCACGTTCGAGCACGTCTCATTCGCCTACGGCGACGACGCCTTCGCGCTGCGCGACGTCGACCTCGTGGTGCCGGCCGGCCAGACGATCGCGCTGGTGGGGATGACGGGCGCCGGGAAATCGACGTTCGCCAAGCTCGTCGCCCGCTTCTACGACCCGACGTCGGGCGCGGTCCTCGTCGACGGCGTGGACCTGCGCGGCGTGACCCAGCGCTCGCTGCGCTCGCAGATGGGCATCGTGCCCCAGGAGGCGTTCCTGTTCAGCGGCACGATCCGCGAGAACATCGCGTTCGGTCGCCCGGAGGCGACCCCGGAAGAGGTGATCGCGGCCACGCGGGCCGTCGGCGCGCACGAGTTCGTCACCGGGCTGCCGGCCGGCTACGAGACCGAAGTCGGCGAGCGCGGGGTGTCGCTCTCGGCCGGGCAGCGCCAGCTCGTGGCCTTCGCCCGGGCGCTGATCTGCGATCCGCGCATCCTGGTGCTCGACGAGGCGACCTCGAACGTGGACATCCACACCGAGACCCGCATCGAGGACGGCCTTCGCCGCCTGCTCGCGGGACGCACCGCGATCGTCATCGCCCACCGGCTGTCGACGATCCAGCGCGCCGACCGGATCGTCGTGCTCGACCACGGCGGCGTCGTGGAAGAGGGCTCGCACGACGAGCTGCTCGACGCCCGGGGAGCGTATTGGCGCCTGTATCGCGATTGGGCGGAGCAGGCGGCGGCTTAAAAGGGCCTGTCCAAAAAGTCGTCACGTCCGAACGTCGGCGTTCGGAGTAGCGTTCGGGTCGGGATGGGACTGTCGCCGCAGACCTACAAGGAGGACCGGCCGGCCGAGGCGTTCGCCGGCTACCACAGCAGGACGCGCGGACGGCCGACCAGCCCGGCCGCCTATGCCGTCCTGCGGGCGACGGTGACGCCCACCCTGTTCGGCCCGATGCGCATGCGCGTCGTCGGCGCGGAGAACATCCCGCCCAGCGGCGGCGGCATTCTCGCGCCCAACCACTTCTCTCACTGGGACCACTTCGCCGTCGGTGCGTTCCTGCGGCGCAAGCTGCACCCGATGGCCAAGTCGCAGATGTTCCACAACCCGGCACTGGCTCGCGTCATCAGCGCCTGGGGGGCCTTCCCGCTGCGCCGCGGCGTCCGCGACGAGGAGGCGCTGGAGACCGCGCGCATCATCCTGGAGCGGGGCGACCTCCTGCTGATGTACCCGGAGGGCGGGCGTTCGCGGGTGGAGGGCCAGCTCGCCGAGAAGGCCAAGCACGGCATCGGGATGCTCGCCCTGGCGGCCGGGGTGCCGATCGTTCCCGTCGCCATCCACGGCACCGACGCCCTGCGCCACTGGCGCAAGGACCTGCTGCGGGGCCGCCTGCCCCGCATCACCATCTGGTACGGCAACCCGGTGCCGGTCGCGCGCGTCACCGATCCCACCCGCGAGCAGGCCCAGGCCGTCGCCGACGAGGTCTTCGCCCGCGTTCGCGGGATGTACGGCTGGCTGGACCGCCAGTTGCGCGAGTCCGGGCAGGCCGGGGCGCTGCAGATGCTCAGGACCGCACCGCCGGACATCAAGGCGCTCGAGGCCTGAAGCGGCGAGAGGCGCCGACGGCGCCTCTCGATACTGCACTGCCGGGCAGGGACTCGAACCCCGAATACCACGTCCAGAGCGTGGCGTGTTGCCGATTACACCACCCGGCATCGCGACGGCCGGCCCAGGCAAACTGAGCGCGCGGGAAGTATAGAGGCGAGTCATCCGGCACTTCTGCGAACATGTGTTCGTGTCAAACGAGGGCGTCACCTTCGTGTCTACGCGCGAGCAAGTTCGCGCCCTTTTCACCGCGGGCCGGTCGCAGTCTCAGATCGCCCGGGAGCTCGACGTCACGAAGTCGACCGTGGCCTACCACGTCAGGAATCTCGGCGTAGATCCCGACGACCGATTCAACCGCCGGTACGACTGGGACGAGGTTCAGCGCTACTACGACGACACGGGTAGCTCGGCAGCCGACTGCAGACAGCATTTCGGCTTCTCACGCGACGCCTGGTATTCGGCTGTGGCCCGAGGAGCGATCGTCGCCCGTCCACATGGCATGCCGATCGAGGAGCTCGTCTCCAAGCCCCGAGGGCGCCGACACCTCAAGGCACGGCTGATCGGCGCAGGACTGCTCGGAACGGAGTGTGAACGGTGCGGCATCGACCACTGGATGGGATCGGTGCTCGCGCTCTGCCTGCACCATGTCAACGGCGACCCGAACGACAACCACCTCGAGAATCTTTCCGTCCTATGCCCCAACTGCCATTCGCAGACGGACAACTTCGCCGGCCGGAATCGTCATGTGAAGGCGGCGTGAAGGTTCATGTCCGAGTCGGTGTTGGCGCTCGAAGAGCTGGGTAATTGATGGGCCAACCCCCAACCAGAAGGGACTCTCACATGGGCATTGGCGAAATCATCGTCGCTCTCATCTTCGGCCTCATCGTCGGCGCGATCGCAAAGGCGATCATGCCCGGTGATGATCCGGGTGGCATCTTCGTCACCGCGCTGATCGGTATCGCCGGGTCGCTCGTCGGCTGGTGGCTGTTCACCCAGATCGGCATCGGCGACAGCGACAAGTTCGACCTCGGCGGCATCCTCGGCGCCATCCTCGGCACGCTGCTGCTGCTCGGCATCTACCGGGTCGTCGCGGGCAACAAGCACCGCGATTCGCACACCGGCCCGGGCACCGGCGCGCGCTTCTAAGCGCACCACCCCTGACGTACCTGACGCGCCGCCTCCGGGCGGCGCGTCGGGGTTAAAGGGCTGGATTACCGGATGGCTTTTGTCGTGTCCGCCGCCACATCTGGCGGCGAACACGACAGACACGCTCGGGTAGGAAGCGGACCGGGGCGACGGCGTCGACGGGCGGCCGCGCGAGCGTCGCGCGGTTGAGCTCGCGGCGGCTGAGAACGGTCAGAGCGCCGACAGGTCGGCGGTCGCCAGGTCGGCGCCCGCCACGTCGACCCGGTCGGCGATCAGCCGTCGGGCAGCCGCAAGGTCGTCGCCGCGGCCCATGGACAGGCAGCCCACCACACGGTCGGCGTCGTCGAGGTGCAGGACCGCGAACGGCCCGTCTCCCGGCATCCCGCGGACGACCTCGTGCGCCCACACCGACGAGATCCCGGCGTACTCGAGCGTCGCCCAATCCGACAGATCGGTCCAGAAGTAGGGCACCTCGGCGAACGGCTCCGTAAAACCCATGATCGCCCGGGCCACGTGGGTGCCCTGGGCCCGCGCGGCCTCCCAGTGCTCGATGCGCACCGGCCCGCCGTGCAACACGCTGTCGTATTCGCAGACATCGCCGGCGCACCAGACTCCCGCTGCGGAGGTCTCGAGCGACGACGAGCACGCCACGCCCCCGCCGTCGCCGAGCGAGAGCCCCGCCGAGCGGGCGATCATCACGTCGGGCACCGCGCCCGTGCCCATCACGACGGCGTCGGCGTCCACGGAGCGACCGCCCTCGGTGACGACGCCCGACACGCGCTCCGAGCCCACGAAGCCCGCGAGCCCGTCGCCGCAGATGAGCTCGACGCCGTGCGAGCGGAGCTCCGACAGCGCCCACGAGCCGACGACCGGCCCGAACGACGTCATCATCGGCAGCTCCTCGAGCATGACCATCGTGCAGGACTTGCCCAGCGAGGTGAGCGTGGCCGCCACCTCGCACGCGATGTAGGACCCACCCACCAGGACGACCCGCGAGCGGCCCTCGAGGTCTGCGCGCAGCGCGTCGGCGTTGCCGAGCGCCCGCAGGTAGTGGATGCCCTCGAGCGTGGCGCCGTCCACCCGCAGCCGGCGCACGTTGGCACCGGTGCAGAGCACCAGCGACCCGAACGGGATCTCCTCCTTGGACGCCAGCAGCGCGATCCGGCGCTCGAGGTCGAGCTTCATCACCGAGGCGCGCACGCGCAGGTCGACGCCCTCGGGGACGTTCATCGCCACGTCGGCGCGGTCCAGCGACCCCGCGAGATAGCCCTTGGAGACCGGCGGGCGTTCGTAGGGCGGATCCGGCTCGCGGCCGGCGAGCACGATGCTCCCGTCGAAGCCGCCGGCGGCCAGCTCGGTCACGCAGGCCACCCCGGCGGCCCCGGCGCCCACGACGAGGACGTCAGCCAAGCTGGTCCTCGCCGACGAAGCGGCGGGTGATCTCCTCTTCGAGACCGGGGTCCAGCACGACCAGGACCTCGTCGCCCGCCTTGATCTCCGTCTCGGCCTTCGGGACGAAGCCGCCGCCTTCCGCGCGCAGCACTGCGACCACGAGCGAGCCCTCGGGCAGGTCGAGCTCCTCGACGCGCTTGCCCGCGGCGGGAGCGTTGTCGCTGACGACCAGCTCGATGATCTCCAACCGCTCCTCGGGCAGGTCGAGCAGGTGGACCAGCCCGTAGCGGGGCACCTCGTGCTCGATCAGGCGCAGGATCAGATCGGTCGCGCTGACCGCGGGCTGGGCGCCGAGCAGCTTGAAGTGCTCGAGGTTCCGCGGGTTGTTGCAGCGGGCGATGATGCGGTCGACCTTGTACTTCTCCTTGGCGACCTGGCAGATCAGCAGGTTGTCCTCGTCGTCGCCCGTGACCGCGACGACCAGGTCGGCGCGGGCGATGCCGGCACGCTCGAGCACCCACAGCTCGCTCGCGTCGCCGTACTGGACGGCGTGCTCGAGCTCCTGCTCGACGGTCAGGTAGCGGCGCC
>Ga0136633_1002873_pt1 | contig 11617 bp, 13 predicted proteins | sample AntDrymeUQ832206_2_FD_105494 | JGI IMG/M metagenome (GOLD analysis project Ga0136633, IMG submission 105494) | Polar desert sand microbial communities from Dry Valleys, Antarctica - metaG UQ83 (22.06) | ecosystem: Environmental > Terrestrial > Soil > Desert | place: Antarctica: Dry Valley...
AGAGCCCGCCTCCGGAATCGAACCGGAAACCTCTTGATTACAAATCAAGTGCTCTGCCAATTGAGCTAGGCGGGCGGGCGCGGGCGGCCTCGCGGCGGAGGCTAGTACAGGATGTGGCAGGCTTGCGAGAGCATGACGCCAGACCACACGGCCACGGATGACCGCGCCGGCGACGAGCCCGCCTTCGGCGAGGGCCTGATCGGCGTCCTGCTCGGCGGCGACGGCCTGCGGGCGATCGCCGCGCTGATGATCTTCTTCGGCCACGTCTTCGTCAACGCCGATCCCGGTCAGGCGTTCGAGAACTACGGCGGGGCGAAGGAGCTCGTCGGCCGCCTCGACCTTGGGCTCGGCCTGTTCTTTGCGCTCTCGGGCTACTTCGTCGCCCGGCCGTTCGTGCGCTCGTTCATCCTCGACACGAAGCGCCCGTCGGTCCGCCGCTTCGCGCGCAACCGCGCGCTGCGGATCGTGCCGGCGTTCTACGTGGTCGGCGCGCTCGTGCTGCTGCGCTTCGGCCTGGACGGCGCCATCGGCCCGACGCCGGACAACCCCTCCGGCACCGGGCCGCAGTCGGAGTGGTGGCAGATCGTCTCGGTGTTCACGTTCACCCAGAGCTACACCGGCGGCTCGGCGACGCTGCCCTACGGCCAGGCCTGGTCGCTGGACGCGGAGGTCGCCTTCTATCTCCTGCTGCCGCTCGCAGCGGCCATCGCCTACCGCCTCGGCAGGCCGATCCGCACGCCGCAGGCACGCGCCAAGGCGGCACTCACGATGCTCGGCGGGATCGGCCTCGTGAGCATCTACCTGCGCCAGGGCAGCGACGAGTTCGCCGTCCTCACCAGCCCGCCCTTCATCCTCTACGCCTTCATCCCGGGCATCATGCTCGCGGCCGCCGAGCCGCTCGCCGCCCCGCGCCTGCGCGCGAACCCGCGGCAGGGAAGGCGCCTGGCCTATGCCCTGGGCGCGGTGACGGTCCTCGCCTGGGCGCTGTACGCCGGCTGGGACTACGCCGTCCAGACGACCGCGCTGCACCACGCGCTCGGCCGCCGCGCGCTCATGGCCGTCGTCTGCGCCGGCGCCGCGCTCGCGGCCGTGATCGTCTGGCAGCTCGCCACAGAGCGCGCCCCGCGCTGGCTGGACAACCGCCCGATCAGGTACCTCGGCGCGCGCTCCTACGCCATCTACCTGATCCACGTCTGGATCCTCTTCGAGGTCATCGACCTCATGGGCGCGGACGCCGGCACCACCACGCTCGTCATCGCCATGATCGCCACCGGTCTGCCGGTCACGGTCGCCCTGTCGGCGCTGTCCTGGCGCTTCGTCGAGCAGCCGTTTCTCGAGCGGCGCGTGCGCTGGGCCTTCGGCGAGCGCAGACCGGGACCGGGCGCGCCCGCGCCCGCGCTCGCCACGTCCGCCCCCGTCCCGGACGCCACCGCCGACGCGAGCGAGATCGTGCAGGAGGCGCCGCCCGAGCGCGCGTTGCCATGATGCGCGCGTGAGCACGTCCGCCCTGCGATCCGCCGCCCGCGCCGCCCGCCTGAAGGCCGAGCGCGCGCGCTTCGAGCTGTGGGCGCGGCGCCTGGACGCGCGCCTGCGCCGCGCCGGCGGCCGGCTGGACCTGCAGGCCCCGCACGGCGCGCACTTCTACGAGCTGCCCGACGTCGAGATCCACCCCTACGGCGGGAAGGCCGGCACGCTGACGATCCGCCTCGGCGAGCACGTCCAGCTCGGCCGCCGCCAGATCCTCGACGTCTGGGCCGCCGCCGACAACACGCTCGACCTCGGCGACCGCGTCACGTTTCGCGCCGGCACCCGGATCCAGCTGCGCGGCGGCACCGTGCGCGTCGGCGACGACAGCACGATTCGCGACTACTGCCTGCTCGACGCGATGGACGGCGGCGAGATCGTCCTCGGCGAGCGCGTGCAGTTCGGCGCGCAGGTCGCGCTGCACGCCCTCGAGCGCGTGCAGATGGGCGACGACTCGGCCGCCGGCGAGCGTGTGAGCATCTTCGACTCCGACCACCGCCACGACGGCAGCCACGTGACGAACTACGAGCAGCCCGTCGCGATCGCGCCGGTGATCATCGGGACGAACACGTTTCTCGGCGCGAACTCGCTGCTGCTGCGCGGCGTGCGGATGGGCCCCAACGGCATGCTCGGCGGCTCGTCGCTCGTCCGCGGAGGCGAGTACCCGGGCGGCCACCTCTACGCGGGCTCCCCCGCGCGCGGGATCCGCCCGCTGTCGCCGGACCTCGGCGCGCGGCCGGCGCAGCGGCGCTGACCCAGGGTCCGCGGTGGTCCCGCTTCGTCCACTGACCGAATCGGACCGCCGACATGCACGCGCTGCTGCTGGACGCGCGATTCGGCGGGCCTGCGATCCGCCGGCCGCCCCCGCTGCGCAACGTCCGTCGCCCCGATCCGCGAGGATGTCGCCGTGACGCGCACGGATCTTGCCCTTGGCAGGGAGGCCCTGCGACGGCTGAGCTTCCTGTCTCAGGACGGAATGGTGCTCGCGGCGACCCTGCGCGGGCTCGATGCGGTCGGGCTGCTCGAGGCGTCGCTGCGCGAAGAGGCGACGGTCGCGCAGCTGCGCCCCGGCCTGACGAAGCCCGCCTTCGGCCAGCTCCGCGTCGGCCTGCGAACGCTCGCCCAGGCCGGCTGGCTACACGACGGCCCCGAGCTCGCCCCCGAGCACACGACGATCCGCTGGACCGCCGCCGGCCGCGCCATCGCGCGCCATCACCCCCATTTCATCGCGCTCGGCGAGTACCTCGCGACGTTCACCGACAGCAGCGCCGGCCACTGGACGCAGCCCTGGGACGGCGAGCGGGCCATCCGCTTCGCCGAGCTCGTCGACGCGGCCGTCGCACGCTGGGATCTCGACGACCTCGACCCCGAGCTGCGCGACCCGCTCCGAGCCCAGCTCGACGGCGCGCTCGCCTCCCCCGCCCTGCTCTGGCTCGACGCCACCGGCGGGCTGGACCACGACGCAGCCGGTCCCGACCTGCCGCCCGGCGACCCCGGGGAGCAGGCCGGCCGCCTGCTGGCCACCCTCGGCTCGACCGGCGAGGCAGGCGGCTGGACCGAGGCCGGCCGCCACGGCCTGGACTTCGTCGCCCACCTCGGGCTCGTCGGTTCCTACCTGCCGCTGTTCAGCCGGCTGCCGGACCTCTACCGCGGCGAGCTGACGGCGACCTACGCCCCCGGCACCGACGACGTGCGCGGGTGGCACATCCAGCAGGAGATGAACCTGCGTGCGAGCTCGGTCGCCCACGGGCGCTACTTCGCCGACGCCGACCCGATCGTCGCGAGCATCTTCGATCGCGAGCCGCTGGCCGACCAGCCGCGCTTCGTCGTCCTCACCGGTTGCGACGACGGCCGCTGGCTCGTGCACATCGACGAGCTCGTCCGCCACCGGACCCGGCGCGGTCGTCACCTCGACGAGCATCCGCTGCGGATGGTCGGCATCGACCGCAGCGAGGTCGCCGTCGCCCGCGCCGCCGAAGCGCTGGCCGGCGCGGGGATCGAGGACGCGCTCGTCCTGCGCGGGGACACCGGCGATCCGACCGCGGTCCGCGACGCGCTGCACGCCCACGGCCTGCCGATCGAGAACGCGCTGCACGTGCACGCGTTCGTCGACCACGAGCGCCGCTACAGCGGCGGCCACGCGCCCGACGGCGGCGCCGGGATGTCCAGCGGCGCGTACATCGACGACGGCGGCAGCGCGCTCGCGGGGGCCGACGTCGAGGCCGACCTCAGCGCGCACTTCGCCCGCTGGGCACCGCATGTCGCACGCCACGGCATGCTCGTGCTCGAGGCGCACTGCGTCTCACCGCCGATCACCGCGCGTCACCTCGGGGCGCTGCACAGCCTCGCCTTCGACGCCTACAACGGCTACACCGGCCAGTATCCGGTCGAGCGCCCCGCGTTCATCGCGGCCGCGCGCCGCGCGGGGCTGCGCCAGGCGGCGACCGGCGAGCGGCGCTACCCGACGAGGCGACCGTTCGTCGCGGTCAGCGTCAACCACATGCTCGGCGACCGCTCCGGGCCGATGATCGCCCGCGGCGACATCGATGCCCCGCGGCGCGACACGTGGAGCCCGAAGCCCGGCACCGACCTGCGCGACGGCCGCGGCCTGCACGAGCTCGTCTTCGACCACGGCGACCTGCGCCACCCGCGCCTGTGGGCGTCCGCGTCGACGAGCCAGCTCGTCACGCAGACGATGGACACCCTCGAGGAGCGCGTCGAGACGCTCCCGCGCGGCGCGGTCCTACGCGTGCTGGACTACGGCACGGGCACGGCGCTGGCGGCGATCGAAACGCTCAAGGCCTGTCGCGAGCGCGGCTTCGAGCAGCGCCTCGCCCGCCGCGGCGTGGGCTTCGAGCTGCATCTCGTCGACATCCCGTCGAGCTGGTTCGCCCAGGGCCATGCGCTGGTGCAGGAGTCCTCGTGGACGCAGTGCCATTCGCTGATCGGCGCCGACGGGCGCTTTCGCCCACTCAACGAGGTGACGGGCGGCGTCCGGATGGACGTGGTCATGTCGAGCATGGTCTTTCACCTCATCCCGCCCAAGGCGCTCGAGCGCGTCGCCGAGTCGCTGGCCGGGATCACGGCACCCGGGGGCCGCCTGCTGTGGAACGCGCCAGACCTCGGCATCCCCGGCCCCTACGCGGTGGCGTTTCACCATCCCAACCGGCTCGTGCGCGCGCACTGGAAGAAGCTGCTGCTCGGCGAGGTGCAGCCGGCCAGCCCGGTCCAGCGCGACGCGATCGCCGCCGCGCGGCTGCGCGCCCAGGGCGGCGCGCCGCTCATCGACGACGTGCGCGCCAACAAGCGCATCCTCCCCACGCCGCACACCGGCGAGGAGGTCGGCAACGCGCTGCGCGGCCACTTCGCCGGCGAGGTGACGACGCAGACGCACGAGATCGTCGTGCGCGAGACGCTCGACACGCTGCTCGTGCCGTCAAACCAGGAGGAGTACCTGCCCGAGATCGAGGACTTCGCCCTGCGCTCGGCGCTCATCGAGGAGCTCATGCTCGAGGAGGTGCTGCCGGGACTGCGCGGCGGTCCCGCCGGGACGTACGGCGGCTACAACGTGCACTGGACCTTCGGGGACTTCAGGCCGATCGGGGGGTGACACCCCCGGCGCCGGCCCGCCCCGCGATCAGGCGCGGTCGGCGGGCGCTGCGACGACGGGCTCGTCGCCGATCAGCGTGTGATCGTCGTCTGGCGCGGGCACGACGCCGTCGCGCACGTCGGCGGCGAGCTGCTTGCGCGCGTCCTTGCGGGCGGCCTTGTCCATACGGCGCTCGCGCATCTTGGCCTCACGGTTGAGCTTCGCCATCGTGGTCTTCTTCTTGCCGCTTGAGGCCATGCGGTGCTCCCTCGTTGTGGTGGTGACCGTCGGTGGCGCGTGCGCCGGGGGCAGCTGCACGCGCGGACGGGAGCGACGGAGGGACGCTCGACCCGTCCGTCGAGTCTAGCCAGCCGCACGGCGTTCCCGGCCGGGAACGCCGCGACCGCGCCGTCACACTCGACTGGCGGACCACCGCGCGGGGTAGTGCCTGCGGCGGCCATGTTCTTCTTCTCCAACCGCCTCGGCTGCGGTGGCTCGGTCCTCGTCTCGCTCGTCGGAACGCTCCTGCTGCTGCTGATCCTCGGCGTCATCGACTTCTGACGCGCTTGGCCGATCGTCCCCGAGCCGCCTTCGTCCTCGGCGGAGGCGGCGGCCCGTTCGGCGCCCACGAGGTCGGCATGCTGCGCGCGCTGATCGAGCGCGGGATCGTCCCGGACCTCGTGCTCGGGACGTCGGTGGGAGCGATCAACGGCGTGGCCGTCGCCGCGGACCCCACGGCAGCGGGCGTGGCGCGGCTGACCGAGGCCTGGTGCGACATCGACCGCAGCGGGGTCTTCGACGGCTCGGTGATGCGGCGGCTGGCGACGCTCGCGCGCACCCGCACGCACGTGCACGGCAACGCGTCGCTGTGCGCGATGCTCACCGAACTGCTGCCCGTCCGGCTGATCGAGGAGCTCGCCGTCCCCTTCCAGTGCGTCGCTGCGAGCATCGAGCGCGCCGGCGAGCACTGGTTCTGCGAGGGGCCGATCGTCCAGGCCGTCGTCGCCTCGGCCTCCGTGCCGGGCCTGCTGCCGCCCGTGCGGATCGGCGACGAGCACTTCATCGACGGCGGCATCGTCAACAGCATCCCGCTCAGCCGGGCGATCGCGCTGCAGGCCGAGCAGGTCTTCGTGCTGCACGTCGGACGCCTGGACCGCCCGCTCGAGCCGCCGCACTCACCGTGGGAGGTCGGTCTCGTGGCCTTCGAGGTCGCGCGCCGGCACCGGTTCGTCAGCGATCTGGCGTCGATTCCCGGCGGCGTCGAGGTGCACGTGCTCGAGACCGGCCAGACGGATCCGCCGCGCTACACCGACCGCTCGCAGTTTCGCTACAGCGACACCACGAACGTCCGTGACCGCATCGCCCGCGCGCACGAGGCGTCCGCCCGCTACCTCGACGAGCACGGGCTGGGGACACGGTGACCGGCGGGCCGCTGCTCATGCGCCGGCTCGTCGTCGCCCCGCTCGTCCTGCTCTTCGAGGCCGCGCTCGTCGCCGCCTCGCCCCTGCTGGCGCTCATCGCGGCGCTCGCGACGCCGCTGGCGACCGGCTCGCGCCTGCTGCGGATCGTGGCGATCGCCGTCGACTACGCGGCCCGCCATCTCGCGTGCACGCTCGCGTGCGGCCTGCTATGGCTCGCCAGCGGATTCGGGCGCGACCTGGCCTCGGCGCGGATGCTCCGCGCGCACTACGCGCTGCTGCGCTGGTTCGTCGCACGCCTGTACCGCACGATGACCCGGATGACGCGCGTCGAGGTGCGCACCACGCCTGACTCGTCCGAGGCGGAGCGTGCGCTGACGGGGCGCCGCGGCCCGGTGCTCGTGCTCAGCCGCCACGCCGGCGAGGGCGACTCGCTGCTTGTCCTGCACGAGCTGCTCGTCCGCCACCGCCGACGCCCGCGCGTCGTCCTGCACGAGGCGCTGCGCCTGGAGCCGCTGATCGACATCCTCGGCCACCGCCTGCCCAACCGCTTCGTCGATCCTCGCGGCGGCGACATCGAGGTCGAGATCGCGGCGATGGCGCGCGACCTCGGCGACGAGGACGCGCTGCTCATCTTCCCCGAAGGCGGCAACTTCTCGCCCGCGCAGCGACGGCGCGCGATCGAGCGCCTGGTGCGAGGCGGCCATTACGAGGAGGCCGCCTGGGCGGGTGAGATGCGCCACGTGTCGGCGCCGAGGCCGGGTGGCACGCTTGCCGCGATCGAGGCCGCTCCGCACGCCGACGTCGTCTTCATCGGCCATGCCGGCGTTCCGGTCGGGCTCCGCGGGCTCTGGCGCGCGATGGCGACCGGCCAGGGCGTCGAGATGCGGCTGTGGATGGAGCCCGCCAGCGCGATCCCCCGCGATCGCGAGCAGCAGATCGACTGGCTCTTCGGCTGGTGGCGGACGATCGACGCGTGGATCGACGAGCGTGGGGCGCCGTGACGCCGCCGACTCGAGGCGCGATCGCCGGCGCGGAGAGCTGAGCTCGCGATGCCCGAGCTGCCCGAGGCCGAGCGAGCGCGTGTGACCCTGGAATCTGTGCTCGGCCGCCCGATCGCCCACGTCGACGACACCGACACGTACGTCTGCCGCCCGCATCCGCCAGGCGAGATCGCGGGCGCGCTGGAGGGTCACGTGTTCGCGAGCGCCCACCGCCGGGGGAAGTTCCTCTGGCTGCAGACCGAGGACGGCCCGACCCTCGGGCTGCACCTCGGGATGGCGGGCCACATCGCGCTCGACCCGCCCGGCGACAAGCCGATCTGGGATCGCTTCACGATCGAGTTCGAGGACGGCGGCCGCTTCGCGCTCAGAGACCGCCGGCGGCTCGGCCGCGCGGTGCTCAACCCCGACTTCGGCCACGTCGGCCCGGATGCCGCCGACGTCGGCCGTGCGGACTTCCGGCGGCTCATCGGAGCCGGCCGGACCGCCCTCAAGGCGCGCCTGCTCGACCAGGGCGCGATCTCCGGCGTCGGCAACCTGCTCGCCGACCAGGCGCTGTGGCAGGCGCGGATCGCGCCGCAGCGCCCGACCGGGCAGCTGACGGACGACGACCTCGATCGCCTGCGCCGGGAGCTGCGCGCGGCGGTCCGCTCGGCGATCCGCCAGGGCGGCGTTCACACGGGGCGCTTCGTCAAGGCGCGCGGGCGGGAGGGAGCCTGCCCGCGGTGCGGGCATGAGCTCAGCCGCGCGACCGTCGGCGGCCGCACGACCTACTGGTGCCCGGTCTGCCAGGAGTAGCGCTGCTGTAGGCGCCGGCGAGGTGCTCAGCTGGGCGGTGCGGTGACGAGCGTCGCGTCCAGTGCGTCGAGCACCGGCTCGATCGGCTCGAAGCACATGCTCCGCAGGAAGCCGAAGACGAGCACGGCGATGCCCACCGCCCGCACGGATCCGTCCGCGCTCGGCGCGGTGTAGACCGGCGCGCCGCTGTCGCCGATGTCGGCCATGATCGCCGTGCAGGGCAGCCCGCCGGTGCCCGGGAAGGACCGCACGATCTTCCCGCAGCGGTCGGTGCCGCTCGTGCGGCCGGTGAAGCAGACCTCGCGGCCGATCCGGGGCTTCGCGGTGCCGATGACGAACCACGGGGCGCCGAGGATCCCGCGATCGACGACGGGGGCGCCCGATGGGCGGCCCGGGCCGGACGGGACGGGCAGCACGAGCGCGTCGATGCGCTTGGCCCGCGTGCGCGACCGCAGGAGGTTGCGACGCACGCCGCCCACCACGAGGCCGGGCTGCGGCGGCCGGCGCAGTGCGGCGTTGCGGCGCAGCGTCGTGCGCTGCTTGGTCACGCCGCCACAGTGCCCGGCGCTCAGCCCGCCGAGGCGCCCGCCGAGCCGGATCAGGAACGCCGACGTGCACAGCGCCGCGCCCGGCGGCGGCGGCGCGCCGCCGACGAGCGCCGCTCGCCCGAAGAGCAGCTCGCGGCCGGCCTGCCAGCCGTCGAGGTCGGGTGACTCGGCGCGGCGGCGGATCCACAGCGCGGCGCGGTCGCGCAGCGCGAAGAGCTCGTAGGAGGCCTCGAAGCCGTTCGCGGCGGCGCGCAGCGGCGTCCAGCCCTGCGCCCGCAGCACCGTCTCGACATCCCCGGGCGCGACGCCGGCCAGCGCCGTCGCGACCGCGCGCGCCTGGTCGCACGTCGCCACGCTGACCTCGACGATGACCGCATCGCCGGCCTTCTCGCACGGCGTCCAGTCCCCCGTCTTCGCGTTCGCCGTCGCGGCGGTGACGAGCAGCACGGTGATCGCGAGGAGGTTCGTCCTGATGGCTCGATGCATTGCGGCCGCGATGCTGTCAGACGCCGCCCTGCGGTGTCGCCGGTTGCGCCTCGCCGTGGTCCCTAGGCTTCACGCCATGACCAACCTTGAAATCTCAGACGACCTCAACACGAAGCCCGAGGTTCCCATGCCCACGGGCGAGCCGCCGGCGGAGCTCGAGACCGACGACGTCGTCGTCGGCGGGGGCACGGCCGCGAAGCCGGGCGACCACGTCACGGTGCACTACGTCGGCGTGTCGTTCGCCACCGGCAAGCAGTTCGACTCCTCATGGGATCGCATGCAGCCGTTCGACTTCCCGCTCGGCGCCGGACGCGTCATCAAGGGCTGGGACTTCGGCGTCACCGGCATGCGCGAGGGCGGCCGGCGCACGCTCGTCATCCCGCCCGAGCTCGCCTACGGCTCGCGTGGCGTCGGCCCGATCGGCCCGGACGAGACGCTCGTCTTCATCGTCGACCTCGTGAAGGTCGGCTAGCGCGGTGCGCGGACGCGTCATCGCGCTGCTGTCGGTCGCCGCGCTTGGCTTGGGCGCCTGCGGCGACGATGAGGGCGGCAGCGCCGCCCTCGTTCCAGCGATCCCCGCCGACACGCCAACGGAGACCACGCCGGCCTCGACCTCGACCACAGGTAAACCCTTCCGGCTTGCCAGCATCAAGGTCTCGAAGGACACGTCGAAGAAGCCCACGATCACCAAGCCGTCGGGCGATCCGCCGCCCGATCTCGTCCAAAAGGACATCGTGGTGGGCAAGGGCGCCGCCGCGGCGGACGGCGACAACCTCTCGATGCACTACCTCGGGGCGCTCTTCGACGGCGAGCAGTTCGAGGCGTCATGGGACGCGGACAAGCCGTTTGACTTCGCGCTCGGCGCGGGCAACGTCATCCAGGGCTGGGACGAGGGCATCAAGGGGATGAAGGCCGGCGGCCGGCGGCTGCTGGTCATTCCGGCGGAGAAGGCGTACGGCGCGCAGGGATCGGGCACCATCCCGCCGGATTCGACGCTGATCTTCGTCGTCGACCTGCTCAAGCGGACGGCGAGCTAGTGTTCTCCTAGGCGAAACCGGGACCGGCGGCGTTCCTCAGGCCGGGCCCCACTCGCCGCTGCTGCGGCCGAGCGTGATGCGGTGCTCGCGCCCATCCGGGCTCTCGACGCGGAACACGGCCTGGTCGGCCTCGACGCCGGGGCGGTCGATCACCTGCACGAGCTGGGGCGTCCCGGCGACGCCCTGGCTGCCGAAGCGCTCCGCGGCCGCGGCGCGCGCGGCCGCGTCGAGCAGCGCGCGATCCCAGCCCTTGTCGAGCGCGTGGGCCTGCGCGAGAGCGTCCTCGGCCTGCGCGAGCTCGCGCTGCAGCGCCGCCTCGCGGGAACGGATGCGGCGCGTCATCGCCATGTAGCCGCCGCCCGCGAGGACGACGACGAGGACGAGGACGACGAGCAGGACGATGCCGAATGTGGAGATGCCTAGAACGATCACGTAGCCGATGCTATAGGCCGCGGCCGGCCGGCTCCCGGGCGGGCGGGCCTAATTCAGGACCGCGCGCTGCGTGAGATGCGAGCCGACCTTGCGCTTGACGCGCTGCAGGGCGTTGTCGACGGTCTTCGCGTCGCATCCGAGGCGCTCGGCGACCTCCTCGTAGGGCCGGCCGTCGAGATACAGCGCGAGCACGCGCCCCTCGAGATCCGACAGCGCCGTCGACAGACAGCCGACGAGCGAGTGCAGTTCCTCGGAGGAGATGACCTGGTTGACCGGGTCGTGCACGGTCGAGCCGGGGATGACGTCCTCCAGCGTGGGTTCGCTGTCGCCGCTGGAGCCCGCCGGCGTGGCGGAGAACGAGACGTATTGGTTCAGCGGCGTGTGCTTGTTGCGCGTCGCGGTCTTGACCGCGGTGATGATCTGGCGCGTGATGCACAGCTCGGCGAAGTTGCGAAACGACGACTCACGGTCGGAGCGGTAGTCGCGGACGGCCTTGTAGAGGCCGACGAGGCCCTCCTGGATCAGGTCGTCGGAGTCGCCGCCGGCGAGGAAGTACGACGACGCCTTGAGGCGCACGAAGCCGTAGTAGCGCCGCACGATGCGGTCGTACGCCGTGCGGTCGCCCTGCTTGGCCAGCGCGATGAGGAAGTAATCATCGACCTGTACCTGAGAATGAGCCTTCTGGGAGAGTCTTGCCACGAGCAGTCCTTTCCCGGCCTGGTGTCGACCGGATGTGCTCAGTGGCGGTCCCCTCCCAGGGCGCCAGCTGCCTGTTGCCTGTTGC
>Ga0136633_1002874_pt1 | contig 11604 bp, 12 predicted proteins | sample AntDrymeUQ832206_2_FD_105494 | JGI IMG/M metagenome (GOLD analysis project Ga0136633, IMG submission 105494) | Polar desert sand microbial communities from Dry Valleys, Antarctica - metaG UQ83 (22.06) | ecosystem: Environmental > Terrestrial > Soil > Desert | place: Antarctica: Dry Valley...
GTGTCGCCTGCGGAACTCGACGCGGTGCTCGAACACGAGCATTACCATGTGCGGAACCGGGATCCGCTCAAGCTCGTGCTCGCACGCGCTCTGCCTGCAGCATTTTTCTATTTGCCGGTGCTCGCATCCAGCTACCCACGGAAAGGTGAGGAGAACCCCTTATTGGATCGGTTCCGGACTGGACGAAACTATCGAGAACATGCTGTCCAGCCGCTTACGGATTGATTAAAAGTTCCTACGTGCGCCGCTCAAAGTGAGACTGAGATGGAGTCATATCCGCTGGCGCCGCTGGGGAAGGGATCTGCCTCCTCGGCCGTCTGCGCTCGGCCGGTGCCGTCGTAGGCGCGCACGAGGATTGTCTCGTCGTCGCCCGGCGCCGGCTCCCATCTGAAGATCCACAGTCGCCAGGTGTAAGGGGAGAGCGCGGTCTTCAGTTGGGCGGGCTGCCAGCTTGCGCCCCCATCGGTCGAAACCTCGACCTTGGAGATCCCGCTATCGCCTGCGAATGCGATCCCCCCGATGGTGACCGGAGCGGTAACCGCCGCCTTGTTGCGCGGGATGTCGAATCGCGACATCGTCTTTACCGCTCCGGGCTTGTCCCAACCCCTTGTCTCCCAGAAGCCCCTGTAGGGCTTGTCCACTACCTCTATGCCGGTGAGCCACTTCGGGTTCTTGAAGCCGTAGGTTCCGAGTGACAGCAATCGCGCGGGAAACCCATGCGCGCGAGGGAGCACGTGATCGTTCATTCCGATCGCGATGAGCGTCGTCTCATCCATTGCGTGTTCGATGGGCAGGCTGTCTGAATAGCCCCCCGATGCTTTAAAGACCACCTCGACCGCACTCGGATCGATACTGGCCTTGTTCAAGATCACCGGCAACGGCACGCCCACCCATTTGGCCGTCGAGATCAACTTGCCCCCGATCTGATTGCTCACGCACTGGAGCGTCTGGTAGCGCTCGACCGCGGGCATCGCCTTCAGCTCGTCGTAGGAGATCGGGAAGGGCGTCTTGACAAGCCCCCCACCGTGAGGCGCCAGTCGTTCGGGTCGATGATCGGGTCGATGACCTCTTCATCCACGACGTAGTGGTCTCGGATCGAGGTGATCTCTGGGGTCAGACCTCTGATGCCCTCGAAGGCAGCGTCTCCGGGCACCGACGGGGGCCGGGTCGCCTCTATCAACCTCTGTGCGCGAAATAACTTGTCGCCCGGATCAGAACGCCCGTATATCGTCCATTCTGATCGCGGGAGTCAGTTCCGCTCCGGGAAGTTCCTGCGAGCGCTACGCTCCGCCGGCCTGATCGGGTCGATGGGCCGAACAGGAACCTGCGCGGACAACGCCGCGATGGAGTCGTTCTTCGCCCTGGTCCAGGGAAACGTCTTCGATCGTCAGCGGTGGCAGACGAGAGAGGAGTTGCGGCTCGCGGTCGTCGTGTGGATCGAGCGGACCTACCACCGTCGTCGTCGTCAGCGGGCCTGGGCAAGCTCACCCCGATCGAGTTCGAAGCCGTTCACGAGGTTGCTTATGCAGCGTGAATACTGTCAACCCGCGAGTCAACTGAAGGTGACGCAGTCTCAAAGGGCAATAAAGTCGACTAGAGTGCGGTCGACAAGTGCGTGCCATGTGTGGGCAAGTCCGGTCAAATTCCGGCGCTGTCCCGCAACTGTAGATCCGTCCTCTTGACGGATAAGCCAGAAAACCCGCATGGCGCGCGGCTCAGATGACCTTCGTGGCAGAGGGATGAGCCGGGACGTCTTCTCGGCCCCTCTCTGCTCCGCAGGTCTCATCGTGTCCGACGCGGATCGGACGGAGAGGAGGCCCAATGGGGCGCATCAGCGCTCTATTCGTTTGCCTTGCACTCACCTTGGGTGCTTGTGGGGAGGCATCAGACAAGCCGGCAACCCCAGCGGCCACGGGAGACGAATCGTTTCCGGTCACCATCCAGGCCGTCAACGGCGATGTCGACATACCTTCCCGACCCGAACGGATCGTGTCTCTATCGTCTACGGCAACCGAGATGCTTTTCGCTATCGGAGCGGGCGATCAAGTCGTTGCAGTCGATGATCAGTCGGATTACCCACCAGGCGTTCCAACCACGAGTCTTTCAGGCTACGAACCGAACGTAGAGGCGATCGCAGAGTACGGGCCAGATCTGGTGGTTGCGGCCGGTGGCTCGGGGCTGAAGTCGCTCGCAGGTCTCAGCATCCCCCTGCTCGTCCATCCGGCTGCAGGGACTCTTGATGAGGCCTACACGCAGTTCGAGCAATTAGGTGTCGCAACCGGACATGTAGCTGAAGCTGCGGAAGAGGTAGCGAGAATCAAGTCTCGCATCGACGAGATCGTTGCCACCGTCCCCGACTTCGCCGAGCCGCCCAGCTTCTACCACGAGCTCGACAACACGTACTTCAGTGCTACCTCTGCCACTTTCATCGGTCAGATCTACGAACTCGCCGGTCTTACCAACATCGCAGATAAGGCGGACAAGGCAGGTACGGGCTACCCGCAGTTATCAGCCGAGTACATCGTGCAGGCCGACCCGGACCTGATTTTCCTGGCGGACTCCGAGTGCTGTAACCAAACGCCCGAACGCGTTGCGAGCCGGCCAGGGTGGGACAAGATCTCGGCTGTTCGAAACGATGCCGTGTTTGATGTCGGTGATGACATCGCGTCCCGTTGGGGACCAAGGATCGTGGATTTTCTCCAGAAGGTGGTGGATGCGGAGAGGGAACTCGAGATGGCGAACCAGTGAGCGCCGACATCCGGCCCACTGGCCTGAGAGCGTCGTGGCTGTTGCTTGCGCTAGTTGTTCTCGCGGGTGCCTTGGTGATCGGTGTGCTCGTTGGGCCGGTGCCGCTGAAGTTGAGTGGCGTGCTGAGAGAGCTCGCAGATCGCTTGCCCTTCGTCCAGCTGTCATCGGGTCTCAGTGAACAACAAAGCGCGATCCTGTGGCAGCTAAGGATGCCGCGGGTCGCTCTCGCTGGCCTGGTGGGTGGGATGCTCGCGTTGTCGGGCGCTGCCTACCAAGGGGTCTTCCGCAATCCATTGGCCGACCCTTACTTGCTCGGTGTTGCAGCAGGCGCCGGGCTCGGCGCCACGATCGCGATCGCATACGGGCCTGCCGCTGCCGATTGGCCGGTTGACCCTCTACCACTAGCGGCCTTCGCCGGTGCGTTGCTGGGAGTGTCGGTCACCTACGCCCTGGGACGCGCGAACCTGCGCGGACGAACGACCGCTACCTTGATCCTGGCAGGGGTTGCTACCGCATCTTTCCTTACGGCGATCCAGACCTACGTTCAGCAACGGGAAGACGACACCGTCCGCCAGGTCTATGCCTGGATATTGGGACAGCTGACCACAGCAAGCTGGCGGGAGGTGGTGCTGATCCTCCCGTATCTCATCATGAGTTCGGTTGCCATCTTGGTCCACCGGCGTCTGCTCGACATGTTGAGTGTCGGCGACGAGGAAGCCAGCAGTCTCGGTGTCAACACGCAGCGCGTCCGCTTGATCATCGTCGTCGCTGCTTCGTTGGGCACGGCTGCCGCGGTGGCAGTTAGCGGATTGATCGGTTTCGTCGGTGTGATCGTGCCGCACACCGTCCGCTTGTTGTTCGGTTCCAGCTATCGCCTCGTTGTTCCACTTTCGATCATCCTTGGTGGAGCGTTCCTGGTTCTGGCGGATCTGGTTGGAAGGACGCTGATAGCGCCCGCCGAGATCCCCATCGGTGTGATCACAGCGTTTCTCGGTGCGCCCTTCTTCCTCCTAATCCTGCGCCGAAGCGGGCGAGTTGCGTGATCTCGATCAAGCTCGAGGAGGTAGGCGTCCAATACGGCGAGACCCCGGTGGTCGAAGGCTTTGATCTTGTCGTCCCGGGTGGTTCGTGGGTGACGTTGATCGGCCCGAACGGAGCCGGAAAGACCACCGTGCTTCGTGCTATCGGAGGGCTCGTTGATTTCGAGGGTGACATCACTATCGGGTCAGTGGCCGTGAAGGACACGACGCGCAAGACACTTGCCCAGCTGGTCGCCTACGTCCCTCAGCGTCCCGTCATGCCCATTGGAGCAACCGTGACGGACTACGTGCTCATGGGCCGCAATCCTTACATCGGCTACCTCTCCACTGAGAGTCGGCGCGACATAGATGCCGTAGCCGAGGTTCTCGGGCGTCTCGAGCTCAAGGAGTTCACGGCGAGGGACGTCACGTCGCTGAGTGGAGGTGAAGCCCAACGCGTCGTGCTTGCCCGGGCCCTTGCGCAAGCCGCCCCCGTCCTCCTTCTCGACGAGCCAACCAGCGAGCTCGATGTTGGTCACCAGCAGCAGGTGCTGGAGCTTGTTGATGAGCTCCGCCTCGAGGTCGGTCTGACGGTGCTCTCGACGATGCACGATCTGACGCTCGCAGGTCAGTACGCGCAAGAGTTCGTCCTGCTCGAAAACGGCCGGGCAGTCGCCCGTGGGAACGCAGAAGACGTCCTGCGCGTGGACTTGATCGATCGCTACTACGGGGCTTCGGTCGAGGTTCTCGCTAATTCCTCGGGGCTCATCGTGGTCCCCAAACGTCCCTTTCGACAGGAGGTGTCTCCATGAGCGCGACAAGGCCACCATCCAGCCCTCCGGAGCGACCGCCCGCGGTACGCGTCAGTTCTTTGGTCTTGGTCAACACAGGCCACGGGAAGGGCAAGAGCACCGCCGCGTTCGGCACCATGATCCGGGCAGTGGCTCGTGGGTGGAACGTGTGCGTCATCCAGTTCATCAAGTCTGGGAAGTGGAAAGTAGGAGAAGAGGAGATCGGCTGCCGGCTGGGGGTGGACTGGTGGACGATCGGCGATGGCTTCACCTGGAACTCCAAGGATATGGACGAGACCGAGGCCCGCGCCCGCGAGGCGTGGCTGACGTCCAAGGAGAAACTCGCGTCTGGCGAGTACGAGATGGTTTTGCTCGACGAGATCACCTACCCGATCAACTACGGATGGATCGACATCGATGAGGTCGCGACCGCCATCCGCGGCCGACCAGAGCACGTGAATGTCATTGCAACCGGAAGGGATGCTCCAGCAGGCCTCATAGACGTAGCCGACACAGTCACAGAGATGACCAAGGTCAAGCATGCTTTCGACCGCGGGGTCAGGGCAAAGCGGGGGATCGATCTCTAGTGAGCTTGACGCTGCTACTTGGGGGGGCACGAGCGGGCAAGTCATCGATCGCTGTGGAGGCTGCCGCTGCATGGACTGGACCCGTGGCGGTGATCGTCACGGCCGAGATTCGCGACGAAGAGATGGCCGAGCGCATTCGCCGGCACCGAGCCCATCGACCTTCGGACTGGGAGACGGTGGAAGAGCCGCTGGAACTGGAAGCCGCGTTGAGGTCGATCCCTGAAGGCTCATTGGCATTGGTGGACTGCCTGACGCTGTGGGTTTCTAACCTCATGGAAAAGGGTTTCATCGATGAGGAGATTGAGGAGCGCGCACAGGCCGCGGTTACGACAGCGACAGCACGCGTCGGGGACACAATCGTGGTGTCAAACGAGGTCGGGTCGGGGATCGTTCCCCTCAGCGCGCTCGCTCGCCGCTACCGAGACCTACTTGGGCGGGTCAACTCCACCTGGGCAGAAGCTTCGGATCGGACCGGGCTGGTTGTGGCGGGCCAAGTTCTTCCACTCTCTCGCGCTCACGAGTTTTGGGGAATGCGTTGAACGAGAGAAAACTATCGTTGCTCCTCGAGAAGCTTCCGGACGCGGACGCGGTTGCGCGAGCAGCTGTGCGCGAGCGGGCGTTAGAGATCCTGCGGCCCCCCGGAGCGCTGGCACGCCTGGACGACGTCGCCGTGTGGCTGGCCGGTTGGCAACGCACGTCGCATCCTGCAGTCGAGCGACCGGCCGCCGTTATCTTCGTGGCTGATCATGGTGTGGCCGACGAAGGAGTGAGCGCCTATCCCCAAAGCGTTAGCCAGACCATGCTGCACGCGTTCGAGGACGGAGTCGCAACTGCATCTGTTATGGCTCAAGTTGTGCAGGCTTCGCTCAAGGTGGTCGATGTCGGAGTCGGTCGACCTACAGGAAATCTGATGCGCCAGCCAGCGCTAACCGTAGGGGGCTTTGCGAACTGCCTAGAGGCTGGGCGGGCTGCGGTTCGAGCGCTGGACTGTGATCTGTTGGTCCTGGGCGAGATGGGGATAGGCAACACGACCTCAGCGGCGGCTCTGTGCGCGGCATTGTTCGGGCTCCACGCCGAGGACTGGTGCGGGCGCGGTACCGGGGTCGATGATGCGCGACTCGCGCTCAAGATCAGCGTCGTCGAATGCTCGCGTCGTCGCGTTGGGGACGTCGCCCCTTTTGAGGCGCTGCGCCAGCTCGGCGGCTCGGAACTCGTTGCTATCGCCGGATCCGTGTTGGAGGCGCGCCTCCTTTCCATCCCTGTCGTACTCGACGGCTTCGTGGTGACCGCGGCCGTTGCGCCGCTCTTTCTCTCCCAGCCCGAGGCGCTCGCGCACTGCGTCGCTGGGCACCGCTCGCTCGAGCCGGGCCACGCCCTGCTCCTGGACAAGCTGGGGATGCCGCCCCTCATTGACCTTGGGCTCCGACTCGGCGAGGGCAGCGGAGCCCTTGCGGCCGTTCCCCTGATCCGGCTCGCTGCGGCCGTGGTAACCGACGTAGCAACCTTTTCCGAGCGGAGGCTGTCTTGATCGCAGGCCGCCGCTTCCGAGGCGCCGTTTCCTTCCTCACCCGCATCCCCACAGGTACTGGCGCGGTGTCGTCCGAAGAGATGGCAACGTGGGTGCCGTTGTTTCCGGTTGTGGGCGCGCTCGTAGGACTTTCCGGCGCTCTCGCCTACGTGGGAGCGCGCGAACTGTGGAGCCCACCGCTGGCTGCCGCGTTAGCGGTGTTGACTGAGGTGCTGATCACCGGCGGTTTCCACGAGGACGGCCTTGCCGATACCGCGGACGCGATCGGCGGAGCCACGGATGCGGCCGATGCGCGCCGAATCCTTAAAGATCCCCGCCTCGGTACCTTTGGCGTGTTGGCGGTTGTGCTGGCCCTCGTGCTAAGAACCGGGGCCATCGCCTCTCTGGGCAATTGGCCGGCGATGGCTGCGCTGCCCGCAGGGCATGCCCTTAGCCGAGCCGCCGCGACCTCAGTACTCGGCTTCGGACGGATCGCGACCGAAGACGGTTTGGCAGCGAGTTACGCTCGTTCCGTTGACAGGTCAGCCCCGCTTGCGAGCCTTACAGTGGGGCTGCTGATCGCCGCCGTCGCAATCGGGCGGTGGGTCGTTCCCGCCGCCGCCGGGTCCACGTTCATTGCGTGGGGGATGGGACGAGCCGCTAGGCGCAGTCTCGGTGGAGTGACGGGTGACGCGCTGGGTGCTATCCAGCAGTGCGTGCTGGTCATCGTCCTCCTGCTGGCCGCCGCGGTAGAGACGCAGGGGTGGAGCCCACTGGTGTGGTGGAGATGACAACGTGCCTGTGGCTTGTGCGACACGGTGCCACCGATTGGAGTGACGCCGGGCGCATCAACGGGTTGACCGACACACCGCTCAATGAGGCCGGCAGGGACCAGGCACGCCGTCTCCGGTTCCTGCGGTCGATCGGATTCACCGGCGTGTGGACCTCCGACCTTGTGCGCGCGACGGAGACCGCGGACATCGCGTTGGACGGCGCGACGGCCGACCCTCGCCTGCGGGAGCTGGACTTTGGGGAGATCGAAGGTCTCACGTGGGATGAGTGCTCTGTGGAGATGCAAGGGGCCCTTGTCGCATTCGACGCCTTCACGGCACCCAGAGGCGAGTCGACGGGTCACTTGACTAAGAGGGCGCTCGACTTCCTCGCCGCCCTGTCCGAGGGAGATCATCTCCTCTTTACCCACGGTGGCGTCATCAGAGCAATCTGTAGGCGAGCGGGCGAGGACATCCGCATCGAGCCCGGAGGACTCGTGCGCATCGACCGAGACTCCCGAGGGCTCTTCGCGCCACCTCTGCTGCAGCCTTCTGCTGAAAAGAACGCGAGTCCATGAAGCATGCCCCTGGAATTCAACCGGTCGCCCTCGGTCTCGCGCTTGGGTGGGGAGCTGACGCAGTGCTCGGCGACCCGGCCCGTCGTCATCCGGTGGCCGCCTTCGGCAGGGCTGCTTCTCATGCCGAAGTCACGATGTGGCGACCGTCGCGCGCCGCGGGCATCGCCTACACACTCGTTCTCATCGTCCCACTCACCACCGTCGTGTCCGCGATCGATGGAGCACTAAAGCCTTTTGCGAAGGCGCGTCTTGCTTTCGCCATGCTCACGACATGGACGGTATTGGGCGGACGCTCTCTCGGGCGCGAGGCCAGACGTCTGGCGACCGCCGTTGAGCGTGGAGACCTAGTTGAAGCGCGTCGGATCTTGCCGTCGCTCGTGGGACGAGATCCGTCCGAGCTCGACGAGTCAGAGTTGTGTCGGGCCGCGGTGGAGTCTGTCGCGGAGAACACGGCCGACGCAGTCGTGGCGCCCCTCATGTGGGGCGCGCTCGCCGGACCGGCAGGAGCGATTGCCTACCGCGCCGCCAACACACTCGATGCCATGGTCGGCCACCGCAACGCTCGCTACGAGCGCTTCGGGTGGGCCGCAGCCCGGCTCGATGATGTGTTGACCTGGGTCCCGGCTCGTCTCTCGGCCTTGTTGTCGGTTCTGCTCGCCCCTCTCGTCGCCGGGGAAGCTGGCTGTTCCTGGAGGACCTATAGAAGGCACGGGGCAAACCACCCGAGCCCGAATGCCGGCCGAATCGAGGCGGCTTTCGCTGGTGCCTTGGGCGTGCGACTCGGGGGAGCGAACCGCTACGACGATCTCGTCGACAACCGACCGATCATCGGAGAGGGGCAGCGCCCGGATCCCGATACGGTGCGTCGGGCAGCGCGCTTATCGCTTCTAGTCGGCGTCGCAGCCGTTCCGTTTTGCTCGCTGATCGCCTTGAGGGGCGACGGATGAGGGGCTCACTCCTTATCGCCGGAACGTCTTCGGATGCGGGAAAGAGCGTTGTTGTGGCCGGCATCTGCCGGCTTCTCTCCCGCAGGGGTGTGGCCGTCGCGCCGTTCAAGGCGCAGAACATGTCGCTGAACTCCGCCGTAACCCGGGATGGCGCCGAGATCGGGAGGGCTCAGGCAGCGCAAGCGGCCGCCGCCCGCGTGGAACCCGAGGCGGCCATGAATCCAGTCCTCTTGAAACCCGGTGCCCGTAGCACCCAAGTTGTTGTGCTGGGCCACCCTCTGTCGGACTACGACGCCCGCTCTTACCAGGAACTCCGCCGGGAGCTCTTGCCGGTCGTCATCGAAGCGCTGGATTCCCTGTGCTCCCGGTTCGACGTCGTGATCTGCGAGGGCGCCGGAAGTCTCGCGGAAATCAACCTTCGCGACGGAGACCTCGTAAACATGGGACTCGCCCGGCGTGCCGGACTACCGACGGTTGTCGTCGCCGACATCGACCGCGGGGGAGCTCTCGCCGGATTGTTCGGTTCGCTCGCAGTACTCGATCGCGAAGACCAGGCCCTGGTGGGCGGCTTCCTGCTGAACAAGTTCAGAGGAGACCACAGCATCCTCGAGCCCGGCCTACATCAACTGTCCTCTCTGACGGGGCGCCCCGTCTTGGGCGTGCTTCCCTGGGTGCCGCGGTTGTGGCTTGACGCGGAGGACTCAGTTGCGTTGGACGGCCAGTTCGCAGATTCCCCGTCGCCGCTTGATCGCGCAGCGCTCAGCGTCGCCGTCGTTCGCCTCCCGCGGATCAGTAACTTCACCGACGTCGATGCTCTGGCAACTGAGCCTGGTGTGGCGGTGACCTTTACGCAGTCGCCCAAGGCAGTCCTTGCCGCGGATCTGGTGGTTCTGCCGGGAACGAAGGCGACCGTTGAAGACCTGAACTGGCTTCGAACATGCGGACTCGCCGATGCCCTCCAGGAAAGGTCTTCCCAAGGCCATCCCCTATTTGGAATCTGTGGCGGCTATCAGATGCTCGGAAAGCGCATCATGGATGATGTCGAGAGCGGTGCTGGCGAAGTGGCAGGTCTGGATCTCCTTCCCGTCGAGACCACGTTCGCAGCCGACAAGCACCTCTCCAACCGCGTGGGTCGGGCACCAGCGTGGGGAGACTCTTCTGTGACGGGCTATGAGATTCGTCACGGCCGCACCACTCGATTCGGCGGCCAACCTCTGTTGCTTACCGATGACGGTGATGAGGGGTGTGTGCAGGGAACGGTTGTCGGGGCGTCATGGCACGGTGCTTTCGAAAGCGATGACTTCAGGCGCGCTATCCTGGGTTGGGTCAGCGAGATTCGCCGCCTGGGCTGGCGCCCTGGTTCTCACTCCTTCGAAGAGGTCAGGCAAGCCCGCCTGGATTCCGTCGGCGACCTCATCGAAGATCACGTCGACATCGACGCACTGTTCCAGTTGATCGAGAGGGGCACTCCGAAGACTCTTCCGCGGCTGCAAACGCAGCTTCATGCCTCGAACCCATGCGAAGTTTCCTTTCCCTCTGGAGCGCCACCCTCGCTGGATCTTCTCCGAGCTCACGGTGATGCCATGGTGCCCACCGGTTACCTCGACTTCGCCGTAAACGTCGTTCCCGGCGGTCCTACGGACTGGCTGCGCCGCGAACTCGCCGGCGTGATCGAAGGGCTCGGGTCCTATCCAGATGAGAGGGACGCGATCCATGTTGTGGCCGATCGCCACCGGCGTCCTTCCTCGGAGGTGCTCACGACCAACGGCGCGGCAGAGGCCTTCTGGCTTATCGCGCTGGCGTTTCGTCCCCGGAGCGCGGTGGTTATCCATCCGACCTTCACGGAATCAGACGTTGCATTGAGAACGATCGGCCTGCCCGTTGAGCAAGCTTTCCGAAGCAGTGACGATTTTTCACTCGATCCTTCTGTAGTGCCCGAAGATGCCGATGTTGTATTCGTCTGCAACCCCAACAACCCAACCGGCAACCTGGAGCGAGCCGACGTCATCGCACGACTTGAGCGGCCGGACCGCGTGGTTGTGATTGATGAGTCATTCATGGAGTTCTGTCCGGGAGAGGCCGAGAGCTTCGCGAATCGCTCCGACGCCCCGGGCGTGATCGTGATTCGCAGCGTGACCAAGCTGTGGTCGCTGGCAGGGATTCGCGCCGGCTATTTACTGGGGCAGGCTGATCTCATCGATCGCCTGCGCTCTGTTCGCCAGCCGTGGGCGGTGAACACGATGGCGTTGGCCGCGTTGGTGGCGTGTACCCGCCGGGGGGATGCGGCCGAGGCGATCGCTCTAGACGTGGCCCTTAATCGGGACGAGCTTATCAGGGGTCTCCAGGAGATTGCGGGGATTCGTGTGTGGCCGTCACGAGCCAACTTCTTATTGATCGAGGTGCCGGATGGTCCAGGACTCACTAAAGGTCTCCTCGACAGAAAGATTGCTGTGCGGCGAGCCCACACCTTCCCCGGGCTGTCAGAGAATCACCTCAGAGTCGCGGTACGAGGACCAGAGGACAGCCGTGTCCTACTAACCGCGCTCAAAGAGTTGATCACATGAAGGCCGATCTCCGAAACGGCGGCTTGGTAGTCCGTTTGGAATCGGTTCACCGGTCGCTGTCGTCTGCCGTATTAGGCGGAGGGCTTAGCTCGA
>Ga0136633_1002875_pt1 | contig 11602 bp, 12 predicted proteins | sample AntDrymeUQ832206_2_FD_105494 | JGI IMG/M metagenome (GOLD analysis project Ga0136633, IMG submission 105494) | Polar desert sand microbial communities from Dry Valleys, Antarctica - metaG UQ83 (22.06) | ecosystem: Environmental > Terrestrial > Soil > Desert | place: Antarctica: Dry Valley...
CCCGCTCCCGCTCCCGCGCGGACGATCATCTGAGTGCGCGATCGGTGTCGCAACACGCGGGCGAGTCGCGCACCGATGACGCGATCAGAAGATCGCCACCACCGGGAGAATCGCGCCGGGTCAGATCGGGTGGCCCGCCCGCAAGCGGAGCAGCTCGACGAACCGCCCGACCGCGCGCACGACATGCGCCGACCGGATCGAAGGGAACACGTCGAACGCGTGCTGGGTCCCCGGCAGCTCGATGTACAGCACCGGGTTCGGTGACAGCGCCCGCAGCCGTTCGGTGAACAGCCGCGCCTCCTGCACCGGCACCAACGTGTCGTTGCGGCCGTGGATCACCAGGAACGGCGGGGCGTCGGCGTTGACCTGCTGCAGCGGCGAAGCGTCCAGGTAGGTCTGCTCGTCCTTGGTCTTCATCACGATCTTGTCGAGCAGGTGCCTTCGGCGGATGCGCGACGCCTTGGTCTGCGTCTCGCCCGACAGGTCGTAGACGCCGTAGTACGGCACACAGCCGGAGACGCTCGTGTCGACGTGCTCGAAGCCCGGCTGGTAGCGCGGGTCGTTGGCCGTCAGGGCGGCGAGTGCCACCAGATGCCCGCCGGCCGATCCACCGGTCAGGACGATGAAGCCGGGGTCGGCGCCGTACTCGGCACCGTGCTCGCGCACCCAGGCAAGCGCGCGCTTGACGTCGACCAGGTGATCAGGCCAGGTCGCCCGCGGGCTGAGGCGGTAGTTGGGCGCGAAGCAGACCCACCCCCGCGACGCGAGGTGCAGCATCAACGGGCGACCTTGCTCGCGCTTGTCACCGATGACCCAGCCGCCACCGTGGACCTGCAGCAACGTCGGGCAGCCGGTGGGGTTGTTGGTCTTGCGGTAGACGTCCAGCCGGTGCCGCCTGGATCCGGACGAGTACGGCACGTCCACGATGCGCTCGACATCCGGGTGCGTGAACGAAAGGGGGACGAAGAACCGCCGGAACCGACTGGTCACGTCGACGTCGGACTCGGGCTCTGGCCCGTCCGGCATCTGAGCCAGCGCGGAGTCAGCGACATCAGCCGCGGCCTCGCTGCGACGGACCAGGACCAACAGGCCGAGTACGACGAAGACCAACAGTCCCAGACCGGCCAGCCCCGTCGTGCCCTCGAATCCGCCCAGGACGCCGAGGCCGATCGTCCCCAGCGTCACGAGGACGACGAACTGCGGCGCGAGCTCGGCGGTCAGCCAGGCCCAGAAGAAGAACGGCAGGACCACCGGCGTCCAGCGCACGGGATGCAGGGCGTTGAGGATCGCGAACGTGCCGAGCACGCCGATCACAAGGGTCAGGGTGGGCACTTCACCAGTCTGCCGCAGACATCAGCGCGAGAGATCTCTAGTGTTCGCATCGTGCAGGCGATGAACGGGCTCGACGCGACCTTCCTCTACTTCGAGACGCCGAGCATGCACATGCATGTGGTCGGCGTCCTGCTTCTCGACCCGTCGGACATTCCAGGCGGCTGGACGCGCAACCGGATTCCGGACCTGATCCGCGCCCGGCTCGACCTCCTGCCGCCGTTCCGTCGGCGGCTTCTGCCGTCGACGCTGCGCCTGCACCACCCGGTGTGGGTCGACGTGGACGACCCCGATGTCGACGGGCACATCGACAACGTGACGTGCCCCGCACCAGGGACGAGGGAGCAGCTGGCAGACCTGGTCGCTGACTTCGCCGCGAAGCAGCTCGACCGCAGCCGACCGCTGTGGCGCATCCTGGTCGTGGACGGACTCGAGAACGGCCGGGTCGCCGTCGTGGTCAAGGTGCATCACTGCGCCGTCGACGGCGTCGGCGCGGCCAAGGTGCTCGGCAGCCTGTTCGACCTCGACGAAGCCGGGCGTACGCCGGAGCAGCTGGCCGAGGCGAAGGCGCTCACCGGGGGCGCCCCGGCGCCCGAGCCCGGATTGCCCACGCTGGCCCGACACACCGTCGTCGGTCTGGCCAGCCGGCCGCTCGGCGTGGCCAAACTCGTGCCAACGGTGGCCCGCTCCGTGCTCAACCTGGTGCGCTCCCGCCAGGAGACGAGCAGCGCCGGGGACACCGGCGCCGTTCCGTTTGCTGCCCCCCGCGCCCCGTTTAACGGGCGCATCAGCCCGGATCGGGCCGTGGCCTTCGCCGACGTACCGCTCGCCGACATCAAGGCCGTCAAGGACGCCGTCGGCGGCACCTTCAACGACGCCGTCATCGCGATCTGCGGTGGCGCCTTCCGCCGCTACCTGAGCGATCGCGACGAGCTGCCCGACACCAGCCTGATCGCCGTCATCCCGGTCTCGGTCCGCGAGGACGACGACGTCACCGCCGCCAACCGCACCTCGGCGATGTTCACCACCTTGGCCACCGACCTGGCTGACCCGCTGGAGCGGCTCGATCTGGTCCGGCAGGCCAACCTCGTCGGCAAAGCGGACCACCAGGCAGTCGGCGGCAACCTGCTCTTCCAGGCCGCGGAGCTCGCGCCGCCCAACACGACGGCTCTGATCGCGCGCATCTACTCGGCGGTGCGGCTGGCCGACGTCCACCCGGTGGTGCACAACGTCGTCATCTCGAACGTCGCGGGGCCGCCGATCCAGATCTTCCTGGCCGGGGCCCGGTTGGAGGGCGTCTACCCGCTCGGTCCTGTGCTGGAGGGACCGGCGCTGAACATCACGATCGTCAGCTACCGCGACCGCGTGGGCTTCGGTCTCATCGCCTGCCGTGAGCAGATGCCGGACGTCGCCGATCTCGCCGCCGCCGTACCGCTGGCGCTCGAGGAGCTGCTTGTGGCCACCCGCAGGGGCGCCTGACATGCAGTTCACGATGGCGGTGGCGATGAGCCAGCCGGAGGACTACACGGCGCTGGCGCGGACGGCCGAGGGGTGCGGGTTCGACCAGATCGCCGTACCCGACTCGATCTTTTGGTCCGAGCAGGTATCGGACGCCTACCCGTACACCGGCGACGGCGCCCGGATGTGGACCGAGAACACCCCGTTCGTGGACCCGTTCCTGGCCGTCACGGCGATGGGCGCCGTGACCGACCGCATCCGGTTTTGCACGCACGTCGTCAAGGTCGGTGTGCGCGATGCGGTCCTGCTGGCCAAGCAGGTCCAGTCGGCCGCCGTGCTGACCGGTGGCAGGTTCACGTTCGGCGCTGGGGTGGGCTGGCTGCGCGAGGAGTTCGAGTGGTGCGGGCAGGTGTTCGAGAAGCGCGGCGCTCGGGTCGATGAGGAGCTCGAGGCGGTGCAGGCGCTGCTCACGGGCAACTGGGCCGAGATGTCCGGCACGCAGGTGCGCTTCGGCCGGATCCGGATGGCCCCGGCGCCGCCGTCCCGGGTGCCGATCTACATCGGCGGGCACACCGAGGCGGCGCTGCGACGCACGGTCCGGTTCGGTGACGGCTGGACCAGCGCCATGATCACGTACGACGAACTCGAGTCGCTCATCCCGACGGTGCAGGACATGCTGCGGGCGGGCGGTCGCTCTACCGACGGCTTCACCTTCCAGGTCGCATCGTCGGACCGGTACGGACTCGACGGCTACCGCGACCTCGCTGGTATCGGGGTCACCGACGTCGTCACCATCCCCTGGCTGTTCTACGGCGTACCGCTGGACGGGCCGCTCGAGGCCAAGCAGGACGGCATCCGGCGCTTCGCCAAGGACGTGATCGAGCAGTGGTAGACGCGGAGCACCCGGCCAGGCTGGCGTCGCAGCGGTCCATGGCGGCTGTCCAGGCGAAGGATCGGGCCGGCTGGCTGGCGCTGTTCGCTGACGACGCCGTCGTCGAGGATCCGGTCGGACCGTCCTTCCTGGACGAGGCCGGCCAGGGGCATCGCGGGCTCGACGCGATCGGCGCGTTCTTCGACGCCAACATCGCCTCGGTCGAGCAAATCGCGTTCGAGCTGCACGACTCGTTCGCCGCTGGGAGTGAGGTCGCGAACGTCGCGACGATCTCCATGGTCCTGCCCGGCGGGGCGACGAGCCGCTGCGAAGGCGTCTTCGTCTACCGGGTCCGCGACGACGGCAAGCTGGTCAGCCTGCGGGCCTTCTGGGAGGTCGACCGGATGATGGCCACGATCGCCTCGGCGCAGCCGTGACCGACCTCGACGACCTGGCGCTGGCCTTCGCCGGACTGGCCAGCGCGGCCGGCCTGGTTGTCATGGACGTCTACGCGACCGACTTCGCCGTACGCAGCAAGGCAGACGCCTCTCCGGTCAGCGAAGCCGACGAGGCAGCCGAGGCGCTGCTCATCCCCGGTGTCGAACGTCTTCTGCCCGGCGTGCCGATCCTCGCCGAGGAAGCCGTGTCCCGTGACGGACTCGTCGACGTCGGTACCGAGTTCGTCCTGATCGACCCGCTGGACGGGACCAAGGAGTTCGTGTCGCGCAACGGCGACTTCACCGTCAACATCGCGCTGATCCGGCAGGGCCGCCCGGTGGCGGGCTGCGTCTACGCCCCGGCGAAAGAGCGGATCTTCCTGGGGGGCACCCGCGCCACGAGCGGCAGCCTGATTCCGGGTGCTGACGTCGGAGACCTGTCGACGATCACCACACGCGCCTACCCGAGCGAGGGACTGACCGCGGTGACCAGCCGCTCGCACCTGGACGACGACACGAAGGCCTTTGTCGAACGGATAGGTGCGGCGTCGACGACCGACGCCGGGTCGTCGTTGAAGTTCTGCCTCGTCGCTGCCGGCGAGGCCGACGTCTATCCGCGGTTCGCCCCCACGATGGAATGGGACACCGCTGCCGGGCATGCCGTGCTTACGGCCGCCGGCGGCAGCGTGCTCACCCCGGACGGCTCTGCGTTCGCATACGGCAAGGTCGACGCTGGCTTTCGCAACGGCTCCTTCATCGCCTGGGGACGCGACCCGCGCGTCTGGTAGAACGTGTTCTACCCAGAGCGGAGGGCGCATGACGGGCAGTGCTGAGGACGCGGTCCTCACCGGTCAGGCGTGGTCGGAGTTCTGCACCGCTCTCGAGCAAGCCGGCCAGCAGGTGCTGCGCGACAGCGCACCGGGCACCCCGCTGGACCGCGCCGAGGGCTTCCGCTACCTGGCCAGGCTGCTGCGCAACTCGCTCTACGCCACGATCGAGAACAGCGACCCAGACCGGCCGGCGCTGCAGGGGCTGGACCTGGTGAAGATCGGCGCGGACAACCCCGACAACGTCTACCTGTCGGCCCCAGTGCGTGGGACCAACACGTACCGGATCACCGGCAGTCGCGGCTCGATCGCCTACGTGAGCTTAGGGAGCAAGGCCAACCGCTACGCCAAGGACGGCACGATGCCGTCGACCGGTGAGTTGGGCAACGACGCGCTGGCCGTTGGCCCGGAAGGCGAGCTCGAGATCCTGGTCAGCGCGGCGCCCCAACCCGGCAACTGGCTGCCGATGGCAGAGGACTCGACCATGATCGTGATCCGCCAGTCCTACCTCGACCGGGACGCCGAGCAGCCGGGCAGCTACCGGATCGAACGCGTTGGCGACCCGCTCCCCCCACCGCCGCCGTACGACCCGGCCGCCCTGGTCCGCGCGCTGCAGCGGACCTCCCTCGGCGTGATGGGTACGGCCGCAACGTTCGCGGCCTGGACCGAGCTGTTCATGACCCGGCCCAACGAGCTGCCCGACTGGGGCCAGGACATGTTCCAGCGGGCCGGGGGCGATCCGGAGATCTTCTACCTGCATGGCTACTGGCGACTCGAGCCTGGTCAAGCCTGGGTGATCGAGACCGCCGTGCCCGCGTGCCCGTACTGGAACTTCCAGCTCGACAACTGGTGGATGGAGTCGATGGACTACCGACACCACAAGGTGACCGTCAACAAGCACACGGCACGGCGCAACGACGACGGCAGCCTGACGCTGGTGGTCGCCGACGCCGACCCCGGATGGGGCAACTGGATCGACACGACCGGGCACACCAGCGGCACCGCCCTGCTGCGCTGGCTCGGCGCAACGGATCACCCGCTACCGACCTGTCGGGTCGTCGACCTGGAGGCGGCCCGGTGACGCTGCTCGTGGAGGACCTGCTCACGGCCGCGCGGGCGAAGACCGGGCTGAGCGACTTCGGCGACGACTGGTTCGTCGAGCCGCTCGGGGTGTTGGTCTCGTCGCTCAACGACGAAGCGCAGCTGTCCGAGATCGGCCAGTCCATGACGCAGCGCCGGCTCACGGCTTTGCTGGTGGATCGACTTCGCCTGCGTGCCCTGCAAGCCGAGCACCCCGAGGTGCTGGAGGAGCAGGTCAACGTCGCCGCCGAGATCTGCGGCCTCCCGCGCACCGGCTCGACGCTGCTGCATCGGCTTCTCGCGTCGTCGCCGCAGCTCACCTCGACCGCGTCCTGGGAGACGTCGTACCCGCTGCCCTTCCCGAACGAGCCGGCGGATGCACCGGAGCGCAAGCGGCGGGCGAAGGAGAAGATGGACGCGTTCCTGGCGCTGTCGCCGGAGTTCGCACAGATCCACACGGTGTCGTGGGAGGCACCGGAGGAGGACGTGATCCTGGTCGACCGCAGCTTCGCGAGCATGAGCTTCGACTCGTTCTACTGGGTGCCGTCGTACGGCGTCTGGCTCCGGGGCTTCGACCAGGGCAAGGCGTACGGCGAGCTGCGCGAGTGGTTGCAGGTCCTTCAGTGGCAGGAGCCGGCCCGCGCGGGCAAGCCCTGGGTGCTCAAGTCACCGCACCACCTCACCGCCGCGACCACCGTCCTCGACACGTTCGAGGACTGCAAGATCGTCATGACACACCGATCGCCGGTCCAGGCGGTGCCGTCGTACGCGTCGATGGTGGCGACGATGACCGCTCAGTACAGCGACGCCGCCGATCCACAGGCGATCGGGCAGTACTGGAGCGCACGGTTCCGCGAGACGCTCTCGGCTTTCGCGACCGTGCGCGAGGCGCGCCCCGACCGGTTCGTCGATGTGCACTTCAAGGCCATGCTGTCCGATCCCCTGGCCGAGGTGCGGCGGGTCTTCGCGGCGATCGGGCTCACGCCGGGACCTGCGGACGAAGCCGCCTGGGCGGCGTACCTGGAGCAGAACCGCGCCGAGCGACACGGTTCGCACGCCTACACGGCCGAGGACTTCGGCCTGTCCGACGAGCAGCTCGCCCGCGACTTCGCGCCCTACACCGAGGTGTACCTGTGATGCTGGCGGGCGAGGTCGTCGTGGTCACCGGCATCGGCGCTGGCATGGGCGCCAAGCTGTCGGCGCGCGTGGCCGCCGAGGGCGCCAAGGTCGTCATGGTGTCGAGGTCCACCGAGGTGATGTCGGGAGTGCAGGCCGACATCGAGGCGGCCGGAGGTGAGGCGCTTTGCGTCCCAGCGGACGTCCGCAAGGAAGACGACTGCGAGCGGGTGGCGGCTGCGGCGGTGGAGCGCTTCGGCAGCATCACCGGCCTGGTCAACTCCGCCTACGCGCACCCCGGGTTTCACGACCTGCTCAACACCCCGGACAAGCAACTCCGTCGGTCTTTCGATGTCATCTTCTTCGGCGCGCTGGCCATGACGCGCGCGGTCGTGCCGCACATGACGACGGCCGGCCACGGCTCCATCGTCAACGTGGGAACGATGACGACGCGCAAGCCCATGCGCGGCGAGGGCGGCTACGCGACGGCCAAGGCCGCCATGGGCAACGCCACGCAGTTCCTGGCCCTGGAGCTGGGTGATCGCAACATCCGCGTCAACCAGGCCGTGCTCGGCTGGCTGGACGGACCGGGCGTGCGCTTCTACCTGCAGATGACCGCAGAGGAAAAGGGGGTGACGCCACAGGACGTGTACGACGACATCGCCGCCCGCAATCCCCTCGGACGGATCCCGACCGACGACGCCTGCGCCAAGGCCGTGCTGTTCCTGCTGTCCGACTACGCCAGCGAGATCACCGGCGCGGTGCTCGACGTCAACGGCGGCGAGTACATGCCCGCATGAGCGGTCCCCACGTCGTCGAGTCGGTGGCCGTGGAGATCGCTGCATCGCAGGCGTTCGTCTGGGATGTGCTGCTCGACTACCCGCGCTACTCGGAGTGGAACCCGTACACCGTGCGCGTCGAGTCGACCTGCCGACTGGGTGATCCGGTTGACCTCTACCTGCCGGACCTGCTCCACCCCGGCGAGATCATGCACACCCGGGAGTGGGTATGCCTGGTCGACCCACCTCGGCAGTTCGCGTACGAGATGCATCCGACGCCCGAGCTGGATGTGCACGCCCGCCGTGACCAGTACGTCGAGGCAACCGGTTCAGACGCTTGCCGTTACTGGACGACGGATGTCTTCACCGGGTCGCTGGCCGACCTGGTGATGGAGCACAGCGGTCAGTGGGTCAAAGACGGGTTCGATGCGGTCGCCCATGCCTTGAAGGCTCGGGCCGAGAACCTGTACGCCGCGCGCTAAGACCGCCGGACATCGAGCGACCAGCCGCGGTCCTCGTGCCGTTCCTGGATGCGCCAACCGTCGGTGGTGCGGACCAGCACGTCGCGGTACCAGAGCCCGCAGAACAGCACCTGCTTCTCGTCGGTCACCACCATCGGGTTGAAACAGATCGTCCTGACGCGGGCGCTGTCCCCGTCGATGTCGAAGGTGCTCGTTGCCGTCAGATGCTGGAACCCGGCAAAGCCCGGCATGACCTGGGCCAGGAAGGCCTTTTGCTCGGACAGAGACCCGCGGATGCCACCCATCTCGGTGTAGTCGATGACCGCGTCGTCGGTGAACAGCTGATCCAACGCGTCCCAGTCCCGGCCGTCGATGGCTGCGCTGTACCGGGCCAGCAGATCGGCGATCTCCATGCGATCGGAGATCTCCTGCAGGCTCAGCACCGGCGGCGCCGGTGCCGCACCAGCAGGCAGCCGCCCAGCAGTGCCAGAGCAAGAAGCGGCGCAGCGCCACCCGTGCGCGGAAGCTGCCGCTCGAGGGGTACCGGTGGGGAAACCCCTTCGGCCTCCAGGTGGCCCGCGTACCCCCGGGTCTGGCCCTTCTGCGCCTTGCACTGCGCTGCTTCCGGGTCGGGGCCGCAGTCCTGCGTGAAGCTGCCCCACGCCTCGCCGCGCGGCGTGATCGCCGCCCCGATGAAGTCGTTGCCGAAGACCTGGATGCTGAACGGCGGCGGAAACGACACCTGGTTGCCCAGTCCACCCGGTAGCTGGAACGTGCCGGCGCCGCGGACCTCGTCGGCGTACAGCAGCGGTCGTTTCGGGTCGTTGACCTGGCCGCTGACAAGCACGGGCCGCCGGGTGGCCTTGAGGGCCGCGGGGACACCGCGCGCGCTGGTGATCCACCCGTCCCAGGTCGGCCCGCTGCGGTGGCTGAGATAGGCAACCGCCACCTGGTCGTCGCGCTGCTCCATCGCCCAGTGCAGGACGCCGTTGAGGCCCGGCGCAAGCAGGTCCTGGGCTGCGCTCCACGTGCGCCCGGCGTCACGCGAGACCCGCAGCAGCAGGGTCTCCTTCGCACCCACGGCCTGCTGGTTGACCAGGTACAGCGTGTCGTCCGGTCCGACCCGCAGATCTGACGAGCCGAGGTTGAGCCCGGGCTGGCCGGCTGGCAGGGGAAGGGTGACCGGCGATCCGTCCGGCCCCTTCAGGATCGGGAACGTCAGCGCTTCGTCCGTGCTGCGAGCGAGGTAGGTCTTGCCCCCGCACGCCACCATGAGCAGCAGCGAGCCGTCCCGCATGGGTTGGGGGTAGGAGCCGTCGATCGCGGAGTAGTCCTCTTGCGCCCGGCCGCACTCCGGGTGCACGGGAGGCACTCCCCTCAGGATCGTGCCGCGTTCGACGAAGGAGATCCCGCCGTCCAGGCTGCGCCAGCAGCGGCGAGACGTGATGAGCGGGCTGGTGAAGCCGATGTTGCTGTTGGCGCAGAAGTAGACGACGTTCGGGTAGCCCACCGGTTTGGGCTGGCCGGCCGGTGCGGGCGCTGAGGTGAAACGGGGGTTCTCCGGCAGGAAGACCGTGCGGATGACGCTGCGCTTCCAGGTACGCCCCTCGTCCGCGCTCACGTTGATGTGTGCAGGGCCCTCCTGGTCCGGTCCGAAGGCCGGCACCAGCGGGATCGGTCCGTAGTCGGCGAAGAACAACCGACCGGTCACCGGATCGGCATAGTCACCGTGATCGGTCGGGTTCCACGTCACCTCCGATGGCCGGACGAACGACCAGCTCCGGCCGTCGTCCCTGGTGATCGCTTGACCGGCCGGGCTCGCATTGGACTGCGTGTCGTTGCCGATGGGCACCGGCGCGGTCCCCGTGCCGAGCAGCCCGTCTGGCAGCACCGCGGGCGTGTAGACAACCGCGCCGCTCGGCAGGGCGACCAGGTGAGACTCGGCGCCGGCGAAGCCGGTCGAGTTCCCGCACGCGACCCCCACCGGCCCTTTCGCCGGTGCACCGCCGGGAAGATGCGCCACGGTCGCGCGGCCGTCGCACGGTGGCCTCGGTGACGCCACCGCGGTCGGGTGGCCAAGCAGAGGGAGCCCCGCGCACAGCAGGAGAACAGCAGCCAAAGGCACGCGGAGTTGCACAGCCGCAGCCTGGACCAGATGCGGCCCGCGCGCCAGGACCTAGGAGGCCCGGTGGCACGATCCATGCATGCGCCCGACCTGCGTCGTGACCGGAGCCAGCTCGGGGATCGGCGCAGAAACCGCTCTGGGCGTAGCAAAAGCGGGTCATGACGTCGCGCTCGTCGGGCGAGACCGACCCCGGCTCGACACTGTCGCGGCGCGCTGCCGTGAGGCGGGAACCGAGGCAGCCACCTACACCGCCGACTTCGCCAGCCTCGACGAGGTGCGGGCCCTGGCCGCTGCGCTCCTGCGCGACCATCCCCGGATCGACGTCCTGGTCAACAATGCCGGCGCGGCGCTGACCGAGCGACGCCTCACGGCGGACGGCTTCGAAGCGACGTTCGCGGTCAACCACCTCGCGCCGTACCTGCTCACCCGGCTGCTCCTCGACCGGCTCATCGCGAGCGCGCCGGCTCGGGTCGTCGTGGTCGCGAGCGACGCGCACAAGTTCGGCGATGTCGACCCGGACGACTGGATGATGGAGACCGGCTGGAAGCCGATGAGGGCCTACGGCCGCAGCAAGCTGTGCAACATCCTCTTCACGACCGAGCTGGCCCGCCGCGTCGACGGGACCGGGGTCGCCGTCAACTGCCTGCACCCGGGGTTCGTGTCGACGTCCCTCGGTCGCGAGAACCGACTCGCCCAGCTCGGCTTGCGCCTGATCGGGCCGTTCATCAGCAGCCCCGACAAGGGCGCTCGGACGTCGGTGCTGCTGGCCACAGACTCCATCGGCGCCAGCAACGGCGGTCGCTACTTCGTCAGCGGCCGACCGCGCGCCGCCAAGCCCTACGCCACGGACCCGGCCCATGCCCGCCGGCTCTGGGAGGACAGCGCACAGATGGTCGGGCTGGAGCCCTAACGGGTCATCTCGGCCAGCGCCCTCAGGTGCGCCGGGTCGGACACACCACCGAGCAGCAACGTCGTCACCGGCCCGTCTCGCCACAGCTCGAGCCGCTCGCGAATCCGATCCAGCGGCCCACACAGCGCTATGCCGTCGCACAGCTCGTCGGGCACAGCCTTGACGGCGGCCTCGCGGTCTCCGGCCAGGAACAGCTCCTGCACGCGACG
>Ga0136633_1002876_pt1 | contig 11601 bp, 8 predicted proteins | sample AntDrymeUQ832206_2_FD_105494 | JGI IMG/M metagenome (GOLD analysis project Ga0136633, IMG submission 105494) | Polar desert sand microbial communities from Dry Valleys, Antarctica - metaG UQ83 (22.06) | ecosystem: Environmental > Terrestrial > Soil > Desert | place: Antarctica: Dry Valley...
CTCAGCTCGTCTTGTTGGGCAGGCTGCAACACTCTCCTCGCGCAAGCCGGCCCGGACAGAGAGAGAATTTGTGGCGTGGTACGCGCGGCGCGTATTCGCCAGAGGAAATGGTCGCAAGTTGGGCTGAGGAAAAAGCGTATTTCCAGCCGGGCTTTTTTCCATCGGTTAGTCGAACCGGCAATTGGATAGACGTATCGCACTACACTCAGATGATCTGGCGGAGTACCACTCGTGTTGGATGCGCCGTACACGCCAGCGTTAATGCAGAGTTCCTGATTTGTCGCTATTCGCCGCCGGGCAACATTGACGGAAAGCCGGTCCCGTGAACGCCCGTTGCGCCCGCTCGTAAAACTCGAAGTACGCGGCTGAAACTCAAGTTTCTCTCGGGATCAAAGACAGCTTTCGACGTGGCGGCGGGTCTCACCCTTAAACGGAAGGAAGCGCCAAACCTGGACAGCGCCACCATCCACTATGTCGATTGCAACTCCAGTGCTCATCTCGCGGGAGGTGATCGAAGCGCGGCTGCCTCTCCTGACCAAGGCAACCGGGCCGAGCCTGTATTGCAGGCAATCCGCGACAGCTTGCGGCCGCTTGGCAGTCGTGTAGGTCGCGCTGGGCGTACGAGCCCGAAGCTCCACAGGTGTCAGGCCGCAGCCACCGATAACAACGATCGCGACGAAGGACGCTAAACGGTATGACGGCAGGTACTTGACCGGTGTCAGACGCATGAAAGTCTCCAGTTGCTTACCCCTCGGCGTAGCATGTCTCTTACACAGGCTGAAGGTCCGCAACGGTCGAAAGCGGTCATTCCCTGGAGTACTGAACACAGCGGGGAGCCGCGCTCTAGCGCTGCATAGTAGACCGTCTCGGCCCAGCACCCGACACGAAAACAGCGCTTATGCGGGCTACGGCAAAAGCACCTTCAACAGGCTCCATCCAGATCCTTCGTTTGAATGGCCCAAACCTTACCCAAGCCAGACCCAAAGGGCTTAAGTCCGTTCGCCAGGACCCGCTGAAATTGCCTGTGGAAGGGCTGGTGCCGCTTACAGGACTCGAACCTGTGACCCCATCATTACGAAGGCAAGGGTCGGTCTCGAGAAAAGCGTTATGTGTCAACGGCTTAGTCGCAACGACGTTCGGTTGAACGTGTCGGACCCAGTCATAACCCAAAGTCAGCGGAGACGTGTGTCCGGGAGGTTGCCTACGGAAAGCACTTTGGTCCAATGGCGGCCGGCTTCGTGACCCCCGCTGGACCCACTCACTGATTATTTTTAGCCAGCAGACTAAGGAGGAAGCACCCCCGCTGCCGGAAACTTTTTTGCCTAATCCTTAGCCAGCGTCCAACCATACCCAAATGATCGCCGCCAGTTCCGCGATTGCACCGCCGACCATGCCTAAGCGCGATCGAAATCGCTGGCGCTGAATGAGATAATTAATCTCGAGGTGCCATCCGACAACGTCAGCACCGCGCCGCTTTCGGTTGCACCGGGTCCAAAGAACTGACCGCTGATTGTCCCTTTGGTTCCGACTTGAAAGGCGTTCGGTCCGCCTGGCGAAATGGCGGACACGACCTCGCCCGTATAGCTGTTCGTGCCCGGGTTAATGGTGGCGGTGAATGACAAGAGGTTGACCGGGCCCGTCACATACAATCCGTCGCTTCCCACGCGCAGATTCGATATCTCACCTGAAATTTTTTGTGTCGCGAAATTGACGGTGAAGTTCACATCACCAGAAAGCAGCCCAACGCCGTCACCGCCCGGAACATGGTATTCGCTGATCAGGCCTGCAACGGTGCCAGTATAATCGAAATTTGAAGTCGTTGGGATCGATGCCTGGGGCGTGCTGAAGCCGGTTGTCCACACGCCTCCGATGGGAACCCCGCCCGAGCGGATGAACCAGGCGCCGCTGCGGACATGATCCGTGCCCGAAGGCGCGATGAACGATTGAATAGTGCCGCCCGCAATGCTCGTAGGATGGATGCTGAGGGGGACGCCGCTCACTCCGAGCGCACTGTTATTGAGCGTCATGCGTAAAGACCCGTCTGGTGTCAGGCTGATTGTCCCGCCCTGCTCGGTGGTGGTGGCGTCTCCGGCGAACTGAGCGCCAATCGCGGTCAGCAGCAGCGGCAACTGCGCGCCGCTGCCCGGTGCAGCGAAACTAGGCCCGCCCACTTCCGCCAGCGGCGAAGGCGGGGAGGCGGTTAGCGTCGGCCCAATCAGTGCGGCCACCACGGGAGTTGGAGTTGGAGTAGGTGTGGGGGTAGGAGTGGGCGTCGGCGTTGGAGTTGGCGTAGGTGACGGGGTGGCAGTGACCGGGGGGGCACTCTGATCCGATCCGCCGCCTCCGCATCCGCTGCTCATCAAAAAAACCGGCACGATCGCTAACAGGCACGAGGCGCGACGAAGCATGAGCCGCCTCCGATGCAGCGAACATTCAGGGCCAACCGCCCTTGCAAAACCGCCTGTAATTGCCTGCCTCATTTCGACATCCCCTTTCGAGCGCTCGCATCGCATCCGCGATCGCACAAATTGTGCGCCCAGCCAGTTCGGAGATCTTCCCTGTTACGGACACTTTGCGCTATCATGACCGTATCTCCTGTGCTGAACAGATCTGGGGCGCAGTTGCTAAAAGTTGCAGTTATTAGGCGGCGGGGCGTCTGTTTTCCTCGCGGCTCCCGGTGGCAGAAATTGGACGGCCACCGTCTCAGCGACAGCGCCAGACACGTTGCGCAGCAGGTGTACGTCGCCGTCCCCTGGATCGACAAACCCTTCGCCAGCCCGGTATCGCGTCACGGTGCATGTGTGAGCGTCGTAGGCAGTAATCTCCCCAACAGTCACGGTAATCAGGCTAGGGCCGGGATGCGTGTGCCAACCGCTCTGCCCGTCGACCGCGATGGCATTTCGAGTCACGTAAACGTCGGAGGGGCCTTGGGTTGTCAGCGTGAGATCCAAGCCGCCGCTGTTCAGCTTGATGTCCATAGCTCCGTAGGTGCCCTTCGCTACCTGCGTGCCGACGAAGCCAGTGGCAACGCTCGGCGTAGGCGTGGGGGTCGGTGTGGGTGTGGGCGTGGGCGTGGGCGTGGGCGTGGGCGTGGGCGCGGGGGTGGGCGCAGGTTCAACCACGGAAAACAAGGTGCAGTTAGTCGGCGGCGGGGCGTCTATTTTCCTGGCCGCTCCCGGTGGCAGAAATTGGACGGCCACCGTCTCAGCGACAGCGCCAGTCACGTTCGTCAACAGGTGTACGTCGCCGTCCCCTGGATCGACGAACCCCTGGCCAGCGCGGTACTGCGTCGCTGTGCATGTGTGAGCGTCGTAGGCGGTGATCACCCCAACAGTCACGGTAATCAGGCTAGGGCCGGGATGCGTGTGCCAGCCGCTACTCCCGCCCGGCGCGATGGCATTTCGGGTCACGTAAACGTCGGAAGGGCCCTTGGTTTCCAGCTTGAGATCCAAGCCGCCCGCGTTCAGCTTGATGTCCATAGCTGCGTAGGTGCCCTTCGCTACCTGCGTGCCGACGAAGCCAGTGGCAACGCTGGGCGTAGGCGTGGGAGCGGGGGCTGGCGCCGGGGTGGGCGTCGGCGTGGGCGCGGGTGTCGGTGCTGGGGTGACTACCGTTACTGGCGGCGGCGCTTGGCTCGATCCACCATCCGATCCGCCGCAGGCCGCGAGGCTGGCCGCCATTGCGGTCACGGAGGTTATCGTCAATATGCTGCGTATTGCCATGTTTATGCTCCTTTCGACGTGACCCCGATCATGTCATCCGAGGTCGCGTTCTGGTCGTCATTGAAGACAAGGCTCGCGGCATTCGCTAGGTTGGGAAGGCGATATTTTGGCGATGGATTGCCGATAAATGGACGATTTAGGCCCGGTTGAAGCGTCCCGGGTCGAACTCGCGACGACACGCGACTTCGATCTCGGAGGCATGCGCGTTCGTCCGGCCCATCGCGAGGTTAGCATGGACGGCGAACGCCGCGAGCTCGAGCCTAAGGTGATGCAGGTGCTTGTCGCCCTTGCCTCGGCGAGGTCCCAAGTGGTCTCGCGCGACTGGTTGATCGAGCGATGCTGGGAAGGGCGGATCGTCGGCGACGACGCGGTCAACCGCTGCATTATTGCGCTGCGGCACTTGGCCAAGGAGACTAGGCCCGAGCCGTTCGAAATCAAGACGGTACCGCGGGTGGGCTATGCCCTCATAGAGCGGTCGGCGCCGGTAGCGGACGTGGCACCGGTGGAGATCCGCTCCTTTCTGCCGCTTCAAAGGTCTGCGCCGGCGGTTCTGGCGGTCATTGTTGCTGCTTTGCTCGCCGTTGGGGTTGCGGCCTGGCGCTCGAACTCGGGTAACGAGTCCGGTGTCGCGACGAATGCGGCGCCTGCATCGCTGGCGGTCCTTCCGTTCCGCAACCTTTCCAGGGGCGACCCCTATTTCGCGGAAGGGATCGGCGAAGAGATCCTTGGTCAACTCGCTCGGGAACCGGCATTCCGGGTCGCCGGGCGCACCTCGTCAGCCATGTTCCGCAACGCCGTCGATCTTCGCGATGTGGGGCGGGCGCTCGGCGTCGACTACATCCTCGAAGGCAGCGTCCGCAGTGAGCACGGCCGCGTCCGCGTCATTACGTCGCTGGTCAAGGCAAGTGACGGCATGCGGCTATGGTCGGAGACCTATGACCGCAAGGTCGACGACATTTTTGCTATCCAGAATGCGATCGGCACAGCAGTCGCCAGCGCGCTCCGGCGCAGGCTCGTCAGGAGCGCCCCTCTCAGCGGCCCACTCATTACCAATGGAGAGGCCTACAACCGGTACCTTACCGCGCGCGGCCTGATCAGGACTCGTGATCCCGACCTTGCTAAGCCCGCCGTTGACCTTCTTCGCGAGGCAATAAGTCTTGATCCCCGATATGCTCCCGCCTGGTCGAGTCTAGCTCAGGCTATCCGGCTGACACGGGAGGTGAACGACCCCGAACGCTTGGTCGCCATGCTCCCACAAGCGCGAGGCTATGCTCGTCACGCGCTCCAGCTGGCACCGGACCTAGCCGAGGCGCATGGCACGCTCGGCATGCTCCTCGGCTATGCTTCTCCCCAATCCCAGGCCCACCTGCGTCGCGCGGCCGAGCTGGATCCGAAAAGCGCCGAGAACCTGATTTGGCTCGGCATTTCCCACAAGGCGGCGGGAGAGTTCGAGGCTGAGTTGGCCGCATATCGCCGCGCCTTTGCGCTTGACCCGTTCTGGACCAGGACCGCCCGGGACACCGCCGTAACCCTCGCGGAGATGGGCCGTCGCGGTGAAGCTGAGGCCTTCCTGAAGCGCCGCTCTGGAGCGGAACAGAGCAACCAGAACTTGCTGCTCGGACGCGTCGCACTGATCTCCGGCGATTTCTCGGAGGCGGCGCGGCAATTAAATTTTGTCGCCAAGGCCGACACATCGCGATGGGGCCGCGTCGCGAGTGAAAGCTTAAAGACCGTTCTGTTCACGCTCGGCTTACCAACTCAGCCGCCCCAAGCCGTGTGGACCGTGCCCGGGGATGCCGTTCGTCCGATCAGGCGCGTATGGATGAAGGCGCCCCCCGCTCCCCTCGAATGGCGCAGGCGAAATCGCAATCAGCTGGCAGCCGAGGTTTACCGCCACCACAATCACTTCGCCGCGAAGTTGTTGCTGAACGCGAGCCGGGTCGATGAGCTGCTTGCCGTTCATGATAGCCCGGCCGGTCTGCTTGGCATCCACCCGAGCCAGCGCCTTCGTGTCGACCAGCTCGGCGAAGCGACGGTCGTCGCGCTCGCGCTTCGGCGAGGCGGCCGCCAGGCCGACGCCGAACGGCTGCTCGAACAAGCGGACGTGGCGATTCGCTTGGTCTACCGCCGGGGCGAAGCGCCCTTCTGGTTCGTCGTCGATACGGCGGCAGTTCGAGCCGTCCAAGGCAGAGACGACGAATCAGTCGCGATACTTGAACGAGCTCTCGGACGCGGGTGGTCGCACACTGAAACCACCGACCTCGACGACCTTGGCGACGAACCCGCCTTCGCTACGCTCCGCGACCACCCGCGATTTGAGCGGATCAGGACGAGGCTAACCGCGCATATGGCGCGAGAGCGTCTCGAAACACAGCAATTGAGGCTGGGATCGTAATGCGGCAGGTCAAAACTCTGTTGCAACCTGCAGTCCGACCTGGCGAGGCAGCCCGACGATCGATGTGGCGATTCCCACCTGCGGGATCATCGTTCCTCTTCCGGCGGAGCGGTAGCGTTCGTCCATGAGATTGGTGCTGAACAAGGCCACTGTCCAGCGATCGTCCGACGAGCGAAGTGTAAGCCTCGCCCCAAGCAGGCCGTAGCCGGGCTGATCGTAGGGGCTGGGGGTAATCTGAAACTGCTCTTTCGAGCGAAAACTGTAATCGACGTGCAACTCCAACACGTTCCTGGCGATCGGCATCCTATAGTTTGCCCCGATCGAAAAGGAATGGCTCGGCGTGCGCTGAAACCGGCTTTCCAGAGTGATGCCCGGTACCCGACCTGCATCCAGATATTGCGGGTTCAGATGGCCGTAGACCGCGTTAAGCGTAAGGCCGGACACCGGCTTTGCCATGACTTCCATCTCGAGGCCGCGAATGCGAGCCTTGGCGGCGTTCTCGATCAAAGTTGTTATCTGGCGACCGACGAAGGTCTGTCGACGAAGCTGGATGTCGCGGTAATCGGTGTGGAAAACGGTCGCGTTTACCCTCAGCCTGCGGTCCAGCCATTGAGATCGAAAGCCGGCCTCATAGTTCAGCGCAGCCTCGGGGGCGAAGGGAGTCAGGCCGAGGTTGAATAGGTTAGGCGCGAGCCGGGCGTTGAAGCCGCCGCTCTTATAACCTTTGGCGATAGACGCATAGAACATCGCGTCCGCCGAAGCCTGAAATTCGAGCCCAGCACGATAGGTGAACGAGCCCCAGCTTTCCTTATTGGCACCAGTGCTAACGACCATATCGGTGGGCTCGAGCGTGCCCGCATCGAGGCTGATTACGTTGCCGCTTATGGCCTTGCGTTCGTGCGAATATCGCCCGCCGAGTGTAATCCCCAACCTCTTTGTAATCCTGTAGGTTCCCTGTGCATAAGCGGCGTAGCTATTGCCGCTTACCCGAGATTTCGCTGTGATCGGCAATGGCCGGTTTGCCGCCGTATAAAAGCAGTTGCAGGTGTAAAGGATTTCACCCTGTAGGATGCCGGGCTTGGGCAAGGATCGCGCCTTTTCCTGAAACGCGAACAGGCCTGCTGTATAGTCGAGCCGCCCCATCGCTCCGTTTATCTGAACCTCTCCCGAAAATTGGTGCTGGCGCTCATTGAACTCGGTCTGCGAAATATTGAAATAGAGGCCGTCGAGATCGGTGCGGACCCGGCTCTTAAGATCCCGATAGGCGAATATCCCTTTCAGCGTGTTGACGCCGAGCCCTTGGGTTAGCGTCGCGGACACACCCCAGATATCCTGACGGATAAAACTGCTCGCGCTCGCACGGCTCTCCAGCGTGCTGTCGGGGATTAGGGCATCGCTGATCTCTGGACCAGGCAGCTTGCCTTCGCGGATCAGGCGATTAATCGCGGGGAAAACTCCGAAACGCGGGTCAATCTCGTCGATATGGGTGGCGGCCTGATTGTTCCGCTTGCGGGAGCCGTCGAGCGAGAGGTCTAGGGTGAGGCTATTGCTCGCTAGCCATCTGAACTGAACGCGGCCCGCCCGACTGTCATCATTGCCTTCGCGGCCGCTGTCCACCGGGGCAAAGGGCTCGCCGGCAAAGGGCGGCGGCAGACGACGGACATGACCGTCTCTTTTAATCGCGCCCACAGCTACCCGCAGGAAAAGCCTTGCGGAAACCGGGGCGTTCAGCACACCCCGCAGCTCTGCCCTGTTGAAATTGCCAATGAGCGCGCTTACCCTCCCTTCGCGCTCAGGATGTGGCTTGACCGAGACGACGTTGATTGCGCCTCCAATGCTGTTCTTTCCGAACAGCGTCCCTTGCGGGCCGCGCAGCACTTCGATGCGCTCGACGTCGAGAAGGTTGATCAGGGTGCCCGTGCTCCGCGCGAAATAGACGCCGTCAATGTAGAAACCGATGCCCGGCTCCGCGCCGACGAGGAAATCCTCCTGCCCGATGCCGCGGATGAACGCATTGCCGGCCGCCTCGCCGACATTTTGCGACGCCGCAAAGGTCAAGTTGGGGACGAAGCTCTGCAGGCTGCTGAGGTTCGTAACCGATCGCGATTCGAGCTCAGTCTCGGAGAGCGAAATCACTGAGATGGGGGTCCTTTGCAGTGGCTCAGTTCTCCGCCGCGCAGTTACGATGATTGTATCGAGTCGGCCCGCTTGAGCCTCATCTGGATCCACTTTTTGAGATACTTCCTCCGCGAACACGGGCGATGCCGCGACCGGCGAGACGATAAATACGAGGTGGCCGATTGCCTCAATTCCTCGGCGACGTGCCATGCTGTAACACCCCCAAGAGCACAGACCGCGGTCGCAAGGTCCATACTTGATTCCGCTCGTTGAAGTAAGCTCATAAAGGGCATGTCGAAATCACGCAGACAGTCACAGGGGGATGTGCCAGCACGGCTCGCCCCGCGTTGCTGCTGACGGCGATCGGCGCGCAGCTCGCTGTCGACGTCACGATCACCGTCTGAGCGAGACCATCAGTTCGGCGCCCGAGGATGCTTCGGGCAATGATCACGCGCGACCTCTCGATGTTCACCAACGTGAGGCCGCGTGGATATTTACAGCGAGGCCTTATATTGATCGTAGACCGTCGGCGGTAAGTTAAAAATTACACGCTGTCGTACGCATTACTTGTCCACCATGATGAAAACCTCCTGGTGTAGGATCGCCTTGCGCGGATATCTGCTCAGTGCCCACTCCGTGCCTGCCCCTATGTACATCACGTCGCCCTTATAGATCGTTAGTGGCGCTGAAAGATATGATCAGCCTTGACGTGCCATCCGACAGCGTCAGCACCCCGCCGATCTCCTCCGCCCTGGGTCCAAAAAACTGACCGCTTATCGTTCCTCGAGCGCCGGCTTGAAAGGCATTAGGTCCGCCGGGCGACGATCCGGACACAACTTCGCCCGTATAGGTGTTTGTGCCGGGACTAAAGGTGGCGGTGAACGACAAGTTGTTGACGGGACCTGGACGGTAAATCCCGTCGGTCCCAACCCTTAGTCCCGTGATTGATCCCGAGATTGTCCGCGTCACATAATTGGCGCTGAGTGATAGGTTGCCATCAACCAACCCGACGCTTCCACCATCGGAAATATGGTATTCGCTGATCAAGCCGCCCACGTCGCCGAAATACAACTTGAACGAAGCCGTCGGAATCGACGCCGGCAGCGTGCTGAAGCCGGTCGACCAGACACCCCCGACTGGGTCTCCGCGATCGGGTCGAATGAACCAAGAGCCGCTGTTGGTATTGGGCAAAGGCGCGACGTATGACGAAAAGGTGCCAGAGGAAACGCTCGTCTTTGCGCCGCTTCCGAGGGCGATGCCATTTACCCCCAAATCGCTGTTGTTAAGCGTCATGCGCAACGTGCCGTCAGGTGCCAAGCTGATGATCCCGCCCAGGTTGGTGGTCGTGGCATCGCCGGCGAACTGAGCGCCGATCGCGGTCAGCAGCAGCGGGAGTTGCGCACCGCCGCCCGGCTTAGCGAAACTTGGACCTCCGACCTCCGCCAGCGGCGACGGCGGCGATGGGGTCAGGGTCGGCGCAATCAGTGCGGCCACGACCGGGGTTGGAGTGGGCGTCGGAGTGGGCGTCGGGGTTGATGTCGGGGTCGGTGACGGGGTGGCGGTAACCGGGGGCGCGCCTGAATTTGATCCGCTGCCAGATCCGCCGCACCCGCTACTCAACAAGACGATCGGCAAGACGGCTGCGAGATATGAAGCTTGACGAAGCATGAAAACCTCCGGGTGTAGAGTTGCCTTGTGCGGTTCGGCTGCTGGGACAAAGGCCCGTTCGCCAAGCTCCATTTGAGATCGAAACCGACCCATGCGCTAGGGCCGCAAGAAGATGGATTGGTGATGATTTGGCGATGGTTTGCGGATGGTTGCGATTATCGGTGCGGGACACATGAGATTCAGCATCAGCGCTCCGACAAATGCTCGAGTCGATGTCTGACCCGCAGCCCCCAAAAAGGTCGTCGTCCCTAGAGCCGCCGAGCGCGGCGGCACGATCACCGCGCGATCAAAAAAATAACGGAAGAAAAGTCACCCCGAGCACCACTGGGATGCCCGGGGGGAAGGTTGTCAGACCTCAAAGGCGCATGTTCGCCGCCCCCGCCTCGACCGCCGCGAGCAGCGTCTCGTTCGCCAAGTGTGAGTACCGCATGGTCGACTTGTGATCGGCGTGACCGAGCACCTTCCCGACCGCGTACAGATCAATACCGGCGTTGATCATGAAGGACGCCGCGCTGTGCCTCAGATCATGCAGGTGAAAGTCGCCCAAGCGGGCCTCCCTGCGCGCCGTCCCCCAAGCCCTCTTCAGCGTCACGAACGGCAGCTTGGTTTCCGGGTTGGGCACCAAGTAAGGGCAGCCATCGGACCGTGGCAGTTGGCCCAGGATGTCGATCGCCGCCTGCGACAAGGGAACGTGCCTGGGCTTGCCCGTTTTCGTGGTGGGGATGAGCCAAGCGCGCCGCTCAAGATCGACGTGCCGCCATTCCGCGCGCAGCAGCTCGGATACACGCGCGCCGGTTAAGAGCAACAGCCATACAATGTGCTTCAGCTGAGGATTGAGCGACGCCTCGACCGCAACACGCAACCGCTCGGCCTCGGTGGCGGTCAGATAACGTTCGCGGGCGTTGCTGAACCGGCGACGTGGCACGCCCTTGACCGGGTTGATGATGCATCCCGGAATGCTCCATTGGAGGCTGAGCGAGAACGATCGACTGAACACGACGCGGATCTTCTCGACCGTCGCCGGCTTGAGGCCCTCGTCGGCTTTCACGGCTAGCCACTTGCCGATAGCTTGAGGAGTGATCTCGTCCAGGCGGTGCTTGCCCCAACGCGGCAGAATGTGGCGACGCATCAACATTTCGGTCGAATCATACGAGCGCTGATAGGTCTTGGCGTGGGCAAGATGCTGTCCAGCCAGGTCGGCGTATAAAGGAACAGCCTTATTGTTCTCCTTGGTCGCGGACGGATCACCGCCCAGCACCACTTCAGATCGCAGTCGCCGTGCCGCCTTGCGCGCTTGGTCGAAGCTGATCTCGGCGTGGCCTCCGATCTTGTGTTGCCGCTGCCGACCGTTGGCGTCGAAGTAGCGGAGATAGTAGGTCTTCCCGCCGCTCTCGCGCACCTCGAGGACGAACCCCGGCGTATGGGTGTCATAGTGGTCGGTTCGACGCTTGCCGGGTTCGCACACCGCAGTGAGGCAGGTCGAAGCATCTAGTTTAATTTTAGGCATGAAATTTTCCTTGATTGGTTATCGCGGCCGGCCGCTAAGGCGACAGGACACGAGGGATTGTTGGGTTGCTTGATGGGTTGACCACGAGCCGAATGACGCAAATCGGCATGGTGCCGGAAGACGCCGTTGCGGTTCTTGAAGTTAGCGGGGGTGGGGGGAGGGGCAGCAAAAACCGTCCCTTTGCCGGACAC
>Ga0136633_1002877_pt1 | contig 11598 bp, 9 predicted proteins | sample AntDrymeUQ832206_2_FD_105494 | JGI IMG/M metagenome (GOLD analysis project Ga0136633, IMG submission 105494) | Polar desert sand microbial communities from Dry Valleys, Antarctica - metaG UQ83 (22.06) | ecosystem: Environmental > Terrestrial > Soil > Desert | place: Antarctica: Dry Valley...
CCTCCTGGCGCTGCTCGGCCTCATCGCGATGGTCCCGTTCAGCGTCGAGAGCATTCTCGAGCAGGTCCACATCTTCGGCATCGCGATCTTCCTGTTCCTCGTCGGCCGTGGGCCGCTCTCGCTCGATCGGGTCCGCGGCGTCACGCCTCCGGTGACCGGGGCAGAGATACCGCGGGCTTCTCTAACGCTGCTCCGGGTGATGCTCGGGTTCGCCGTCTTCTACGGGGCGCTCACCGAGAAGCTACTGAACCCCGGGCTGGCCGAAGCCCTGCTCGCCGAGCGGCCCTACCTCAACGTGACCCGGCTCGTCGGCCCGCTTGCCCTGCCCGACAGCCAGTTCGCGTTCCTCGCGGGGGTGACGGAGCTTGTGATCGGCGCGGTCATCGTCTCGCCGTGGGTGACGCGCCCGGTCATGGCGATCGGAGCGCTCATCTTCACCGCATCGCTCTTCGTGTTCGGCTGGAAGGAGCTCCTCGGCCATCTCCCCTTCTACGGCATCTTCTTCCTCCTGTTCATCGCGCCGAAGGCCGACTCGCGTCGCGTTCAGGGAGCGATGCAGGCGCAGCCGTAGTGGCGACGTACGACCTCTACGTCGAGACCGGGCCCCAGCGCCGCTCGACGATGGTGCACATACCCGGGCTGCTCGGGTGCTGCGTGTACCGGCGCACCGCTGACGAGGCCGTCGCCGCCGCGCCGGACGAGATCCGCGCCTATCTCCGCTGGCTGCGCGGCCACGGCGAGAAGGTCGACCCCGCGGTCACGACACGCGTGGCGGCGGAAACGCACGCGGGAGGATTCATCGGCGCGGTGCAGCTCGCCACCGACCTCGAGCCCGTCGCGCGCGCCGATCTCGAGCGCTACGCGCGCTGGCTCGAGTGGTCCCGAGCCGACCTGCTCTCATCGGTGGAGGGCATCGACCGCCGCCGGCTCGACGCCAAGCCGCGGCAGGGAAGGTCGCTGCGGGCGATCCTCGAGCACGTGATCGCAGCGGACAAGGCGTACGTCTACAGCGTCTTCCGTACGACGAAGTCCGTGGGCGACCCGACGAACGCCGCGCTGCGTGGCGACCTCGACCTGGGCGTGGCGCTCCGGGAGGCGCGTGCCGCGGCCATCGAGCGCATCCGTGCCGCGAGCGACGCGGAGCGCGCGAGCGTCCGCCGCGGCGGCGCGTCGGTGTACACGCTGCGGCGCTGCCTGCGAAGCATGCTCGGGCACGAGTGGGAGCACCGGGGCGAGATCGCCGCCCGCCTTGGGCGTTCGCCCTAGGCGGGCTTCAGGTACTGGATGCCGCCGCCGAACTGCCGGTACCCCATCTCCTCATTGAGGTGGAGGATCGGCGCGTTCGCCGCATCGTTCCCGGTGCGGACGCGGGGGACACCGCGTCCGATCGCCTGCATGACGGTCTGGAGCTTCAGGGCGCGTGCGACGCCCCGGCCCCGGACCGATCTCGCGGTGCCGGTGTAGTCGGTCCAGACATTCCCGCGGACCGGCGGGTAGCTCAAGGCGCTCACCCCGACGATCGCCTCGCCCTCGCGCGCGATCCACACGGCATCGCGTGCAACGCCTGGCTTGGACAGCCACTTCCGCCATTGGTCGAACGGCACCGTGGGGATCGGCATCGTCGTGGGGACATCCTGTAGCGACTCCTGCCAGACCTGCCAGAGCTTCTGCTCTGCTTCGGGATCCGCGTCCGCGGCGAGCGTGCGCACGGCGATGCCCTCACCGCGCATCCGCTCAAGGCTCTCTTCCGCCATGCGCTCGAGACGCTCTCGGTTCGTCACGAGGTCGAGCTCCCAGCCCTTCCCGCGCCGCTCCTCCGCGTATCCGCGCTCCACGAGGATCGCGATGAGGTCGGTCTGCTTCTCGAAGGCCCACACCGTGAACGTCCGCGTCCCCTCGGCGCGCGACCGCTCCTCGACGAGATCCCATGCCGCCATCGCACGCTCGCGCGTGTGCTCCGTCGGCTGCAGGTACGCACCGACCCAGCCGAAGCGCTGCGACATCTCCTCCCAGGGCGCATGCGCGTGGTAGGCGAAGCCGACCGCGCGGCCGGCCAGCTCGAGAAGGAAACGCTCACGCGGCCAGGGCGGCGCCGTCTTCCACTGGTAGCGCGTGATCTGGGGATCGCTCGGATCATCGGGATCGATGGCGGTCTGGATGTCAGACACGATCGTGGCGTCGTCGAGGGTCGCAGGGCGTGCCTCGAGATCCGCCACTCGCGTCATGTCCGAGAGACTAACGAACGGGCGAGCAGTGGCGGCGCCAGCCGGCGCGCGCTACTACCGTTCGCCCAGCAGCCGCTCGAATCCGTCCTCGTCGACCACCTCGACACCGAGCTTCTTCGCCCGAGCCAGCTTGGTTCCCGCCTTGGGTCCGGCTACGAGCAGGTCGGTCTTGGTACTCACCGACCCGGCGGTCTTGCCGCCGAGCGAGCGCACGCGGGCTTCCGCTTCCTCGCGGGTCCGACGCTCGAGCGTCCCGGTGAAGACGACGGTCTTTCCGGCGAAGGGGCCGGCCGCCACCGGGCGCGGCCGCGGGAACACCGGCGTGAGGCCGGCCCTGGCGAGCTTGTCGAGGAACTCGCGCTCTTCGGGACGCGAGAAAAAATCTTGCAGCGAACCCGCGACGGCCGCTCCCACGCCCTCGATCGCCTGCAGCTCGTCCGGCGACGCCGAACGCAGGGCCTCGATGACGTCGCCCATCGGTGACCCGGCGGGCAGCCGCGTGGCCAGCCAGCGCGCCACGTCCTCCGCGGTGCTCCCACCGACGTGGCGGATGCCGAGCGCAGAGATGACGCGGCCGAGCGGGCGCGCCTTCGCGCGCTGGATCTGCTCGAAGAGGTTCGTCGCGCTCTTCTCGGCGTAGCGGTCGAGCGTGACGAGCTGCTCGACGGTGAGGAAGAAGAGATCAGCGGGATCGTGGACGAGCCCCCGCTCGAGCAGCGCGGTGATCGTCGCCCAGCCGGCTCCCTCGATGTCGAGCGCGCCGGCGAAGTGGCCCACCCGCTGCCCGCTCTTCGCGGGGCACGCCGGGTTCGCGCACCGGTACGCCACCTCGCCCTGCGGATGCTCGACAGGTCCTTCGCACACCGGGCAGCGCTCCGGCATCTGGAACTGCCGGTAGCGCCTGCCCTCAGCCCGCCTCTCATGCTCGACGCGCACGACCTCGGGAATGACGTCGCCGGCGCGCTGGATGACGACCGTGTCACCGGCGCGCACGTCGAGGCGGCGCACCTCGTCGAGGTTGTGCAGCGTCGCCCGCCTCACCGTCGTCCCGCCGACCAGGACGGGCGCAAGCGCGGCGACCGGAGTGAGCGTGCCCATGCGGCCGACGTACACGAGGATGTCCTCGACCGTCGTCGTCGCCTGCTCCGCCGGGAACTTGAACGCGACCGCCCAGCGCGGGCTGCGCGCGACGTACCCGAGGGCCTCCTGGTCGACGACGCGGTCGACCTTCACGACGACGCCGTCGGTGCCGTAGTCGAGCTTGTGCCGTCCGTCCTCCGAGGCCGTGATGAACGACCTGACCTCGTCGATGTCCTTCGCGCGCTGCCAGTGCGGATTCGTGCGGAGCCCGAGCTCGCGCAGGCGCTCGAGCAGCTCGGCCTGGGAGCCGACATCCAGTCCCGCCGCGCTGTATGCCCACATCGCGAGACTGCGTCCGGCCGTCTGCTTCGGGTCGAGCTGCCGCACCGCGCCGGCGGCCGCATTCCGCGGGTTCGCGAAGAGCGGCTCGCCGCGCTTGCTGCGCTCGCGGTTCGTCGCCTCGAACGATGTCGTCGGTAGGTAGACCTCGCCCCGCACGTCCACCCGCCCGGGGAGCCGCTCACGCAGGGTGAGCGGGATCGAGCGGATGGTCCGAAGATTCGCGGTCACGTCCTCGCCGACGAGACCATCGCCGCGTGTCGCACCGCGGGTGAAGCGCCCGTCCTCGTACGTGAGGTTCACGGCGAGCCCGTCGATCTTCAGCTCGCACACGTAGGCGACGTCGTCGCGGCGCAGCGCCTTGCGGACCCGCTGGTCGAAGGCGCGGAGCTCGGCCTCAGCGAAGGCGTTGGCAAGCGAGAGCATCGGTGAGGCGTGCTCGACCGGAGCGAACCTCCCCGACGGCGCGGCACCGACGCGCTGCGTCGGCGAGTCCGGCGTGACGAGCTCGGGGTGCTGCGTCTCGAGCTCGAGGAGCTCGCGAATGAGGGCGTCGTAGGCCTCGTCGCTGATCGTCGGGGCATCGAGCGCGTGGTACTCGTAGTTCGCACGCTCGATGCGCTCGCGCAGCTCGGCGGCGCGCTTCTCCGCGGTCGAGGCTGGCACGGGCGCGAGACTAGAGGACAGTCGCTGCGGGGTTCACGGCCGCTTCGCGAGACCCGCGAAGCCCGCCATGAGCCGCTTCACGCCCTTGTCCGGGAACGCGACGGTGACCTCCTCGTCGTCGCTCCGCAGAGCGCTCGAGACGACGACACCCTCGCCGAAGGCCGGGTGCCGGACCCTGTCCCCGGCCCGGAACTCTTGGACCCCGCTCGCTGCGCCGCTGCGCGTGCTCCGCTCACGGGGGCCCTGCGGCTCGTCGCGGCCAAGCCGCTCCTCGCCTGAGCCGCCCCAGCTCCGGGGCATGCCAGTGAGCGTTGCCGTTCGTCGCGCCGTCCTGCGCTCCTCATAGCGCTGGCGCCCGCGCGCCCAATCGAGCTCCTCCCACTGATCTCGCTCCTCCGTCGGGAGCGTCCCGCGGTGCTCGACGCCGTCCTTCGGAAGCTCGCCGAGGAAGCGGGACGGCGGGTTCGCGCTGGTGCGGCCGAAGAGCATCCGATTGCGCGCGTACGAGAGGTAGCAGCGATGCATCGCCCGGGTGATCCCGACATAGCAGAGGCGACGCTCCTCCTCGATGCGCGCCTCGTGGTCGAGCGACCGCGCGTGCGGGAATACGCCCTCCTCCAGGCCCGTCATGAAGACGATCGGGAACTCGAGTCCCTTCACGGCGTGGAGCGTGATGAGTGTCGCGACCGGTCGCTCGGTCTCCAGCTCGTCCACGTCCGAGACGAGGGCGACCTGCTCCAGGAACGACGGCAGCTGGTCCTCCCGCGCCAGGCCGATGAACTCCGCGGCGAGGCTGCGGACCTCCATGACGTTCGCGTGGCGCTCCTCGCCCTCCTCGGTCCCGTCCTGCAAGTAAGCGGCGTAGCCGGTCGCGCCGATGACCTGGTCGACGAGAGCCGGGAGATCGCGCTCGGCGACCTCATCGCGTAGGCGCGCGAGGAGCCCACCGAACGCGACGAGCGCGGCCTGCTGCCGCTTCGGCAGATCTCCCATCTCAGCGGCGCGTAGGAGCGCTTCGGAGGGCGGGCAGCCCTGCTCGCGCGCGAACGCGACGAGCCGCTCCTGCGTCTTCGCGCCGAGGCTGCGCGGCGGCGTGTTGAGGATGCGCGCAAGCGCGACGCTATCGACCGGGTTGCGCAGCACCCGCAGGTACGCGAGAACATCCTTCACCTCACGGCGCTCGTAGAAGGAGACGCCGCCGACGACCTGGTACGGCAGGTCGAAGCTTCGGAAGACGTCCTCCAGCGCACGTGACTGCGCGTTGGCCCGGTACAGGACCGCGACATCGCGCGCGCCGGTCACCTGCCCCTCGCGCTGGAGGCGCTCGATCTCGCGGGCGACCTGCTCGGCCTCGTGATGCTCGTCGTACGACTCGATGACGACGACGGGATCCCCGCCCTGTCGGTCGGTCCAGAGGCGCTTGTCCTTGCGGTCGGCGTTGTTGCGGACGACCGAGTACGCGGCGTCGAGGATGCGCTGCGAGCTGCGGTAATTCTGCTCGAGCTTCACCACGACCGCGTTGGGAAAGTCCCGCTCGAAGTCGAGGATGTTGCGGACGTCCGCCCCGCGCCAGGAGAAGACCGATTGATCGTCATCGCCCACTACGGCGATGTTGCGCTCGAGGCCCGCGAGGTACCGCAGCAGGACGTACTGCGCGCGGTTGGTGTCCTGATATTCGTCGACGAGCAGGTGCCGGTAGCGCTCCTGCCAGCGCTCGAGAGCGCGGTCGCTCGTCTCGAACAGGCGGCAGGCGAGCAGCAGCAGGTCGTCAAAATCGACGGCGTTGTTCTCGCGCAGGAGCGCGTCGTAGCCGCGCCAGGCGATGGCGGAGACACGCTCGAGCTGGTCGCGCGCGCTGCCGGTCAGGTCCGCCGGTCCTTTGAGCTCGTTCTTCGCGGCCGAGATCACCGCGCCGACGGCACCGGGAGCGAAGAGGCGCTCCGAGAGACCATTCCGCTCCATGGCGCGGCGGAGAAGTGCCCGCTGGTCCGGCCCGTCATAGATCGCGAAGGAACGGTCAAGTCCCACCGCCGGCCCCTCGCGCCGGAGCAGGCGCGCGCAGAACGCGTGGAACGTCCCCACCGTGAGATCCGCGAGCCGCTCGGCCCCGACGAGACGCTCGAGGCGCTCGCGCATCTCCCGCGCCGCCTTGTTCGTGAACGTCACGGCCAGGATCGCGCGCGGCTCGGCGCCCAGATCCCGGAGCAGGAAGGCGATGCGATGGGTGAGCACGCGCGTCTTGCCGGAGCCGGCACCGGCCAGGATGAGCAGGGGCCCGGTCGCGTGGGTGACGGCGCGACGCTGCTCCGGATTCAGCGGGTCGAGGATCGGATCGGCCACCGGCTGATGGTGACATCAACCCGGGCGCGGCCCGACCGCGGTGCGCCCTCGATTCACGAGGGGTAACCATGGCGCGCGCTCACCGTGCGCCGGCGCTCGCGGCTGGTGGATAACTTCGCCGATCCTGTGGATGAACGGACCACTGGTTCGTGGATAGACCGCTTCCAGCCGCCCGAGCGGCGGCGCTAGGGTCCGTTCACGCCTCGAGGGGCGGTCACCCGGGGAAGCGCGCTGCGAGGACATCGCAGGACCCGCGCTCCGTTGGTGGCAGCGCCTCGGGGCTTCGTTGTGCCCGACGCAGGTCGCGATCGCAACGTGTGGAGAGCGGGTGGACAACTCGGCCAGGCTGTGGACATGAACGGTGACGCAACGCCTAACCTGTGGATAAGGACGTTGCCGGGCGATGCGCCCGCGCCGTATGGTTCGGCGCGACCCGAGGGGTCTGCTAAAGGGAACGGGACCAGAGATTCCATCAACGGTCACGGGCCCCGGGAGCGCAACCGGAGATAGCATCAAAGGCGGTCCGAGAGGAGATCGAGGATCGGCTCCCTGGCCAAGTCGCTGGGCTTCGAAGCAGCGGCGTGGCACAGCGGCAGGCCGCTCGGGTCGCTCTTGCTTTTCCCCCTCCTCCGGCATCCGTGACTGGACCACATCCGTACAGTCCGTGGGTGATCGAGCAGGAGCCCACTGACGACGGCCTCATGGCCGAGCTGGCCGCGCAGCGGCTCCCGGCGCTCGGTACGCTCTACGATCGCTACGGCCGTCTCGCCTATGCCCTCGCCTACCGCATCCTGGGTGAGGCCCAGGCTGCCGAGGATGTCGTCCACGACGCGTTCCTGCTGGCCTGGCGCGGCGCCGGCAGCTACCGCCGCGAGCGCGGGAACGCCCGGGGCTGGCTCCTCTCGATCGTCCACCACCGCGCTGTCGACGTCCTCCGCCGGAAAACGGCGTTCCGGCCGGCCCCCCTCGAGGCGGCGGAGCTCCGGGCCGGCGACGCGGACACCGCCGAGGAGGCTGCGCGCAACGTCGAGCACCAGGGGGTCCGGCGCGTGCTCGAGACGCTCCCCGAGGCGCAGCGCCGCACGATCGAGCTCGCGTACTTCGGCGGCTACACCCAGGTCGAGCTCGCGGCGCTCATGGGGGTGCCGCTCGGGACGGTGAAGGGCCGGATGCGGATCGGCCTCCAGAAGATGCGCCGCGCGCTGGAGCACGTGCCGTGAGCCACGCCATCGACGACCTCGAGCTGTACGTCCTGGGCGCGCTGCCGCGTGATGCCGAACGGGTCGTGGCGGATCACCTCACGGTCTGCGTCGAGTGCCTCACCGAGGCCCGCGCGCTGGAGTCCACGGTGTGGGCCCTGCAGGACGCGCTCCCCGCACCCCCGCCACCCGCGGCGCTGCGGGACCGCATCCTCGCTGCCGCGGACCGGCCGGCGGCGGCGGGGCTCCCCGCGCTTCCCGGCAGACACGTGTCGGCGTCGACGTACGCGCTCGCCGCCGCCGTTCTGGCTCTCGCTATGCTGAGTGTCGGAGCGCTGCGGCAGGTCGACACGCTCCGCGCCGAGATCGACGAGTCGCGCGCGATCGGGCTACGGGTGAGTCAACCGGGCAAGACCTGGTACATGTCGGGCATCGATCGCTGGCAGGGCATCGGCGGGATGCTCTACGCCCCGCAGGGCTCCCCCGCATTCGTTGTCTTCCACGACCTCGTGCCCGCGCCGCAGGGTCAGATCTACACGATCTGGCTCGTCGACGCGGAGGGACGGTGGGTCCGCGGGTCGAGCTTCGCTGCGGGCGAAGGCCGTGTGCGCATGGTCGACGTTGGCGTCCCCGTCGCCGGCTTCGACCGCTGCGCCGTGACGCTGGAGACCCGCGCCGAGGGCAAGCGCGAGGGGCCGATCGTCATGCAGTCCCGCTTCTATTAGGCCGGCATGTCAAGAGACCCGGTCTTTCGACCGGGCCTCTCTTCGGCTGGGTGTCTGCCGACCGCGCTCGCTATCGCTCACGCCGCTCCAGCTAGTAGTCCATGCCGCCGGGCGGCATGCCGGCCGGAGCCTTGTCCTTCTCCGGCAGGTCCGTTATGAGCGCCTCGGTGGTGAGGATCATCGCCGCGACGGATGCGCCGTTCTCCAGCGCGGAACGGGTCACTTTCGCCGGGTCGATGATGCCTTCCTTCACGAGGTCGACGACCTCGTTCTTGATGACGTGGTAGCCCCAGTTCCCTGACTTCGTCTCCACCTGCTTGCGGCGGATCTGCTCGAGCATGACCGAGCCGTCACGGCCCGCGTTCGCCACGAGCTGCTTGAAGGGCTCCTCCAGCGCGCGGCGGAGGATGTTCACGCCGGTGAGCTCGTCGCCCTCGGCGTCCTTCACGTTGTCGAGCGCACTGATCGCGTTGATCAGCGCGACCTCACCGCCGGGCAGGATGCCCTCCTCGACGGCCGCCCGCGCCGCGGAGAGCGCGTCCTCGACGCGGTGCTTCTTCTCCTTCAACTCGATCTCGGTGGCTGCGCCGACGCGGATGACCGCGACGCCGCCGGCGAGCTTGGCCAGACGCTCGTTCAGCTTCTCCTTGTCGAAGTCGCTGGTGGTCTCTTCGATCTGGGCCTTGATCTGCTTCACGCGGCCGAGGATCTTGTCCTGCGCGCCACGACCCTCGACGAAGGTGGTCTCGTCCTTGGTCGCCGTGACACGGCGGCAGCGTCCGAGGTCGGTGACCGTGACGGCGTCGAGCTTGCGCCCGACCTCCTCGCTGATCACCTGGCCGCCGGTGAGGATCGCGATGTCCTCGAGCATCGCCTTACGGCGGTCGCCGAAGCCCGGCGCCTTCACAGCGAGCACGTTGATCGTGCCGCGGAGCTTGTTCACGACGAGCGTCGCGAGCGCCTCGCCGTCGACGTCCTCGGCGACGATGACGAAGTTCTTCGAGACCTGCACGAGCTTCTCGAGCACGGGCAGGACGTCGGTGATCGCGGAGATCTTCTTGTCCGTGATGAGGATGTACGGGTCGTCGATCGCGGCTTCCATGCGGTCCGCGTTCGTGACGAAGTACGGAGAGATGTAGCCGCGGTCGATCTGCATCCCCTCGACGTATTCCTTCTCGAACTCGAGACCCTTCGACTCCTCGACAGTGATGACACCGTCGCGGCCCACCTTGTCGTGGACCTCGGCGATGAGCTCGCCGATCTCGCGGTCGGCGGCGGAGACCTCGGCGATGTGGGCGATCTCGTCCTTGCCCTTGATCTCTTTGGACTGGCTCTTGATCTCGGCCACGACGGCATGAACGCCCTTCTCAAGGCCACGCTTCAGGAGCATCGGGTTCGCGCCGGCGGCGATGTTGCGGAGACCCTCGTGGACGATGGCCTGCGCGATGACGACGGACGTCGTGGTGCCGTCACCGGCCGCGTCGTTGGTCTTGGTCGCCGCTTCCTTCAGGAGCTGGGCACCCATGTTCTGGAAGGGGTCCTCGAGCTCGATCTCGCGTGCGACGGTCACGCCGTCGTGGGTCACGGTCGGCGCGCCGAACTTCTTGTCGACGGCGACGTTGCGGCCCTTCGGGCCGAGCGTGGTCTTGACGGCGTTCGCCATCGTGTCGACACCCTGCTTCAGTGCCTTGCGGGCTTCGTCGGTGAATACCAGCTGCTTTGCCATGCTCTCTCCTCTTAGGACTCGACGAGTGCGAGGATGTCCTTCTCGTTCAGGACGATGTATTCCTCGTCGTCGAGCTTGAACTCGGTGCCTGAGTACTTCTGGAAGAGGACCCGATCGCCCTCTTTCAGCTCCACGGCGATGCGCTCGCCGGTGTCGGGGTGACGATCGCCCGGCCCGACGGCCAGGACCTTGCCCTCCTGGGGCTTCTCCTTCACGGTGTCCGGAAGAACGATCCCGCTCTTCGTCATTTCCTCGCGCTCGAGGGCCTTGACGACGACGCGGGAGCCGAGCGGCTTGAGCCTGAGCTTCGTTGCGACTGCTGCCATGTGTGCTCCCTCCCTATGGTTGGGTACCCTGAGTTTTCGCAGCGCGAGGCGCGGGTCGCAGGCGTGTGGGGTGCCGTTAGCACTCGCGCCGCGTGACTGCTAATACTGTATGCCGGGTCCGAAGGCCCGTCAAGCGGCCGACTATCTGATCTGGCGGCCGAAGCAGCCGGCGGAGCAAGCGTACCTCGTCGCCCGTTTCGAGATCCTTGACGCGGGTCCGGTCGGTGAGGGCGCGGTCCTCCCGGATCGTCAGCGCACGGTGACGGTGGTGATGGCGCGCGCGTTCGAGGGCAGCGCGTGCTCGGCGATCGGCCGTCCAGACGGCGCCTCGAGGACATGCACGGCGCTGTTCGCGAGCGCGTAGAGGCGCGACCCGTCGGCGGAGAGAGCGAGCGCCGTGACGGCGAGATCCGGCGCGGCCCATGAGCGGAGCGCGAGGTCGGCCGTGCCGAGGACCGCGATACCGCGCGACGCCGTCGCGTACAACCGGCTGCCGTCGGACGAAACGACCGCCAGCGCGCGCGACCCGTCAGCAGAGCCCGCCCGGCCCGCGAACGACCCGCTGCGGCGGACCTTCTGCGTCTCCGCGTCTATCTCGCTCACCGCGCCGGCCCCCGTGTCGGTCACGAAGAGCCGCCTGGCGTCGGGGCGGAGAGCGAGCGCGAGCATCGACGAGCCGCTGCGCGTCCCTGGCAGATCCAGGATGCACGTTGCGTAGCGCGCCGCGACGTTGAGCGCGTGGACGAACGGCCTGCCGTCGCGCCGCACGTAGAGGCCGTAGCTCCACTGGCCGCCGGTCGGCGCGACGGATGCGTGGAACGCGCCGTCCATGAGACCCGTCGTCGGGTCGAAGGTCGCGAGCTGCGCCTTGTCGAAGATCGGCTCGGGGACCAGGCGCTTCGCGCGGACCTCGTAGAGACGCACGTTGTACGCGGTCGAGCCTGCGACCGGGTGCTCGATGATGTAGAGGGC
>Ga0136633_1002878_pt1 | contig 11598 bp, 7 predicted proteins | sample AntDrymeUQ832206_2_FD_105494 | JGI IMG/M metagenome (GOLD analysis project Ga0136633, IMG submission 105494) | Polar desert sand microbial communities from Dry Valleys, Antarctica - metaG UQ83 (22.06) | ecosystem: Environmental > Terrestrial > Soil > Desert | place: Antarctica: Dry Valley...
GTGGTCCCTCCCTGGGCCTGACCACCCGCCCCCACCATGAACTTTGTCCAGGGTGAGTGCGGGTGGTCAGGCCCAGGAAGGGACGACAAACCCCGATGAACACGGGGCTGAGCGGCAGCGCACCCCTTCGCCCGGCGAAGGGGGCCGCGAACGCCCCCGCCGCCTCTCGTCCAAGGGAGTACTCGCGCAAGACTCACATGTGCGGCGACACCATCATCGGGAGTGTCGGGGCGTTACCGTCGTGCGGTGATCTACGAGGATCCGACGGATCGCCCGCCGTTGAACCTGATGCGTCAATTGCGCCGATACGCGAGCGGGTCTCGACGCTCGCCGCGGGAGGACCAGATGACCGTCACGCTGGCGTGGCTCTGTAGCCGCGACGGGGACTTGGCTCGTCGCGTCGTAGCGCTCCTCGTTGATGGGGACGCGGCTGCGACCGCGGCGCTTTCCTCGTCAAGTTGCGTTGGCGTTCGGACTCATGTCCCGCTTTCAACGTCAGACGGCGGGTGGGTCTACCCGGATCTCTCCTTCGACTGCCACGAGGGAGAGCCGCGTCGCGGCGGCGCTCTACAGGTCTTGGTCGAGGTAAAATGGGACAGCGACTTCCACGACATCAGCGGCCAAAAGCAGCCCGACGCATACGTGACGCTCTGGAACACGTTGCCGGAGTCGATCGAAGCGCCCGTCAAGCGCGTCGCAACCCTCACGCGCAGTGGCGCGCCCCCGCAGCAAAGCCAACCGTCGGCGGGCGAGCACTGCGCCCGTCGCGGCGTTGACGTGCGGTGGGAATCAATCTTTGATCTGTTCGACGCGGGATGCGACTCTACGATCCACGCGGTCGCCCATGATCTCGCGAACGCTGCCCGCGACGAGGACGACCCCGAGCCCCGTACGGTAGAGCGAGCAGTCACGCTTTTTCACGACCTCCTCGAGGGGGTGGCACGCGAATACCCTGAGTTCGGAATCCCCGGTACAACCGATGACTATCCGTTCGCGCAGACCTTCGATGGCAAGGGCCGGGGTGTCTGGATCGCCGTTACCGTTCCGGGGAGCGGGGAGCACGAATTCGACAAGCCCGAGAGCTTGATCGTCGGGCTGATCCCCGACCGCGCGTGGGCACCCCACGCGGTCGAGACCACAAAGCTAGGCTTCTACCCCGCAGCAACCCGCAGGGGCCGGTCAGTGCGCGTCAGTCACCCGAACCCGGGAGGCAGTACGCGCGAAGAACTTGAGGAGTTCGTCCGCGGGACGCTCAAAAAGCTCGCAGAGTCACCGATCGCGTGGACACCCGCGGCCGTGCCGTGAGGAGGCCCGCTGAACCGCCCTTGGGCAGGACCACACGCGACCTCATGTCGGCCCCGCCGGCTCGGGTGACGTCCGAAAGAGTGGACGACTGCCTGGAAGCATCTATCGAATGGCCCGCTGCTGCCAACGGCATCGCGACGCACCCGAGCGCCGGAGCCCGCGGCAACACGACGGGCTTTCCCCGCCGAGAGCGTACGGGGAGTCGCGCTACCGTTCGGACGAGGTGCGAGGTTCGTCCGCAGCAGTAGTGCTCGTGGGTAAGGCCGCCAATACCGACGACAAGCGAGGTGCCCCGTCAGGCCTTGGAAGCGGAGGGCTTGTTGTCGTTGCGAGCGTCGATGACGACAATGGACTTCTCGCCGGCGAGCTTGAGGTCGCGCAGGATCCGCAGGACCTCGGCCTCGTCCGCGCGAGTGAAACATACGACTACTTTCACCGAGGCACGGGTCTTGTTGGCGGCCTCGTAGATTGCGACTTGCTTCTGCAGGTTACCCTTGAGCTTGCTGTTGCTGGCGAGCTTGAACTCGATCAGCGACTTGTCGCCAGCGCCCATGCTCGCCTTGTAGTCCACGGGGCCGCGGCCGTTGTTGACCTCCCGGTTGACGTCCAATTGGGAGCCGGCCCAGACGAGCTTGAAGGCCAGCTGCACCTCTTTCTCCTGGGAAGGTGGTCGGGTGCCCTTGGGGTTAAACAGCAGGTAGCCGTCTTCGTTTTCGATGAAGTCCTTGAAGATCTGCACGCGCGCCTGACATTCGTCGAACGTGGTCCAGGGCGTGTCATAGAACTCGGTCTTGGCGTCCAACTGGGACAGCAGCGACTTGATCGCCTCGATGTACCGCTGGCGGGTGTCGGTGACTTTCTGGGCGCTGACCGACACGGCCCTGTCGCCGTCGTCCTCGCGGATCTTGATGTAGATGTCGAGGATCTCGGGGAACTCGCGGGCGAACGCCTGCACCAGGTCGGCTTTGGCCCTCTGGCTCATCTTCGGCGTCAGGCGCTTAGCGAGGTAGGCGTCCATTTTGGCGCGCTGCTCGGAGTCAGAGACCGCGTCTGGCAGGCGCGAGAGGCGGCGGATCATGTCCTTCTGATTGATCCAGGTGGCGTCTCGCGTGAGGATGTCCTCCGGGGTCAGCAAGAAGTAGTCGCCGTCCTTGATGGGCAGCGTGTAGCGCTTGGTGGCCCAAGTTTCGGTCGCGTAGTTGAAAACGGCACGCGGGACGGTCACCTTCTGGCGGTGCACGGGCTTGACGTGCTTGATGGCGAACGTCTGGGTGTACTCGCACAGCCAGCCCTTGATGAGGTTGGTGGTGAAGTCGCTGATGTTGTCGCGGCCGACCCCCGAGCCGACGAGGCCTACCTTTTCCAGGTGGCTGCCGTCGGTGACGGTCTCGTGCCCGAAGTCCTTGAGAATGCCCCCGAGCGCGGCGTGCAGCGCACGGGCGAACGCGGGGCCTAGTCCTGCACCTCCGTTACCCAGGTGCGTGAAGCCGAGCCAATTCTGCTTGACCTCCTTGAAGCAGTACAGCGCGCGCATGGTGCCCTCGTCGAGCGTCTTGTCGGGGCGATCGCGCAGGTAGACCAGGTACTCGAGCATCCCGTCGTGTAGCGCGAGGTACTCGGGATCCTCGCTGTTGAACAACAGGAACGGGTCGATGAACACCGGAAGGTCCGAGACCACGCTGATGTCGAAGGCGCCGTACTGCTCGAGCACGGCGGGCTCGACGCCGAAGTAGTCCGAGAAGTAGAGGTCCACAGAACCCAGGCTACGGCGGTGACCGGACCGGCTCGGAAGCTGATCGCGCTCACCGAGACCTTGGGCGGGGGACAATCGGCCAAGGGCTAAGAACGAGGCGCAGGCGGATGGCCGAACCGTCTCGGCTAGTCGGCCCGCACCCTGGAGGATTGCGGCCCAAAACCCCCCGGGCACCTGGGGCTACCGGGTGCATGAAGGGGGCGTCCCGGAAGTCGCGGCGCGCCGCCAGTCGCCGAGCCGACGGCGGGCGACCGAACGGTCGGCGATGCGTCATCCGTATGTGGCTTCCCGTATCAGGACTGCGAGACTCGGCGTGTGGACCAACGCCAAATGCGCATCCTTCGGTCGATTGTCGCCCGTGAATCCGAACTCCAGGCTGACGGTCGGCCGACGGACTTCATCATGGTTCAGATGGTCGGACCGAGCTTTGGTCTGAAGCCGGGCATCCCCGGAGAACAGGAGCTATCGCCTCAGGAGTCCGACATCCTCGAACTGGTCGACGCCGGGTGTCTGCGCGATCTAGGGCCATCGAGCAGTTCGGCGGCGGTGCTGCTGCGGTTCGCGGTCACGTCCCAGGGCCGGGTGACCGGGTCTGGAGGGTCCGTGGCGCGCGACCTCAGTCAGCCGCTTCCGCAGACGCCTCCGCCGTCGGCAGACGACGTTCTGGCCTGGGTCAAAGACCTGTCCGCGTCAGCCGAGGGTGCACAGGCTCTCGAGGACGGTGGCGGGTTCATGAGCAACGCGTTAGCTACCTGGGGCGAGGATCACCGGCGGCGCGTGGCCGCCCACCTATTCGACCTAACGGCCGACGGACTGCTGACTTTCGAGGACCCGATGGCGAGGATCGACCAGATGGACGAAGTGGACCGCCTCGGCATGGCCGCCAACTTGCGGCTGACCGCCTCCGGCCGGGATCGGGCTGCCAGGCTTGAACGTCGCGACCAGCCGGCCGGTGCGTCACCGTTGCAGATCGTGATCGCCGAGCACGCCCAAATCGCCGCCCGCGACATCAACAACAACTACGCGAACTTCGACGAGCTCCTCGACTTGGTCCGTCAGGGCATCGAGACGATGGAGGGCATCGACGATGACACCCGCGACGAAGCCAAGTCCTTCGTCGAGAGGCTCCGCGGGAGCGCCGGTACGCTCGCCACCGGCACCGCCACTGGTGCCGGTGGCGCCGTTGTCGGGGCACTGCTCAAGAGCCTGCTCGGTCTGTGATTCCCGTGCGCCGCCGCTATCGCTTGCCCGCTGCCGCCGGCGTTCCGCAGTTCGTAGGCACATTTCGGCGTTTTCGAGCCGAAAGTGCCGATGAACACTGGGTTTCGGGTTCACGAATCTCGAAAAGCTGTAGGCACACGCTTGTCGCGGATCCGTCCGATGCGGCTGGGATCCTGGGGAAGCTCAGTACCCCCCCCCAGCGGACTTACCCTTCCGTTGTTCCGTCCCACAGGCCCACGCTGCCCGGCATGTCATCCGCGCGGTCCGCTTCGGCGTAAGCGAGGCTCGCGCGCTCGAACTGCCTGAACTGGTAGATCGCCGCATCCATGTTGCGGGCGTGGAAGAGCCCGAGATCACTGAGTAGGGCGAAGTCCTGGATCGTCAACCCCGACACCCGCTCGAAGAGTGCCGGGTCCAGCGACTTGATGACATGCTTGAGCGCCTCTTCGCGGAAGTCCGTGCCGTACATGAACACCGGGATCCGCGCGAGGAACTTCTGCAGCTTCTCGCGGATCTCCTTGCGACGCGTGGCGGTCTCCGATTGCTCCCGCTTCTGCTGCTCATCGAGCTTTCCGCCCTGCTCACGCTTCGCCTTCTTCAGCATCTTCGTCGACGTGACGACGTGCTCAGCGTTGTTGACCAGGGCTCGGAAGTCCTCAATCTGCTCGAGCGTCTCCAGTAGGCCAGGGTGTTCGAGAACAGCCGTAAGCGTCCGCTCGTTGACCTCCACCAGCAGCGGGGAGTTCCATTGTTTTGCAAGTGCGGTCGCGCCGACGCCCGCGGTTGCCCAGTCGAGCACGGCCGAAGCGTCGAGTTGGGCCATCGAACCGCCGGAGAACCCGAAAATGGGCAGGTAGTTGAGCAGCTTGCCGATTGCCTGCTCCGCGGTGCCTGCGTTCTCCGAGGCGAGGCGGATACCGTACTCAGCGAGCAGGTGAAGCGCCCGGTTGGGGTCGAACTCGAACACGTAGCACGTGGGCTTACGTACCTCCAGACCGCCCTCGGCGTCCCTGTACGCCCAAGGCGACTGCACCCGGAAGGCCGACTGGAAGTAGGACTCGGGCGATTTCAGCGAGCGCAGCATGAAAATCGCTCCCCATTCACGCACGGTGACCCCCGTCATCAGCTTGCCGCACGACAAGGTGATCGACCCCGAGCCGTGCTCCTTCGTTGCCTTCGCGATCGCGGCCTCTACCGGGGGCTTCGCTTCTGCGCCCTGGCCGGCGTTCCTGCCCGCGGCGACGACTACCTCGAAGCCCGAGAAGTAGGGATGCCGGTCGAGCATGTCGCGCATTGCAAAGCACGAGGCGACGTCGGGCAGGTACCAGACGGAATGCTTGATCGCCTCGGTGAAGACAGGGCTCTCGTAAGGAAAGGGCGGCTTCTGGCCGACGACGATCTGCACCTTGATCTGGTCGGAGAGCTTGCCGCGAAGCATCTCCATGAACTCGGAGACACGCGCCTCGTCCTCGAACACGCAGTCGCCGGGGCGGGGCGCTCCACTTCCCCCGCCGACCCGCGTCGCCTTGAAGTACTCCGTCAACGAGAAGCCACTGAACTCTCCGTCTTCCGCCCAGCTCGTCGCTCCCGGCGCGATCTCGTAGGCGTACATCTCCATCCGCGGCAGCTCGGTGTACGGGTTTCGCTCCGTCGTTTCGTCCCAGCTGTCCTTCGCGGCTTGCTCATCAACGTAGGTCCAGTTGTAGGCCGCATCCTCGGTGAACTCGCCGTTGGTGATCGCACGAAACGGCGTACCCGACAAGTAGAGGTAGCCGGCGGCCTTGAGCCCGAGGTCTTCCTCGGTCACCGCCTCCTCCGGCTCCTCGTCCTCGGCGAGTGCCTTATCGGTCGGGTCGTAGAGGTCCCGGGCCGAGTCGCGCCAAGCACCGAAGTGGTACTCGTCGAGGACAATGCAGTCCCAGTCGGTCAGGTGGATCGACTCATTATGGGCCTTGATCTGGCCGTCCGCCGACTTGCCGTTCAGGTCCTGAAATGACGCGAAGCGGATCACCACATCTGCACCGCTGAGGAGGTCGTCAGCGTTGTCGATCGGGGTGTCGCGGTCGACGAAATGCCAGCCGGCGAAATCGATGTGGCCGAGCAGGTCATCGCGCCAAGCGGTCTGGACCGCCGGCTTGTAGGTGAGGACGAGCACCCGACTCCAGCTCATCTCGCGCGCGAGTTGGTAGGTCGCGAACGTCTTGCCGAACCGCATTTTCGCGTTCCAGAGGAACTTGGGCGGCTCCTTGCCGTCGGCGTGGGCGCGGAAGTAGGCGGCCGTGACTTCGACCGCTTCAGCCTGCTCGGGACGCATCCTGAACGTATCGGTGCGCTTCGCGTCGAACTCCGCGCCCGACCGGACCGTGTTGATCGCGGCCTTGACCTCGTCAAGCATTGCCTCGAACCACTCGCCCTCGGGACGGCGGATGCCCGCCTTGACGAGCGCCGCGTGGACCTCGTGGTCGGTGAACTCGCTGCCGTCGTCTCTGACGGCCGGCTCGTCGAGCAGGATCTCGACACCATCCAGGCTCGGATAAGCAGTTCCGAGCTGCTGCTTGATGCGCTCACGCGCGGTGCGCCGCGTCGTCTGCCCGACCTTGATCAGGCCGGTACCGGTGACGCGCGTCTGGCCAACAAGCCGTTCCCAAGGCTCGGCGTCCTTGCCGACGACCGTGTACGCGTATATGCGGTTGCTCACGCCTTTGCCGGACTTGCGGTAGCGCCGCGGTACTTGAACCCTCCCGGCAAGTGGCTCGGCGGGATCGGCGAGTCGAGGGAGAGGTTCACCGAGCGCGGTTTGATCGTTGTCTCGATGTAAGCCTTCTCCTCCTCCGACAGCCCGAAGCGCTCGTAGAGATCCTCATCGGTCCAGCGCCGCGACATGTCGAGCAGCGGGACGAACCTGAACCGCTCGGGGCTTACGTGTTGCGTTGACTTGCGCTGCAGCACGAGGAAGCGAACAAATTTGGTCGCGAGATAGTACGCGTAGTTCTCAGTGGCCTCGCGATTCTCGAACATTCCTGCGATGAAGTAGGTCTGAGTGCATGCGGATCCAGGTGCGAGAGCGATCGGCTCCCCGAGGACGACATCGACGATGTTCCCGCACTCGTCGATGGGGGTGTCCCCAGAGGAGGCCATTGGTAGCAGCACCTTCCACCGGTCGATCCATTCGTGGTTTCGCTGGATCTGGTCGGGGCGGCTATAGCCAACTCGCTTGTTGTAGATCAGCGGTATCGAGCCTGCGAAGGGCTCGGGCACGCTTCCGGGGTAGTTCGAGCGCATTGTGAGACCAAACGGCTTCGTCACGCTGCAGATGGTCTCGACTCGGTCCTCGACACCGGACTCGTTGATCTTGCGGATCACGCTCATCGCACGGTTGTCGCGCACAAGAACGCCGTCGCCGTCCCGGAGGTCGCGTGACATCGTCGAGATGATCTCGCCGTTGACCCGTGTGGAGAACTGGCAATCCCCATTGTGTTCTCGGTCCCACAAGAAGTAGGAGACCCCGCCGCGGATCTTTACGCCTGGGAAGCAGTCGTAAATCTTTGGGTTGTCTACGATCGAACGCAGGCGCCGGTCCTGGATCATCTGTCCGCGATACTCATCCAAGCCCTTTCCGCCGGTGAACCAGCGCGACGGAGTGATCATGGTGATGTAGCGAGGACTCAGCTCGATCGCTCTGCGGACGAAGTTGTCGTAGATCGTGGAGGCTGTTGCCCCGTGGCCCTCGGTGCCGATCTGATACGGCGGGTTCCCGACTATCACGTCGAACTTCATGTCACTCATCTCCTCGGTCGGGTATGCCCCATGGATGAAGGCGTAGGCGTAGTTCTCGCGTTCGTCCCCACGCTCTAGGTCTTTCGGCGCGCCACAGATCTGGCAGCGGCCCTGGGTGTTGAAGCCATGCCTGGCACGGACGAACGGCAGGTTGCCGTCATCGGTGTCAAAGCTGATCACCGAATGCTCGCCCGCGGCGTGGCGCGAGTAGTAGACGGTGCGGCGCGAGATGATCCCCGTCAGCTCGGTGATCCCGCAGCCGAAGATCATGTTGCGGAAGATGTGCTCGCGGCGCTTGTCGAAGTCGGGTTCCCACCCGACGAGACCTTCGAACAGCAGCCGCTTGACGATCTCGCGCAGCAACACGCCTGACTTCGCGCAGGGGTCGAGCCAGCGGAGGCCGGGATCACGCCAGACGTCCGCGGGCAGGAGGTCGAGCATCGCGTTGGCGAGCTTCGGCGGGGTCGGCACCTCGTCGCTTGAGAGCTGCGCGAGGCACTCGAGGATGTCGGGGACGTGCTGGCGGTGCGGGACGGGCATCAGGCGGCTCTTCGCTTGACACGGTCGGCGGGGACCGGCTCCGTCTGACGCGCGAGATCGATGTAGTGAACGGGGATCTCGTCGCGACGCACTGGCGGTGAGAACAAGCTCGCCTGGTCGTTGGCCGGGTTCAGCGGGTACGACCACTCGCGCATGAAGGTACCGACGCTAGCCGACTTGTATTCGACCATCTCGATGACGGCGACGTCGGCGAGCGCGTCGGCGTTGATGATGTTGGTCTGGAGAATCGCATCGACGGCGTCGCGAAAGCCGACCGTGGTCGCGTCGGTCCCCAGGTGAGACACGACGTGTGACGCGACCTGCGTGCGCATCCGCTCCCGCGCCTCATCCACGTTGTCTTCGCTGATATCGATGCCGTAGATCGACGTGAGGCAGCGGAGCGCGCGGTGCTCGAACTCTTCGCCGCTCCCGAAACGAGTCGGTGTCACGCAGCGTAGCTTGCGGCTCAGGATCTCGACAAGGAAGTTGCCGTCACCGCAGGCGGGCTCGAGAAAGCTGCAGTCAGTGTTGGCCGGGTCGTGCAGGCTCGGGAACATGCCCGGAATCAGGTCAAGCATCGCGTGGACCTCGCGCTCGTGCGTGTAGACCTCCGCCAGGTCACGAACACGCTGGCGCGACTTCACTTGGCCACGCTGCGCGCCAGCGCCGTGCGCGCCGTCCGGGGTTTCGCGCAGGCAGGAAGCCATTCCATCAGTCTCGCAGGACCAGCACTCGGAATCATGACGGAGTCCGCGCCCTCGGCTAGTCGTCAGCCCCGCGACAGCAGGCTCGGCGGCTCGCGGCCACGACGTCGAGCACTAGGTCCTGCAGCCACGCCGAACACGCTGGCTGCGTCCCGCACCGTTGAGAGCTGATCTCATGAAGGAGTCCGACAGAAGGCGCTCCCGCGACGTCGACCACGGCAGTGGTCAGGCCGCGTCGAACAGCGGTGGGGAGACGAGCACGGTGGCTGCGGCATCGGAGAAGCTGTTCACGAACAGCTGCGGACTTCCGGCGGCGTCGGCTGACGTTAGGACTGTCGCGTGGGCGGTGGCCTGCCTGAATGCCACGTCGACAGTGACTCCGGCTCCAAGTGAGCCGTAGAACTGCCCGGCCCATTCCTTGGCAGCGTCATCACCTATCGAGCGTTCCATGCCGATGCTGAACTCGGTCCATTCGACGGCCGCCCGCGCTTGCGCGGCCGACTCGCAGGCGTTGAACACCATGAGGCGGATCCGCCGAGGAGCCGCCTGCAGAAGAAGGCCGAGCTGGTCGCCACGCAGGGCGTGGGGCGTTCCGTCCGGCGCCTCGAAGAGGAGGCTGTCCGCGCCGCCATGACCGGAGAAATGAACGACGTCGGGCTCGACGCGGTTGAGCGCGTCGAGGATGTCGCTGACGCGAGTTGCCTGAATCCACGTCAGGTTGATCTGGTCGCGATGCGGGCTAGACCGCACCTTGACGTCGATCTCGCGTACTTCCCGGTCCAAGCGCAACGGCGTCGTCCCTCCCTCGGTGGTCCCGGCGATCAGGAGGACGGTGATCGTGGACGGGGCCGCTCGGCGCGAGGCAGTGATTGCAGCTTCCAGCGTGGTCGTCCGTGCACGCAGGTCCGCTGTCCGAGACCCCAGCGAGTCAAGCTGAGACGCCATCTGCCGATCGGCCGTCGCGCGCTGCCGTTGCTGGCGATCGGCCTCGCGACGGGCAGCTTCCGCCGTGCGCCTTTCGGAGTCCGCTCGACGCTTCGCGTCGGCTGCGGCACGGTTGGCTTTGGTCTCAGCCGCCTTCCGCCGCCGCTCCCGCTCCCCGGCGGCGTCCTCCTGCGCCTTCGTCGCCGCGGCTTGAGCGTTCCCCGCCGCAATGCTGGCAGCGCCGGCCTTCTGCCGCATGTCGGCAGCCCTGCTCCGGCTGTTCTCAGCGCCACGCAATCTGCTGCTCTGCGTCGACGGTGACGTCGCCTTCCACGCCGCGGCTTCCTCCTTCGCCGCACTGGCGTCCAGCGCTGCGGCCTGCTTCTCCAGCTCGCCGCGCTTCTTCATCTCGTTGGCCACCTTCTTCAATGCGTCGGCGGCCTTCCGGTCGTAGTAGCCAGGATCCATAGGACCGACGGTACGACGCCCATCGGATCGAACGCACGTTCTATGCCGACGCCGGTGGCGGCTCACCCGCTGCATGTGGCGAAGGTTCGAACCCACCAACCCGCCGAGAATACGCCCGAGCCCGGGCCGCGCCAGTCAGTTCGCGGCGTCCGGCGTAGCAGCCGAGCGCCTACCTCACCGTGGCCGGCCTGTGCCGCCGAGGCGCATCCGTGCCCATGCAGGCGCTCAAGGACGATGGCGCCGGACCCCGCCGGCGCAGCCGCGGGGCCTCTCACCAGGCGGCGCCGCGAGTGGGCGGGTTGGAGCGGGCGGACCCCGAGTCGACTGGCCACCAACGGTGTGCGGCGCGGAGCACTCGAGGGTGGCGAGCTGGTTCTTGGTGGGGAGGTCTGAATACGCTCGGCGCCAGCAGCGGCGCGAAAAGGATTGCGTGGGGCGATCCTCGAACCGGTGGGCGATCCGGCTCACGATTGGTAGAAGGGCGGTAGAACGCGAGTTCGGAGTGAGCGGTCATCTTAAGCACGAAAACCCCCTGGCGAGAGGGGGTTTCCGCAGTAGCGGGGGCAGGATTCGAACCTGCGACCTTCGGGTTATGAGCCGGGTCGGGACGTACGCGGAGCCCCTTTCACCGAGCGGTGAAGATGACGGGGCGCTTCCACGTGAGCGAACTGCCTTACCGGGAGCAGCCGATGTCCGCGCCCTTGCAAGGGTGACGCCATCCAAACGCCGACCAAGAGCCGGAGTACCGGACCCTCCGAGTCCGTCCGCCGGCTTCCTTGACGCATCTCCCGGTGCGCTCGCATCCGACCTCGCCGGCCTGCTGTCCGATCCAAGAGTCGCACCGGTGCTGGAAGCCCTGATCGGCACGCGTCGCACGCTGCACACGACCAAATCTGTCGCCGAGGA
>Ga0136633_1002879_pt1 | contig 11596 bp, 9 predicted proteins | sample AntDrymeUQ832206_2_FD_105494 | JGI IMG/M metagenome (GOLD analysis project Ga0136633, IMG submission 105494) | Polar desert sand microbial communities from Dry Valleys, Antarctica - metaG UQ83 (22.06) | ecosystem: Environmental > Terrestrial > Soil > Desert | place: Antarctica: Dry Valley...
ACTCCCGCCGCTCGGCCCTCGGGCCTTCGCGTCGGCAGTCCGTCCGCGAAGGTCCCTACCGTCCCTGGCGCTACTACCCACCGACTCTCACACGCGGTGGACCAACAACCGGGGTCCGGTCAGGGCTACGCTGGCCCGACGACCGATTCGCCGCCAACACCCAAGGCAGGAGCCGAGTGCGCTAGCAGTGCCCGCTCGGATCTGCGCGGGGGGCCGCCCGAACCCGAAAGGACCAAGGGCGGTCCCTACCGCGATCCCATCAGCGAGTGGCGGCGGCCCGCAGGCCGCCGCCAATAGGCCCACCTGTAACTGACGTCCATCGAGCGATCTATGGTGCTGTGACGCACACCACCCAGACTTCCGGCCTGATGTTTGCCACGCTGCCGCCTGCGGGGTTGACCACCGTGATCCGCCAGCCGGTGAAGCTCTGCCCGTTGGTGGGCGGCTCAGTGTTCCCTGTGCTGATCGCCGGGCGTGTGCTCGTCAGAATCGTCTCTTCCGAGAGCGTGTCGTCACCACGGCCGCCGCCTGCGATCGCCTGCTGGCCAGCTGGACAGAACGCGCTGTAGGACTGATTGTTCCCGTTCGCGAGATCCGCAGGCGCCTGTGTGAATTGCACGGTCGCCGCTCCCACAAACCCAGTCGGGCCCTGTGCTCCCGGGTTCCCCTGAGGACCCTGCAGACCAGCCAGTCCCCTCGGACCCGCTGCCCCCGGAGCCCCCGGGGCTCCGGGGGCTCCCGGGGCCCCCGCAGGCAGTTGTCCCGGCGCGAAGTCCCGCGCCTGCAGCGAGCTGTTCTTGACCTTGCCCGAGGTCACCGCGCTGTCGCCGAGGTCGGCGTTCTTGATGGCCTTGGACTTGATCTGCGTGCTGCCGACGCTGTTCCTGGGCAGCGTGGCCGCGTAGGCCGTGCCTCCGAGCGCCACCATGAGCGCCATCATCGACGTGATGTTCGCGAACGAGAGTTTGCGACGGATGCCTTGCATCATGGGGTGTGTCCTCCTGTGGATCGGCGTCCGGCCGACCGACGACGTGGCTGGGCGGGGCGCAGGGCCGCGGGTGGCGCCCTCGTGGTGCGGGCGCTGCGCTCGAATCTGGTGCCAACGCTAATGGCCGATCATCCAGCGTTGTGTGAGAGCGCACACCCAGAAGAACTGGTCGATTGGGGGGGCTTTCGCTCGCACTGCTTGCGATGGCCGCGTCTGTGGCGCCGGGGTCCCGCATAGGGGGACTGCCGTGCCACGCGCGCAGCAACTTTCGTGATCAGGCGCGGCCTGTGGCACCTCGGTCTCGCATGGCGGGACTGCGGTGCCACGCGCGCCCGCGCTGCTCGGGGCGAAGCGTGGCTGTGGCGCTCAAGTCGCGCATGGCGGAACCATGGCGCCACGCACTTCTCGTGCTGCTGTGATCAGCGCCACTTGCAGCGCACGCACGCCGCAGGCAACGTGCTCAGCCCGTCGACTTGGGCCCGAACGGGCTCAGGATCAGCAGCTGCGCGACAGCCGACACCATCCGCGGGAGGTCCACGTCGGACTCGGGCACGAGGTACCACGTCGCACTCTGGTTCTCGTCGTCGTCGAGGACCGGTCCGAGCAATTCGCCTGACTGGCTGATCAGCATCGGCATCGTGTAGCGCTCGGTGGCGCCGCCCGGCCAGCGGTGGGTGTAGTTCGTGCGGCGGCATTCGACGCGCCAGCCGTAGGCGTACTCGGGCTTGTTCAGCCAGGTCGACTCCGTCACCGCCACGCTCTCGGCGGGGTCCTTCTCCATCCGGCGCAGGAACTCGGCGGCCACCTCGCCGGGCGTCAGCCCGGAAGGCAGCTGGCCGTCGAAGTTTCGCTCCTCCTCGCTGCGCGTCTGGTCGCCGTTGAGCGCCATCGCGCGGTCGAGCCAGTGGTCGGGCAGCGCCCGGCGCGGGGCGGTGATCGCGTCGGCGATCGCCCGGCGGCCGCGGTCGGCGCGACAGCGCACGCAGGCGTGGCCGCCCATCAGCCGGACGGCGCCGGCGAACTTGATCTGGGCGTTCTCGGAAACCCCTTCCGGGGGCTCGGGCAACTCCGTCGCGTGCGTGTCGCACAGCAATGTTCCGCACCCTTCGCAGCGGGCGACGGCGATGTATCCACACGAACAGGTTCCGAGGCTGCCGAGAGTCATGGGCTGAGTTTACGCGGGCCTCACGGGTCGCCGTCAAGACCTCGAGGCTGCTCGGCCTGCGTAGGGCCCGTCTCAGAACAAGATGCGCGGTTCGGAGCCGATCCGCGGCGCTGGACGCCACCCGATCCCTTGCCGATATCACCGATATCGGCTGCGGAATCGTGCGACGCCCAGCATCCACGGCTCGACCCCGAACCGCATCAACTTGTTCTGAGACGCACCCTTAGAATCCGCGCCGTGTACGCCGACGAGCTGCTGGCACCGTGGTACGAGCAGACCGTCGCGCTGACCGGTCCGCTCGCGACGTTCGACGCCCACACGCACATCGGCGTCAACGATCCCGACACGTTCAAATGCACCGCGGACGAGTTGCTGGCTGCCCTGGCGACGACCGGCTCGCGCGCCGTCGTCTTTCCGATGCACGAGCCCGACGGCTACGCGCCGGCCAACGATCACGTCATCGCGACCGCCGCCGCGTCGGAGGGCAGGCTCGTCGCGTTCTGCCGCGTCAAGCCGCAGGAGGAATCCGTCGCAGAGGTGCGCCGCTGCATCGCCGCGGGCGCACGCGGGATCAAGCTGCATCCGCGCGCCGAGCAGTTCGACTTCGACATGCCGGCCGTCCGCGAGATCGTCGCCGAGGCGCATGACCAGCGCCTGCCGATCCTGATCCACGCCGGCCGGGGGATCCCCGCGCTCGGCGCGCACGTGCTGCAACTCGCCGAGGAGTTTCCGCGGGCGCGCTTCATCCTCGCGCACGCGGGAGTCTGCGACCTCGCATGGATCTGGCGCCGCGTCGCGGGGTTTCCCAACGTCTTCTTCGACACGGCCTGGTTCAGCGTGCCGGACCTGCTGACGCTCTTCACGCACGTCGCGCCGGGGCAGGTCCTCTACGCGACCGACATCCCGTTCGGCTCGCCGATGCACAGCACCGTGACGGTCGTTCGCTGCGCGCTGCAGGCGGGCCTGTCGCGTGAGCAGATCGCGTGCGTCGCGGGCGCACAGCTCGAGCGGCTGCTGGCGGGCGAGGACGCGATCGACGCCGGTCCCGCGCCGGGCATCGGCGCGCTGCGCGCCGATCCGCTGCTGCAGCGCGTCTCGTTCTTTCTCACCGGCTGCATCGCGCAGGTGATCGCCGGCTCCGACGGCGCCGAGCAGCTCGAGCTCGCGCGCTTGGCCTGCCTCGTCGGGGACGACGCCCCGCAGGCGCCGGTCTGCCGGTCGATCGTGTCGCTGCTGCAGCTCAGCGAGAGCGTCGAGCCGGGGGAGACGCTTCCCGAGCGATTCTCACGGCTGCACCTGCTCGTCCTCGCGAACATCCTTGCGGGGACACCCGACGTCCCCGTCGGCTGAGGCAGGCCGAGTCCACTCGACGATCGGCGGACGGCCGCCCCCGCCGCGCTACGATTGAGGCCCGGCTCGCCCGGCCCGCAGGAGTTCTTGCCTATGACGCACCGCCGCCGCTCGTCGCGCTCGCCGCGACCTCCCCACAAGCCTTCCAGTGCAGCGTGCCCGCGCGATGCGATCGGGCCCACGCCACATCGCGCGCGGTCCGATTTCGACCTCGTCGGTGGCCCCCACGCCGGTCCGTGCTGCGGTGACGCAGTGGCTTTCCGCTCAGCCTCGATAACCTGCACGCAGTGACTGGCGATTCGTCAGCCGAGACGACGGCCGAGCACCACGGCCAGACGGCGATCCAAACTCCGCAGGAGAGCCCTACCGAGACTGCGGAGGCTGCCTCGAACGCGGATGTCGAGTCGCCTTCGACCGGCGGCGCGTCGCCTCACGGGGACGCCAACGGACAGTCTGCGGTGAGCCCTGAGTCCTCGGCTCGTGAGCCCGCTGAGGCCGAGGCTTCCGTGGCGCCCGAGAGCGCGCCTGCCAACGCCGCGCCCGAGGCGCCGCCCGCTGCCGAGCCCGCGCCCGACGCAACGTCCGCCGCCGCTCCAGCCCCCGGCCCGCCGGCCGATGCGCCCGCTGCCGAGGCACCGGCGCCGGACGCGCCGCCGACTGTCGAGGCGCCGTCCACGGAGCAGGTCACCGCGGAGGTCGTTGCCGAGACGCCGTCCACCGCCGAAGTCGTCGCGGACGTGCCGACTCCCGCCGAGGTCGTCGCCGACGCGCCAAGCGCCGCCGACCTTGTCGCCGAGGCGCCCACCGCGGCAGAGGTCGTCGCCGATGTCGAGACCCCGGGCGAGGTCGTCGCCGACGTGCCGACTCCCGGCGAGGTCGTCGCCGACGTGCCGACTCCCGGCGAGGTCGTCGCTGCCGCGCCGGACGCCGCCTCCGAGACGCCCGCGCCGGGTTCCGCCGAGGCAGCGCCTTCCTCCGACGCGCCGGCCGCGGGTGCAGCCGGCAGGCCCGTCCGCACAATCGCTCCCGACGCCGAGAAGCCCGCCGTTGGTCCGAGGATCCTTGGCATCGCGGAGCCGGTCAAGCCGCTTCCCGCGGTCAAGGCCGCGATTCCCGCCGCGCGCAAGCGCCGCCGCCGCCCGTCGGCCGCCGAGCGCCATCGCCGTGCCTTCTTCTCCGCGCTGACCGACCTGCGTCGCGGCGGGCCGGCTCCTGCCGAGTCCGCCCCTGGCGCACCGCAGGCCGACGACGCGACCCCGGCACCCGGGCGCGCCACGCAGGTCGACGACACGGCTGAGGCACTGGTCGCCGAGGCCCCCGCTGCCGAGGCTCCCGCTGCCGAGACGCCTGCTGCCGAAGCTCCCGCTGCCGAGGCGCCCGCTGCCGAGGCCCCCGCTGCCGAGGCGCCTGCTGCCGAGTCCGTCGCGGCAGAGACCCCCGCCGCGGAGACCCCCGCCGCTGAGACCTCTCTCGTCGAGTCTTCGCTCGTGGAAGCCGCCACCGAGACCCCCGCCGCCGAGCAGTCCGCAGCGACCGAGCCCGCCGCTGCCACGCCCGGCGAGGACGCAGCCGAAGCCACCGACCAGCCCGCCGCCGACCAGCAGCCCGCTGCTCGCGCCGACGCATCGCCCTCGACCCCCGCCCGTGTGTCGGCCGCGATCGAGCGCGTCGGTGGCGCCGAGATCATCAAGGAAGCGCTGAAGCCCAAGCAGGACGAGAAGGGCCAGCCGCTGAAGTGGGCCGCCGTCTGCGCCCAGGCCGCCGAGGGCCTCAAGCCCGGAGATCCCGTCTTCAACGCGTGGGTGCGGCTCGCCGCCACCCCTGTCCGCGACGTCAAGTCCCAGCTCCCGCGTCCGCCCGAGCAGGAGCGCGGTGGCCGTCCCGGCGAGTCCGGCGGCGCCCGCCGGCCCGGCGGCCCGCGTCCCGGTGGCGACCGCGGCGGACGTCCGCGCCGCGACGACCGTCCGAGCCGCCAGGAGTTCGCCTCGCACGCGCAGGACGGCACGCTGCGCAAGAGCATCCGCATCGTCACCGGCAAGGACGAGGACGAGGAGCGCCGCGAGCGTGAGCGGCTGCGCAAGGAACAGCGCGAGGCCAAGCGTCAGGCCGAGCGCGAGCGCCTCGCCCGCCTCGGCTACTAGCCGACCGGCTCGCACCTCCGCAGCGCCGGACGAGGCGCAGCCAGCTTGATCTCCGCCGTGGTCGACGCCGGCGCCGCGGCACCACTAGCCTGAGCGCCGATGCCGGGCAGGCGGCGCAACCTCGAGATCAAGGCGGTCGACGCCGACCCGTCCGCGACGCTGCAGGCCGCGCTGGACTTTGGTGCCGAGGACGGGGGCTGGCTGCACCAGCGCGACACGTACTTCCACGCCGTCCAGGGCCGCTTGAAGCTGCGCGAGGCGCTGCCCGAGCCCGCCGAGCTCATCGCCTACGCGCGCGCCGAGCTCGCGGGCCCGAAGGTCAGCCTCTACCGCGTCGTGCCCGTCGTCGATCATCTGGCGATGATCGACGCGCTGACAGACTCGCTTGGCGTGCGGGTCGTCGTCGAGAAGGCGCGCCGCCTGTTGCGCTGGCGCAACGTGCGAATCCACCTCGACCGCGTCGACAGCCTGGGCGACTTCGTCGAGCTCGAGGCGGTCGCGGCCTCCCCGGGCGGCTGGGAGGTCGAGCGCGACCGCGTCGAGCAGCTGCGCGCCGCGCTCGGAATCGCCGACGAACAGCTCGTCGCGCGGTTACGCCGACCTGCTCACCCGCCGCGGGCCGCTCTGACGCGCCCCCGGTCTGCGCGCCAACCATCAATCCTCGTCAGCTCTGCAGGCCGTCCCATCCCCAGCGCGGCAGCCCCTGGCCCGGAGTAACGTCGGCGTCTTGGTCCGCGTAGACGAGGACGTCGTCGACGGCCCAGCGCATGTACGCGTCCAAGGCAGCGCGAAAGGCGGGGTCGGCGGGCAGCTCGGCGTCGTCGGCGGCGAGCGCGAAGCAGCGGATGAAGCGCTGCGGGAGGTCGCCCATGTCCCCGTTGCCCGCGTGCATGCGCAACATGCCGGACTGGTCACCACAGGACGGCGAGTAGGCAGGCGGCCCGCCCATCACCTCCGCCCAGTAAGCGGCGAGCCGCTCGATGTGGTGTGGATGCTGATCGTCATGCGAGAAGGGATGGCTCAGCTCGGGGTCCGCGAGACAGCGGGCGTGATGCGCGGCGGCCAGGGCGAGAAACGCGGGCTCGCCCCCGGCGAACTCGAACATCGTGGGACGCATCGGGCGAGCATCCCACAACCCGGGGGAGGCGAGCCGACGGGCGGTAGGTTTGGCCTTGACCCATGCCACGGCCGCTCCTCGCACTCCCCGCCACGCTCGCAGCGCTCTGTCTGCTCTCCTGCGGCGGGGCGACGCCGGCAAGCCCGCCGGCAGCGCCCGCGACGACACTCACGCGGCAGCCGTGACGCTCATCGCGGCGTCCACGGCGCCGAACGCCAAGGCGAACTCGGGTGTCATCGACGGCGAGGTCGAGCTCGCGCTGAAGGGCGTTCCCGAATTCTCCGAACCGTTCACGAGCTCCGTCAGCGGCGCCTTTGCGCTTCGCGAGGGCGCGGAGCTGCCGGACTACGCGCTCGAGATCGGCGCCCGCAACTACGGCGTGACGCTGACCTCGGTCGGCGGCAGGTCGTACGTCACCGTCGGCACGACGGCCTACGAGCTGCCGGCTTCCATCCGCCGGCGCCTCGTGCGCAACGCCGGCACCGGCGGCAACGGGTTGACCCGGACGCTGCGGCAGTTCGGCGTCCGCCCATGGCACTGGGAGACCGAGGAGCGCATCGCCGGCACCGAGACGATCGACGGCGTGCAGACGACGCACCTGAGGACGAGCTTCAACGCGGGGCGCATGCTGCGCGACGCCAACACGCTGCTCGGGGTCCTGCGCTCGCTTGGCATCACCCGCGCCGTGGGGCTGCCGCCGGCGATCACCGCAAGGGCCCGCAGGCTGTTCGTCGGCGCCGTGACCTCGAAGGCCGGAGAGTCGTGGTTCGGCGTGGCCGACAAGCTTCGGCGCAAGTCCGGATTCACGATGAAGGTCCGCGTCCCGAGGGCCGATCAGGCGGCGCTCGGCGGGATCACCGGCGGCACGGTCATGGGCAGGCTCACGACCAGCGAACTCGGCAGGCCGCAGCAGATCAGCGCCCCCACAAGGATCGGGTCGTTCGAGGATTTCCGGCTCGCGCTCGACGCGCTCGGGGACGCGCAGGAGGCCAAGGGCGGCTGAACCCGAGCGGCGCCGCGCCCGCTCACGTAAGTAACTCACGGTTGGTAAGTTGGCTTGGGTATAGTTGCTCATGCAACGACAAGGAGCCGACTCGCATGCCCAAGCTTTTGCTGGTCCCGATGGACGACACCGTCGTCTTTCCGACGATGGACCTGAACCTCCCCGTCGACGTCTCGGGCGAGGAGCGAGTGCTGCTCGTCCCGCGCCACGGCAACGAGTACGCCAAGGTCGGCACGATCGCCAAGGTCGTCGACACGATCCGCCTGCCCGGCGGCGCCCGCGGGGTCTCGCTGGAGAGCCTGCACCGCGGAGCGATCGTCGGCGCCGCCGAGGCCGGCGCGGCCGGCCTGCGCGCCGAGGTCGAGGAGCACCCGGACGCAAAGCCCGTCGACAAGCGCACGCGCGACCTCGAGCGCGAGTACCGCGCGGTCGTCGAGGAGATCCTCGTCGAGCGCGGCGCAGACGAGCGGGTCGCTGCGTTTCTGCGCTCCGTCGTCGACCCCGGCCCGCTGGCCGACACGGCCGGCTACAGCCCCGACCTCAACATCGAGCAGAAGATCCGCCTGCTGGAGACGCTCGACGTCGCCGAGCGCCTCGAGCTCGCACTCGAGTTCCAGCGCGAGCGGCTGACCGAGCTGCAGGTGCGCCGACGCATCCGCGACGACGTCGAGGACGGCGCCCAGAAGCAGCAGCGCGAGTACTTCCTGCGTCAGCAGATGGAGTCGATCAAGCGCGAGCTGGGCGAGGACGAGGGCTCGGTCGCCGACGAGTACCGCACGAAGATCGCCGACGCCGGCATGCCCGACGACGTGCTCGAGCAGGCCGAGCGCGAGCTCGAGCGCCTCGAGCGCACGGGCGAGCAGAGCGGCGAGGCGTCGATGATCCGGACCTACCTGGACTGGCTCGTCGCCGTCCCATGGAGCAAGAGCTCCGACGAGATGCTCGACCCGGTCCTCGCACGCGAGGTGCTCGACGCAGATCACGCCGGCCTGGAGGACGTCAAGGACCGCATCACGGAGTACATCGCCGTGCGCAAGCTGCGCGAGGAGCGCGGCGTCGAGATGGACCGCAAGGCTGGGGCGATCCTCACGCTGATCGGCCCGCCCGGCACCGGCAAGACCTCGATCGGCGAGTCGATCGCCCGTGCGACCGGGCGCGAGTTCGTGCGCATGTCGCTCGGCGGCGTGCGTGACGAGGCGGAGATCCGCGGCCACCGCCGCACGTACATCGGCGCCCTGCCGGGAAGGCTCGTCCGTGCCCTGCGCGACGCCGGCACGATGAACCCGGTGATCATGCTCGACGAGGTCGACAAGGTCGGCGCGGACTGGCGCGGAGATCCGTCCGCGGCGCTGCTCGAGGTCCTCGACCCCGCGCAGAACCACGCCTTCCGCGACCACTACCTCGACATCGAGATCGACCTGTCGCAGGTCATGTTCATCGCCACGGCGAACGTCGCCGAGACGATTCCCGGCCCGCTGCTGGATCGCATGGAGGTCATCCGCTTCGACGGCTACACCGTGGCCGAGAAGACGGCGATCGCCCGGAACTACCTGTGGCCGCGCCAGCGCGAGCGCAACGGGCTGCGCGAGGACGAGGTGGCGGCCGACGACGACACGCTGCGCCTCGTCGTCAGCGAGTACACCCGCGAGGCGGGCGTGCGCCAGCTCGAGCGCGAGCTCGGGACGTTGCTGCGCAAGGTCGCGACGAAGATCGCGTCGGCGAAGGTGACCGCACCGGTCACGGTCGACACGGAGGTCGTGCGTGACGCGCTCGGCCGCCAGAAGGTCTTTCAGGAGGCGGCGGCGCGCACGGCGGTGCCGGGCGTGGCCACGGGCCTCGCGGTGACCGGCGTCGGCGGCGACGTGCTGTTCGTCGAGGCGACGACGATGTCCGGCAAGGGCGGACTGACGCTGACCGGCCAGCTCGGCGACGTCATGAAGGAGTCCGCGCGGATCGCGCTGACCTACGTACGTGCCCACGCGGCCGAGCTCGGCATCGGCGAGGACGCGTTCGACGAGCGGGAGTTCCACGTCCACGTCCCCGCGGGAGCGATCCCCAAGGACGGCCCGAGCGCCGGCGTCACGATGGTCACGGCACTGACGTCGCTGCTCACCGGGCGCCCGGTGCGCCACACCGTCGGCATGACCGGCGAGGTGACGCTGCAGGGTCGCGTGCTGCCGATCGGCGGCCTCAAGCAGAAGGTGCTGGCGGCCCACGCGGCCGGGCTCACCGACGTGATCCTGCCCGAGCGCAACCGCGCCGACCTCGACGACGTGCCCCAGGACGTGCGCGACGTCATGACCTTTCACCCGGTCATGACGATCGGCGAGGCGATCGAGGTCTCGCTCGAGCCCGCCCGTGCCGACGCCGTCAGCGCCGGCTGAAACGAACTCCCCCAATGGCGGGCGGAGGCACCCCCGGCCTCCGCCCGCCGCTCTTTTTCACGCGATGTCGTCCGCAGGATGCCGGGCGTGCTCCGGCGCGCAGGCCGACGTCACGCTAGCCTCATGGGGGCCGTGCACTGCGGCCCGTCGAGCTGACCCCCAATGAGAAGGCGCGCCTATGGCATCCAGCGGCAAGAAGAAGACCACGATGGCCAAGCTCGACCGCGAGCGCCGCATGCGCGAGAAGCGGATGGACAAGCAGGCTCGCAAGGACGCCCGCAAGTACGCGGCGGAGAATCCCGGCGAAGCCGCTGACGCGCCGACCGGCGACGAGACCGAGGTTGCGGCGCTGCAGAGCTCCTGACACCGCGTTTGCGGGGCCCCTTCGCGGGGGCTGACGGGGGCTTCAGGGGCACAGCTCGCTGGTTCTGATCCAGCCCGGGCGTCCGGCGATGGGATCGATGGAACTGCCGTCGTGGGCCACGAACGTCCACGCGCCCGACGCACTGCGGCGCTGGACCGCGACCGGCTCGCCGCCGCTGAGGGCAGTCCGAGGGCCCCGGCCGGGCGAGCGAAAGAGCACGACCTGCGCATCGTCGGGGCAGACGTGGGCGAGCTGCTCGCCCCTGCGCAGCCTGCGCGGGTTGTCGCTGATCGAGCCGTTGGCGTGCGGGCGCTTGCAGATGATGCCGATCGTGCCCTTGACGGCGCGCGTCTGATCGCGCTGGCGGAGGTCGATCCTGGCCTTCGTGGAGTACCCGGGGATCGTCTCGCGCGTGTTCTGCCAGTCCAGCGCGATCCGCCGTTCGGGCTCGACGTAGCCGGCGAACCTCATCCGGTCGGGGCACGCCATCGTGACCGTCGGCAGCGCGCCCTTGGCAGGACCGGCGGGGATGTCCACCAGCGCCGTCACGATCGCCGTCCGTCCGGGGATCGGGTCGCCCGCCTTGATCGGGCGTCCGCTGACGTCGCGCAGGCCCGCGAGCCGAAACGGCGCGGGGTCGCCGGACGAGCGCACGTCGGACTCGAGCACGATGATCCCGCCGGTCGCCACGACCGCGGCGGCCGCGGCGACGCCCGCCGCGGTCTTCGCGGCGCCGCCTCCGGCGAGCTTCACCACGCCCGCGAGCAGTGGCAGCCCGAACACCGGGTTGAGCGCGTGCAGCTGCCTGCTGAGGCGGCGGATGTCGCGCCGATAGGCGCCGCACGCATCGCAGCCCCTGACGTGGCGCGACGCGTGCTCGGACGGCCGCGCGCCGCGCTCATGCGCGTCGAGCAGTGATGCGCGGATGTCGGGGCAGTCGGCGTCCCGGGCGTCGCGCGTCCTGATCAGGTTCTCGCGCGCTCTGGTGGCGAGCTTGTGCGCCGCCATGACGCTGACGCCGAGCTGCGCCGCGACCTGCTCGGGGCCGCGGCCGTCCAGCTCGCGGGCGAGCAGCGCCTCGCGC
>Ga0136633_1002880_pt1 | contig 11593 bp, 6 predicted proteins | sample AntDrymeUQ832206_2_FD_105494 | JGI IMG/M metagenome (GOLD analysis project Ga0136633, IMG submission 105494) | Polar desert sand microbial communities from Dry Valleys, Antarctica - metaG UQ83 (22.06) | ecosystem: Environmental > Terrestrial > Soil > Desert | place: Antarctica: Dry Valley...
ACCGGCGGCCAGGAGCCGTTCCGCCTCCCAGGTGTCCGCCTCGGCCAGCATCGCGTCTGACCCGATCGCCTCAAACTCCGCACGTGCCTGGGCGAGAAGCTCGGCGGCCCGGCCGAGGTTGTCGCGGCGGGTCGCGATCCGCGCGAGGTTCTTCAGCGCCGTACCGATCCCGGCGCGGTGACGGGCGCCGCGCCAGCTTGCCAGGGCCTCGCGAAGGAGCTCTTCCGCCTCGTCGATCCGACCCTGATCGAGTCTGATCTCGGCGATGTTGTTGAGCGCCGCGCTGCGGCCATCAACGGCGTCGCCGGCCTTCTCGCTCGCCACCCTGCTGCGCTCGTAGAACTCGACTGCTTCCTCCCAGTGACATTCGTAGTAGGCGTCGACGCCGAGGTTGTTGAGCACCCGACCTTGGCGGGCATAGTCCTCGAGCTCCTCGAAGATCGGCAGCGCCAGGTCGCGATAGCGCTCGCCCCCGGGCAGGCCAAGGTCCGTGTGCGCCCAGTCGAGCAGGTAGTAGGCGTGGGCGAGGGTCGAACGCTCGCCACTCTGCTCCGCGAGAGTCACCGCCTCCGCGAGGTGGGGGAGGCATTCCCGCAGGCGACCGGCGCGCAGTCGAGTCGCGCCCTGAGCCAGGACCAGCTTCGCACGAAGCGCATCCGCGTCTGGGCCGCGGGGAGATCCATTCAGCTCGTTGAGCCCGCGGGTGAACCAGCGCAGGGCCCCGGAGAGGTGGCGTGAGCTCTCTGCGACCTGGCCCTGGCGCAGGCAGAGGCGGGCGAGCCCAAGGCCGTCTCCTTTGCGCAGCTTCCGCGCCCGGCCGAACGCACTCGCCGCGCGCTCGTACTCGCCCGCAAGCTCGGCAGCGTCCCCGAGTGCCTCGTTGGTTGCCGCAACCTCGATTGGCTTGAGGCTGCGCAGGTGGCGAGCCGCCTCGAGAGCCCCGGCGAAGAACTCGGCGGCCTCATGGGGTGCCGCCCGCCGCCCGGCCCGCTCACCGGCAAGGCGCGCGTAGTGCCAGGAGCGATCCCAGCGGGCGGCTGCATGAAAGTGGATCGCGAGGAGTTCGGACTGGGCTTCGACGTCGTTTGCCGCCTTCGCTTCGATCGTCTCGCCCGCACGGGAATGGAGCTCGTGGCGGCGGCGGTACGAGAGCGCGCCATAGGCCGACGCGCGAAGCAACTCGTGGCGAAATCTCATTGCGTCCGCGCCCTCGGGACGGAGGAAGTCGTCGAGCCCGGCGAGCGTCATCTCCAGCTCGTCTCGTTCTACCCCGACGAGGTCGGCAAGCAGCTCGATGTCAACCCGCGCACCGAGTACCGAGGCCTCGCGGATCAAGAGCCGCTGCCGCCGCGGCAGTGTGTCGATGCGCGCGGTCATTAGCCCCTCGACGCTGTCGGGGAGCTCGTTCAGGGATTTGCCGGTGCGGACTGCCGCGACGAGCTCACCGAGCAGCAACGGGTTGCCGTCGGCGCGGGCCAGCAACTCGGTACGCGTCTCGAGCGGGATGCTTTCCTCAGCATCGCCGAGAATCAGCAGGCCCGCGTCCTCGAACGAGAGCGGCTCGAGCTCGAGCCGGACCACGCCCGGAACTTCACCCAAGGCCATCCCCTGTGCGATCGCGCGGCGAGTCACGATCGCGGCTAAGCCGGCGCGGATCTGCTCGGCGGCCTGCTCAGTTGACGCACCCCAGTCGTGCCGGGGCCCGGTCGCGCGGTCGGCCGTGAACAGGTGGATCAAGAGGTCGGCCGAGGCCTCGTCGAGCCAGTGCGCGTCCTCAACCACGACGACGATCGGCGTTTCCGGCAGGACCATCTCGAGGAAGTGAGCGAAGGCGGCGTTGAGACGCTGGCGCGCGAACTCGGGGGCGAGCGAGCGGATCTCGAGGGTGGGGATCAGGTCGAGGCCGAGCGGAATCGCGACCAGGGGCAGCCAGTCCCGGAGCTCCGGGACCTGGGCGTCGATCAGGGCCGACAGCCGGGCCTCCACGTCGTCTTCGGTTGCGTCGGGTGCGCAACCGATCAGGGCACGCAGGGGACCGCGCAGAGCGAGGTACGGGCTGTGGACGCCGTACGGCCCCGCCTGGATCCGGATCACCGGGAGATCGGCGCCCTCATCGATGATCGCCTCGAGAAGGCGCGACTTGCCGATCCCCGGCTCGCCGACCAGCTCGACGATGCGACGCCCGCCTGCAGCGGCGAACGCGATCGCTTCGCGCAGGGTTGCCAGCTCCTCGCGGCGGCCGACGAACGGCGCCTCTCTGTGCGGAGTAGGCGTCCGCCGGGCGGCCCGGGCGTCGCCAATCAGCTCGGCTTTGACCGGCGCCGACTTGCCCTTGACCGCGAACGGCTCGACCGGCGCACGCTCGAACTCGTCGTGGAGCGGGCCCAGCGCGGATTCGGTCGCGAGGAGTTGCCCGTCGCCGGCGTGGCCCATCACGCGAGCGGCGAGGTTGACGCTGTCGCCGATCAATGACCAGACGCGCCGGCGGGGCGGTCCAATGTCGACGGTGAAGGCCTGGCCGCGATTGACGCCGGCCCGAACGCGCAGAGGCCAGTCGCGGGCAACGACGGCGCGCAAGGCGTGGAGGATGCGGTCGGCGTCGTTGTCTGAGGCGGTCGGAGCGCCAGCGCAGAGCAGCAGCTTGCCGGCGTCCCGATCAACGTCGCTGGAGACCAGTGTGACCCCCCAGTCATGACAGGCGCGGGCGGTCGCAGTGAGGATTCCGTCGAGCGCGTCTGCGAGGACAGCAGCGCCCTCGTCGGCGAGCAGCCGGTCGGATCCACGGAACTGGAGGAACCCGATCGAGACCGCCCGGTGCTCGCCGTAGCCTGGCTCGTGGTCGTGGAGATGGGCTGGCAGGCCTGCCCGGGGATCGACAGCATCCGGCACCGGAGGAGGGCTGGAGTCCAGCGGGAGCGGACCGGCGGCAAGCAGCCGCGCGTCTGCGCGGGCGGCGCCGAGGTGCTCTTCGCCGACTGCGGCGGCGGTCCGGCTGGAGACGATGACCTCGCCTGCTTCCGCCAGTCCTTCGAGGCGGACCACCGTGCTGGCAAGCGGGCCGGCAAGGATCAACTCCCTGGGCGAATCCCCCGAGAGGAAGAGGTGGCCGAGACCCGACGCGACCCCGGCCGAGACCGACATCGTGCCGGCAGCCTCGCCCGGGAGGACCCGCAGGCGGGCGAGCGCATCCTGGATCCCCTGGGCGGACGCGCAGGCGCGGCGCTCGTGCTCACGACCCTCGAAGAGGACGAGGATGGCGTCGCCGCCGAACTTGACCAGCTCGCCACCGCCGCGCTCGACCTGCTCGAGCATCGACTCGAAGATCGCGTTGACCGCATCGGTCAGCTGCTCGGCGCCGATCCGGCCGCGAGCCGCGAGCCGCTCACCCAACCGCGTGAAACCCGATACGTCCGCGAAAAGCAGCGAGCATTCGAGCTCGCGCCAGCGCTGCTCGGGCTGCTCGGCCAGCCAGCGCAGGTGCGTCGCACAAAGGAACGCGGCGAGCCCGTGCTCGCCAGGCTCCACCGAGGAGACCGTACTCACACTCCGTGCTCCCGGGGCGCCATGCCGGGAATGATTGCGTGTTGCCGGCTTCGCCCCCATCCCGGGGGAACGACGTGACCGGAGGGCCCGGCAAAGCCGGACCCTCCTACGCTGCCGCTCCGGCTGAACGGCGCCTCCGCGGCGCGGCTTAGACCGCGCCCGCCTCAAACTCCCGCAGGAAGCCCTCGAACATCCGCAGGTGGCCCTGCTCGTCGGCCATGACCGTGATCACCATGTCCTGGGTGACGGGGTCGACCTCTTCGGTTCGATCGACTACCTGTTGGTAATGGTTGATCGCCCCCTGCTCGGCCTCGATCACACCGCGAATCACGTGCTCGATGTCGATGTTGTCGGAGGGCGGCTGCAGGAACGTCTGCTCGGGTTTGAAATCCATTGAGCCCGGCACCGTCCCGTAGAGCTCCTTGATCCGGTTCGCGAACTGCTGGGCGTGTCCGAGCTCCTCCTGGATGTCGGCATTAAGCGAGTCGATCACCTCCCGAGCCCGGACGCCGTCGGGGTTAACCGAGTTGGCGATGTAGCTCATCACGGTCTCGAGCTCCATCCAGTAGGCCTTGGTCAGCATCTCGACGATCTCGTCGCGATCGGCCTTCGCGTCATCGCTGAGAATTCCGGCGGAAGTGCTCACTGTGTCTCCTTGTGGGGTGGGGTTGGCGCTGAGGTTCGCGTCGAGGCGTTGGGTTAGGCGTTGGGGTATCTGGACTGGCGGTCGCCCCTCACACTAGATAGTTTCCCCGCGTGCACCCGATCTATTCCTCCGGAGGAGAGCGTGGCTGAGATCGGCGACTTCACGAGCCCACCGGCGAGAGTGCCGGCCCGCGGCGAGGTTCGGGTTCTGTTCAGAAATATCGACGAGCCGGGGCTCCGTTCGCTCGAAACCTACGAGCGCTTCGGCGGCTACAGGGCCCTCAAGCACGCCTTCGGCAGCCTCGAGCCCGAGGATCTGTTGACCGAGCTCGAAGCCTCCGGCCTGCGCGGCCGCGGCGGCGCCGGATTCGAGATGGGCAAGAAGGCCGGATTCCTGCCACGCGGGGAGATGCAGAAGTACATCTGCTGCAACGCCGACGAGTCCGAGCCCGGCACCTTCAAGGACCGCGAGCTGATGTTCAAGAATCCCCATCAGTTGATCGAGGGGATCGCGATCTCCGGCCTCGCGGCGGGGGCGAGCAAGACCTTCATCTTCATCCGCGGCGAGTACGCCGAGGTCGCCGACGTGCTCGACGTGGCCGTCCGTGAGGCGTACGAGGCCGGCTATCTCGGTGCCAACATCCTCGGCTCCAAATGCGATGTCGGCCTGGTCGTCCACCGCGGCGCCGGCGCTTACATCTGCGGTGAGGAGACGGCGCTGCTCGACGCGCTCGAGGGCAAACGGGGCAACCCACGCTTGAAGCCGCCCTTCCCCGCGATCCAGGGGCTTTACGGCGGGCCGACGCTGATCAACAACGTCGAGACGCTGATGAACGTCCCTCACATCGTCAACAACGGATCCGAGTGGTTCCGCAGCTTCGGTACCGAGCAATCGGCGGGGACCAAGGTGATCTCGATCTCCGGCCACGTCAACCGGCCCGGCAACTACGAGATCGAGCTCGGGATTCCGACCCGCGAGATCGTTGACGGGCTGGCGGGAGGGGTGGTCAACGGCGGCAAGGCCAAGGCCTGGTTCCCGGGCGGATCTTCAGCGCCGGTCCTCGGGCCGGAGGAGCTCGACCTCCCCTACAGCTTTGAGGCGATGGCCGAGGCGGGCTCGATGCTCGGCTCCGGTGCGATCATCATCTGCGACGAGACGACCTCGATCCCGGAGCTGGCGCTACGGACCGCGCGCTTTTACCACCACGAGTCCTGCGGCAAATGCACTCCCTGCCGTGAGGGGACCAACTGGACCGTGAAGATGCTCGAGCGCGTCGTCGCCGGTCAAGCGACACCGATGGACCTCGACATCATCAGCTCGGTCCAAGAGAACATCATCGGCAACTGCCTCTGCGTCCTCGGCGACGCGATGGCGATGCCGGTCGGCTCGATGGTCCGCCGCTGGCGGAGCGAGTTCGAGGACGCGATCGCGGTGGCGCGGGACCAAGCGCCACTGATCGAGCAACCCGAGGCGCTTCCGTTGCCCGTGCCTATCGTCGTCTAGTCCGACGCCGGCCGAACGCCAACCGGTTGCCGGCGCTACGTCGGCACCAAGTCGTGGTGTAGTATTCACTATCATGCTGACAGTTCCGGAAGCAGCCTCCAAAGTCGGGCGTAAACCGGAGACGGTGCGACGCTGGATCAGGGAGGGTCGACTCCGCGCTCGCAAGATCGGCACTCAGCATGTGATCGAAGAGGCAGACTTGGATGTTGCAGCGCCGGAACCTTGGCCGGTGGAGATTCCGGTCGAGTGGCAGACGGACCGGGACGGGAACCCGCAGCCGGACTGGGAAGCGCTCGTCCGCGAAGACCGCGACGGTCACTGAGAGCCAGTCACATGTTCGTCTGCGACGCCTCGGTCGCGATCAGGATCGCGTCATCCCGGGAGCTGCCGAGGCAGCTTCAGGGCGAGGATCCCGTCGCTCCGCCGCTGATGTGGTCGGAGACGAGCTCGGTGATCCGACGGAGCGTCTGGCGCGGGGCCATGAGCCTCGAGCGGGGCCTTGAAATGGTCGCGTTTCTCGCAGGCGGGGTAATCGAGGAGCGCGTCGACCCCGAGCTGCGGTCGAAGGCCTGGGAGATAGCGGAGGAGCTCGGCTGGGCGAAGACCTACGACGCGGAGTACGTCGCGCTCGCCTCCCTCCTTGGTTGCCGACTGGTCACGCTTGACGGGCGCCTGCGGCGCGGCGCCGACCGGCTCGGGTTCGTAGTGACGCCGGAGGAGCTCTGAAGTCCCTCCGCGAGAAGCAATGTGCAAGCAGCGAAAGGGGCGGGCGCGCTGGGCGGCAAGCTGACCGCGGCGGACAAGGGCTCAATCGACGGCTCGAGGAAATCGACCGCAGGCCCGCCTCGAGAGCCGGTAGAATCGTTTCAAAGCGGGGATGAGGGGTGGCGAGGTGAGGCAGAGGCGCTGGCGCGGCAATCGCAGGATCGCCTGTCTCGCAGCGGCCGCCGTGGCCCTGGTCGTGGGGTTTGCCACCTACGGCTTCGGGCTGCTCGACCGGCTCGAGCTCGAGACCGTCGATGCCCGCTTCGCCGTGCGCGGGACCGAAGCTCCGCCCGACGACGTGATCCTTGTCCTCGTCGACGACGTGACCTTCGATCGCCTCGACGAGCAGTGGCCCTTTCCCCGCTCGATGCACGGGCAGGTGATCGACGCGCTCAACCGCGACGGCGCGACCGCAATCGCCTTCGACGTTCAGTTCACCGAGCCGACGGTCCCCAAAGAGGACAAGGCCCTGATCGACGCGGTCGACCGGGCCGACGCGGTCACCCTCGCGACCGAGGAGGTGAACGCCAGGGGCGGTAGCGACATCTTCGGGGGCGAGGCGGTCCTTCGCGGCGTCGGCGCCCGCGCCGGAAACAGCCAACTCGCGTCGGATCCAGGTGGGGTCTTACGTCGGCTCCCCTACTCGATTCGCGGGCTGAAGGGGTTCGCGGTAGTCGCCCACGAGCAACGCAGCGGCGAGCAGGTCTCACGCGAGGACTTCGACCAGAACCGGGAGGCATGGATCGACTACCGGGGACCGGCGAGAACGATCCCGGCAGTTCCGTACTCGGATGTCCTTCTAGGCAGCTTCAAGCCGGGAACCTTCGCCGACAAGACCGTTGTCCTCGGCGCCGCCGCCCCCACTTTGCAGGACATCCATCCCACCTCCGTCTCCGGCGACGCGGTCATGTCCGGCGCCGAGATCCAGGCCAACGCGATCGCCACGGTCGCTGAAGGATTGCCGCTCCGCTCCGCTCCGAACTGGCTCGACGTCCTCCTGATCGGCCTCCTTGGCGTCGCGATCCCGGCGATTAGCCTGCGGATCCGGCCGCTTGCCGCTTTCGGCGCCGGGCTACTGCTGGCCATTGGTTTCCTGGCCGCAGCGCAGATCGCCTTCGAGGCCGGTTCGATCTGGCAGACCGTCTACCCGCTGCTTACCTTGACCGTGGCCTCGATCGCGACCCTGGCGGCGCACTACTCGCTTGATGCCGTCGACCGGATCCGACTGCGGGACACCTTCGGGCGATTCGTTCCCGCCCCGGTGATCGAGGAGGCGCTGGCCTGCGCCGGCGACGATCTGCGCCTGAACGGCGTCCGGCGCGAGACGACGGTGCTGTTCAGCGACCTGCGCGGCTTCACGACGCTGGCCGAAGGCCTCGAGCCCGAGCAGGTGATCGAGATGCTCAACCACTACCTGACCGAGATGAGCGACGCGATCATGGGACACGGCGGCACCCTGGTCGCCTATATGGGCGACGGGATCATGGCGATCTTTGGGGCCCCGCTCGAGCAGCCCGATCACGCCTCGCGCGCCCTGCGCGCGGCCGAGGAGATGATCGGTCCTCGGCTCGATGCGTTCAACGAATGGATGACGAGATCCGGGACCGCAACCGAGCCGGTCCACATGGGCGTCGGCCTCAACAGCGGCGAGGTGATGTCGGGGAACGTCGGCTCGCCGAACCGGGTCGAGTACACGGCCGTCGGCGACACGGTCAACACTGCCTCGCGACTTGAGGGGATGACAAAGGGAACGGGGCATTCGCTGTTCGTCGCCGCCTCGACCAGGGCATTGGTAGTCGCCGATGGATCCGATGAGCTGATCCTGGTCGGAGAGATGGACGTGCGTGGCCGCTCCCGCAAGCTCGAGGTATGGGGGCTGGCGAGCGGCGGCGAGGAAGCGATGCCCGAGCCGCCCTTGGAGTTGCCCTTGAGCCCGACCCTGGACGCGGTCGCCGATGGCTCGACCGAGGCACCGAGCTAGCTCGGTACGCGCCCCTCTGTGTTAGCTTCCAATGATGGGGGCAGTGGCGGGACTGAACGCGGGCTATCGGGGACTCACCTACACGGTGGTGGTGCTGCTCAGCCTGATCACGGCGATCTTGCTGCTGAGCCTCGCCTCCCCGGCAGCCCCCGGCACGACCCAGCCCGCCGAGCCAAGCGCCGACGCCGAGCTGACCGCCTCCGACTCCTACGGCGAGCTACCGCTCGCCTTCGAGCCCAACGCCGGCCGCTACTCGCCCGGCCTCGACTTCGTTGCCTCCTCGAAGTCCGGCAGCCTGGCGCTCAGCGACCGTGGCGCCAGCCTGACCCAGACCGGCTCCAAGCGTAATCCGGGCGAGTCGATCCAGATGAGCCTTCCGGGCGCCTCGCTGACCCAGCCGCTGGCGCTCGCCGAGCTCCCCGGCGTCGTCAACGACCTCCGCGGCGACGATCCCTCCGCTTGGACGACCGAGATCCCGACCTTCGAGCGGATCCGCTACGCCGAGGCCTACCCGGGGATCGACCTCGACTACCACGGCACAGATGGCGCGCTCGAGTACGACTTCCGCCTCGCCCCCGGCGCCGACCCGACCCAGATCTCGCTCGCCTTCCCCGGTGCCGACTCGCTGCGGATTGCACCAAGCGGCGACCTCGTGATTGCCGAGGGCGATGCCAGCTTCCGCCAGCAGGCGCCGGTCAGCTACCAGCCCGGGAGCGGCGGCCCCCGCAGCCCGGTCAGCTCAGCCTTCACTCTCAACCACGGCCGAGTCGGCTTCGAGCTCGGCGCCTACGACCGCGCCCGCCGGCTGGTCATCGACCCGCTCGTGCTCGCCTACTCGACCTACCTCGGCGGCGGCGGCGCGGACTACGCCAACTCGATCGCCGTCGACTCCTCCGGCTCGGCTTACATCAGCGGCTTCACCCACTCGACCGACTTCGACACCACGGTCAACTCGATCGGGGCGGACTCGATCGGCAACGCCGACGCCTTCGTCAGCAAGCTCAACCCGACAGGCAGCGCGCTGATCTACTCGACCTACCTCGGCGGCGGCGGCTTCGACAACGCCAGATCGGTCGCCGTCGACTCGTTCGGCTCGGCCTATGTCAGCGGCTACACCGACTCGAACAACTTCACCACGGTCAACCCGATCGCGGGCGAGGGCGACCCGCCCGGCGCCGACGCCTTCATCAGCAAGCTCAACCCCGCCGGCAGCGAGCTGATCTACTCGACCTACCTCGGTGGCGACGGCAGCGACGACGCCAAATCGGTCGCTGTCGACTCCACCGGCTCGGCTTACATCAGCGGTATCACCTACTCGGCCGACTTCAACACCACAGTCAACTCGATCGGGGCGGACTCGATCGGCAACGCCGACGCCTTCGTCAGCAAGCTCAACCCGACAGGCAGCGCGCTGACCTACTCGACCTACCTCGGCGGCAACGGCCTCGACCAAGCCAACTCGGTCGCCGTCGACTCGTTCGGCTCGGCCTATGTCAGCGGCTACACCGACTCGACCAACTTCACCACGGTCGGCCAGATCGAAGGTGACTCGCCCTTCAGCGACGCCTTCGTCAGCAAGCTCAACCCGGCCGGCAGCGCGCTCGCCTACTCGACCTACCTCGGCGGCGCCGCCGCGGACTACGCCAACGCGATCGCCGTCGACTCCTCCGGCTCGGCTTACATCAGCGGCAACACCGAGTCGAGCGACTTCGACACGGTCAACCCGATCGAGGCCGACTCGCCCTTCGGCGACGCGTTCGTCAGCAAGCTCGACCCCGCCGGCAGCGCGCTGACCTACTCGACCTACCTCGGCGGTGACAGCTTCGACGAAGCCAACTCGATCGCCGTCGACTCCTCCGGCTCGGCCTACATCAGCGGCTACACCGAGTCGAGCGACTTCGACACGGTCAACCCGATCGAGGCCGACTCGCCCTTCAGCGACGCGTTCGTCAGCAAGCTCGACCCCGCCGGCAGCGCGCTGACCTACTCGACCTACCTCGGCGGCGACAGCGACGACTTCGCCATCTCGATCGCCATCGACTCCTCCGGCTCGGCTTACATCAGCGGTTTCACCTACTCGACCGACTTCGACACGGTCAACCCGATCGAGGGCGCCACGCTCGGCAGCGACACCTTCGTCAGCAAGCTCGACACGACCCCCGAGACGACGATCGACTCGGGCCCGGCCGAGGGATCGACCAGCAACGACCCGACCCCGACCTTCAGCTTCTCCTCCTCGGAGCCAGCCTCCACCTTCGAGTGCCGGATCGACGCAGGGACGTTCGGTGCCTGCAGCTCCCCCGACACGCGGCCCGTCCTCCTCGACGGCCCCCACAGCTTTGAGGTCAGGGCGATCGACAACGGCTCCAACCCCGACCCGACCCCGGCGAGCCGCAGCTTCAGCGTCGATACAGTGGTCCCACCACCTCCAGATTCACCACCTCCAGATCCAGATCCAGCTCTCCCTGCACCGGTTCAAGGCGAAGCCGTCAACGCCGTTCCCGTCAGCGGAGAGGTCTTCGTCAAGCTCCCCGGGACGAACGCCTTCGTCCGTCTCGAGGATGCCGAGCAGCTGCCAACCGGGACGATCTTCGATCTTCGTAACGGCAGGATCAATCTGATCTCATCGGCGGAGGGCGACACGACGCGCTCGGCGCTCTTCTACGCCGGGCTGGTCAAGGTCCTGCAGGCGGAAAAGGACGGCGCCGAGACCGTCGTCAAGCTGGTCGGGCCTCTGGAGGGCTGCGGAAAGAAGCGCGGTGAGGGCCCGATCAAAAGGCAAAGCCGCGCAGCTGCGATCAAGGGACGCGGCGTCTGGGGCAAGGGCGGAGGTGGACACAAAAGCTCGGGCAAGAAGAGCTCCGGCTCGGTCCGCGGCACCTGGTGGCTGGTCGAGGACCTCTGCAGCGGCGAGACTCGGACCTTCGTCAAGGATGGGGTGGTATCGGTGCGGGACTTCGAGCGCCGGCGGACGGTCAAGCTCCGCAAGGGCGAGGAGTACCTGGCCCCCGGCCCGAAGCGCCTCAGTGACTGACCGGCTCTCCCGGACCCAACGACAAGCATCCACGCCCGTTCAGATAGGTTCCCCGTCGATGGAGGAGCGGATCCGATCAGCGCCGCGGATCGCATGAGCAAGAGCCGCAGGCCCGAGGTCT
>Ga0136633_1002881_pt1 | contig 11581 bp, 7 predicted proteins | sample AntDrymeUQ832206_2_FD_105494 | JGI IMG/M metagenome (GOLD analysis project Ga0136633, IMG submission 105494) | Polar desert sand microbial communities from Dry Valleys, Antarctica - metaG UQ83 (22.06) | ecosystem: Environmental > Terrestrial > Soil > Desert | place: Antarctica: Dry Valley...
GACGAACCGGGCTGGCCCGATGCGCCCGGCTGGCCCGATGCGCCCGGCTGGCCCGATGCGCCCGGCTGCCCGGACGACCCTGGCTGCCCGGACGACCCTGGCTGCCCGGACGACCCCGGCTGCCCGGTCGAGGAGCCCGTCGGCTGGCCGGCGCGCGCGACCTGGCGCGCGCCGTCCTGGAGCGCGGACTGGGCGCGCGACACGTCGCGCTGCACCTGGCGATCCCGCTCAGCCTCACGGAATGCATCGGCAGCCCGCTCGAGTGCCTCGGCCGCCGCCTGGCGGTCTTCCTGGCTATCGGAGCGAGCGGCCGCGTCGAGCGCATCGGCCGCCTCGGCCAGCGCTCGCGCCGCCGCCGGCTGCGAAGCGGCGCCGGCCTGGGCCGCCTGGCGCAGCTCATCGGCGCGTGCGGCGGCTTCCTCCGGCGTCATCTCATCGGTCTGTTCCGCAAGCTCCTCGAGGTCCTGTGCCGCCTGCTCGGGGTCACCGTCGGGATTGGCCTCCTCGTCGCCCGTCGCCGCCTGGGACGTCGCCCGGGCAAGCTGGGTGAGCGCCGCATCCTGCTCGGCCGCCTGGGGCTCGGTCATACGCGAAAGCTCCTCCTGGACGGATCCGATGCGTGCCAGGGTCGCCTCGCGGTCGTCGCCCTGATCACGCAGCTGGCGGGCCAGCTCCCGGAGCTGTCGTTCGAGCTCCTCTCGGCGCGGGTCGGGATTCTCTATGTTCTCCTCGCCGACCTCGTCGGCCACGTCCTCGACCCGCTCGGCCACGCGCTCCGCCGCTTCGCGTGCCGCGCGGCGCTGGTCGAGGAGGTCGTCCTGTGGGTTCGGCCATGCCACGAGGAGCATCGTCATCGCCATTCCCAGGCCGGCCACGATGAGGGGACGACGGGCGAACCGTGGCCGGAAGGCGCGGCGCAGGTCGATCTCGTTGAGACGGGCCCGCGCGTCGGCGAGCTGCCGTGCCTCGAGCTCATCGGGGGTCTCGTGGCTCGCCAGCTCGAGCGCGGTGCCGAGGCGCTGGCGCATGTCGAGCTCCTCGTCCGCGCGGCGCGCCGCCACGACCAGCGACGGCCGGCGGCGAACGGCGTCGACGAGCCACATCACCAGCGCAAGCCCGCCGATAGCGGCCTGGACCAACGGTGCGGCCTCGAGCGGGAACGCGCGCGCGAGCAGCTGGACGGCCGCCACGGCGAGCACCGCCCCTGCGATGATCATGAGGCCGGAGCGCACCGCGCGACGCCACCAGAGTCGCCGGCGAAGGCGTCGAAGGCGATCGAGGGCATCGGCTCCGAGACGCTCGGTGACAGTCGCGGCGACCACGCGGTCGGTCATCGGTCCGCCTCCTCGCGCAGCTCCTGGATGACGGGCGCGCCCTCGTCGCCGGGATCGCCGACTCCGACTGCGGGCGGCGGCAGGGCGGCCGGTCGAGCGCGGCGTCGAAAGGCCCAGCGCATACCGACCGGGACGACGAGCCGCGTCGCCGCCAGCGTCAGCAGGCCGGCGAGAAGCACGAAGGTGAGCGAGATCCGAGGCCACCAGTAGCCGGAGCTCGCATCGACCACGTCATCGACCGCATTGCCGAACTGGTCGGCGGGGCGGCACACGTCGCCGACGCATTCGACCTCGGCCCCGATCTCACCGCCGAAGTTGCCGCCTACTTCGGGTACGTTCCCGCCAAATTCGGGTACGTTCCCGCGCATCTGCGCCAGAAGGTTGCTGATGCCGCCGAAGCCTCCCGGCTCCGTATTCGACACGACGTCAAGCATGGCGATGCCAGGATTCACGTACATGAGCTGCTCGGGCGCGCGCTTCGGCGGGCCGACCCCGAAGCCGTCCTCGCCCTGGTTGACGACGACGGTCCAGAAGATGAAGAGCATGGTCGTGCCGAGCGTCAGCGCCAGGACCGTGATGTAGGTGAGCACGGTCGCCGCCTGGGTGCGCTTGAGGAGGGCCGAGAAGAAGAGGCCGATGGCTCCGAGGGCCAGCGCCGTGGCCAGCAGGACCAGCTGCTGGCGGACGATGTCGTCGACCGATGCGCCGCCGTACATGAGCACGATGGCCGTGATCGGCACCGCCGCCACGATCATGAGCACGACAAACGCGAGGGCGGCCGCCAGCTTGCCGATGACGATGGCGCCCGGGCGCATCGGCGTACTGATGAGAAGGTCCAGCGTCTGCTTCTCGCGCTCCAGGCTGATCTGGCCAGCCGTGAATGCAGGGGCGATGAAGCAGACCAGGATGAGCTGGAAGATCGAGAGCAGGGTGAAGATCGACTGGCCGATGAGGGCCGATGCATTCGCCTGGCCACCGAACCCACCGAACCCGCCGCCGGTGATCCCGCGCGCATTCGGCGCCACCACGACGTACACGCCGTAGGTGATCAGGGCCAGGATGGCCAGGTAGACGGTCAGCACGATGAAGGCGCGCCGACCGCGCATCCGCGAGCGGAGCTCCTTGACCATGATCGTGACGACCGACGCCCCGAACTCGCGCACCGCGGACGGGCGAGTGGGGCGGCCCACGGCGGTGTCGGATGCCGTCATGCCGCAGCCGCCTCGTCGATCTGACCGGTCACCTTCAGGAAGATCTCCTCGAGATCGCTTGTCGCCTGGCTGAATCCGACCACCCGGTGCCCGGCCTCCACCATCGCACGGAGGAGGTCGGCCTGCGCCTCGGGAGGCCCATCGAACGATGCCTCGATGCGCACGGCGCCGTCGGCGTTGCTCGTTGCCCCGAGGACGTCGGCGATACGGGCATCGGTTCCCAACCATTCGTGCGCCGCGTTCACGGCCGCCTCGTCGCCGAGCAGATCGATGCGCAGGAGAGCGCTCGCGCGCAGGGAACGCTCGATCTCGTGGATGCTGCCCGAGCGAAGCAGCCGTCCACGGTCGATGATGGCCACGCCGGTGCACATCTCACCGAGCTCGGGAAGGATGTGACTGCTGACCAGGATCGTCTTGCCCATCGACCTCAGTTCGCGCAGGATCTCGCGCATCTCGACGCGCGCGCGGGGATCCAGCCCCGAAGCGGGCTCGTCGAGGATGAGCAGCGCCGGATCGTGGACGAGGGTGTGCGCCAGGCAGAGCCGCTGTCGCATGCCGCGCGACAGGCTCTCGACGTACCCATCTCGCTTCTCGGTCAGCCCCACGACCTCGAGGAGCTCGCCGATCATCGTCGACCGTCGGTTCGCGGGGACGCCGTAGCAGCGCGCGAAGAAGTCGAGGTACTCCCAGACCCGCAGGTCGTCGTAGACCCCGTAGAAGTCAGGCATATAGCCGATGCGGCGGCGGACCTCGAGCGGGTCCGCGTCGACCGGGATGCCGGTCACGTACGCCTCGCCTGCCGACGGCGCGAGAAGGGTGGCGAGAATCTTCATGATCGTGGTCTTGCCCGCGCCGTTCGGTCCCACCAGGCCATAGATCTCGCCGGGGCCGACCAGCAGATCCACGCCGGCCACGGCCAGCTGGTCGCCGTAGCGCTTGACCAGGCCGCGTGTCTCCACGACCGGTGTCGCCGTCATCATTCGCTGATCACCCCCGTTGCCCTGGCGCTGACAAAGACGCTCGTCTGCCCGAAATTGGGATCCTGCTCGACCCCGGTGATTCGCACCTCGATCCGGCCCGTGCCGCTGATGGCGGAGCGCGGATCCTCGATCTCGAATCGGCTGCGTTGGCTGATGTCTCCGACGAGGGTCCACGCGCCGCTCGAAGGATCGCGCACCTCGAGCGTGAAGCCTTCGGGCCAGAACCCGCCGACCGCACCCTGGTCGCCGAGCACCATCGATGGATCGGGCCCGACCAGGATCTCGAGCTCTGAGACGGCCATGTCGGTCGCCTCGAGCGGAAGGGCGATGCTGTAGGTCACCGAGCCCTCGCCCAGCATCACCATGCCGGGCCCGCCGCTGCTGGTGGTGCCTTCGGTCGACAGCACGGCAACCGCCATCTGTTCGGGACCGATCTCGACCTCCCCCGTGCCGAGCGTGGGCCGGACGCTGACCACCTCGACCGACTGCGCGTAGCGCTGCGCCTCCAGCTCGTCGACGGCGACCGGGAGGGGACCAGGTTCATCGTGCCAACCGATCACGTATGGGCCGCGCGAGCTGCCGGAGCCCAGCTCGATGCCGGGCATGAACCCGCCGAAGCCGACGAGCGAGTCGATCACCTGGCGCCGGACGAGGATCTGCCGCTGCTCCTCAGTGGCGTTGTCGAAGCCGCCGAAGCCGTAGACCTGGTCTGAGGCCGACGAGCCGTTGACGTTCGTGGCCTCGATCGTGAGCTCGGCGCTCTCACCCGGCGCCAGCTCGCCGTCGATCATGTCGCCGCCGCTGCTGCTGACGTACGCGACGTCCTGGATCGGCTGGGTGCCTTCGTTCGTCACCGTTCCGATCAGCTCGCCGCCTTCGCCTCGCCACGTCACGCTCAGCACCGGCTCGCGTTCGACGATTGCATCCGCCCGGACGGCCTCGAAGCCGAACACGCCGATCGCCAGGCCGCGCAGGTGCGCCGGGTCGCCCTGCTCGATCACCACATCCGACGAGGTCGCCCTGCCGTCGAAGTTGATCGGCCGCATCTTCGCCATGAGCGCATCGGCCTCGACGGTGAGGTCGTAGGTCGCGCGGTCGGGCGAGAAAATGCCGGCATAGCTCTCGACGGTGGCCGCGGCGCCCGCGCCGCCCGCGCCGCTGGATCGGATGAGCGAGATCTGGTTGATGATGACCTCGCTGCCCTTCAACGAGTTGCCGATCCCGAACGAGCAGGCGGTGAAGAGGACGACGAGGAGCGGCGCAGTGACCCACGCGAGCTCGCGCCGATCCATCCGCCGCAGGACGACGTAGCTGATGGGACCGATGAGGAGGATGTAGGCCACGATCACGACCAGCAGGAGCTCGGCCGGCGGAACCTCGAGCGACGGCAGATTGCCGAGTGCCGAGCCCATCGCGTTCTGCGACTCCTCCGCGGCCGGGAAGCCGCCGAAGAACTGCTCGAGGGCCGCATTGGTTGGCAGAAGGCGCGCCCAGAGCCGTGGCGAGCCTTCCCAGCCGCGGTAGGCGTCGGTTGCCATGTCGCTGCCGAGCAGGATCACGCGACCTCCGCCGATGGAGCGCATCGACGCCAGGATCGTGCCGTCCTCGGCGCGGACGAGGCTCCGCGCGTCGTCGCGAAGCGTGCCGGTCGAGACGGTGGCCGTCTCGACGGCGGTGTCATCCGCGCCCGACCACGACGCGAGCGATGCGTGGGGCACGGCGTCCACTGCCGTCAGGTCCTCGAGCGGGAGGAGGCCCGTGAAGGCCGCAGTGCGCGCCTGCCAGTCTGGCCCGCCCACGACGACCAGCTGGCCGCCATTCGCGACCCATCGCTCGATGCTCCGGCGCTGGGCCTCGTTGAGCGCCGAGCTGTCGTCGGCCCACACGATCGCCGATAGGCCATCGAGCGGTTCGGAGCGCTCGGGCAGGTCGGCCAGGGTCAGGGCGAGGGGTGCCGGCAGGCCGATGTCGTCGGCCACGCTCAGCTGTGGTCGCAGCGTGCCCGCGCCATCGCCGACGACGGCGAACTGGCTGGACGCCTGCTCGAGAACCCGGGTCTCGACGACCGTCTCGACGGTGCCGTTCGGCTCCTGGTAGTGAACGGTGACGCGCCGCTGGAAGGCCTCCGGCTGGAGGTAGAGCATGACCACCTTGCGCGCGCCTGCGGGCATCTCGACGAAGCGCTGCACGGCACCAGCCTCGGTGGCTGCGGCGAGGGTTCCCTCGGTCGGCTCACCATCATTGACAAGCGTGACCGAGATCGCCATCCAGCCACCGACCGCGTACCGCCCGCCCACGAGCGCCCGAGCTTCGATCTCGATCGAGCTCGCGGCACGAACCGGGAGAGCGGGCACGAGCAATGGCACGAGGAGCAGCGCGATGCAGGCGAGGGGCACGGCCCATCGGCTTGCTCCTGGAAGTACGGTCCGGTTGATCATCGTCCCCTCGGTGCGGTCGGGTCGCCGGATGGCGCAGGCCACCGGTAGACGCGCCGGGCCGCGCGCGAGTTGCACGGCACGCTCGGTGCGGCCGAGTGTACGGGAGGGGAAGCGGCCGATGCTAGAGTGCGAGTGCTGCGCATGGAAGCATCCATCTCCGACGGTCGCCACGAGCTCGAGGATCACCTCGAGGCCCAGATGCGCGCCCAGGAGCTTCAGCTCGTGTGGGTGCGTTTCGGGATGGTGCTGGTCGCTGCCCTCTTCCTGATCGTCTTCCAGCCCGACCTCGAGCCCCGCCCGGTCCTGTTCGCCCTGGTCGGTGTTGTGGCGCTCTCGACACTCGCCATCCCGTGGCTGCTGACCAGGTTCCCGGCACGGGAGGTCGGCATCGTCAGCACCGCCCTCGACATGGCGGCCGTCACCGTGGCCGTCTACATCGCCGCCGATGCGATCGACGCCTACCTCTTCTACGGCCTCGTCATCCTGGGTACCGCCCTGCGATTCGGACTCGGCGCTTCGGTCTGGTCGTCGGTGGTGATGAGCGGCCTCTATGTGACCGTCGTGCTCATCGGCCCAGGCGACGACGCCGTTCGTCAACTGCTCCCGGTGCGGGTCGCATACCTCGTGGGGATCGGCGTCGTGGCGGGCCTCTTCAGCCGCGTCGTCATCGCGCGTGCGATGGAGAACGCGCGCCTTCAGCAGCGGCTCGCTGAGGATGAGCGCGACCGCGAGCGCGCCCTCGAGCGCGAGCTGCTCAGCCGCCTGGGGCGTGACTTCGCGGCCTCGCTCGACCGAGAGACGACGACCCGCACGATTGCCAGCGGCGCCGCGCCGCTTCTCGGCGATGCCACCCTCGTCCTGATGATCGTCGACGCCGAGGGACGCCTGCTGCCGGTGGCGAGCGGCGGCAGCGACGAGGATCTGGCCGCCCGCTGGCAGGTCTACGTCGCCGAGCGCAGGCCTCGCGTGGGGGAGGGCATCATCGGTGGCGTGGCCGCCACCGTCGCCTCCGTCGACGGGAATCGCGAGGGGGCTGCGACCGGCGACCCGGATGGCCTCGTGGCGCTCGACCTGGGATGGGTGCTGGCCGTGCCGATCCTGGCCAGCGGGCGGCTGCTCGGCGTGCTCGCCAGCGCAGGCCGCGACGGCGCGGCGGCGAGCGAGCGGATTCGGCGCATGGCGGAGGCGGTCGCGGAGCGGGCCGGGCCGGCGCTTCAGAACGCGCAGCTCTGGTCCGACCTCCAGGACAGGATGGCCCGCGAGCAGGCGGCACAACGCATCAAGGACGACTTTCTGTCGATCGTCAGCCATGAGCTGCGGACGCCGCTCACCAGCATCCAGGGCTATTCGCAGCTGCTCGAGGGCCGGCTCCGGACGGACCGGGCCGGCGAGAGCAAGGAGATGGCCCACCTGCGCGTCATCCGCTCACAGGTGGGACGGATGCGCCGCCTGGTCGACGACCTGCTCGACGTCAGCCGGATCGACCGGCGCGGTGGTGTCAGCATCGAGACCGTGGACTTCGACCTGGCCGAGCTGGTGCGCGAGGCCGTGGCGCGCGTGCAGCGCGAGCACCTCGATCGAGACGTCACGCTGACCGCACCCGACGTTCTCGGCGTGCATGCCGATCGGGACCGGCTCGACCAGGTCCTCAGCAACCTGCTCGAGAATGCGGTCAAGTACTCGCCCGACGGTGGGCCGATCGCGGTGATCGTCGAGCGTCACAGTGGTGAGGTCGAGGTGCGCGTGGCCGATGCCGGCGTCGGCATCCCGGACGAGCACCGCGAGAACGTGTTCGAACGCTTCTACCAGGCCGACGACGAGGCCGGCCGGCGCAGGTTCGGCGGCCTGGGGCTCGGGCTCTACATCAGCCGCGCGATCATCGACGCACACGGTGGTCGGATCTGGGTCGCCCCGAACGCAGACGCCGGCCGCGGATCGGTGTTCGGTTTCCGGGTCCCGCGTGTGGCCATGCCGCAGACGCCGGTCGGGATCGCACCGACGGGCGAGCCACCACCGTTTGTGGTCCGGAACCGCGAGGAATGATTCGCGCGCGCCTGGAAGAGCTCGCGGCACGGCACGGGCTCGAGCTGGTGGGCGTGACCGATGCCGGGCCGCTCCCCGAAGCGCGAACCCGCATGGAGGAGAGCGTGGCCGCCGGTCGCATGGGTCGCATGGGCTGGATGGGTGGGGAGCGCCCCCGGCTGGCGACCGAGCCGCAATCGCTCGATCCCAGCGCGCGATCGGTCGTCGTGGTCGCCGCCCCGTACGCCGGGGCCGACCGGGGAGGCTGGGATCCACGACCGGACGCCCTGCGCCTGGCGCTGGCGCCGGTGCTCGCAGGATCCCCGTCGGAGCCGGCTGGACGCATCGCGCGCTATGCGCTCGGAACCGACTACCACGCGGCCCTCCGGGATCGGCTGCAGGCCCTGGCCGACGATCTGCGGCGCGAGGGGCTTCCATCAGGCGCGGTGGCGTACGTGGATGATCGGCCGCTCGCGGAGCGCGCGCTGGCCGCCCGCGCGGGGGTGGGCTGGATCGGCAAGAACACGAACCTCTTGACGCACGCGCGTGCCGGCTCGTGGGTCTTCCTGGGCGCCCTGCTCACCTCTGCCGACCTGCCGACCGACGAGCCGATCCGCACCACCTGTGGCTCCTGCACGCGCTGCCTGTCCGGTTGCCCGACTGGCGCCCTGGTCGCGCCCCACACGATCGACGCGCGCCGCTGCATCAGCTATCTGACCATCGAGCACCCCGGGGTGCTCGGCACGTGGGAGGCGGAGGCCGTCCGTGACTGGATCTTCGGCTGCGACGTGTGCCAGGAGGTCTGCCCGGTGAACGCCGACGCCGACGACAGCGGCCCCCTGCTCGTGCCGCTGCTGCCGCTCATCGAGTGGCTCCTGCCGCTCGGCGGCCGCGCGTTCGGGCGTGCGGTGGGAGTGACGGCGCTGACCCGGGCGGGGCGTCATCGGCTGCTGCGCAACGCCATCGCCGCGCTGGGCAACGCGGGGCCGCTCTCGGTTGCCGGGCGCGCCCTGCTGCGGCGGGCCCTGGACGACCGCCGTCCTGAAGTGCGGGAGCAGGCTCGGAGCATCCTGGACCGATAGGTCGGCGCGGCGGCTATCCTTGCTTCTCATGCCCCGCGTCGCGCCGTTCGCCGGCCTGCATTACTCGCTTGACCGCTTCGGCGGCACCACGGTGCCAGAGCGGGTGCGCCTTGCCGACGACGATGAGGCGCCACCGACCCGCCTCGCCGACCTGACCGATCTCGCCTGTCCGCCCTACGACGTCATCGCTGACAAGCAGCGGGACGAGCTGCTCGACCGTCACGAGCGGAACGCCGTTCGCCTCGAATACAGCGCCGCGACCGATTCGCATGCGTCAGCGGCCGAGGCGTTGGACGCCTGGATCGGGGACGGCACGCTGGAGCTGCGCGGGGAGCCGGCGGCCTACCACTACCGGCACGGGACGGCATCGGCGCCGGATGAGCCGACCGTGGAGGGGATCGTGGTCCGCGTGCTCCTCGAGCCGTGGGGCGACGGGATCAGGCCACACGAGCACACGATGCCCGGACCGAAGGCCGACCGGCTTGCGCTGCTGCACGCCACGCGTACCCAGCTCAGCCCCATCCTCGCCATCTACTTCGATCGGTCCGAGCGCTCTCGCCACGTGATGAGCCGAGCGTGGACCGATGAATGGCGGGCGCGCGACGACGATGGGCTGGTCCACCAGTTGGCGGCATTCGAGCCCGACCATCGCCTGCTCAACCATCTCGGGCGCCAGACGCTCTTCATCGCCGACGGACACCATCGGTACGAGACGGCCCTGGCCTACCAGGCCGAGGTGCGGGCCGATCCGAGCTGGGCCATGGTGGGTCCGGGCGAGCTCGCGGCGGACTGGATCATGATGATGGTCGTGAATGCCGAGCTCATTGAGCTCGAGATACGCCCCACCCACCGCGTCCTGCTTGATGCCGGCGTCGATGCCCTTCGCGCGCTGGCCGCTGGCGAGGATGCGCTCTTCACGTCGATTCCGGTGGCGCCCGAGGCGCTTGCGCTCGCCCTCGAGGAGCGCCGCTTCGCCGAGGAGCCCGCATTCGGCCTGGTGCTCCCCGGCGGGGACGGCTATCTGCTCATCGGCGATCCCGACGGCCTGGCTGACCGGCTGCGGCGTGAGCGAATGAGTGGCGCCGTTCAGGCCCTGGATCTGGCGGCGCTGCACGTCGCCGTGCTGGAGGATCGGCTCGCGATCTCGACCGCCGATGTCGCCGCCGGCAAGCGCCTCGCCTACACTAGGGACGAGGCCGAGGCACTCGACCGCGTCGCGACCGGCGAGGCGACGGCCGCCATCCTCGTTCGACCGACCCGGCTCGACCAGCTCGCCTCGGTGGCGACCGCCGGCGACGTGATGCCGCAGAAGTCGACCTATTTCTATCCGAAGCTGTTGACCGGCATGGTCTTCAACCCCCTGGAGGACTGACGAGCCACCGATGGTGCAGGCGATCAAGCGCGACGAGGTCTTCATCGAGCCCGAGGGCATCCACGTCGAGACCCACCAGCCCGAGCGACGGTCTCGCAAGCCACCGCTGCTGCTGGTGCATGGCGCGCTGACCGGCTCGTGGCTGTGGACCGAGATCGCCGCCTACCTCGCCGAGCGCGGCTGGGAAGCCCACGCACTCAATCTCCGGGGACATTTCACGAGCGACGTCGCCGATCTCGACGAGGTGACGATGCGCGACTACGCCGACGATGTCGGCATCGCGCTCCGCCACATCGGGCGCCCGAGCGTGCTCATCGGCTGGGGGATCGGCGCGCTGGCGGCGATGCTCCATGCGGAGCGGCATCCTGTGCTCGGACTCGTCCTCCTGGCCCCGTCGCCGCCGGCAGCGGCCCTGCCGCGTCGCCCGGACGAGCACGAGCTGCGCGCCGTGCCGGCCATCTATGACGCCAGGTGGTGGGGCTGGACGGGGTCGCGCGATGAGCTGCGTGAGCGGATGCCGGACATGGGGGACGACGAGCTCGAGAAGATGAGCGAGCTGCTCTCCGGAGCGCACGAGTCGGGCCGTGCCCGGCGCGAGCGGATGATGGGCGTGCCGATCGATGCCGCGCGCTTCACCGACCTGCCGAGCCTCGTCATCGGCGCCGGCCTGGACGAGGTCATTCACCCGACCGAGGCGCGACGCACCGCCGATCTGCTCGGCGCGAGCTACGAATACTTCCCGTCGGCGAGCCACTTCGGGCTCGTCATGGGCGCGCGCACCTGGCCGGAGGTCGCGCAGAGCGTGCTGGGCTGGCTCGAGGAACATCGTCACGCCATGGCAGCCGCGGCCTCGAGCGCCACGCCGGTCGGCTCGCGCCGCTGAGCGCCCGGCGCCGCGCACCGCCTTCGCGGGCTGGATCAACGCTCACGATGGACGTCGCGTTGGCCGCTGTGGCGCTCAATGCGCGCTACAGCGAGCATCGTTCGGCTCGCCCCTGAGGAATGTCCGCAGTTTGCCCGGCTCCGTGGCTCTTGGTAGACTCGGCCGCGTCCTCGTTCCCGTGCCGCATTCGTCTAGAGGCCCAGGACACCGCCCTCTCAAGGCGGAGATCACCGGTTCGAATCCGGTATGCGGTACCAAA
>Ga0136633_1002882_pt1 | contig 11581 bp, 13 predicted proteins | sample AntDrymeUQ832206_2_FD_105494 | JGI IMG/M metagenome (GOLD analysis project Ga0136633, IMG submission 105494) | Polar desert sand microbial communities from Dry Valleys, Antarctica - metaG UQ83 (22.06) | ecosystem: Environmental > Terrestrial > Soil > Desert | place: Antarctica: Dry Valley...
AGGGGATGCGGGCCGTCTGCTTCTACGGCATGACCAAGCGGCGCGAGCCCGAGGCCAACTGGTACGCCACGCCCTTCGAGGACCGCAAGCGGATGATGTACGAGCACGGCACCTCGGGGCGGGCCTTCCGGGGGCGGGTCCTGCAGCTGGTCACCGGCTCTACCGGCATCGACGACTGGGAGTGGGGGGTCACCCTGTTCGCCGGCGACCCCGCCGACCTGAAGGAGGTCGTGCACACCCTCCGCTTCGACGAGGCTTCGGCCCGCTTCGGCGAGTTCGGGCCCTTCTACACCGGCATGGTCGGCGCCGTCGAGGAGATCCTGGCCGAGGTGATCGGCACCCCCTAAGGGGCCGACCGCATGGGCCGTCGCCCGCAGGCAGACGGGGGCGGCGGCTCCCGCGCCCCCGAGGAGCGTTTCCGCATCGCCTTTGACGAGGCCCCCGTCGGGATGCTGCTGGGCGACCTCGAGAGCGGGCGGGTTCTGTCGGTGAACCGGGCGCTGGGCCAGCTGCTGGGCCGGGACGAGGCCGAGCTGCAGACCACCGACTGGCGGGCGTTGGCCCACCCGGCCGACCAGGAGCGCCAGGAGCAGGAGGTGCAGCGGGTCGCCGCCGGGGTGCAGACCAGCTTCGCCCTCGAGCAGCGCTACCTGCGGGCCGACGGCTCGCAGGTGTGGGCCCAGCTAACGGCCACCGCCGTCCTTGACGAGGAGGGCCGGCCGTTCCTGCTGATCGCCCAGGTCGTCGACCTCACCGCCCGCCGGGACGCCGAGGCCCGCCTGGCCCACCAGGCGTTGCACGATCCGCTGACCGGCCTGCCCAACCGGGCCCTGTTCCTCGACCGGGCGGCGCGGGCGCTCGACCTGGGTCGACGGGGCGACGGCGGGGTGGCGATCCTGTTCCTCGACCTCGACCGCTTCAAGCTGATCAACGACTCGCTCGGCCACGAGGCCGGCGACCTGCTCCTCCAGGCCACCGCCGACCGCCTGACCGAGGCTCTCCGGCCCACCGACACCATGGCCCGCTTCTCCGGTGACGAGTTCGCCGTCCTGTGCTGTGACGTGGCGTCGGTAGAGGACGCCGTCGGAGTGGCCGGCCGCCTCATCACCTGCCTGAAGGCGCCGCTGACACTCGGCGCCTCCGAAGTCGTCATCTCGGCCAGCGTGGGCGTGGCCTTGGCCCAGGCCGAGGAGGTCGACGCCAACGCCCTCCTCCGCAACGCCGACACTGCGATGTACCTGGCCAAGGGGCGAGGGCGAGGGAGGGTCGAGGTCTTCGACGAGGCGCTGCGCCACCGTGCCGTCCGCCGCCTAGAGACCGAGAGCGGGCTGCGCAGGGCGATCGAGGGCGACGAGCTGCGCCTCGCCTTCCAGCCCGAGGTCGACCTGGCCACTGGCCACCTGGCCGGGATCGAGGCCCTGGTGCGTTGGGAACACCCCGACCGGGGCCTGCTGCCGCCGTCGGAGTTCATCGCCGTCGCCGAGGAAACCGGCCTGGTGAACGAGGTGGGATCGTGGGTCCTGTGCGAAGCGGCGGCCCAGTTGGCCCGGTGGCGGCGGAGCTATCCCCACATGGTCGAGGTGGCCATGGCGGTCAACGTTTCGGCCCGTCAGCTCACCGATCCCGAGCTGATCGCCAACGTCGAAGCCGCCGTCGCCGCCGCCGGCGGCGGTGCGCCGCTATGCCTGGAGATCACCGAGACGGCGCTGCTCGAGTACGCCTCACCGGCCGGCGCCACGCTGCGGCGCCTGAAGACCAGAGGCATCCTGCTCGGCATCGACGACTTCGGCACCAGCTACTCGTCGCTGTCCAACTTCACCCGCCTGGCCCCCGACTTTCTGAAGGTCGACCGCAGCTTTGTCGAGGGCCTGGGCGTCGACCCCCACGACTCGGCCATCGTGGCGGCGGTCATCAGCCTGGCCCACACGCTGGGCCTGTTCGTGATCGCCGAGGGCGTCGAGTCAGCCCTCCAGGTGGCCCGGCTCCGCGAGCTCGGCTGCGACATGATCCAGGGGTTCGTTATCGCCAAGGCCCTCCCGAGCGAGGAGTTCGAGCTGGCCATGGTGGCGCCCGGCGACATCTCCCACCTGAGCACCCCCACCCGGGCCAAAGGCGCCGGGTGACCCCGGTACGCTCGCCGCAGTGGCGCATCCTCGTCGCGGGCAGAGATGGGGGCGGCCGCAGTGGCTCGCCGTGCTGGCGGGCGCCGTCGTCCTCGCCGTCCTGCTGGCGGCGCCTGCGAGCGCCCAGTCCCCGGACCCCGGCGCGACGTCCACCACCGTCGGTGCTGCTCAGGGTCCGACCGCCGCAGTGCGGGGGAAGCTGATCGACCTGAAGGAGACCGACGCGCCGGAGGACGACAATCCGGTCCCGGGTGTCCGCATCACCGTGGAGGGCAGCGGCGGCGAAGAGGCGGGGACGGCCGAGACCGACAGCGCCGGGATGTTCCGGATCCCGCTGCCGGGCGAGGGCACCTTCACCGCCAAGCTCGACGAGGACACCCTGCCGGAGGGCGTGTCGGCCGCCGAGGACGAGATCGAGTTCACCCTCGGTCCCGGTCAGTCACGGACCCTGCTCTTCGCGCTGAACGCCGCCAACCGGCGCACCGAGGGCAAGGTCGACCTGTTCCTCCAGGCGCTCGTCGACGGCACCTACTTCGGCCTGCTCCTGGCCCTGGCCTCGGTGGGGCTGTCGCTCATCTACGGCACCACCGGCCTGGTGAACTTCGCCCACGGCGAGTTGGTGACGCTGGGTGCGATCTTCGCCTTCTTGTTCAACCAGACCTTCGGCCTGCCGCTCATTCTGAGCGCCGTGCTGGCCGTTCTCGCCACGGGCGCGGTGGGCTGGCTCATGGACGCCGTGTTCTGGGGGCCGCTACGCCGCCGGGGCACCGGGAACACCGCGCTGATGGTCATCTCCATCGGGGTGGCCCTGGCCGCTCTCAACCTGTACCTCTACGTGTTCGGCGGCCGGACCCGGCCCTACGCCGACTACCGGGCCCAGCCGGCCATCAACTTCGGCACGGTCTCCCTCCCGCCGAAGCGGATCATCGGGGCGCTGCTGTGCCTGTTCATCCTGGTCGCCGTGGCCACAGCCCTCAAGCGGACGCGCCTTGGCAAGGCCATGCGGGCCATCTCCGACAGCCCAGACCTGGCCTCCTCGTCGGGGATCAACGTCGACCGGGTCATCCGGTTCGTGTGGATGTTCGGCGCCGGCCTCGCCGGCCTGGGCGGCATCCTGTTCTCGCTCAGCCAGGACGTGAGCTTCGAGCAGGGGTCGTCGATGCTGCTGCTGCTGTTCGCCGCCATCACCCTCGGGGGGCTAGGGGCTGCCTACGGTGCGCTCATCGGAGGGTTCGTGATCGGGGTGTTCGTGTCCGTCTCGGCGGTCTGGGTCCCGGCTGAGCTTAAGAACGTGGGAGCCCTAGTCGTGCTCATCCTGGTGCTGCTGGTGCGGCCGCAGGGCATCCTCGGGGCCCGGGAGCGGATCGGCTGATGGACTGGGCACTCATCCTCCGGTCGACAGGCCAGGCCGCCTTCGGGCCCGTCGCCTGCTACTACGCCCTGGCGGCCGCCGGGTTGAACATCCACATCGGCTACACCGGCCTGCTCAACTTCGGGCAGGCGGCCTTCGGCGCCGTCGGCGCCTACGGGTTGGCGGTGGCCGTGCTCACCTACGGAGTACCGTTCTGGGCTGCGCTGTTCATCGGCCTGCTCGGCTCGATCGTCCTGGCCCTGGTCCTAGGCCTACCCACGCTCCGCCTGCGCAGCGACTACCTGGCCATCGTCACCCTGGCTGCCGCCGAGATCATTCGGCTCGTCGTCCGGTCCGTGCGCTACACCGGCACCCTGGGCGGCACCGACGGGCTGCAGGCCTTTGGCGACGATTTCTTCCGCCTGAACCCCTTCGACGGCGGGCCCTACACACCGCTGCAGTTCCGGCCCGACCAGGTCTGGCTGCTGGTGTGCGCCTGGCCCCTCGTCGGCTTGGTCCTTCTCGTTACCTTCCTGCTGATGCGCAGCCCCTGGGGCCGGGTGATCAAGGCCATCCGGGAGGACGAGGACGCCGTGCGCAGCCTGGGCAAGAACACCTACTGGTACAAGATGCAGAGCCTGATGCTCGGCGGGGTCTTCGGAGCCATGGCCGGGATCGTGTTCGCCATGTCGAAGCAGTCCGTGAACCCCGACGACTACGGCACCCGGTTCACCTTCATCACGCTCGCCGTGATGATCCTGGGAGGCACGGCCCGGGTGGTGGGGCCCGTGGTGGGGTCGGTGATCTACATCGGTGTCCTGCAGTTCCTCGACGTCTTCCTGCGGCAGGCCATCGACGCCGGGCTGGTGCCTGGCTGGGTGCCGATCGACGTCAACAAGGTGGCCATCATCCGGCTCATCTTCGTGGGCGTCACCCTGGTGCTCCTCATGATCTTCCGGCCGCAGGGCATCCTCGGCGACCGACGGGAGGTGGCCATACGTGACCGTTGACGCTTCGCCGTCGTGGGCGGCGGCGATCCCCCACGAGCCCGGCGTGGCCAAACCCGACCCGATCCTCGTCGTCAAGGGCGTTAACCGCCGCTTCGGCGGGCTGCTGGCCGTCGACGTGGACCACCTCGAGGTCCAGCGGGGGGCCATCACCGCCCTGATCGGGCCTAACGGTGCCGGAAAGACCACGCTGTTCAATCTCCTTACGGGGTTCGACCAGCCCGATCAGGGGTCCTGGCTCTTCGCCGACCGCGACCTGTCGGGGGTCCCCGCCCACCGGGTGGCCCACCACGGGATGGTGCGCACGTTCCAGCTCACCAAGTCGCTGGCCCTGCTCACCGTGATGGAGAACATGAAGCTGGGGGCCACCGGACAGCGGGGCGAGAGGTTCTGGGGCGCCCTGCTCCGGCCGCTTTGGGGGCGCCAGGAGAAGGAGATCGAGGAGCGGGCCGGCGTCCTGCTCGAGCAGTTCAAGCTCTTGCACGTGCGGGACGAGTTCGCCGGCGCCCTCTCGGGTGGCCAGCGCAAGCTGCTGGAGATGGCCCGGGCCCTCATGGTCCAGCCCGACCTGGTGATGCTCGACGAGCCCATGGCCGGCGTCAACCCCGCCCTCAAGCAGTCGCTGCTAGCCCACGTGAAGCAGCTGCGGGCTGACGGGATGACGGTGCTGTTCGTCGAGCACGACATGGATGTCGTGTACGACATCAGCGACTGGGTGGTCGTGCTCGCCCAGGGGCGGATCATCGCCGAGGGGCCGCCCGCCGCCATCGGGGCCAACCCCAAGGTGATCGACGCCTACCTCGGCACTCACTTCGCCGAGGGCGGCGGTGAGGCGCTCGGCGAGCTGGGGCCCGAGGAGAACCTTGAGGTGGACGAGGCCGGCCTGGGCCAGCCCGCTCCGGAAGGGCCCGACGGTGCCTGAGCCCGAGCCCCTCCTGGTGGCCACCGACGTGGTGGCCGGCTACGTGCCCGAGGTCAACATCCTGAACGGCTGCAGCCTGACCCTGGGGGAGGGAGAGCTCATCGGGATCATCGGCCCCAACGGCGCCGGCAAGTCGACGCTGGTCAAGTCCCTCTTCGGCCTGTTGAGCGTCCGGTCGGGCTCGATCACCCTCCGGGGCGAGGACATCACGTCCCTGCGGCCGCACGCCCTGGTCGCCAGGGGCATCGGCTACGTGCCCCAGGTCGACAACGTGTTCCCCCGGCTGACGGTGCGGGAGAACCTGGAGATGGGCGCCTACCAGCGGCCGGCCACCTTCGAGTCTCGCTACCGGGTGGTGTCCGAGCTGTTCCCGCTGCTGGCGACGCGGGCCGGCCAGCGGGCCGGGCTGCTCTCGGGCGGGGAGCGGCAGATGGTGGCCATGGGTCGGGCGATGATGATGGACCCGGCGGTGCTGCTGCTGGACGAGCCATCAGCCGGCCTGTCGCCGGCCCTGCAGGATGAGGTGTTCGTGCGGTGCCGCACGATCAACGACGCCGGCGTCTCGATCGTCATGGTCGAGCAGAACGCCCACCGCTGCCTCCAGATCTGCGACCGGGGCTATGTCCTCGACCAGGGTGCCAACGCCTACACCGGCTCGGGCGAGGCCCTGCTCTCCGACCCGAAGGTCATCGAGCTCTACCTCGGCACCCTGGCCAAGGCCATCTGAGCGGTTTCCCGGTGGCCTTCTAGTCGTCGAGGTTCGCGGGGACGTCGACGGCGTGCTCGCGCAGCGCCGCCAGCGGGACGACGTCGAGCGCCCGCTCGTGGGTCGAGGCGAGCACCACAAAGGCGGCGGCGCCCTCGTGGTGAGCCCGCAGCCAGTTGGCGGCGGTCACGCACCAGCGGTCGCCCGGGACGAGACCCGGGAATCGGTACTGGGGGATCGGGGTGCTGAGGTCGTTGCCGATGATGCGCTGGTGCTCGAGGAACTCGGCGGTGACCACGGCGCAGATGGTGTGGCTGCCTCGATCCTCGGGCCCGGTGCTGCAGCAGCCGTCACGGTAGAAGCCGGTGAGCGGTTCGATGCCGCAGGGCTCGAGCTCTCCCCCTAGGACGTTGCGATCGGCCATGCGGCAGTATCGCCGACGAGTCCGGCCCCGGGCCATCCCGGGGCCGGTCCCGTCAGGTCGCGCTACTTCCCGGCCTCGAAGTTCTCGCCGAGGGTGTTGCCCATGTTGCCGTCGACGCCGTAGATCTTCTTGGCCTTCGGGCCGATCCCCTTCTCGACCAGGCTGGCCAGGATCCGGCTGGACTCGTCGAAGCCGATCAGCACGATCCCGGCCGGGTTGGCCGCCTTGATCCGGTCAACCTCGGTGTCGAAGGTCTGGGCCTTCGGGTCGTAGACGATCTTCTCGACCACCCGGCCGCCGGAGGCGGTGAACGACGTGGTGAGGTCGTCGGCCAAGCCGGTGCCGTAGGCGTCGTTCAGCACCAGCATGCCGATGGTGGTGATGTTGTCGTCGGCGATGACCTCGCCCAGCACCTGGCCCTGCAGGATGTCGGACGGGGCGTTGCGGAAGTAGAGGCCCTTGTCGGGGTAGGTGGACAGCTTCTTCGAGGTGTTGGCCGGCGAGAACATGACCACGCCGGCGCCCACGATCTTGTCGATGACGTTCAGCGTGACGCCGGAGGAGGCGGCGCCGATGATGGCGTCGACACTCTCGCCGAGGAGCCGGTCCGAGGTCTGGGTGGCCACGGTCGGTGACTGGGCGTCGCTCGAGTCGCCCTCGCTGACCTCGACGTTCTTGCCGAGAACGCCACCAGCCGCGTTCATCTCCTTGACGGCGAGGCGGACGCCGGCCACCTCAGGTGGGCCGAGGAAGGCCAGGCTGCCGGTGAGCGGCAGCAGCGTGCCGAGCTTCAGCGTGCCGTTGCCGGCCCGGGAGCCCTCGACGTTGACCTGCGGCACGTCGGCTTCCTTGGGAGCCGTGGCCGTCTTGAAGGCGGTCTTGGCGTCGTCGATCCGGTTCGAGGCGACGAACTGCTGGACTCCGTAGCTGGCCACCGTCGGCTCACCGTTGCCGGAGAACTCCATCGGCCCCGAGGCGCCGTCGTAGTCGATGTCCTTGGTGCCGGCCTTAAGGAGGTCGGCGCAGGCCTTGAAGGCCTTGCACTTGGTGCCGCCCCGGGTGACGCCGTTGATCTGCTTGGCCATGTCGATGCTGTCGGTGCCGGCGGCCAGGGTGGCCAGGCCGATGACGATGGCGGCGTCGAAAGACTCGGCCCCGTAGTTGTAGGTCTTCTTGAGGTCGAGCCCCTGGCTTTCGAGCTTGGTCTTGAAGTCGTCGCCGAGGTCGACGAGCGGCGTGGTGCCTTTCATCCCTTCGAGCGCCCCGGCCTTCCCGGAGGCGGCCCCCGACGTCGTCGTCGACCCGGCCACCGCCCCGGAGGTTGTGGTGCTGGCCGCTTCGTCGCCGGCGCCGCATCCGGCGGCGAGAAGGCTGGCTGCTGCCAGCACGGCAAGACCAGATCCCAACCTGAGCCTCATCGCGCTCATCGATCCTCCATTCGTGGGGTCCGAGGGCGGGCCCCGTCCTCTCGAACAGTACGACACCGAGCGTGACGGAGGGGGTGTGGGCGGTAGGTTGGGGCCCCTGGTGATCGATCTTCTCTACCTCCGTGATGCCTGAGACCGCGGCGGCGAAGGGCGATAGCGAACGTGCCTCCGGGGAGGCGCTGGAGCGGCTGCGCACCGTGCTCGGCGACCTGGGCTCGATGGTCGTGGCGTTCTCGGGCGGCGCCGACTCGGCGTTTCTGGCTTGGTTGGCGGCCGAGGTCCTTGGGCCCGAGCGGGCGCCCTGCACCACTGCGGTCTCGCCGTCCCTGGCCGCCGAGGAGCTGGAGGGGTGCCGGTCTCTGGCCTCGGACTGGGGGCTGTCGTGGTCGACGGTGGCCACCGACGAGCTGGATCGGGTGGCCTACGTGGCCAACGGCGCCGACCGCTGCGCCCACTGCAAGACCTCGCTGATGGACGCCCTGGCCCCCCAGGCCCAGGCGCTCGGGGCCACCGTGGTGCTCGGGGTGAACCTCGACGACCTCAGTGACCACCGCCCGGGGCAGGCGGCGGCGGCCGGAGCGGGAGCCCGGTTCCCGCTGGTCGAGGCCGGCTTCACCAAGGCCATGGTGCGCCAGGCCAGCAGGGCGCTCGGGCTGTCGACCTGGGACAAGCCGGCCGGGGCCTGTCTGGCCAGTCGCATCCCCTACGGTGTTGAGGTGACCGTCGGCGCCCTGGGTTCGGTGCAGCGGGCCGAGGCCGCACTGCGGGACCTGGGCTTGCACCAGCTGAGGGTGCGCCACCACGGCGACGTGGCCCGGGTCGAAGTGGAACCGGCCGAGATGGAGCAGGCCTTCCGCCTCCGCGACCAGGTCAGCGCTGCGGTCCGATCGGCCGGGTACGCCTACGTGGCCCTCGACCTTGAAGGGTTCCGCAGCGGCAGCCTCAACGAGGTGCTGACATGAGGGTGAAGCTGATCTTCCCCGAGGGCCTGATCCGCGAGCCGATCATGGCCCGGCTGGTGCGCGACCACGACGTCACGCCGAACATCCGGCGGGCCAGCATCGAAGAGGACATGGGCTGGATGTCCCTCGACCTGGAGGGCGACCCGGCGGCGCTGCGTCAGGCGGTGGCGTGGCTCCACGAGATCGGCGTGGAGGTCGACCAGCTGGGCGACGTCCTCGAGTCCTGAACGCCGCTCCTGCTCGACCTGGCCCGGGCCTGACGCCCGTCTGTCCCTCGGTCCGCTACCAGCCCCAGGAGCCGGGCACGCCCTTGAAGGGGCCGACGACCGTGCTGGTCACCCAGCCGCCGTAGAAGCCGCCGGGCTGGGGGGTGGCCACCTCGCCGTCCATAGTGCAGCGGTCGGTGCGGGCGCAGTAGATGGCGACGTGGTCGACCAGGGCGGCGAAGGCGGGCGTGGGCGCCGGATAGCTCCAGGCCGCCGCCTCCTCGCGCCGGCTGCCGCCCACAACGGTCCAGTAGCGGGCCAGCCCCTTCCATTCGCAGAAGCTGCCGCCCTCGGCGGGCTCGAGGCTGCCGGGCCGCCAGTCATCGGGCGGTAGGTAATAGGTGGGTGGGTGGCTGGTCTCGAGGACCCGGAACGCCGCGCTGGTGTCGGCGATTACCACGCCGCCCAATTCGACCACGATGCGGGCGGGCACCGCTTCAAGCCGGGGAGGCCGGGGGTAGTCCCACACCGACTCCTGGTCGGGGCCCGGGATCTCCCGTTGGGGGCGCATGTGAGGCAGGATCGCGCCATCGTGCACCCAACCCGGAATACCGCCTCTTGCGGCAGCGGCCCCGACAGTGGACGAGCACCTAGCGAGCCGCCGCCCGGAGCCGCACCGCATCCTGCCCTGGCCGATGACGAAGCGGCGCTCGCCGAGCGTGGCCTGCGGCTGGCCGAGGCGGTGGCCGCCGCCCTGCCGGCGTGGGTGGATCGCCTCATGCGCCAGCGGGTTGCTGCTGTCGGAACGGGCGCGGCCGTGCCCTGCGAGGTGCCCGACGAGGTGGTGACCGCCGTCGCTGCCCAGGTCGAGGCCGAGGTGCTACCCCGGCTGCGGGCGCTGCTGGCCCGAGACGTGGACGAGCAGCTTCAGTCGCCGCTGGCCGTGTTGCGCACGGCGGCGGCCACCGTCGGGGGCGCCCTCGATGCCCTGGGCGTGCCGCCGCCCGAGCGCGACGACCACCAGCGCCAGATCTTCCCCGACGACCACCACAACCTGGTGCCCGCCACCTTCGCCGACCTCTCCGAGGAGGCCGGCCGGGCGGGCATCGAGTGGGGCGCCGCCAAGGCCTTCGTCCACCGCCGGCGCCACCGTGGCTGAGGTGGCGGGGTTCGTGCCCGACCTGATGGACCGGTCGAAGCTAAGGGGCGTGCGATTCGTGCGCCGCCCCGAGGACCTGGTCGACGCCGACGAGGCGCTGCTCGTGGTCGACCTGTCCCGGCCCGGCGTGCTCGAGGTCCTGCCTCGCCTGACCAGCCGCCGGGTGGTCGGCTTCGGCAGCCACGTCGACCGGGAAACGCTGGAGGCAGCCGGGGCCGCCGGTTGCCAGGCTCTACCTCGCAGTCAGTTCTTCCGCACCTGGCCCGACCTGCCTCCGGTGGGCTGAGAGGCTAAAGGCTATCTCGGCAGGAGAGATGCGATATCCTCGACGTGTGACCAAGCGCCTGATCGAAGTCGACGACGAGAAGCTCGAGGCGGTTCGAGGGCTCCTCGGCACCAGAACCCTCAGGGCAACCGTCGACCAAGCCTTCGACGAGGTCCTCGCCCTCGCTCAGCGCCGCCGATCGTTGCTGGAGGCCCGAGGCGCCGAACCGGCAGCCCTCGGCGATCCTGACGCCCGCCGGGCCGCATGGGGCTGAAGCCCTACTACCTCGGGGACACCTCGGCCATCGCACGACTCGGGATTCCCCAGATCGCCGAGCGGCTCGTGCCGCTCGTCGAGGCGGGCCTCGTTGCCCGATGTACCCCGACTGACCTAGAGGCTGGCTTCTCCTCGCCGAGTCCAAGGCTGCATGTGGCGATGCGGGAGGAACGTTCGGGCTGGCCGTTCGCCACAATCGACCAGTCTGTCCTCGACCGTGCCGTCGCCGCGCAGGACGCTCTCGCGGCGCGTAGCGAGCAGCGAGGCGCCAAGATCGCCGACCTCCTGATAGCGGCAGTGGCCGAGGCCGCAGGTTTGGTCGTGCTGCACTACGACCACGACTTCGACCTCATCGCCAGTGTCACCCACCAACCCGTCGAGTGGATCCTCCCCGCCGGGAGCGTCTCCTGACCCCGTCGTCGTCACAGGGTTCTCACAGGATCGGCGGGCAGACTGGGGACCTGTGGGGACGGCTCGGGTGCTCGTCGTCGATGATGAGGAGAACATCACGTTCTTGTTGGAGTCGGCGATGCGGCACTTCGGGTTCGAGGTGGCGGTGGCCGGGACCGGCTTCGAGGCGCTGCGGCAGGTGGAACGGTTCGCTCCGGATGTGGTGCTGCTGGACGTGATGCTGCCCGATCTCGACGGGTTCGAGATCGTGCGGCGGCTGCGGCGGGACGGGCAAAAGGTGCCGGTGCTGTTCCTCACGGCCCGGGATGCGGTGGACGACAAGGTGCGGGGGCTCACCCTGGG
>Ga0136633_1002883_pt1 | contig 11578 bp, 13 predicted proteins | sample AntDrymeUQ832206_2_FD_105494 | JGI IMG/M metagenome (GOLD analysis project Ga0136633, IMG submission 105494) | Polar desert sand microbial communities from Dry Valleys, Antarctica - metaG UQ83 (22.06) | ecosystem: Environmental > Terrestrial > Soil > Desert | place: Antarctica: Dry Valley...
GCCTCGATGCCGGGCAGCGCGTACGTGCCCGATCCCGTGAGGATCCCGATCTTCACAGCGCGGTCAGCCAAGCGCGAGATCGTAGTTCGTTCACCGGCGGAGCAGCCCTGCGGGGCCCACTAGTGATGCACTAGCGCTTGGGCACGCGGCCAGCGCCCGTGCCGGGCTCGGTGGCCGGCCCGCCCGGCGCCGCGACGCCGAGCACGCGCATCGCCTTCAGGCCCAGCGACAGCTTCTCGCGCCCGTCGGTGGAGCCGACGTCCAGCCCCGACAGCTCGCGCACGCGCTCGAGGCGGTAGCGGATCGTGTGGCGGTGGGTGAAGAGCTTCTGGGCGGTGCCGGCCACGTTGCCGTCGTTGTCGAGGAAGGCCTCGACGGTCCGGACGAGCTCGGTCTCGTACTGCTCGTCGTAGGCGACGAGCGGCTCGACGGTCTCGGCGTAGAAGCGCTGCAGCTCGGCGGGGTCCTCGCTCATCGCCGACAGCAGCAGGCGGTAGGCGCCGGTCTGCTCGAAGGCCAGCAGGGGTCGATCGGTGTCGCCCTCGGCGACGTTGACCGCCAGCAGCGCCTCGTTGCCCGCGCGGTGCAGGTCCAGCGGGTCGACCGCGACGCGGCTGCGCCCGATCGCGAACGAGTGCCCCGGCAGGCCGGCCTGCAGCTCGCGCAGGACGCCCTCCGCGGCGCGCTTGGCGGTGGCGTCGTCGCCGCCGGGTACCAGCACGATGACCTCTGCCGCGGTCCCCTCGCGCTCCGCGGGCGCGGCGATCGCGGTCGGCATCACGGCGCGCGCCCCGCGCTCGGCCGTCGCCAGCACGCGCGGGCGCCAGCCCTCCTCGACTGGCACGTGGGCATGGGCGCGGGCGACGAGGATCGTGCCGCCGGCGATCAGGTCGATGCCGAGCTCGTCGCCGCGGGCGAGGATGTCGGCGCCGTCGCTGAGCTCGCGGGCGAGGATCGCGTGCAGGAAGGCCGTGCCGGCCGCCTGCGAGGCGCGTGCGGGCGCGCGGACGCGCTCGACCTCGGAGGCGACGAGCGTCGTGACGAGGCGCACGAGCGCGGGACCCGGCTGCGAACGCGAGCGCATGCGCAGCTGGCCGACGGCGGCGTCGGCGACGCGCAGCTCGATCGTCTCGACGCCCGCGGCGCCGTCGAGCAGCGAGCGCTCGTCGGCCGGAGAGCGCGCCGCCACGGCCAGCACCGAGCCGCTGCGGTCCAGCAGCACGAGGCTCGCGTCAAGCACACGCGACGCGGCGCGCACGACATCGGGCAGCCCGGCCCCCGATTCCACCGCCTCGGTGATCACGTCGAGCGCGTCGAGATCGAGCCCGGCCGATCGGTCGGCGGAGGTCGTCATGGTCACAGGCTACGCCGCGATGCGATCCCAGTAGTACGCGAAGGCTGCCCCACCGGCCGCGCCGATGAGCAGGAGAGCCGCCAGGACGTACAGGCTGAGGAAGCCCGCGGTGATCTTCTCCCACAGGTTGCTGTAGGCCGCACACGCGGGCCAGGCGATGAACCACACGAACGCGACGATCGCCAGCAGGCCGCACGTGCCCGCGATCAGGATGGTCGCTGCGCCATTCGTCACGCCTGAGATTGTGCCCTAGATTCAGGACGCGGTACCGCCCGGCCGTCAGGCGTGCGCGATCGGGCCCGCCGGAGCCGTGAGCAGCGGCTCGGGCGTCCGTCCCTCGTCGATCAGCGAGTCGCAGACGCGGCGGGCGCGCTCGCGATGGCCGGAGCCGACGAACACGCCCAGCACGGTCGGCCCGGAGCCGGAGACGAGGGCGTGGTCGGCGCCCGCCGCGAGCACCGCCTCCAGCGCTGCGTCGATCGCCGGGCACAGCGAGCGAGCGGCATCCTGCAGGTCGTTGTGAAGGCGCTCGAGGATCGTCTCGGAGGACAGCGCGGCCTGTGTGCGCGTCAGCGACCGCGCGAGGTCGAGCGTCTCGCGCGTCAGGCCGAGCCGGTCGGCCTCGGCATAGACGTCGCCCGCGGAGAGCTGCTCGTCCGACGGCACAACGACGACGCTGTAGGAGAGGGTCATGTTCAACGGCCGCAGGCGGCTGCCGGTGCCGGTCGCCAGCACGAGGCCTCCGCGGACCTGGCTGGCCACGTCGGCGCCGAGCGAGGCGCCGATGTCCTCGAGCAGGCGGCGGTCGCCCATGCCGGAGGCCTGTGCCGCGAGGCGCAGCGCGGCGGCGGCGTCGGCCGACCCGCCGGCCATCCCGCCCGCGACCGGGATGCGCTTGTCGATCTCCAGGCGCACCGGGGTGCCGTCCCAGCCGGTCTTCTCGCGAAAGGCGCGCAGCGCGTCGGCCGCGAGGTTCGGGCCCGTGACGCCGAGGCAGATGACCTCGTCCTCGATGACGCCGCGCGGGTCAGTCTCCATGCGGACGTCGTCGCAGAGGCTCAGGGAGTCCATCAGCGTGACGATCTCGTGGTGCCCGTCGCCCCGCTTGGGGCCGACGAACAGGCACAGGTTGATCTTCGCGCGAGCCTCCGTCTGAAGGACGGTCATGCCCGCAAGCTATCGCGCAGCGCCCGAAAGTCCTGCGGCGACAGCCGCTCGGCGCGCACATCCGGCGGATGGCCAAGCTCGGCGAGGGCCGCCCGGGCCCGGGTGCGGACGTCGGCGGGCGCGTCGGGCGCGAGCGCCAGCGAGCCGGCCAGCGCCTTGCGCCGGTGCGCGAACGCGGCCGCGACGAGCTCGCGCAGGTCGGGCTCGGGCGCCGGCCCGGTGCGCTGCAGGCCGACGAGCACGGAGTCGACGTTGGGCACGGGCGAGAACACCGACCGCGACACGGATCGCAGCACCTGCACGTCGCAGGCCAGCTGTGCGAGCACCGACGGCAGCCCGTAGGCGCTCGTGCCCGGGCCCGCGGCGAAGCGCTCGCCGACCTCCTTCTGGACCATGCCGACCCAGCGCACCACGCTCGGCAGCTCCTCGATCGTGCGCAGGATCGCGCCCGCCGCGATCCCGTAGGGCAGGTTGGCGACGACCTTCGTCGGCGCCGGCGCGAGCGCGGCCAGGTCGAGCTTCATCGCGTCGGCGAAGTGCAGCGTGACATTGTCGAAGGGATCGACTGCATCGCGGAGCGCGGGTTCGAGCGCACGGTCGAGCTCGACGACGTGCACGTGCGCCACGCGCGCAGCGAGGTACTCCGACAGCACGCCGAGCCCGCCGCCGATCTCGAGCACGACGTCGTCGGCCTGGAGGTGGGCCTCGCGCTCGATCACGCCGAGGATGTTCGAGTCGATGAGGAAGTTCTGGCCGAGGTCGCGCTTGGGCCGCACGCCGAAGTCGCGCATCCGGCGCAGGCTCGGCTGCGTCGTCGTGCGGGCAGCCTCCGCGTCGGCGTCGCTCACCACGAGAACAGCGCGGCGGCGTTGCGCTCGACGAGCTGCTCGAGCTCCTCGTAGTCGACGCCGCGCCGCTGCGCGACGAAGCGCGCGGTATGCGTGACGTACGCCGGCTGGTTTCGCTCCTTGCGCCTGGCCTGCGGCGTGAGGTAGGGCGCGTCGGTCTCCACGAGCAGCCGCTCGGCGGGGACGCGCTCGGCGGCGTCGGCGAGGTCCTGGGCCTTGGGGTACGTCACGTTGCCGGCGAAGGAGATCCACCAGCCCTGCTCGACGCACTCGTCGAGTCGCTCGGCCATCGAGAAGCAGTGCAGGATCACCTGCACCCCGGCGGCCTGGTCGCGCAGCGTGTCGATCGTCTCGTCGTCGGCCCCGCGGGTGTGGATGACCAGCGGCTTGCCGGTCGCGCGGGCGAGCTCGATCTGGCCGGTGAACGCGCGCTGCTGGTCGGCGTGCGGCGCGTGGTCGCGGTAGAAGTCCAGGCCGGTCTCGCCGATCGCCACGCAGCGTGGATGCTCGGCGAGCGCGGTCAGCTCCGTGAGGTCGGCGTCGGTGAAGCCCTCCGCCTCGTTGGGGTGGTGGCCGATCGCCGCGTAGACCTGCGGGAAGCGCTCGGCCGCCGCGAGCGCGTCGCGGCAGGTCGTGGCGTTCGTGCCGACGGTCAGCATCCGGGTCACGCCCGCCTCGACGGCGGCCGCGACGAGGTCGGCGTCGTCGGGCTTGCAGACGTGCAGGTGGGTGTGGCTGTCGATCACCGGACCCTCCGCTAGTGCGTCACGACACTAGTGCTTCGGAAACAGCTGCGGCAGCTTGTCGATCGCGCCGAGCCGGCCGGCCTGCGCGCGGGCGCCCTCGAGATCGAGCTCAGGGGCGCCGAGCGCGGCGAGCAGCTTCGCCGAGCTCTCGGGGATCCAGGGGTGCAGGAGGACCGCGACGACGCGCAGGGACTCCGCCAAAGAGGCGAGCACGCTGTCGAGCTCGCCGGCGCGCTCGGGATCCTTGGCCAGCGTCCACGGCGCGCGCTCTTCGACGTAGCGGTTCAGCCGCCGCACCCGCAGCCAGATCGCGTCGGCCGCGCCACTGAGGTCGGCGACGTCCAACAGCGCGCAGACCTCGCCGTTGAGGCCGTCGATCTCGGCTGCGAGGTCGGGATCCAGCGCCACGTCGGGCACGGTGCCGTCGCGGTAGCGGTGGACCATCGCGATCGTGCGGCTGGCGAGGTTGCCGAGGTCGTTGGCCAGCTCGGACTCGTAGCGCGCCTTGAAACCCTCGACCGACACCGACCCGTCGTGGCCGAAGGAGACCTCGCGCATGAGGTAGAAGCGCAGCGCGTCGGAGCCGTACTCGTCGATGATCGCGAACGGATCGATCGCGTTGCCCGCCGACTTGCCCATCTTGTCCTTGCCGATGAGCAGGAAGCCGTGCACGAAGACGTGCTCGGGCAGCGGCAGCCCGGCCGCCATCAGCATCGCCGGCCAGAAGACCGTGTGGAACTTCAGGATGTCCTTGCCGATGAAGTGAAACTGCGCCGGCCAGAACCGCTCGGTGAGGTCGTCGCCCTCCTCGGCGGCGTACGACAGCGCCGAGTAGTAGTTCAGCAGCGCGTCGAACCACACGTAGAAGACGTGCTTGTCGTCCCACGGGACCGGTACGCCCCACGTGAACGTCGAGCGGCTCAGCGAGACGTCCTGCAGACCGGACTCGATGAACGAGCGCGCCTCGTTGTAGCGGTGGCGCGGCACGACGAAGTCCGGCTGCTCGTCGAGCAGCGTGATGAGGTCGTCCTGGAACGCCGACAGGCGAAAGAAGTAGTTGTCCTCCTTCTCCCTGACGAGCGGCGTCTTGTGAATCAGGCACGTGTTCTCGGGACCGACTTCGGCGTCGGTCTTGAAGTCTGCGCAGCGCGGGCAGTACCAGCCCTCGTAGACGCCCTCGTAGACGTGGCCGTTGTCGCGGATGCGGGCGAGGATCTCCTGCACCGTGGCCATGTGCTCGGGATCGCTCGTGCGGATGAAGAAGTCGTTGGAGACGTTGAGCTTCGGCCCGAGCTCGATGAAGCGCGGCGCGTTGCGGTCGACGAGCTCCTGCGGCGTCACGCCCTCGCGCTCGGCGGCCAGCGCGACCGGCTCGCCGTGCTCGTCGGTGCCCGTCAGAAAGAACACGTCCTCGCCGCGCTGGCGCATGTGGCGGGCCATCACGTCGGCGGCGATCGTGGAGTACGCGTGCCCCAGGTGCGGGGCGGCGTTGACGTAGTAGATCGGCGTCGTGATGTAGAAGCTCATCGGCCGCTGAGGCTACCCCGGGCGCGGCCGATGGCCCGTCCCGCCGGCGTCCGGGGCCGGCGGGACGGGTTCGAACCGTGCGGCTACTGGATGCTCGAGACCTGGATGGCCGTGAGCTTGATGCGCGAGATGTCGACGCGATCGGAGTCGACCGCCGAGCACTGGATGTTCAGCTCGCCGCCGGCGTAGCCGGCGAGCACGCCCTGCAGCGCGATCGTCTCGGCGCTGCCGACGTTGAACGAGTCCTCTTCGAGATTGGTGCTGGCCGAGTCGAGCGCCGTCGTCCCGGCGTACAGAGCGCAACCGGTGAACGCGACATCGTCGTCGTCGCCGTTGGACATGTCCGCCTTGGCGTTGATGACGTAGCTGCCGGCCGGGACGCTCTTGCTGAGCACCATCTTGGACGGGCCCTGGTTGACGTTCGCCGCCTCCACCGCGGCGCTGTACGCCGTGATCGCGCCGGGATCGCCCTTGTCGCCCTTGTCGCCCTTGAGCCCCTGGTCGCCCTTGAGCCCCTGGTCGCCCTTATCGCCCTTGTCGCCCTTGACGCCCTGGATGCCCTGGTCGCCCTTCGGCCCGCGCTGGTTGAAGGTCAGCTCGGTCTCGGTGGGGGAGCATCCGAACCTGTTCTTCTGGCCGTCGATGATCGACAGCTTGGTGCCGCCGGGTGCGGCGTTGGCGTTCTGCGCGTTGTAGCAGACGTGGATCTCGCCGCCGGGCGAGTCGGGGATCGCCGCGACGGCGCCGCCGGTCGCACAGAGGACAAGCGCGGTGACGGCGATCGGGACGGCGGGCGAGCGGGGAACGCGGATCGACAACATGAAAGAGACCTCCTCGAGAGCTTGTGGACACCTGCTGCTCTCGAGGATCGGTGGGCGCCGAAGATCGCACATCACCCCCCGGGGGGAGGCCCGTCACCCACCCGGGCGAGCCGCGGCGCGAGCCGCCCGGCCGCGGTCGCGTCCCCGGTGCGCCGCCGGCGTCGCGCCGCGACGAGCCCCCCGCTGAGCGGCAGCGCGAGCGCGACCGATGCGATGCCCGCCCACACCGGCCATGGCAGCACGCCCGCGGGGGTGGGCGCCGCGACCGGTGGCGCCGCGGGACGGGCCACGGGCAGACGCACCGGGGCCGGCTCGGGCCGAGGCGCGGGTGCCGGTCCAAGCGGGCGCGGCCGCGCTCGCGGCGCGGCATCGGCCGGGGGTGAGCGGCGGGCGAACGGGACCGGCACGAGCGGGCCGCGCGGCGCGCCGGAGATCAGCCCGAGCGGATCGCGGTACTCGCCCGTGGCGGCCACGCGAGCGCCGAGATGCACGTGCGGCTGGGGCCGCGCGGCACCGGAGCGCCCGATCCGGCCGCCCGCCATGACCACCTGGCCGCGCGCGACCGCCACTTCCCCCAGGTGCTGAAAGGTGGCGATGAGCGCGCCGCAGCGCACGCTGACGGTCCGCCCGCCACCGGGTACGCGCCCCGCGAAGCTCACGCGCCCGCCGCAGGCGGCACGCACGGCCGCCCCCGGCGCCACCGCGAGATCGATGCCCCGGTGCTGGCCCGCGGCGAAGCGATCGGGGCCTACCGCGAAGGCGCGCGCGACCGGACCGTCCACGGGCCGGACCCAGCCGCGGGCGACCGCGGATGCGGCGCTCGCGGTGAGCGCGGCGAGCAGGACCGCAGCGGCGACGATGAGCAGCGAGCGCACCCTCGCGACGCTACGGCGCGCGGGCACGGCCACGACTCGCCGGGCGCGTACTGACACGAAGTCACGCGTGTCTTTTCACATTTCCTTGACGATCTCCTCGTAGGGCAGACGATCGGCCCGTCGCACCCATTCCTCCGCCGCCAGCGATTGGGGGTCGCGGCGCGGCCTCTCCGGATAGCCGAAGGTCAGCACCGTCGCGACCGACTCGTCCTCGCCGTGCTCGAGCGACTCGCGCAACCGGTCGGCCTCGGCAATCCCGTTCGGGCACGAGCCGATGCCGTCGTTGGACGCCGCGAGCATCATGTTCTGCGCCGCCCGGCCGGCGTCGAACGACGTCGGGCCCTTGCGGCCCACGACGATCGCCACGACGAGCGCCGCGCCGCGCACGTTGTCGCCCGCGTAGACGCAGGAGGCGACCTCCTCGCGCACGCCGTCGTCGCGCACGACGATGAAGCGCCGCGTCTGGCGGTTCTTCGACGAGCCCGCCACCCGGCCCGCCTCGAGGATCCGCCGCTCGGCCTCCGACTCGATCGCACGATCGGCGTAGTCGCGCACCTCGCGCTTGCTCACCACGGCCAGATAGGCGTCCACGGGCAGGAGGCTACACCCGCGGGCGCTCGTCGATGCGCTCGATCCAGGCCCCCAGCCGGGGATGGTCGTCGCCGAGCTGCTGGTAGCTGTCGAGCACCCGGTGAAACAGCTCGTCGTCGGCCGGATCGCGCCACAGCGCGTACTTCAGGAACGGATAGGCCGCGCAGTCGGCGGCCGAGAACTCGTCGCCGAGCAGGTACTCATGGCCGCCGAGCATCCGCTCGAAGACGTCCAGCGCGCCCGCCATCGCGTCGGCCAGGATCTGGACGCGCGCGACGTCCGGCGCCGGCCCGGAGATCTCCGACTCGAGCGCGTTCGGCGCGACCTTCCACACGCCGTTGAACCAGTCGATGAAGCGCATCGTCGCCGCGCGGCCGGCGAAGTCCGCCGGATACAGCGGCGCGGCCGCAAATCGCTCCTCGAGCACCTTCACGATCTGCATCGAGTCGCACACGACCGCGCCGTCGTCGAGCTCGAGCACCGGCACGAGCCCCTGCCCGCTCACGCGCTCGACGGGGGACCGGTCCTCGTAGGAGATCCAGCCCGACTCGACCTCGAGATCCTTGTGGGCGAGCGCCAGCGCGACCCGCTCGACGTTCGTCGAGAACGCCACGCGCCACAGGCGCATCACTCCGGCTCGTCCTGCGTCAGCGCGCGATACAGCGCGTTGGCCTTCACGCCGGTCAGCGACGCCACCACCGAGCTCGCCGCCCGCGGCTTGGCGCCCGCCGCGACGAGCCTGCGCAGCGCGGCCAGCGCCGGCGCGAGCTCCGGCTCGCTCACCGTCGCCCCGCCGATCACGAGCACGACCTCGCCGCGCGGCGCCTGCGTCGCGTAACGCTCGGCGAGCTGCGCCGCGCTGCCGCGCACGATCTCCTCGTGCAGCTTGGTCAGCTCGCGGCAGACGACGACCGGCCGCTCCGGGTCCGCCGCCGCCAGCACCGCCAGCGACGCGCCGACGCGGTTGGGCGACTCGAACGCGACGATCGTCTCGGTCGCGCGCAACAGCGTCGTGAGCTCACCGCGCTTGCGCGGCAGGTAGCCGACGAAGCGCCAGGTGTCCGACGGCAGCGCGCTGGCCACGAGCGCCGACAGCGCCGCGCTCGGCCCCGGCAGCACCTCGACCGCGAGGCCCGCCGCAACGCACGCGCGGACGAGCACGAAGCCGGGATCGCTGACGAGCGGCATGCCCGCGTCGGAGACCAGCGCGACGACGTCGCCCTTGCTCATCCGCTCGACGAGCTGCGTGGCCCGCGGCAGCTCGTTGTGCTCGTGGTAGCTGACGAGCTTCGCCGACACGCCGTAGCGCTCGAGCAGGACGCGCGTGCGGCGCGTGTCCTCGCAGGCGACGACGTCCGCCTCGCGCAGCGCGCTGAGCACGCGCAGCGTGATGTCCTCGAGGTTGCCGATCGGAGTCGGGCAGACGATCAGGCGACCGGTGGCGGCGATGCTCATGAGGGGATCACAGCACGTCGGCCGCCCCTACACCGAAATGCTGCTGCCGTCGAAGGCCAGCACCGCCGCACCGAGCATCCCCGACTCCGCCCCGAAGCGCGCGGCCACGATCCGCACGTGCTCCTTGGAGGGCGACATGGCGCGCTCGGCGACGACGTCGCGCGCGGGCGCGAGCAGCAGCTCGCCCGCCGCGATGACGCCACCGCCGATCACGACGACGTCGGGGTTGAGCATGTTCACGAGGTTCGCCACCCCCACGCCGAGCCAGCGCCCGATGATCGCCAGCGCCTCGATCGCCGCCGCGTCGCCGTCGTGCGCGAGATCGGTCACGAGCGGCCCCGAGATCTCGCGGCCGGCGGTGAGCGCGCGGCCCAGCTCGGAGCCCGGCAGCTCCCCGGCCAGGCGCCGTGCCTCGCGCGCCAGCGCGGTGCCCGAGCAGACCGACTCCAGGCAGCCGTGGTTGGGGCAGTTGCCGTTGCAGGGCGGGCCGTCGGCCTGGACGACCATGTGGCCGAGCTCGGCGCCCGCGCCCTGGCTGCCGCGCTGCAGCGCGCCGCCGACGACCAGGCCGCCGCCGATGCCGGTGCCGATCGTCAGCAGCGCCGCGTCGCTCGCGCCGCGCGCGGCGCCGAAGCGCCATTCGGCGAGCATCGCGGCGTTCGCGTCGTTGTCGACGAACACCGGCAGCCCGATCCGCTCGGCGACGAGGTCGCGAAACGGGACGCCCGCCAGCGGCAGATGCGTGGACATGACCGCGACGCCGCGCTCGGTGTCGATCAGGGCGGGGATCCCGATGCCGACGGCGGCGACGCTGCCCGACGCGCCCTCGATCGCGTCGCGCACCTCGGCGACGGCCGAGACGACGGTGTCGAGCACCTCCCCGTGGTCGTCGGCACGGGCCGAGCGCGTGGCACGGTGGTGCACGTTCAACGCCGGATCGACCGCGCCGGCCAGGAGCTTCGTGCCACCGAGGTCGACCCCGATCACACAGCCGGTCGCCACGATCGGCCACCATACAGGGCTTCATGCCGCCACCCGACGAGCCCGACGGGCCGCCCGAGTACCGCGTCTACCGCTCGCGCAAGCCGCTGTTACGCACGCACGCAGGCGGCGATGGCGACGCGCTCGCCCGCCTGCGCGAAGACCCCAAGCCGCCCGGTCAGGCGGGGCGCAAGGATCCTGCCTCCGCGGGGCGCAGGCGCTTCACCCGCGGGCGAGTCATCCGCTGGATCGTGCTCGCCGTCCTGGGCTGGATCACGCTCTCGGTGCTCGTCTTCCTCGTCAGCGCGCAGATCCAGCAGGGCAAGGTCTCCGACGCGAACGGCCTGCTGGGAGGCGCCGGCTACCCGGCGACGTCACCGAACAACATCCTCGTGCTCGGCTCCGACGTGCGCACCCGCGAGACCGCCGAGCCCGGTGCCCAGACGACCGGCAACGGCCGCTCGGACTCGATCCTGCTCATGCGCATCGGCGGCGGACAGAACAGCCGCTTGGCGATCGCCCGCGATACGGTCGTCGACATTCCCGGCGCGGGCCGTCAGAAGATCAACGCCGCGTACTCGATCGGCGGCACGGCGCTCGCGGTGCGGACGATCGAGGCCTACACCGGCGTCGACATCAACCACGTGATGATCGTCAGCTTCGAGGACTTCCCCGCGCTCATCGACGCGATGGGTGGCATCACCTACCAGGGCGGCTGCGTCGTCTCGCGGATCAACGGCGGCTACAAGAACGGCGGCTACACGCTGCGCCTGCGCGCCGGCAAGACGCACATCGACGGGGAGCAGGCGCTGGCGCTGGCGCGCACGCGCAAGAACGACTGCAACAAGAAGGAGGACGACCTCACCCGAGCCCGGCGCCAGCAGAAGCTGGTCGGCGCGATGAAGCGCCGCCTGCTGTCGCCGATGGCGTTCGCGCGGCTGCCGCTGATCTCCTGGAGCGTCCCGAAGGCGATGCGCTCGGACATGAGCGGGCCGACACTGATCGGCCTCTTCGGCGCGCTGTCGGTCGCCGGCACGCCGCAGACGGAGATCCTCGGCTCGGTCTCCGGGCAGGTCCCCGAGGCCGTCAAGCATGCGAGGGTGCGGCGCTTCCTCGCGGGGTGAGGCCGGGCTCAGCTCTTGGCGGGCTTGGAGCCCGAGGTGCTCGCCGAGCTCGACGACGACGAGGAGGAGGAGGAGGAGGAGGAGGAGGA
>Ga0136633_1002884_pt1 | contig 11577 bp, 11 predicted proteins | sample AntDrymeUQ832206_2_FD_105494 | JGI IMG/M metagenome (GOLD analysis project Ga0136633, IMG submission 105494) | Polar desert sand microbial communities from Dry Valleys, Antarctica - metaG UQ83 (22.06) | ecosystem: Environmental > Terrestrial > Soil > Desert | place: Antarctica: Dry Valley...
CACCCACCCAGGCACCCACTCCTCCACCCACCCAGGCACCCACCCAGGTGTCTCCGAGCCGGTGGAATCGTCGTGGCGCGCCATCAGCACTACCGCTACCCGCCCGCCGGGCTCCAGAACCCGATACAGCTCCCCCAATCCCTGGGCGGGCGACGCCCAGAACTGCAGGGAGTTCAGCGAGCCGGCCTTCGTGAAGTGGGCGTCGGGAAAGGGCAGCCGGGCCGCGTCGGCCCGCTCGATCACGACCCGACCCTGGCGGACGGCCGCCCGGTTCCGGCGGAGGGCGAGGCGCACCATGGTGTCGGAGGCGTCGACACCAGCCACCAGCCCGCCGCTCCGCTCGGCCGCCTCGGCGACGGCGAGGCCTGGGCCGCAGCCCACGTCGAGCACCCGGTCACCCGGGCCCACCTCCAGGCAGTCCACCATCCACCGGTTGGCGTCACCGGTGAGGCGGGCGACGACCTGCGCCGCGAGCCAGCCCCTGGGGCCCCTGGGTGCTCCGAACTGCGACACGGCCATGGCGCGGGCGTCAGCCCACCCTTTGCCGCAGGAGGCAGAACTCGTTTCCCTCGGGGTCGGCCAGCACGACCCACGTCTGTTCGCCCTGGCCCACGTCGACCTCGACCGCCCCCAAGGAGCGCAGCCGCTCCAATTCGGCGTGCTGGTCGCATCCCGTGGGGTTGACGTCGAGGTGCACCCGGTTCTTCCCCGCTCTGGGGTCGGTGACCGGCACGAAGACGAGCGTCGGCTTGGCCCCCTCCGGGGCCCCGATCTCCACCCCGCTGTCGTCGGCCTCGATCTGCTCCCAGCCGAGCACCTCCATCCAGAAAGCGGCAAGTCGCGCCGGATCGGCGGCGTCGACGACGATCTCGGTGAGCGCGGATCCCATGCCCCCAGTCTGGACGATGCTGCGGCGGGATACATTGCCTGCGGCCGTGATCAGCCGCTCCCGCACCGTGCCGGCCGTCCTCGCGGTCCTGATCGCCGGGCTCCTGGGCACGGGCGGATGGGCGGTGACCGACCGCCGCTCCGACGGCGGGCGGGTGCTGGACCCCTCGGCGGCGGCGGTCGTGGCCGACCTGAAGGCGTTCGTGGAGTTAGCCCGTGGATTGCGGTTTCTGGAGCCGGTCGACGTGGCGGTCCTGACCGACGCCGCCTTCCGCCGCGCGCTTTCCGGGGCCGACCCGCTGGAGGAGCCGGAGGGCGAGGTGGAGGCCGGCGTGCTGCGGGCGCTTGGGCTGATCGGTCCGGACGACGACCTCGGGCCTGCCGGCGAGCTGGATGCCGGCACCGTCGCCGGCTTCTACGACACCGAGACGAAGGAGCTCGTCGTGCGAGGGCCGGAGCTCACGCCGTTCGTCCGCCAGGTGCTGGTGCACGAGCTGACCCACGCTCTCGACGACCAGCACTTCGACCTCGACCCCGACCTGGCCGACGAAGAGGCCGCCCTCGCGTTCGAGGCGCTCGTCGAGGGCAACGCAGTCGCAGTCGAGCTCCGCTACCTCGAGTCACGGGCCCCGGCCGAGCGGCGGGAGGCCCGAGCGGAGGAGGAGGCGACCTTCGGGGGCGGCGACGGAGGCGGGATTCCCGACGCGCTCCTCGACCTTGCCGAGTTCCCCTACGCCCGCGGGCCTGACCTGGTCGCCGCCATCCTCGCCTCAGGCGGCCAGGCCCGCCTCGACGCCGCCTTCCGGACGCCGCCAACCACGTCGGCCGAGGTGCTGCACCCCGAGCGGTTCCTGTCCGGCCGCGGCCGGGCCCGGGTTCCCGCCGTGGCCGCCGGCGGTCGGATCGTCGACGACGGCGTGCTCGGCGAGCTGGTCCTGCGGCTGATCCTTGCTCAGTCGCGACCCGTGGCCCAGGCCGTCCGGGCGGCCGAGGGGTGGGCGGGGGACCGCTACGTCGCCTGGGCCGCCGGCTCCCGGACGTGCGTCCGGGCCACCGTGGTGGTGGACTCCGATGTCGACGTCGCCGAGCTGGCCGGCGCCCTCCGCCAATGGGCCGGCGCAACCGTCGACACCGGCCCGCGTGCCGTCACGTTCTCCCGTTGCGCCTGACCCTCTCGTGAAATCGGGGGCGCACTCGGACCGAAATCACGACCAGATGGGCACCGTGCTGTCAGCTCACGCCGAGGAGGTCGACCACGAAGATCAGGGTCTCGCCGCCCTTGATGGCACCTCTGGCGCCGGCATCGCCGTAGCCCAGGTGGGGCGGGATGGTGATCCTGCGGCGGCCGCCGACCTTCATGCCGGCCACGCCCTGGTCCCAGCCGGCGATGACCTTGCCCCCGCCCAACGGGAAGCTGAACGATCCCGGACGGTCCCAGGACGCATCGAACTGCTTGTCCGTGCTCCAGGCCACGCCCACGTAATGGACCTGGACGTTCTTCCCGGCGACGGCTTCGGCACCGGTGCCCTCGACCAGATCCTCGGTGACCAGCTCGGTCGGAGGGGCCTCGTTGGGGGGAACCTGTACCTGGGGCTTCGTGGCGTCCGTCATCGCCGCACCCTACCTTCGCCATGGTGGGCCGCTGAATGCTGGCCTGTCACAGCTGGGGGTCGCGGCACGCCCGACTCGTCCCGCCGGACGTGCCGGGCGGATCGACCCGGGGGTAGGGCTCGGTGAACCCGGACCCCGGGTCGCGGGTGGTGAGGTAGCGCACGATGCCCTTCGCCACGGCCTCGCCCTCCACCTTCTGGACGTCGGCCCGGGCGATCAGCTCGGCCTCGCCCGGGTTCGAGATGAAGGCCAGCTCGGCGAGCACGCTGACCACCTTCCCGGGCTGGCGGAGCATGGCGTAGTAGTCGCCGTTGCTGCCTTGGCGGTACTTGGCGCCGGCATCTCGGTCGGCCACCCAGGCCACGCGGTACTGCGACATGGCCTTCACGACCTCCTCGTAGACGAGGCCGGCGAGCCGCTTCGAGTCGGCCGAACCGATCTGGTAGTAGGTCTCGGCGCCCGGGCCGTCACGAGGGCCGTCGGGCTCGGCGTTGTGGTGGATGGACACGAACGCCTTGGGCTCAACCGTGCGGGCGATCTCCGAGCGGGTGGCCAGCGCCACCTCGTAGTCGCCCGTCCGGGTGAGCAGCGCCGTGACCCCTGCATCCTGCAGGGCGGCCTGGGCGTGGCGGGCCACCTCCAGGTTCACCCCTTTCTCCGCCAGTCCTCCGGGCGACACCGCGCCCGGCTCGGCCCCGCCGTGGCCGGGGTCGAGCACGATGACCGGCGACCCGGCCGACCGGCCGCGGCTCTGGGTTAGGGTGGCCGTGGCGTTGCACGGCGTCCGTACTGTCCAGCCCTCGCCGGCACGGGAGATCACCGGTACGACGATCCCGCCGGGCGTGACCACCGCCCTCGCCGTGGCCGGGTCCGGCTCGGTGGTCGTGGTGGCCAGGGGGACCGTGGTCGTGGCCGGGGTGGTGAGCCTGGTCTCCGATGAGGGGGCCACGGCGTCATCGCCCCCGGAACTGCAGGCGGCAGCGGTCAGGAGGGCGGTCAGAACGAGAGGAAGGAAGCGCACACGCACGCCTTGGCACGGTAGCGGCCGACCGCTCGGTACAGTCGACACATGGTGCTGGAGCGCCGGCGGCGTCCGCTGGTGCTGGTTGCGGTGCTGGTTGCGGTGCTGGTTGCGGTGCTGGTTGCGGTGGTCGCATCGCTCGTCCTCGGCGTTTTTGCCCTGGTCCGCCCCGGCGGGCCTTCGCCGCCGGCCGCGACGCCCGCGGAGGTCGAGTTCCCGGGACCGGCAACGACCGCTCCGCCCGCCACCGTGGTGGACGACGCCCCTGCGCCTGGTCGGGGCGCCCTCGTCACCGTCTCGGTGGCCAACGTCTGGAACGCGCCCGGGGTCGCCCGGCCGGTCGACGAGCCGTCGCTCACCAATCCCGTCGACATCCGACGCTGGATCGGGTCCATGTCGCATGACGACAAGCTGTGGCTGGTCGACCGACTGGTCACCCAGGCGCTGTACGGCGAGCGGGTGGTCGTGCGGGAGGTGGTCGACGGATGGGCCCGGGTGGCGGTCACCGGCCAGCCGTCGTCACTCGACCCCGAGGGGTACCCGGGCTGGATGCCCGCCGCCCAGCTGCGGGGCGCCGAGGCGCCGGCCACCGCCACGTCCGCCGTGGTCATCACGCCGTCTGCCCAGCTCCTGCACTTCGGCCAGCTCGGCGAGCTGCTCGACGTCAGCTACAACACCCGCCTGCCGGTGCTGAACGTCGGCGCCACCCAGGTGACGGTGGCGCTCCCTACCGGCGGTCGAGGGGTGCTGGCCTCCGTCGACGTCGACGTCCGGCCCCCCGGACCCCGCCCCACCACTCCCGCCGACCTGGTGGCCGGCGCCCGCCAGTTCTCCGGCCTGCCCTACCTGTGGGCGGGGACGTCGGGCGCCGGCTTCGACTGCTCGGGCTTCACCGCCGCCGTGTACGGCGTCCACGGCATCGTCCTGCCCCGCGACGCCGACGACCAGGCGGGCGTGGGTTCGGCCGTCGACCGAGCGCGCCTCCAGCCCGGCGACCTGCTCTTCTTCTCCCCGAACGGCGAGCAGCGGGGAATCACCCACGTCTCCATGTACGTCGGCAACGGCATGATGATCCAGGCGCCCGCCACCGGACGGACCGTGGAGACGGTCTCTGTCGACACGCCGGCCTACGCCCGCCAGTACTGGGGCGCCCGCCGCTACCTGGCGACCGCCCCGGCCTGACCCAGGTCGACGGTGCGGGTGATCTCCAGTGCCTCCAGCAGGCGTCGGTCGTGGGTCACCAGGAGGAGCGTGCCCTCGTAGTCGTCGAGGGCCTGTTCGAGCTGCTCGATGGCAGGCAGGTCGAGGTGATTGGTGGGCTCGTCGAGGACCAGGCAGTTGGCGCCGGTGGCCATGAGCAGGGCGAGCGTGGCCCGCGTGCGCTCGCCCGGCGACAGGCTGGAGGCCGGCCGCCCGACGTGCTCGGCCCCGAGACCGAACTTGGCCAGGAGGGACCGGCTGGGCTGCACGAGCAGGCCTGACGCCCTGCTGAAGCCGGCGATGAGCGGCTCTTCGGTGAGGAACTGCCGGCGGCCCTGGTCGAGCTCGCCCACCACCACCCCCGGGCCCATCCACCGCTCGCCCGACGCCAGCGGCAGCTCGCCCAGCAAGGCCCGGAGCAGCGTGGTCTTGCCCGATCCGTTGGGCCCGACGATGGCCAGCCGATCGGCCCACGCCACCTCCAGCGACAGCGGCCCCAGGCGGAACGAGCCCCGTTCCACCACGGCGTCGACCATTCGGGCCACCACGTCGCCGCTACGGGTCGCCGGCGTCAGCTCCAGATGGAGGTCCCACGCCTCCCAGGGCTTCTCCACCACCTCCAGCCGCTCGATGGCGTTCTCGGTGATGCGGACCTTGGCCGCCTGCTTCTCGGTCCGGTTGATCTTGATGTTCCTCCGGGTCTTGTCGTTGTCGGGCGGGTTCTTCCTGGCGTCCCGCACGCCGGTGACCGCCCACTGGCGCTGGGTGCGGGCCCGGTCGACAAGGCCCGAACGCTGGGTCGTGTACCCGTCGTAGGCCTCCTCGGCGTGGCGACGGGCCGTGCGCGTGGCGTCCAGGTATCCCTGCCAGCCGCCGCCGAACTCGGTGGACTTCCGGGTGTGCTCGTCCAGCTCGAGCACCCGCTCGACCGTCGTCTCCAGGAACGCCCGATCGTGGGACACCACCACCAGCGCCCCGTCGAGGTCGGCCAGGAAGCGCTCGAGCTGGCTCAGCCCGGCGAAGTCGAGGTCGTTGGTGGGCTCGTCGAGCAGCATGACGTCGAAGCGGGAGAGCAGGATGGCGGCCAGCGCAGCCCGTGCGCCCTGGCCACCCGACAGCGCCCCCAGCGCCACGTCGAGCCGGTCGGCGGGCAGGCCGAGGTTCTCGCACACCTCGGCGGCCCGGGCATCGAGGTCCGGGCCGCCCAGATGGAGGTAGCGCTCGAGGGCGACGGAGTACCGGTCGTCGGCGCCGGCGTCCGGTCCGCCCAGCAGGGCGGCGGCCTCCTCCAGCTCGGCTTCGGCCGCAGTCACGCCGGTCCGCCGGCCCAGGTAGGCCCGCAAGGTCTCGCCGGTCCGGGGCACCAGCTCCTGGGGGAGGTAACCGACGTTGAGCGTGGGCGGCGCCAAGGTGAGCCGGCCCGAGTCGGCCCGTTCGAGCCCGGCGAGGATCCGCAGGAGCGTGGTCTTGCCGACACCGTTCGGCCCGACCACGCCGATTCGGGCCCGCGGGCCGACCGTCACGCTGACACCGTCGAGGACGACGAAGGCACCGTGGGACCGGGTGACATCGGTGGCCACCAACGTGGCGCCGGGAGACGGCATGACGAAGGAACCTACGGGATAGGTTCGTCGCCGTGCGATGGGTCTGGCCGGCGACCGTTGTGTCCGCGGCGCTTGTCCTGGCGTCCTGTGGCGGGGGTGAGGGCACGACGGGGGACGATGCCGCCGCGCCTGCGCCTCGCGCCCAGACCACCACCATCGCGGCGCCGGCGGCCGCTACCGGGGCGTGCGGGCTCAAGCCGATGACCTTCACGAATGAGCGCTGGCAGGGCAGCTCGGGGCCTGCTCCTGCAGGCGACGGGGTGTTGTGGGAGCAGACGTTCACCTTCTCCAATCCGAACTCCGGCGACGTCCGCCTCACCTCGCTCGTCGCCCACCTGCGCCTCAGCGGATCGGGCGGGTACTTCCTGAAGTTCGCCAGGACCACCTTCCGGCCCACTCCCGACGAGATGGTGCCCGCCGGCCGCGACCAGCAGCGGGTGGCCCAGGTCTGGATGGCCCCGGGCAACACCCCGGCCACCGAGGATGTGTTCGCCACTACGTCGGCCAGGGTGGGCGGCACGGACTGTCCGGTGCCAGTCGAGCGGCTGTCCACGTCGGGAGTGCCGGCCCACGTGCTGGCCCTGCCGTCCTGCGACCCCCAGCAGCCCACCGCCCCGTGCTGAGGTCCGGCAGACAGCGGTAGCGTCCAACCCATGGACGTTGCCATCCGCCACAGCCCGTCATTCGCCGCGGCGCGCATCACGCTCGATCCGAACGAGCAGATACGGGCCGAGTCGGGGGCGATGATGGCCACCTCCTACGGCCTGGGCGTGGCGTCGAGCACCCAGGGCGGGGTGATGAAAGGGTTGAAGCGCTCCGTCCTGGGCGGGGAGAGCCTCTTCGTGACCACGTACACCGCGCCGGCGACAGGCGGCTGGGTCGACGTCGCCCACCACCTCCCCGGTGACATCATCACCAGCAGCGTCTCGCCCGACCGGCCTCTATCGATCACGAAAGGCTGCTGGCTCGCCTCGGCGGCGGGCGTCGAGCTCGACACCACGTGGGGCGGGTTCAAGAACCTGTTCGGCGGCGAGGGCGGGTTCCTGGTCCGGGCTGCCGGCGCAGGCGCCGTGCTGCTGGCCTGTTACGGCGCGCTCGACACCGTCCATCTGGGGGAGGGGGAGTCGATCACCATCGACACCGGCCACGTGGTGGCCTTCGACCCGTCCACCACCAGCCAGATCCGTAAGGTGGCGGGCGGCGTCATCCAGACCCTGAAGTCGGGGGAGGGCTTCGTCTTCGACTTCACCGGCCCCGGCTGGGTGATGACGCAGTCCCGCAACCCCTCAGCCCTCCAGGCCTGGATCCGCTCGGTCATGCCCGGCCAAACCGGGGGTGCCGGAGCCACCGGTGTCCTGGGTGGCCTCCTCGGCCGCTGACCGGTTGATGCTCGACGGGGAAGCGCTCAACCGCGACATCAAGCTCCTCGTCGGCCTGCTCGGCCAGACCCTCGTCCGCCACGAGGGCGAGGAGCTGCTCGACCTCGTCGAGCGCGTGCGGGCGTTGAGCAAGGCGACGCGCGACGAGACGTCGGCCGCCACCGCCGACCACCTCGACGAACTGCTCTCGAGCGTCGACCTGAACACCGCCACCCTCCTCGTGCGGGCGTTCTCAGCCTATTTCCACCTGGCGAACATCGCCGAGCAGGTCCACCGGGCCGACGAACGCACCCAACTCGCCGAGGAGGAGGGCCCGCTGGCCAGGGCCGTCGAGGAGATTGCCGCCGCCGGCATCCCGCTCGTAGAGGTCGAGAGCCTGCTCGACCGGCTCGAGCTGCGCCTCGTCCTCACCGCCCATCCCACCGAGGCCGTGCGCCAGTCGATCCTGGCCAAGCGGCGGCGGATCGCCGAGCTGCTGGAGCGGCGGTCGAACCCCCGCGCCACCGAGGACGACCGCCGGCGCGACGAGCGGGAGCTCGCCGAGGTCGTCGACCTCATCTGGCAGACCGACGAGCTGCGCCGGAAGAAGCCGACCCCGGCCGAGGAGGCCAGCTCGGTCATCTTCTACCTCGACGACCTGTTCGGCGCGGTCCTCCCCGACCTCCTCGACGACCTGGCCGCCCACCTGGCCCGGCTCGGCATCGAGCTCGCGCCCCGCGCCCGCCCGATCCGGTTCGGCACCTGGGTGGGTGGTGACCGAGACGGCAACCCCAACGTCACCCCCGAGGTCACCCTCCAGGTCCTGGGGCTGCAGCGGCGGCTGGCGTTGCGCCGGCTGTCGGGCACGGTCGAGGATCTGGTGACGAAGCTCAGCACGTCGACCCGCCTCACCCGCATCTCCGCCCCACTCAAGGCCAGCCTCGCCGCCGACCGAGCGGCGCTGCCCGAGGTCCATGCCCGGTACGGCGGCGTGAACGCCGAGGAGCCCTACCGGCTCAAGTGCTCCTACGTCCTGCAGCGCCTGCTGAACACCCGGCACCGCCTCGACGCCGGCGCCCCGCCCCGCCCCGGACTCGAGTACGCCTGCACGGCCGAGCTGCTCGACGAGCTCGAGCTCATGCGGACCTCGATGCTCGAGAACCGGGGAGACCTGGTGGCGCGCGGAAGCCTCGACCGCGTCATCCGGGTGGCGGCCGCCTTCGGCATGGCCCTCGCCACCATGGACATTCGCGAGCACGCCGATCGCCACCACATCGCCCTGGGCGCCCTGTTCGACCGCCTCGACACCCCGTACACCGACCTGTCACGTGGCGAGCGCACGAAGCTCCTCTCCTCCGAGCTCCAGTCGGCCCGTCCCCTGAAGTCGCCCGCCACCCGGCTCACCGGCGACGCCGAGCAGGTGTTGTGCCTCTTCGAGACCATCCGTGAGGCGCTCGACGTCTACGGCGAGGAGGCCATCGAGAGCTACGTCATCTCCATGACCAGCGGCTGCGACGACGTCCTCGCGCCGGTGATCCTCGCCCGGGAGGTGGGTCTCGTCGACCTCACCGCCGGTGTGGCCCGCATCGGCTTCGTGCCGCTGCTCGAGACCGTCGATGAGTTGCGCAACGCCGGCCCTCTCCTCGACGAGCTGCTGTCCGACCCCGGCTACCGGCGGCTGGTCGAGCTGCGGGGCGGCGTGCAGGAGGTGATGCTCGGCTACTCGGACTCCAACAAGGACGCGGGCATCACCACCTCGCTGTGGGAGATCCACCGGGCTCAGCGGGCGCTGCGTGACATCGCCCAACACCACAACGTGCTGCTACGGCTCTTCCACGGGCGTGGGGGCACCGTGGGGCGGGGGGGCGGACCGACGGGCGACGCCATCCTGGCCCAGCCTTACGGCACCCTCGACGGCGCCATCAAGATCACCGAACAGGGCGAGGTGATCTCCGACAAGTACGGGCTCCCCACCCTCGCCCGGCGCAACCTCGAGTTCGCCAGCGCCGCCGTGCTCAAGGCGTCGCTGATGCACCGGGAGTCCCGCGTGCCGCACAGCGTGATCGAGGACTGGGACGAGGTGATGGATGTCGTGTCCAAGGCCGCCCACACCTCCTACCGGGCCCTGATCGACGACCCCCGCCTCATGGACTACTTCCGGTCGTCGACGCCGGTCGAGGAGCTGACCGAGCTCAACATCGGGTCCCGACCGATCCGCCGGGCGGGCGGACGGACCCAGGGGTTGGAGTCCCTGCGGGCCATCCCGTGGGTGTTCGGCTGGACGCAGTCCCGCCAGATCGTCCCCGGCTGGTTCGGAGTGGGAGCAGGACTCGTGCAGGCCCGGGACGAGGGATGGTCGGAACGCCTTGCGGGGATGTACCAGGAATGGCACTTCTTCCGGACGTTCATCTCCAACGTCGAGATGGTGCTGTTCAAGACCGACCTCGACGTGACCCGGCGCTACGTCGAGCACCTGGCCGATCCGTCGCTGCACGGCATCTTCGAACAGATCGCGGAGGAGCATCGGCGTACGGTTGCCCAAGTGCTTTCCCTCACCGGGCGCGACCGGCTGCTCGACCACCATCCGCTGCTTCGGCGGACGCTGGAGATACGCGACGCCTACCTCGACCCGATCAGCTATCTGCAGGTGTCGCTTCTCGCTCGCCTGCGCAACAGTGACCGGGTAGACCCGGAGTTGCGGCGGGCGCTGCTGCTGACGGTCAACGGCATCGCCAACGGCCTACGAAACACCGGCTGACTTCCCGACACGGACATCAACCATCGACATCTCGGCATCGACTTCAAGATCGACCTTTTCAAACCCAGGAGCACCGTGAGCACCGTGAGCACCTACGAGGAACTCATCGCAGAAGCGGACCAGGAGTACGGGCAGGGCCGCTACAAGGACGCCCATATCAAGTTCGGGCGTGCGCTTTCCGCGGGCAGCGACCGCAACCACTACTGCCGGCAGATGCGGGGTATGTGCTCGCGTCTTGTGGCCGAGGATCGGATGGAGATGGCGATCGAACACCCGGAGATGCGCCAGGACTACCTCGACCAGGCGGCACGCTGGTTGGCCAAGTCCGAGGCGAACCTCGACTCCGCCTTTGACGAATCGCCCGCAGTCCAGTTGGGACACATCCGCCTCGAGCAGGCGCGGACAGAGGATGCGATCGCCCGGTTCATGGAGATGTCCGGAGGCAATCCGGCCCGCCGCCTCTCCGCGGCCCGCACGTACCGCGAGGAGGGGTTCGACCTTCTGGCCAACGCATAAGCGCACGGGCCGTCACGCCGACCGGCGGAGTTCCTCGCCCTCGACCATGGTGTCGAGCGACAGCGTGGCCAGTGGCTCGACCACCGGGACCGGAGGGCGCCGGAGGGCGTTTCGAGCCCTGTTCCACCACGAAGGGCGGGCGTTGCCGGCGGACCGGGACATCGCGTACTCGGCCGCCTCCCGACGTAGCTCGCCGACCCTGGCGTCGTTCAATCGCATGATGTAGTTGGTGTACGCGTCCATCGAATGCTCCTCGCCGGTCTCGCTCCCATGATGGCCAGCGGAACCCGGGCGGTGCTTCGAATTACTCCGATCAGGACGAACGTTGCGACCGGTGCGGCATGGACGCATCCGCGAGTCGAGGCGGCGCACACGCCAACCAGCCGTCGACGATCGCTTCCCGCAGCGGCCGCCTGGTGACCGTCTTGAGCTGGATGAGAACCGCCGAGTAGCCGTCGAAATGCGGGATCGTGAAGAAGGCCTTGGGCTGGGCGGCCAGTACATGTTTAGCGGGTCCACCACCTGAGAACGACAGCCCTGTAACTTCTCGCCTGCGAAGAGGGGGGTCGGCGAGGAGGGGCCCCGGTGCAGGACCGACAGGGCGCTACCTCCGGGGGGTCG
>Ga0136633_1002885_pt1 | contig 11576 bp, 10 predicted proteins | sample AntDrymeUQ832206_2_FD_105494 | JGI IMG/M metagenome (GOLD analysis project Ga0136633, IMG submission 105494) | Polar desert sand microbial communities from Dry Valleys, Antarctica - metaG UQ83 (22.06) | ecosystem: Environmental > Terrestrial > Soil > Desert | place: Antarctica: Dry Valley...
GCGTTGCGGTCTGGACCATCTCTTCACCCTCGCCGGTCCGCGTTAGGGTGGGCAGCGTATGGCCTCTGAGGGCTCTCCCTTGCGGGGTTGCCTGCTGATTGCCCAATCCTGAGGATTGTCACCGCGATGGGTACCTCAGGCTCTCAGGGGATCCCAGCAAACAGCTGCCGACAAACCAGCGGTCTCCCGACTGGCGCTCCGTAACAAAGTCCCTTGCTCTACCGATTGAGCTAACGGCCCTCACGGGGCTCAGCTTAGTGGGGGCGTGCTTGACTTCGTGGTCGTGACCGACGACGACCCCGCGCGGCAGCCGCTGCCCGACCCGCGTGCGTCGGATGCCGATCGCGAGCGTGCGGTCCTGACGCTCGGCCGGGCCGCCGGCGAGGGCCGCCTCGACGTCGAGGAGCTCGAGGAGCGCCTGCAGCTCGCCTACGCGGCGCGCACCTACACCGAGCTGGACACCCTGCTCGCCGACGTCGGCGGCGCCATCGGGGCCGATCTCGCGCAGGCCCCCGCGCCGCGCACACGCGCCGCGCGCGTCGTGCGCTCCGCCGCCGCCGGCACGTCGTGGATCGTCTCGATCATGGGCGGCAACGAGCGCACCGGTCGCTGGCGGGCCGCCGAGCGCTGCAACGTCGTGAACTTCATGGGCGGCTGCGAGATCGATCTCAACGACGTCGAGCTCTCCGGCGAGGTCACCCAGGTCAACGTGTACACGCTGATGGGCGGCTTCGAGATCCGCGTGCCCAACGGCGTCGACGTGCAGGTCTCGAAGTTTGCGTTCATGGGCGGCCATCAGGTGGCGCTCGGCAGCGAGCCGCCGCCGCCGGGCGCGCCGGTCATCCGCATCCGGCTGCTCACGATGATGGGCGGCGGCGAGGTCCGCCGCGGCCGCAAGCCATCCAAGCGCGGCCTGCTCGACCTCTGAGCAGTACCCCCAGGGGGAATCGAACCCCCGCTACCAGCGTGAAAGGCTGGCGTGCTAACCGCTACACCATGGGGGCGGGCGGACTGCGGGAGGGAGTCTAGGAGGCGCGGCGCGCCCGGCGGCGGCCGATGCGATCCAGCTCGGCCTGCAGCAGCTCGATCGAGCGCTCGAGCTGCTCGACGGTGGCGACATCGACGCTGTCGACCTTCGTCTGGCGGTTCAGCCACGAGTTGATCTCGCGGTATGTGCGCCCCTCCATGCCGGCGAGCGTCTTCACGAGGCCCGTGCGCTTGTCGCGCAGCCGCCGCCGGCGGCGGAAGACCGGTTCCACGGGCTCCTCGGCTACAGCGGGCGGGAAGGCGGCCATCGGCTTGGCCACGGGCGGCGGCGGGCCGCCGCTGAACAGCGCGAGCTGCGGCGCGACGTCGGCGGCGAGCGCTAGGAAGGCCTCGGGCTCGGTGGCCTCGCTCTCGCGCCGCGCCGGCGCCTCGTCGAGCAGCCCGAGCCCCTCCTCCGGCGGCGCGCGCAGCACATGGCGAAGCTCCGTCTGCACCTCGGCGGCGTGCGAGCGCAGCAGCCGGTCGGCCGGCAGGAAGAGGTAGGAGTGCTCCGCCGGCCGGCCCGCCAGCGTGCGCACGAAGCGCCCGACGATCTGGCGGAACATGAGCGGCGTCTTGGCCGCGGTGGCGTAGACGCCGACGCGCAGGCGCGGGATGTCGACGCCCTCGGAGACCATGTTCACCGCGACGATCCAGCGCTCGCGGCCCTCGCCGAAGGCGCGCAGCTTGGCGGCCGCGCGGGCGTCGGTGTGCACGACGACGACCGGCGAGCGGCCGGTGATCTCCTTGAGCACCTGCGCGACGCGGCGCGCGTGCCCGCCGTCGGCGGTGACGACGAGCCCGCCGGCGTCGCGGTGCCCGCCGGCGCAGCGGATCTCGCTCAGGCGCTCGTCGGCGGCGCGCAGGATCCGCGGCAGGCCGTCGCTCAGCTCCGTGGAGATCGCCGTGCGGTAGCGCCGGCTGGCCTCGCGCCCGCTGAGCTCGCTGTCGGCGAACGACGACTCGATGACCTCGTCGCCCGACTGCCAGGACAGCACGCCGTCGTAGGGCACGAACACGACCGGCCGGCAGATCCCGTCGCGGACGGCGTCGGCGTAGGTGTAGCTCACGTCGGGCATGCACATGCCGCCGGCGTCGTAGCGCACCCCGGCGATCGCGCTGCCGTCGGATCGGAACGGCGTGCCGGACAGCAGCAGCCAGCGGGGCGTCGCCGCAAAGGCGCGCGCGAAGCCCTCGCCCCAGGCGAGCTCGTCGCCGAGGTGGTGCGCCTCGTCGGCGATGATCAGCGTGCGCTGGCCGCACTGCGGCGCCCAGCGCGCGGCGGAGGAGGCGACGCGCGCGTACGTCGCGGCGATGCCGTGGAAGTCGCGCGGCGGGTGCAGCTCCTCGGAGTCCGGGGCGAGCTGGATGCCGAACCGCCCGGCCACCTCGGCCCACTGGCGCGTCAGCGGCGTCGTCGGGCACACCACGTGGACGCGCGTGACGATGCCGGCGTCGAGCAGCTTGCGCGCGAACGCGAGGCTCGGGATCGTCTTGCCGGCGCCCGGCGCGGCGGACAGCAGGAACGACCCCTGGTCCCATTCCGCGAGGCGCTCGAGGGCGCGCTCCTGCCACTCCCGCAGGACGGTCAACGGCGGCGCGGAAGGGCGAGCGAGACGAGCACGAGCGGCGCAGTGTGCGACACCGGCCGGACGGATCGCGGGGTGCTGAGCCCGGTGATCGGGCGGTCTTGGCGAATAACCCCCGGCATGCGGGTAGTTCGCGCCATCGGCACCCCGAGCGGAGCGGCCGCGTCCGCACGACCTGGTCCATCGACGCGCCCGCCGCCGCCAGGGCCGCCTCGATGCGGTCCAGCGCGAACGCCGCCTGCGTACCGGCGTTGCCGATGCCGTGCACGACGCCGTCCTCGTCGATCGCCGTCGTCCCGGCGACGTGGACGAACTCTCCCGCCCGCACCGCGCGCGAGTAGCCGAAGCGCCCCTCCCAGGCGCCGCCCGAGCCGAAGCGCTCGATCCCGCCCGCCCCGGCTCCGTCCGCCACGCCCCGCCGCCCGCCGAGCTAGTGGCGGAAGTGCCGGCGGCTCGTGAAGACCATCGCGATGCCGGCCGTGTCGGCCGCCTCGACCACCTCGGGGTCGCGTCGCGACCCGCCCGGCTGGATGATCGCCGTCACGCCCGCGCCGATGGCGATCTCCGGCCCGTCGGAGAAGGGGAAGAACGCGTCGGACGCCAGCACCGCGCCGGCCAGCGACTCCAGCCGTGACTTGTCGACGGCCAGGCGCACGGAGTCCACGCGGCTCATCTGGCCGGCGCCGATGCCGGCCGTCGCCTGGTTCTTGGCCAGCACGATCGCGTTGGAGCGCACGGGCTTGCAGATCTTCCAGGCGAACATGAGGTCGCGCCATTCCTCGTCGGTCGGGTGGCGCTTCGTCACGACCTCCATCTCCGTGCGGTCGGCGAACTCGACGTCGTGGTCCTGGACCAGCAGGCCGCCCATGACCTGCTTGATGTCGGGATCGACGGCCAGCGTCCCGCGCCGCTCGTCGTTCTCGAGGATGCGAATCGACGGCTTGCGCTGAAGGATCTCCAGCGCGCCCTCCTCGTACGCGGGCGCGAACAGCACCTCCACGAACTGCTCGGACAGGCGCTCGGCGGTGGCCGCGTCGACCGGTCGGTTGAAGGCGATAACGCCGCCGAACGCGCTCAGCGGGTCGGTCGCGAACGCGTGCTCGTAGGCCTCCAGCGCCGACGACCCGACCGCCGCGCCGCACGGGTTGTTGTGCTTGAGGATCACGCACGCCGGCTCGTCGAAGTCGCGCACGATGTCGCGCGCCGAGTCGAGGTCGAGCAGGTTGTTGAACGACAGCTGCTTGCCGTGATGCTGCTGGACCATCGACAGCAGGTGCATCCGCGCGCCGACCTGGTGGTAGTAGGCCGCGCGCTGGTGCGGGTTCTCGCCGTAGGGCAGGTCGGTGACCTTCTCGTAGGCGCGCACGAGCAGCGGCGGGAAGTCCTCGGACTTCTCGGCGAACCAGCGCGCGACGGCGGTGTCGTACCGCGCGGTGTAGGCGAACGCCTCGGCGGCCAGCGACTCGCGCGTGGGCATCGACAGCCGGGCATCCGCGCCGCGCAGCTCGTCGAGCACCGCGTCGTAGGACTCCGGGCTCGTCACGACGGCCGCGAAGGCGAAGTTCTTCGCCGCGGCGCGGATCATCGTCGGCCCGCCGATGTCGATGTTCTCGATGACCTGCGCGGGCGGCAGGCGGCTCGCCACGGCCCGCTCGAAGGGGTAGAGGTTCACGCACACGAGGTCGACGTACTCGATGTCGTGCTCGGTGGCGGCATCGATGTGCGACTGGTCGTCGCGGACCGCCAGCAGCCCCGCGTACAGGCGCGGGTGCAGCGTCTTGACGCGGCCGTCCATCATCTCCGGAAAGCCGGTGAAATCCTCGATCGCGCGGACCTCGAGGCCGGCCTCGGTCAGCGCGGCGGCGGTGCCGCCGGTCGACACGAGCTCAACGCCGAGACCGGACAGGCCGCGGGCGAAGTCGACGACGCCGCGCTTGTCGGAGACCGACAGCAGCGCCCGGCGGATCTTGACCGCCGCGGGCGCGGTGAGCGCTTCCGCGCTCGAGGTGTCTGGCTCGCCGGCGATGGGGCGAGGATATAGGCCGCGTCCAACCGCGGGCGCCGCGGCGCCCGGACCGTCAGCCGCGCTTCTCGCAGTTCTTGATGACGTCGCTGCGGTCGGCGATGACGGTGTCGGTGCCCGACCCACAGTCGATCGTGTCCTTGCCGCCGCCGACGCCGACGACGCGGTCGTTGCCGGGGCCGCCCGACAGCGAGTCGTTGCCGAAGCCGCCGTTGAGGCGGTCGTTGCCCGGGCCGCCGTCGAGCAGATCCTCGCCGCGGCCGCCCTCGAGCGTATCGTTGCCGCCCGAGCCGACGAGCACGTCGCCCCCGCCGCGGCCGTAGAGGCCGTCGTCCCCGGGGCCGCCGTAGAGGCTGTCGCCGAAGCCGTCGCCCTCGAGGCGGTCGTTGCCGCCCAGCCCGTACAGGCCGCCGTCGGGATCCAGCGCGCCCTTGCTGCGGACGCTCAGCGAGTCGTTGCCCTGCGTCGCCCTGCCGTAGCGGCGCAGCGGCTGGTCGGTGTTGTTGTTGGTGACGAGCGCGATCGCGCCCGCGCCCGGCTCGCCCGCCGCCCGCAGGCCGGCGTTCGTGGCCAGGCCCTCCTGCTTACGGTAGTCGACGAACTGCGGGTTCAGGCGCTCCTGCGTCAACGCGTTGTCGCGCACGGAGACGGGGACGAGCACCTCGCAGTCCTTGAACGTCCACGGCTGGCGCACGAGCGCGTCCTGCACCTGCTCGGGCGTCCCGCGCTCGAGCTTGCCGAGCGTGACGTAGCCGGCGAAGACGGTGTCGATCCCGGCGCCGCAGTCGACCTCGCTGGGGTTGACGTAGCCCGTGAAGATCGTGTCGTTGCCGCCGCCCCCGCGGATGACGTTCGCGCCCTCGCCGCCGATGATCCTGTCGTCCTCGCCCTCGCCGTCGAGGATGTCGTTGCCCTGGCCGCCCTCGAGCACGTCGTCGCCGGGGCCGCCGTTGAGCTCGTCCGCGCCGTTGCCGGCGATGAGGATGTCCTCGCCCTCGCGGCCGAGCACCTGATGGTCGCTGCCGCGGTTGGTGTTGATGTAGTCGTCGCCGGGCCCGCCGTCGACGAGCACCTCGTTGCCGAAGCCCTTCTCGAGGATGAAGTCGTCGCCCTCGCCGCCGAAGATCGTGTCGTCGCCGTCGCCGCCGTCGATGCGGTCGTTGCCCGGGCCGCCGTCGACCTTGTCGTTGCCGCTGCCTCCCTCGAGCTGGTCGACGCCCTCGCCGCCGGTGAGCTTGTCGTTGCCCGACGCGCCCTCGAGGCGGTCGTTGCCGGTGTCGCCGTAGAGCTTGTCGGAGCCGAACTCGCCGAGCAGGACGTCCTCGCCGCCCTTGCCGCGCAGGACGTCGTTGCCGTGGCCGCCGCGCAGCAGGTCGCGCATGTTCGTGCCGCTGAAGGAGTCGCTGCGGCCGCCGCCGTCGCGCACGACCGCCTGCGCCGCGGGCAGGCCGATGAGCAGCGTCAGCGCGAGGACGCACAAGAGCAGGCGCAGGCTCATGCCAGCTGCTCAGGTTCCCGCACGCGCGCCATCATGGCGTGTGCCCGCTCACTCGGCAAGGACGAACGGACGAGTGTTCTAGGTGCGCGCCGGCCGGCCGCGGAAGTCGGTGAGATAGCAGGCGATGCCGAGCGCGATCAGGCCGATCCCGACGCCCGCGACGTCGTCGAGGACGTAGTGCCAGCCGAGGTGGACGGTCGCCACCGCGCTGACGACGAACAGGATCCACAGCGCGGTGCGCAGCGTCCGGCCCATGCCGAGCAGGTGGGCCGCCAGCGCCGCGGTGAACAACAGCGAGCAGTGCAGCGACGCGAACGCCGCGATGTTCTGCCCGACCTCGGCGGCCTGCGGATCGGAGAGGAACTCGCGCCGTTCGACGAGCAGGCGCTCCTGCAGGTACGCGGCATGCGAATGGGGCAGGTCGGCGAAGTCGCCGGGCACGTAGTAGATCGGTCCGCGCGCGGGCAACACGAGGTAGCTCACCGCGCCCAGCCCCCAGTTGATCGCCAGCGCGGTCGCGAAGAACAGGCCGCCGCGCAGGTTGGGGGCGAACACGAGCGTGAACGCGAGCGAGAGCGGCAGCAGGAAGACGAACACGACGTAGACGCTCGACAGGACCTGCGTCGAGATGCCCGTGCCGAGGACGTCGTGCAGGATCTCCCACGGTTCCCTGCCGAAGCCGAAGACCATGCTGTCGACGTGCGCCAGCTCCTTGTCGTAGAGCTCGTCGGGCCTGAGCACGGGCACGATGGTCTTGAGGTTGCGGTACGCGACGTACGTGACGTAGAAGCCGACGAGCGCACCGGACACCGCGAGGCCGCGATGGCGCGTCCAGCGCTCGCGGCGCACGTCGCGCATCGCGCGTATCGACGGCCTCCAGGTGTGCATGCGCCGACCGGCGCGGATGGCGATGTCGACCAGTACGAGCGCCGCGGCGAAGGCCCAGACCATCGCCAGCCGCCGCGCGCCGACGTTGTCGGGATCGCCGATCCTGACGCCCGCCTGCTCTGTCGCCACAAACGCGAAGATCACCGTCACGAGCGCGACGAGCGGCACCGCGAGCATGCTGCTCAGGGGGACGATCTCGCCGTCGTCGGGACGCACGGGGACCGCCCCGCCCGGTTTGACGGGGGCTGACACCGACGTGGACCCTACGCGTGAGGGGCTTGCGCGGGCGTCTCGTCCGCCGTGACGACGGTGCGGCGCGGATTCGCGGGGTCGCGGGCGACGGCGCCGCGCGCTATGAGCCGCACGGCCTCGGGCAGCAGCGCGTGCTCGACGGGCCGCAGCGCCTCGTGCACGGCGGCTGGGTCGCTCGCGTTGTCGAGCGTCACCGCGCGCTGGACGATGACCGGGCCGGTGTCCACGCCGCCGTCGTCGAGCACGAAGTGCACGGTCACGCCGAAGACCTTGACCCCGTAGTCGACCGCCTGCTCGATCGCCCGGATGCCCGGAAACGCCGGCAGCAGGGAGGGGTGGATGTTCACGACGGCGTCGGGGAAGCGGCCGAGCAGCGGGCTCGTCAGCAGCGCCATGTAGCCGGCGAGCACGACGAGCTGCACGTCGTGGGCGACGAGCCAGTCGGCGATCGCGGCGTCGCGCGTGCCGCGATCGGCGAACTCGCCGATCGGGAAGACCGCGGTCTCGATGCCGGCCTCGCGGGCGCGCTGGAGCGCGCCCGCCGTCGGCTTGTCGGCCGCGACGGCGACGACCAGCGCCTCGTGGCCGTGCACGGTGTCCAGCAACGCCTGCAGGTTGGACCCCTCACCCGACGCGAGGACGCCGACGCGCAGCGGTACGGCGCCACTGGCCGCGCCCATGGCGCTCAGGCCGCCCGCTGGAGCCGGCCGCGGTCGACCGTCTCGAGCTTGGGGTACATCCCGCCGGTCGAGCGCAGGCGCCCGGCGGCGATGAGCTCGTCGACGCGCGCCATGACCTGCTTGGCCGTGAGGTGATCGAAGGTGCCGTAGGCGGGCAGGCCGTCGTGGCCGCTCCTGACGAGCGCCTGCGCGCGCCCGCCGCGCAGGATCTCGATGGTCCGCGTCCGCCCGACCGGCGGGTGGGCCGTCTCGACGACCTCCACGATCGCGGCGTCGAGGTCGCCGGCGGCGACGACCGGCGCCCCCGCCGGTCGGCTGCGGCTGCGCTTCGGCGCCGGCGCGGCCGGCACCCACGATGGGTCGCAGACGTCGCAGCACGGCACGCCGGGCATCGGCGCGGGCGTGCGGCGGTCGCCGAAGTGGCGCAGGATCGCCGTGCGCCGGCAGGCCGGCGTCTCGACGAACCTCCACACGGCGCGGTACTGGCTCCAGCGCGCGCGGGTGCTCTCGAAAGAGCCCTCGGCGCGCTGGATGAAGAACACGTGCAGCCCCTTGTCGCGGCCCTCGGCGAACAGCAGCGCGCGGGCGGGCCGGCCGTCACGGCCGGCGCGGCCGGCCTCCTGGTAGTAGGCCTCGATGGAGCCCGGCACGCTCTCGTGGCAGACCGTGCGCACGTCGGCCTTGTCGATCCCCATGCCGAACGCGTTCGTCGCGACGACGACGTCCAGGCGTCCGTCCATGAAGCGCCGCTGCACGTCGACGCGCCGCTCACGGCCGAGGCCGGCGTGGTAGGCGGCGACCGTCCCGTCGAGGTCGCCCGACAGGTGGCCGGCGAGCTTCTCGGCGCCGCTGCGGGTGCCCGCGTAGACGATCGCGGGGGTCGCGCCTGGCTCCTGCAGCGCGGCGGCGATGTGGCGGTGCTTGGCCTGCGCGCTCGCGCACGGGATGACGCCGACGGAGAGGCTGGGCCGGTCAAAGCCGGTGGCGACGCGGACCGGATCGCGCAGCCCGAGGCGCAGGACGATGTCGTTGGCGACCTGCGGCGTGGCGGTCGCCGTCGAGGCGATGATCGCCTCGGCCCCCAGCCGCCGTGCCACGTCGGCGAGGCGGAAGTAGTCCGGCCGGAAGTCGTGGCCCCACTGCGAGACGCAGTGCGCCTCGTCGACGACGAACAGGCCGATCTCGATGTCCTTCATCGCCTGTAGGAACGGCGCGGTGCAGCAGCGCTCGGGCGCGATGTAGAGCAGGCGCAGCGTCCCGCCGGCGGCGGCCCGCAGCGCGGCACGGTTGTCGGCGGCGTCGCGCTGGGAGTTGACGAGCGCGACGCGGCCGGGCGCGATCTTCGCCAGCGAGTCGACCTGGTCGCGCATGAGCGAGACGAGCGGCGAGACGACGAGCGTCACGTCGTCGCGCACCAGCGCGGGCAGCTGGTAGCACAGCGACTTGCCCGCGCCGGTCGGCATGACGACGAGGACGTCGCGCGCGGGCGGGCCGATGGCGGCGCGCACCGCATCCTCCTGGCCGGGGCGAAAGGCATCAAAGCCGAAGGTCTCACGCAGGGCGAGGGACGGATTGACAGACGGATCCATGGCGACGATCGACCTTAGCGGGCGTTGCGGCGCGCACCGGCGGTCTGCGCGAAGTCGTGACACGGGCGGCGCAGTTTGGGGTCAGACGTGCGCGTGAGCGTGCGATCCGGCTGCGTTGCTTGCACCCGGCGCTACGCTCGAAAAGGCCATGCCGATCAGCTTCATCTTCCGCTGTCAGTTCTGCGAGGCGCAGCCCGATCCGCTGACGCAGCTGAGGCTGCAGGGTGCGATGCGCGAGTTCGTCTGGGGCGCCTACCAGAACGCGCTGCCCGGGCGCTGGCTGATCTGGCACGGGCGCGGCCTCTACGGCCCCGCGCGCTACGCCTGCCCGGACCACCGCGGCGACCTCGTCGCCTACCTGCGCATCCACTACGGGACGATCGGCTTTCACCCGTGGAAGCGACCGCCGTATCCCCACAGCCTCGCCTCGGCCGACACCGATCATGCGTGGGAGATCGCTACGCGGCGCGGTATCACCGGCGGCTTCTGACGCAGTATCACCCGCGCGCGGGTGAACGAAGGGTGGACGTTCACGCGCCACGGGGTACTGTGAACGAGGAGATGTCGGTTCGCCTCATCTTCCGCTGTCAGTTCTGCGATGCGCAGCCTGACCCGCTGACGCAGATCAGCCTGGAGAAGAGCGTGCCGGAGCTGATCTGGGGCGCCTACGAGGACGCGATGCCCGAGCAGTGGCTCATCTGGCACGGCCGCGGCCTCTACGGTCCGGCGCGCTATGCCTGCCGCGCACACCGCGGCGATCTCGTCGCCTACCTGCGCGCGCACTACGGCACGATCGGCTTTCATCCCTGGAAGCGCCCGCCGTACCCGACGGACCTGCGCAATCCCGATCGTGACCGCGCGATCGCCGTCGGCGGCCGCTCGGCGATGCCGAAGTGGGGCTACGGGCCGCAGGTCAAGTAGCGCCGGCGCGCGGCGAGCACCGCCGGCGAGCCGGTTCGTTGGCGGGCGATGGCGGGTACGGCTCCCGGCATGTCGAGCTACATCTTCCGCTGCCAGTTCTGTGACGCGCAGCCCGATCCGCTGACGAAGGTCAGCCTGGAGAAGACCGTCGTCGAGGTGACGTTCGGCGCCTACATCGACGCGATGCCCGAGAAATGGCTCGTCTGGCACGGCCACGGCCCCTACGGCCCGCCGCGCTACGCCTGCAACGAGCATCGCGGCGATCTCGTCGCCTACCTGCGCAATCACTACGGGGCGATCGGGCCGCACCCGTGGAAGAAGCCGCCCTACCCGACGAAGCTCGGGCATTCGGACCGGGCGGCGCGCAAGGTCAGCCTGGGCGAGGGCTCGTCCATGCCGAGCTGGCGCAAGACGAACTAGCCGCGCGCGCTACGCCCGCACGAGCGGAAGCTCGAAGGCGTGCTTGCTCTGCGCCTCGTCGGTGCCCTCGAGCGGGTAGTGGCCGCTGAAGCACGCGTCGCAGTGGCGCTCGCGGTCGCCGCGGACCGCCTCGTAGACGCCGTCGAGCGACAGGTAGGCCAGCGAGTCGCAGCCCAGCTCGGCGGCGATCTCCTCGACCGTGCGCTCGTGGGCGATCATCTCCTCGCGCGTGGACATGTCGATGCCGTAGTGGCAGGGGTGCTTGATCGGCGGCGCGGAGATCCGCAGGTGGACCTCGCGCGCACCCGCTTCGCGCAGGATCGCGACGAGGTGGCGCGTCGTGTTGCCGCGCACGATCGAGTCGTCGACGACGACGAGCGACTTGCCGCCGACGATCTCCGGCAGCGGGTTGAACTTCATCCGCAGGCCGTGCTTGCGCAGCGCCTGGCCGGGCTCGATGAAGGTGCGCCCGACGTAGCGGTTCTTGATCAGCCCGTCGTCCTGCGGCAGGCCGCTGGCGCGCGCGTAGCCACGGGCGGCGGGGGCGCCGGAGTCGGGCACCGGGATGACGAGGTCGGCGTTGGGCGCCGGCGCCTCGCGGGCGAGGATCTCGCCCATCCGCCCGCGCGCGGCCTGCAGGACGTCGCCGTTCATGCGCGAGTCCGGGCGGGCGAAGTAGATGTACTCGAA
>Ga0136633_1002886_pt1 | contig 11575 bp, 14 predicted proteins | sample AntDrymeUQ832206_2_FD_105494 | JGI IMG/M metagenome (GOLD analysis project Ga0136633, IMG submission 105494) | Polar desert sand microbial communities from Dry Valleys, Antarctica - metaG UQ83 (22.06) | ecosystem: Environmental > Terrestrial > Soil > Desert | place: Antarctica: Dry Valley...
AAGACGCCGTCATCACCGACCAGCCATGGCAGACCGCCGACAACTTCTCGACTGCAATCACCGGCATCAGTGACCTCCACCTCGTCGTGAGCTGACACTGGCGATCTAAGTAAACGGTATTGGTGCTAACTGGGCTTTTGCCTGGTCGGCGCGGCGCGTAGGGGTCCATCGTATGGGCTGATGGAACGGGTGATTCCGGGGACGTACCTGCAACCCCGGGCAGCAACCGCCGACGCCTCACGGCACGGCGCCTGAAGCCACGATCCACTCAGTGGCTTGGCCGGTGACCTGCGCGATCAGGTCGAAGTCGTGGTCGTAGTGCAGGACTACCAAGCCCGCCGCCTCCGCTGCTGCCGCGATGAGGAGGTCGGCGACCTTGACGCCCCGGTGGTGACTCCGCTCGGCGAGGACGTCTTGGACGGCGACGGCCCGATCAAGAACGGACTGATCCATCGGAGCCAGCGGCCAGGCTGCCCGTGCCTGCCGCATGGCACGGTGGGACTCCGGGCCGACCGAGGAGTATCCGGCCTCGAGATCCGTCGGCGTACACCGGGCGATGAGTCCGCTTTCGAGAAGGGGATCGAGTCGGGCCGCGACCTCCGGTTGGGATCGCCGAGCCAACGCCGAGGTGTCGCCGAGGTAGTAAGGCCTCAGCCCCATGCCTGCCGACGCGCTTCGGCGTCCGCCAACGCCTCCGGGGCCACACCACGTTCCGCAAGCAGCGCCCGGCGCCGGCGATCGAGCGCAAGAACCTCATTCAGCGCGGCATCGACGGTGCCCTTCAGCGTGCTCGTGCCAAGCAGGGCGCGAACGGCCTCGAGCTTCGTGTCATCGACGTCGACAAGTCGTTTGGTCACCCGAATAGGATATCTCATGTATGCCGATGAGATATCCAGAATCATCGAAGCCGTCCAGACAGTGGCGACTGGAACCCTCGAGCTGATCACATGAACCGTAGACCCGGCCGAACGCCGTGTCACCGGGGCCTCCAGGCGTGGGACTCGGGAGCGTCGGTCGGCAGCTTCTGTGCTGGTGAACAGCAGGTTCTGTCTCTCCGAACGGGTCGCTCAGCCAGTCGGACGGAGGTGGTACTCGCTCAGCACGGCGGGGACTCTGGCCGGTCGCGGGGGCGTGGTCACCGTGGAGAACGCCGGAATCTAGGTCGACGCCGTTCGGCCAGGCGATGGTACCGGCGACGGTGTCCACGGACACGTGTGCGAACAGGGCGCAATCCCGGAGCGGCTCGAAGATGCCACCCGCCAGTGCGCCTTCGAAGTGGAGCTCACGCACCAGGCCATCGGAGATAGTGAGGCGCGGCCGGAGGTCACCCAGGTGCTCCACATCGACGACTCTGCAGGTCGGCTCACGTGGTTGCTCGCCGCCAGGAACCGATGGGCGTCCGCGACCCCGCCGCTGGTCGTAGCGAAGAGGCCGGCGGAGCACAGGTAGAGACTCAGCGAGCGATGGCCGAGCTGGCGCCGGCAGGCTTCCGCCCGCTCCGTCCCGGAGACGAAGGCGGGCAGCCACAGGAACACCCGCCCGTTCTCCGTCCGGCGCTGGTGCAGGTCTGCGGCGGACCGCCACTGGCCGGCGTCAAGGAGCAGCTCGACCAGCTCGACCACCCGCAGGGCCTCTTCCCGGCTACGCACCCGGCCGTCGGGCAGGTCGGCCAGGACCCGCTCGGCGGCCAGGTCGACGGCGTTAGGGGAGAGCACCAGGGGGCGGAAGCTGTCACGCACCAGGGGGTGGGCCGAGAGGGCGCCGTCGGGGTGGCGGCTCACCAGCCCGCCGAGGCGGCTGGCCACCGCGGCGGCCATTTCGGCCTCGGCCCAGCCGGCCATGGGCGAGCCGAGCTTCTCATGCGCCCCTAGGGCGAGGACGGTCTCGGCGGCCACCGGGCGCCCGAACAGCGACACGATCCCCACCAGCGCCCGGTCCGCGGCCGAGAGGCGCCCGGCGTAGAAGGCGGGCACCTTGGCCACCCGCTCGTCGGTGGTGGCCGCCGCGGCCAACTCCGCCCGCAGGGCGTCCAGGTCGGCCGTCGCCATCTGGGTGGCTGCCACCCGGGCCATGGCGTCGAGGGCCAGGGCGTGGCCGTCGACCCCCCGGGACAGGTCGCGGCGCTCGGCGGCGTCGAGCCACCCCGCCCCGGCGCCGGCGAGCAGGGCGGCGCCCTCGGCTGGGTTGAAGGGGGGGACCTCCAGCATGCGGGCCGAGGTGCCGTCGAAGCGCTCGAGGTCGGCGAAGGGGAACCGGCTGGTGAGCACGGCCGGGCTCCCCGATGAGGCGCACCTCGGGATCGGCGGCCCAGCGTCCGAAGCTGACGATCAGCCGCTCGAAGTTGCCTTCCTCAGCCGTCGCGCTGGTACTCACGGGTCCTCCTCACCCCTGGGACGATGGAGTCACCATTCCGCTCGTGGAGCGCTGTCTACACGCTGGAGAGCCCTGACCTGCACCTTCGCCGAAGATCTACCGGCGCCTACTTGAACCAGAGGCGCTGGTAGTCCCGGCTCTGGGGGTGGACCAGCAGGGCGACCAGGGCGATGTCGAACATCAGAGTCAGCAGGTCGGCCCCTAGGGGGGTGTTCGTGTAATAGAAGCGAAGAGCGAAAGGGAAGATGGCCATGACGATGCCCAGGCCGTAGCCCCACTTCTTCTCGTTGGCGATGCCGAAGCCGGCCACCACACCGCCGATCACCTGCAGCAGATACAGCCGGGGGAAGACGCCGGCCTGGAAGAGGCGGAAAAGCAGGAAGCCCGAGTTCAGGTAGAGCAGGTAGACGGCGATGACCAGCGTCTGTGGTTGAGCGGGGTTCATGAATCGACGGGAGGCCATGGCGGTCATTCTGTCAGGGCCGCCTACGCAGGAGGGGGTTGCCCAGCTGCACCTCCCCCGCAGCGAGCTGGCCGCAGGCCGCGGCGATGTCGGTGCCCCGGTTGCGGCGGACGGTGGCGTTCACGCCCGCCGCGACCAGACGGTCCCGGAAGGCCCGCACGCCGGCCGCCGGCGTCCCCCGGGTGAGGTACCCGGGCGTGGGGTTGAGGGGGATGAGGTTGACGTGGGCAGCCAGCGGCCGGGCGATGGCGGCCAGTTCGGCGGCGTCCGACGGTCGGTCGTTGACCCCGTCGATCAGGGCCCACTCGAACGACAGCCGCCGGTTCCGGGACGCGATCCATGCCTGGCACGCCTCGACCACCGCCGCCAGCGGGTACCGGCGGTTGATGGGCACGAGCGAGTCGCGCAGCTCGTCGTTGGCCGCGTGCAGTGAGACCGCCAGTGTCACCGGCAGGTGCTCCTCGGCCATCTTGAGGATGCCGGGGACGATCCCCACCGTCGACACGGTGAGGTGGCGGGCCGAGATGCCGACATCGCCGTGCAGCCGCTCCACCGCAGCCCACGTCGCCCCGTAGTTGGCCAGCGGCTCGCCCATTCCCATGAAAACAACGTTGCGTATCCGGCCGCCGGCTTCGCGGCGGGCCCGGATGACCTGTTCGACGATCTCCCCGGATGTGAGATGGCGCTGGAAGCCGGCCTGGCCGGTGGCGCAGAAGGTGCAGGCCATGGCGCAGCCGGCCTGGCTGGAGACGCACACCGTGACCCGGCCGGACGGGTATGCCATGAGGACCGTCTCCACCCTGGCTCCGTCGGCGAGCGACCAGAGCCACTTGGTGGTGTCGCCCTCGGCGTTCACCGACCTGGTCACCGGGTGCAGGCCGGGGACGAGCTCCTCGTCGAGGCGGGCCCGGAGGTCCTGGGGCAGGTCGGTCATCTCCTCCGGCTCGCGGCCCAGGTGCAGGTTCCGCCACACCTGGCGGGTCCGGTAGGCGGGGTGGTCCCGCAGGACGCCGGAGAGGTCCTCGAGGCTGAGGTCGAACCGTCCGGGCATACCCAAGGGTACGTTGGTGCAGCGATGTCCGAGCCGCTGCCTCCGCCTCCGGAAAAGCACCATCGCGACGTCCAGGGCGGCACCGCCAGGGCGGCCGTGTTCGGTGTGAGCGACGGCCTGGTGTCGAACGTCGCCATCGTCCTCGGCTTCGCCGGGGCCAATCCGGGCGCCGGCCTGATCCGTCTGGCCGGCCTCACCGGCCTGATCGGCGGCGCGGTCTCGATGGCCGCAGGGGAGTACGTATCGATGAAGGCCCAGGCCGAGCTGCTCGAGCGCGAGCTGGAGATGGAGCGCATCGAGCTCCGGCGCAGCCCCGAGGCCGAGCGCCGTGAGCTCGCCCAGATCTACCGGTCCCGTGGGGTCGACGCGGCTACCGCCGACCAACTGGCCACCGCCCTCAGCCGCAACCCCGAGCTGGCCCTCGAGACCCACGCCCGTGAGGAGCTGGGGATCGACCCGAACGCCCTCGGCCGCCCGGTCAGCGCGGCAGGCTCGTCGTTCGTCTGCTTCTCGGTCGGGGCGTTGATCCCGCTCATGCCCTATTTCTTCGGCAGGGGCACGGCACCGATGGTGGCCGCCATCCTGCTTGCCGCCCTCGCTGCGATCGCCGTGGGCTCCCTGCTCGCCCGCTTCACCGGTCGCTCCGCAGTGCGTTCGAGCGGCCGTCAGCTCTTCTACACCGCGGTGCCTGCGGTGCTTACCTACGCCCTGGGTTCGGCCGTGGGCGTGACCGGCATCGGCTAGCTCGCAGGCACGTCCCCCACGTAGGCCCGGTCGACGTGATCGGTGCCGAAGCCGAGCTTTTCGTACAGGCGGAGGGCGCCGGCGTTGTCGGCGTCAACGTAGAGCATCGCCATCGTCAGCCCCTGCCGGGCGAGGTGGTCGAGGCCGGCCAGCACGAGCGACCGGCCGAGGCCCCGACCGCGGAACCCGGGGTCGACGGCCACGACGTAGATCTCGCCCATCGGGGGTTCGCCGTTGGGATGGCCGTTGGGATGGACGTCGGGATGGACCTTCGTCCAGCAGAAGCCCGCCAGCTTCCCGTCGCGTTCGTGGAGGAGGAAGCCGTCGGGGTCGAACCAGGGCTGCTCCTGGCGGCTGCGGAGGGTCTCGATGTCCCAGCCACCCTGTTCGGGGTGCCAGTGGAACGCCCGGTTATTCACCTCCAGCCACGCGGCGTCGTCCTGGCCCGGGACGAAGGGCCTCACGTCGAGGGTCACGGCCTCGTCGACCGGCAGCGGCCGTCGGAGCTGGCGCAGCTCCCGGCCCCGCCGGAGCCCGACTGCGGTGGCGAGGTCGTCCGTGGCGTCGGTGGGCTTCGCCACCCACATGTGCACGTGCCCGCCGCCGAACTCGGCCACCAGCCCGAGGGCGGCGTCGACCAGGGTCCGGGCGATGCCGAGGTCGGGCCGGCGATGGTGGGGGTCGACAACCCACTCCAGCGCCCAGGTCGGTTGGTGGGTTCGCGATGCCTCCCGGTTGATCTGGGCATACCCCACCGGATGGTCGTGACCGGGCTCCCACGCCACGAGCCCGGCGAAGTCGTGGCGCCCACCGTTGACCAGGTCGAGCCACTGGTGCTCGTCAAGCGGCGGATGCCCGTCGACCTCGGTTGCAGCGTCGAGCAGCCCCGAGACGGCGGCGATGTCGGCCCGCCCCATCTCGCGCTTGACCTCCAGGCGGGCCACCGGGGAAACCGTACCCGGCCGGTCTACGTTCTCCGGGCATGGGGATACCCCGGACACCGAAGGGCCGCGCCCGGGAGACCCTGGCGATCCTGGCCGAGGAGTACCCGGGCGACGCCAAGGACCTGTGCGCCCTGATCCACGCGGGGCCCTTCCAGCTGCTGGCCGCCACCATTCTGTCAGCTCAGACCACCGACGAAACGGTCAACTCGGTCACGCCGACCCTGTTCGCCCGCTACCCGAGTGCTGCCGACCTGGCCGCGGCCGACCCGGCCGACGTCGAGGGGATCGTCTACGCCACCGGCTTCTTCCGGGCCAAGACCCGCAGCCTGCTGGGCATGGCCGCCGCCCTCGAGGAGCGCTTCGGCGGCCAGGTGCCGCCGGCGATGGCCGACCTCGTCACCCTCCCCGGCGTCGGCCGCAAGACGGCCAACGTCGTCCGCAGCGTGGGGTTCGGTCTCCCCGGTCTGCCCGTCGACACCCACGTGGGCCGGCTCTCCCGCCGGCTGGGACTGACCGCCGAGACCGACCCGGTCAAGGTCGAATCCGACCTCGACGTGCTCGTCCCGGCCCGGGAACGAGGGGCGCTGAGCCTGCGCCTGATCCTCCACGGCCGGCGGGTCTGTGCCGCTCGCAAGCCCCGCTGCGGTGGTTGCGTCCTGGCTTCGTACTGCCCGAAAATCGGGGTGATTGAAATGCCTGCTCGCGTGGGAACAAAGTGAGGGAGGTAGTACGTTCTAATGACTGAGGGATCAGGTACCCGCCACCTGGATCCCCCGAGGCGGTTCACCGGGTTCCGCCGCCCGGACCGCCCCCCGATGGCGCCCCTACGGGGCGCCATCGGCCGTTTCACCCCTCCTTCCTCAATCGCTCGTTGAGGGTCGCCAGCCGGCGGTGGGCGGCCCGGAGCGACCGCTCGACGGCGAACAGGTCCTGGGCCACCCAGTCGGCCTGGGTGTTGGCCAGTCCCTCGCCGATGGCGGTGACCCGCCTGGTCAGATCGTCGAGGGCGGTGGCCACGGACGAGAGCTCGGGCGCAGGGACGGCGGAGGAAGCGGGCACGGCGTCCGGTTTATCCCACGGAGGCAGCTGTAGCCGTCCCGGTAGCATCGGTGCATGCTCAGCCGCCTCGACCTGCGGGGTGCCGGCGGCGACCTCCGATCCCGCCTGCCCCGCCCCGCTCCGTCCGGACCGCCGCCCATCGACGCCGTCCGGGAGATCCTTGCCGAGGTCCGCAAGCGGGGCGACGACGCGGTCCGCGAGTACACGCTCCGTTTCGACAAGGCCGACATCGACGAGCTGCGGGTGCCCCAGGAGGACATGATGGCGGCACTGGCGGCCACGCCACCGGCCCTGCGCGTCGCCCTCGAGGCTGCCCACGGAGCCATAACCGCGTACCATCGCACCCAGCTGCACGACTCGGCGCCCTACGTCCGCGACGGCATCGTCATCCGCGAGCTGCGCCGCCCGGTGGACCGGGCAGGGGTCTACGTGCCGGGCGGGCGGGCCGGCTACCCGTCCACGGTGCTGATGACCGCCCTACCGGCCCGGGTGGCGGGTGTGGGCGAGGTCGTCCTGTGCGTGCCGCCCCGGGCCGACGGGACGGTGGACCCTCCCACCCTCGCCGCCGCTGCCCTGGCCGGGGTGTCGGAGGTGTACCGCATCGGCGGGGCCCAGGCCATCGGGGCCATGGCCTACGGCACGGACAGCCTCCGCCCGGTCGATGTCATCGTCGGCCCCGGCAATGTCTACGTGGCCCTGGCCCAGCGCGAGGTGGCCGCCGAAGGGGCGGTGGGCGTGTCTTCGGCCTTCGCCGGGCCGTCGGAGGTGGTCGTGGTCGCCGACGCCACCACGCCCGTGAAATGGGCCGCCATCGACGTCATCGTCCAGGCCGAGCACGGTCCCGATGGCCTGGCGTGGCTGGTCACCTGGGACGAAGCGGTGGCCGATGCCGTGACCGAGGCCGTCGCCCGGCTGGTGGCCGAGTCGCCCCGGCGGGCCGACATCACCTCGACCCTGGCGTCGGGCGGGTACGCGGCCGTCGTGGACAGTCCCGAGCAGGCCATGGAGGTGGCGAACTTCATCGCTCCCGAGCACCTTGAGCTGATGTGCGACCGGCCCGAGTCGCTCCTCCCGCTGGTCCGCCACGCCGGGGCGGTGTTCTGCGGGCCTTACGCCCCCGCCTCGGTGGGCGACTATCTCGCCGGGCCCAGCCACGTGCTCCCGACGTACGGGTCGGCCCGGTTCGCCGGTGGCCTGCGGGTCGACGACTTCCTCCGCCACATCCACGCCATCAGCCTCGACGCCGACGCCCTGGCCGGCGTGGCCGGCAGTGTGGCCGCCATCGCCGACGCCGAGGGCCTGGCCGCCCACGCCGAGTCCGTCCGCATGCGAATCAGGTGATTTCCGTTCGGGACGACCTGGCCGAGCTCGAGGGGTACCACTCGGCCCAGGTCACGGTCGACGTCCGCCTCAACACCAACGAGTCGCCCTACCCGCCGCCGGCGGCGTGGCGGGAGGCGTTCCTGGAAGAGCTGGCGGCGGTACCGTTCCACCGGTACCCCGACCGGGAGGCCCTGGCGCTGCGGGAGGCCATCGGTGAGCTGCACGGCGTCGGCCCGGAGCAGATCCTCGCCGGCAACGGGTCAAACGAGGTCATCCAGGCCCTGTGCCTGGCCTACGGCGGGCCCGGTCGCACGGCGGCTGTCTTCGAGCCCACGTACGCCCTCCACTCCCACATCCCCCGGATCACCGGAACCGCGGTGGCGGTGGGCCGGCGGCGCGACGACTTCACCCTCGACCCGACCGAGGTCATGCGTCTCCTGGACGAGGTCCGGCCGGCCATCACCTTCCTGTGCTCGCCCAACAACCCCACGGGCCGGATCGACGGCCCCGACGTCGTCGACGCCGCGCTGGCGGCGGCGCCGGGGCTGGTCGTGGTCGACGAGGCCTACGGCCAGTTCACCACGACGTCCGCCCTGTCGCTGGTCGCCGACGACCGGCCGCTGGTCGTCACCCGCACCTTCTCCAAGACCTGGTCGATGGCCGCCTGCCGCCTCGGCTACCTGGTCGCCCCGGCGGCGATCGTGGCCGCCGCCGAGCGGGCTGTCCTGCCGTACCACCTCGACAGCGCCACCCAGATCGCCGGTCGGCTGGCCTTGCGGTTCACCGCCGAGATGGAGGCCCGTGTCGCAGCCCTGGTGGCCGAGCGGGAGCGTCTGGCCGCCGCCCTGGCCGTCCTGCCCGTCGACACCTGGCCCTCGGGCGCCAACTTCCTGCTCTTCCGGCCACGCGTCGTCGACGGTCCCACGGTCTGGAAGCGCCTCGTCGAACGCTCCGTCCTGGTCCGGGACTGCTCGTCGTGGCCCCGCCTCGACGGCTGCCTGCGGGTCACCGTCGGCACCCCCGCCGAGGACGACGCCTTCCTCGCCGCCCTCACGGAGGTCCTCTCTTGACCCGCCTCGCCATCCGCTCCCGCATCACCAAGGAGACGTCGATCGAGATCCGCCTCGACCTCGACGGCACCGGCCAGACCAGGGTCACCACCGGCCTGCCCTTCTTCGACCACATGGTCGACCAGCTCGGCCGCCACGGCGGCTTCGACCTCGAGCTCGCCGCCACCGGCGACCTCCAGGTCGACGCCCATCACACCGTGGAGGATGTCGGCATCGCCCTGGGCGAGTGCCTGCGCGAGGCCCTGGGCGACAAGGCCGGCGTGCGCCGCTTCGCCTCCATGTCGCTGCCCCTCGACGAGGCGTTGGTGGAGGTCGCCCTCGACCTGTCCGGCCGTCCCTACCTGCACTACGAGGTCGACCCCGGCACCGAGCCTCTCGGCACCCCGCCGTTCGACCCTCAGTTGGCGGAGGAGTTCTGGCGGGCCTTCGCCACGTCCGCCCTGCTCACCCTCCACCTCGACCTCAAGCGGGGCAAGAACTCTCACCACATCCTCGAGGCTTCGTTCAAGGCCGTCGCCAGGGCCCTGCGGGACGCCGTGCGGGTCGAGGGGACCGGCGTGCCGTCGACGAAAGGAACGCTGTGAGGGCGTTCCGGGAGGCGGCGCGGTGATCGCCGTCCTCGACTACGGCATCGGGAACCTGCGGTCGGCCCAGAAGGCGCTGGAGAAGGTCGGTGCCGAGGCGGTGCTCACCGCCGACCCGACCGAGATCGGCCGTGCCGCAGGCGTGGTCCTGCCCGGCGTGGGTCACGTCGGACGCTGCCTGGAGGCGCTGCGCGACAGCGGGCTCGAGGAACCGGCCAAGGCCGCCATCGACAGCGGCACACCGTTCCTCGGCATCTGCGTGGGCATGCAGATGCTCTACGACGCTTCCGACGAGGCGCCCGACGTGAAGGGCATGGGCGTGCTGGCCGGTCAGGTGCGGCTGCTGCCCGAGGGCGTCAAGCGCCCGCAGATGCAGTGGAACCGGCTCGACCACCAGCCCTCACCCATGCTGGCGGGCATGGACGACCCGATCTGGGTCTACTTCGTCCACTCCTACGCCCCGGAGATGACCGGCGACGTGGTCGCCACCTGTGACTACGGCGGCCCGGTGGTGGCCGCCGTCCAGCGGGACAACCTCTGGGCCACCCAGTTCCACCCCGAGAAGTCCGGCGCATCCGGCCTCCACCTCCTGAGGAACTTCGTTGCAGCTGTATCCGGCGATTGACCTGAGGGGCGGTCGCGTCGTGCGGCTGTACCAGGGCGACTTCGACAGGGAGACGGTGTACGGCTTGGACCCGGTGGCCGTCGCCGAGGGGTACGCCGCCGCCGGCGCAAAGTGGATCCACGTGGTGGACCTCGACGCAGCCCGCACCGGCACGCCGGAGAACCGCCCGGTGATAGCGGCAATCGCCGGCGCAGTGGATATCTCGGTTCAGGCCAGCGGCGGCGTGCGCGACAAGGCGTCGGCCGAGGAGCTCCTGGCGTGCGGCGTGGACCGGATCGTCATCGGCACGGCCGCGGTCGAGCACCCCGAGCTGGTGATCGAGCTCGCGACCCACCACCGGATCGCCGTCGGCATCGACACCCGTGGGCGCGACGTGGCGGTGCGGGGGTGGACCGAGGGGTCGGGAGTCGACCTGTTCGACCTCCTCGACCGGTTCGCCGGCAGCGGGGTCGCCGCCGTCATCGTCACCGACATCAGCCGCGACAGCACGCTCGAGGGCCCCGACCTGAAGGGCCTGGCCTCGGTGCTCGACGCCACCGACATCCCGGTCATCGCGTCCGGCGGCGTCGGCACGGTCGCGGATCTGGAACTGCTCGCTGCGCTGCCCCTGGAGGGCGCCATCGTGGGCAAGGCCCTCTACGAGGGCAACTTCACCGTCGAGGAGGCGATTGCGGCATGCGGGCGGTGAGGGTGATCCCCTGTCTCGACGTGGACGCCGGCCGGGTGGTCAAGGGCGTGAACTTCGTCGACCTGGTCGATGCCGGCGACCCGGCCGAGCTGGCCGCCCGCTACGACGCCGAGGGCGCCGACGAGCTGGTCTTCCTGGACATCACCGCCAGCTCCGACGCCCGCAACACCATGGTCGACGTGGCCAGGCGCACCGCCGAGACCGTCTTCATCCCGTTCGCGGTGGGCGGAGGGATCCGCAGTGTCGACGACGCCCGGGCCCTGCTGCGGGCCGGCGCCGACAAGGTGGGCGTCAACACCGCGGCAGTTGATCGGCCGCAGCTCATCGCCGAGCTGGCGGCCGAGTTCGGCGCCCAGTGCGTGGTCGTCGCCATCGACGTTAAGGAGCGGAAGGTTTTCACCCACGGGGGCCGCACCGCCACCGGGCTCGATGCGGTGGCGTGGGCCGAAGAGTGCGAACGGCTCGGGGCCGGCGAGATCCTGCTGACGTCGATGGACCGTGACGGCACCCGGGGCGGGTACGACCTGGAGATGACCCGGGCGGTGTGCGACGCCACCGGAATTCCGGTCATCGCCAGTGGGGGAGTGGGCACCCTCGACCACCTGGCCGACGGCGCGCTGGCGGGTGGCGCCGACGCCGTGCTGGCTGCGT
>Ga0136633_1002887_pt1 | contig 11572 bp, 15 predicted proteins | sample AntDrymeUQ832206_2_FD_105494 | JGI IMG/M metagenome (GOLD analysis project Ga0136633, IMG submission 105494) | Polar desert sand microbial communities from Dry Valleys, Antarctica - metaG UQ83 (22.06) | ecosystem: Environmental > Terrestrial > Soil > Desert | place: Antarctica: Dry Valley...
AACACGGCCCGCGAGGCGACGCAATCGCTCGTCGCCATGGGCGTCCTCGACGTGCGGCCCGGGCGTGGCGCGATCGTCCTGCGGACGCCGGACGCTTCCGCGCTCGACCACGGCGTGGTGTCGAGCCTGCTCGGGGACCAGACGGTCGCCGACCTCTACGAATTCAGGCTCCTCGTCGAGTCCGACATCGCCGGGCTCGCCGCAGAGCGCGCAACAACCGAGTCGAACGCCGACATCGCGCGGGCGCTGGCCGAGTACCGCAGATGCGTCCGCAACAACGTGCCGACCTATGACGCCGACATCGAGTTTCACCGCGGCGTGGCACGAGCGAGCGCGAACGCCGTCTTCAGCACCGTCCTCAACGCGCTCACCGAGCAGCTGACGCGACTACGTCAGGCAACCGACGCTGTTCCGGGCGCACGGGAGATCGCGGTTCTCGGACATACGAGGATCGCCGAGGCGATCGCGGTCGGCGACGCCGAACGAGCGCGGGCGGAGATGCGTGACCACGTCCTGACCGCGTTCGAGGCGCTGAAGAAGGCGCAGTCGCTCGGCACGATCGACCATTTCGAATCCGTGTCGTGACGGGCACGACCGGGCGTCGCCGGCCACTCCTTCGCCCCGACCGCACCTCGAAGGAGCGCTCGCAAAAGTCTATGCAACCGACGACGAGCTCGCAGTGGTGGTGACCAACCTCGCTTCGGATAGGCGCAGGGCTACCGTCCCGATCGATCCCACTCGCTGGGCCTGCGCTACGGAGGCAACCGTCAGCACCCTCGCAGGTCACGACTCGGCTGCGCTCGCCGACGACACGGTGACGCTCGACCTCGACGGCTACGACGTGCGCGTGATCGCGGTGGCGAGGGCGGCGTGAGTGGAGGTACACACACGCAGACTGTCGAGTCGAACGGGACCGCACCGGTCGAGCTCCTGCCGATCGAGGACCCGAGCCGGGTGCCCGCCCCGGACTGGGCGCGTCACCTCGTCATCTACGAGGTCAATCCACGCGGCTTCACATCACCCTCGGGAAGCGGCGACGGCAGCGGCAGCGGCACCTTCCGGAGCTTGGCCGACAAAGCACCGTACCTGGCCGAGCTCGGCGTCACGGCTGTTTGGCTCGCGGGCTACCACGAGTCGACCGACCACTTCTACGGCATCTGGAGCGTCTACGCCGCGCGCCGCTTCGACCACTTCGACCCGGCGCTCGGCAGCGAAGACGACTTCAGGCATCTCGTCGAGACCCTGCACGGGCACGGAATCCGCGTGCTTCTCGAAGTCGTCGCCCACGGCGCCGTCGACGACAGCCCACACGTCGCCGAACACCCGGACTGGTTCCTTCCGGACGGCTCCTGGGGCATGAGGGACTTCGACTACGCGAACCCCGAGTTCCGCAGCTGGTGGGTCGACCTGTGGCTCGAGTATGTCACCGAGCACGGCGTCGACGGGTTCCGGGTCGACCTCGAGCTCTTCGACGTCGCTCTGTGGGACGAGATCGCCCGACGTGCCGCCGACGCCGGCCACCCGATCGTGGTCATGCCGGAGCACGGGCGCTACCACTTCAGCCAGCAGGACTGGTTCGGCCTCAGCCCCGATATCGCCGCCGACTGGAACGCGAACCGACTTCGCTTCGCGACCCAGCAGATCACTTGCCACGACGCCGGCTGGTCGAGCCCGCCCGGGAGCTACTATCGGTTGCACGGAAGCCGCGCGCGGTTCGGCTACTGCGCCGCGTTCAGCCACCGCATCCCGCTCTTCTTCGCGGGCGAGGAGTTCGACGCCCAGCAGGAGAGCCTCCCCGGCCTCCGCCGCGGCATCTTCGGCGCCGGCGGCCCGGGCGGCTGGCTCTACGGCTGCCAGGTGCCGTGGCACCAGCTCGAGGACCCGGCCAGACAGGCCTATTTGGACGACGTGCGCCGCATGCTCGCGATCCGTCGCGAGCACTCTGACCTCCTCAATGCCGACCGCTGGGAGAACGACATGGTCGCCGTCGCGGCGCAGCCCGAGCCGCTCCTCGTCCCCTACGCGCGCTTTCGGCGCGGAGAGAAGGCGATCGTCGTCGCCGGCAACGAGGAGCCCACGCCGTTGGAGCTTCGGCTGCAGCTCCCGCTCGAGCGGCTCGGGCTCGCCGGTGCCGGTTCGCTCCGCCTCGACGACCTCTGGCGAGGGAGCACGCGTACCGTCGACGAGTCCGAGGTCGCGGAGGGGTTCCAGCTCGAGCTCGCCCCCGACTCGGAGCCCGGCGGCGGTCTCGCCGTCATTTGTATCCGCACCGTATGAGGCGGCTCCGGACCGGCGTCCTCGGCTGCGGGCTGATCGCGCAGGTCATGCACCTCCCGTACCTGCGCGAGCTGGCCGAGCGCTTCGAGGTCACCGCGCTCTGCGACCTCTCTCCCAACGCGCGCGCCGCTGCGGGATCCCTCTTTCCCGATACCGCCAGCTCGAACGCTCGTCCGACCTCGTCAGCGAGCCGCTCGACGTCGTTATGGTGCTCACGGCCGGCAGCCACCCCCCCGGTCGCCCTCGCCGCGATCGAGGCCGGTCTGCACGTATTCGTCGAGAAGCCGCTCGGATCAACTGGGCAAAAGGCGGCTGATGCGTGATCATGACAGTGCCAGCGTGGTGATTCAAGCGGTCGCAGCGATACGCACCGCACTCGTGCGTGATGTCCTCAATTGCACTCGCGTGCGTTCGCAGGCGCTCGGGTGCGGACATCTGCCCGCTTCGACATGAGGAGACCGACGACGGCGAGCCGGTGGCGATCGACGGGGTGGTCGTCTCGCGTGGCGACTTCGTCGTGGCCGATGATGGAGTTCGACCTCGGATACAACATCCGCGCCTCGGTTTTGCATCACGTTCTCATGTCGCCGGAGGCCTACATCGTGCTGTTCGAGCGCGAAGCAACAGGTCCCCAGACGACCAGCTACGGCGACCTCGCACCCACGATCATTGCCGACCCAAACTGCCGTCTCGGCGTCGAAGCATGACACTTCTCCCTGCTTCGAGCCATCGGGCCGTGAGCGACAGTCGTGCCACGACCATGCATCGGCTGCGTACCGAGCGGTTCGACGTCCTCGTGGTCGGCGGCGGCATCATTGGTGCCGGCATCGCAGCACTCGCCGCTGAGCTCGGCCTCAACGTCGCTCTCGTAGACCGCCGCGACTTCGCCTCCGGGGCTTCGAGCGCATCGTCCAAGCTGATCCACGGTGGACTCCGCTATCTCCGCATGGGTGACTTTCGGCTCATCCGCGAAGCGCTGCACGAGTCGGAGACCCTTGTCGCTTCCGTTGCTCCCCACCTCGTCCACCGCCTGCGCTTTCTGCTACCCGTGTACGAAGGTGCTCCGTACGGACGCGGGGCGGTGCGTACTGCGCTGTGGCTCTACCGCACGCTCTCCGGGAGCGAGGCAGCCAATACTCTCCTGCCCAGCGACATCGCTGCGGCCCTCGTCCCGTCGCTGAGACTGGAAGGTTTACATGGCGCAGGCGTGTACAGCGACGCGCAGACCAACGATGCTCGCCTCTGTATCGCCAACCTCCGAGCCGCCGCTGACAACGGCGCGGCGATCGTCAACTACACGGAGGTTGTATCCATCGACAGCGGCCGGAGAGGGCAGGCAGCCAGAGTGGAAGTCATCGATCGCGTCGCGGGCGAGCACCTTGACGTCGACGCTCGTACCGTGGTCAACGCTGCCGGCCCATGGATCGATCACGTCAGGCGATTAGACGACTCGTCCGCGGGAACCTCCGTCCTTCTGAGCAAGGGCGCTCACCTCGTCCTTGTCGCCCCGCCCGGCTGGCATGCCGCCGTCACAATCCCAATCGATCGGTCGCGCGTCTCCTTCGCGATTCCCTGGGAGGGAGCGCTTCTGCTCGGAACCACGGACGAAGCCTTCGACGGAGACCCGGATAACCTCGACGTGACAGAGGCGGACGAGCGGCAGATCCTCGATGAAGCGGGGAGGGCACTCGAAAGCGAGATCCTGCGACATGACCGCATCCTCGGGCGGTTCGCGGGCCTACGTGTGCTTCCTGTCGCCACCGGGAGGACCGCGGCGGCACGGCGCGAGACCATGATCGTACGCGGGCGGGGCGGGATGATCACGGTCGCAGGTGGCAAGCTGACCACCTATCGAAGGATTGCCGCGTCCGCGCTCGACGCGCTGCGACCTGAGCTCGGCCTCCGCACGATCGACACCACGCCGACTCCCCTCCCCGGGGCTGTCAACCCGAAGTTCCAAACCGCGACGATCCTCTGCGACCACCCCGAGCTCGACCCGAATATCGCCAACGTGTTGTCGCGGACATACGGGTCTCTGGCCGGTGAAGTGCTGTCCCTGGCCAAACTCGATCCAGCCCTCATGAACGTGGTTGCCCCTGGCGCCAACGTGGTGGCTGCTCAGATACTCCATGCGCGAGACCACGAATGGGCGGAAACCGCCGAGGATGTTCTACGCCGACGGACCACGCTGAGCCTGCGTGGCTTCAACTCCGACGAGATCTATCGCCGGGTCGAAGCGCTTCTCTTGCGCGACGTTGCCACACATCCGCTCGAGCCATGATCCTCGCCATCGACCAGGGAACGACCGGTACGACCTGTCTCGTAGTCGACAGGGGACTCCGCCCGGTTGGCCGCGGCTACCGAGAGATCAGGCAGCACTTTCCGCGCCCGGGATGGATCGAGCACGATCCCCAGGAGATCTGGACGAGCGTCCAGATCGCCGCCGACGAGGCACTCAAGGACGCCGGCCTGCACGCCCGTGACCTCGCAGGAATCGGAATCACTAATCAGCGGGAGACCACGGTTGTCTGGGAGCGCCGAACGGGCCGCCCCGTGCACAACGCGATCGTCTGGCAGGACCGTCGCACTGCAGCGCGCTGTGGCGACCTCCCAGCAGACCTGCTTCGAGAACGAACGGGCCTCGTTCCGGACCCGTATTTCTCGGCCACGAAGCTCGAATGGATTCTTAGCCGCACGCTGCTCCCGCAAGCGCAACTTGCGTTTGGGACGATCGACTCATGGCTCGTTTGGAAGCTAACGGGCGGCACGGTGCACATCACAGACGTGACCAACGCGTCGCGCACAATGCTCCTCGGCCTGGCCACCGGACAATGGGACGACGACCTACTCGCCATCTTCTCGGTCGACCGGTCTGTTCTTCCGACGGTGGTCGGGTCGTCGGGCATCGTTGCCGAGGCGTCGCTGCTCGGTGCGACGATACCCGTAGCCAGCATTGTTGGCGATCAGCAAGCCGCGCTCTTCGGTCAAGGCTGCTTTGCACCGGGTGAGGTGAAGGCGACGTATGGAACGGGCACGTTCGTCCTCGCAAACGTCGGCGGAATCCCCGCCGAGATGCCACACGGTGTGCTGACGACCGCGGCGGCCGTCGTCGCCGGCTCGCCGCGCCAGTTCGCTGCCGAGGGCGCCGTGCTCGTGGGTGGCGCTGCACTCCAGTGGCTACGCGACGGGCTAGGCGTGATCGAGAGCGCTGCCGAGTCTGAGTGGCTTGCCGGCGAGGTGGAGTCGACTGACGGCGTGTACTTCGTCCCGGCGCTCACCGGTCTGGGCTCGCCACACTGGAACCCTGGAGCTCGCGGGTTAATCTGCGGCCTTACCCGAGGTACGACCCGCGCCCATCTCGCGCGTGCAGCACTCGAGGCGATTGCACACCAAGTCGCAGACGTACTCGCCGTTCTACCAGTTCAGGTCGGCGTCCTTAGAGCCGACGGTGGAGCGACCGCCAACCGCTTTCTAATGCAGTTCCAGGCGGACATCGTCGGTTCTACGGTCGATGTCGCCGCGAACGCCGAAGCGACAGCGCTTGGCGCCGCGGCTCTGGCGGGCCTCGGCCTAGGTGTGTGGCGTCAGCCGGTCGACATTCTCCGCCTGATTCGCACTGGAGCGACGTATGAGCCAACCATGGATCGGTCCACCGCGGCGCAGCATCGCGAGAACTGGCGGCGGGCGCTTGAGCGCGCGTTGTAGCGGTCAGAACCTCGGGACCCTCGTGGCGCGGAAGCGACGCCAGCTCTGCTGGGCGCACCTGGTCAGGGACTTCACCGCCCACGGCGAAGGCAAGGGGGCGCTCAGAAGGAGTTTGGCGAGCCGGGCTTGCGATCGCAGCTCGACTGTTTGCAGCTTGGGATCGTCCGACTCAAGAGAGGCAGGACCTCTAGACGTATGGTGCCTTCTACTTTGAGACCGGTGCGCATGTCAACGGCGCAGCTGGCGCGTTCTCTTCCGAAGAGCTCCTCGATGAAAACGGGGTCGCCGACCGAGGCCGTCTTCCGGATCGCGCCCGACCGCCACGAGCGCGAAGCCAAGGCGCTGCTCGGCGAGGGCTTCCAAGGCATCGCCTGCTCCGATCGCTGGTGGGCCTACGACTACTCGCCCCCGAACGGGACGAGTACCGCAACGACGACCGTGCCCGGCTGCTCGAGCGGGTCGACCCGCCCGAGCGTTGAGCTCAAGGCGCTGCTCGAGCAAGCTGCCCGCAAGAGCACGAAGACGAGGTAGCACCGCCTCTTCGCCAACAATCTGCTCAAGCGGTTGCCGGCGCTCTGGACCTTCACGCACCTCGAGGGCGTCAAGCCGACCAACAACCACGCCGAGCGCGGCCTCAGGGGCGCCGTCATCTACCGCAAGCTCTCGCTCGGCAGCCAGTCCGAGCGGGGCGAGGGCACGATCGAGCGGCTGCTCTCGGCCTCGCTCAGCTGCCGCCTGCAGCGACACTCGCTCTTCGCCTACCTGACCGAGGCCCTCAGCGCCAGCATCCGCGGCGATCCGATCCCCCTGCTCGCCTGATCACCGGCGTACCTGAACGCTTACCGTTTCTGTTGTCGGTGCTGACGGCGTCCTGCTCGTTCGACATCCACGCGGCGTCCACCGCTCCGATTCGGGCGCACTGAGTGCGTCGAGCAACTGAATGGCGTGCTCGCGGCCGTCGCGTGCGAGGTGACCCCGTCGCCGCGCTCGGGTACGGAGCCGGGCTGGGGTTCGTCCCGAACGGCGCTCTCCGGTCGAACGGGCTCGTTCGCGCAATGGGCGCCGGAGGCACCGCCAAAGGGACGGGTCTTACCGCGTGGGTTCCCCCGGCATCGGTTCGCCGCGCAGGGGCTGCCGCTGCGTCGCGCGTCGTTCGTTGTCGCGCAGGCGCGGCTCGTAGTGCCCGAAGAACACCTTCCCGACGAGCTCGCGCCGGCTGCGGACGCCGGTCTTTTCGAAGATCCTCTTCAGGTGTTGCTGCACCGTGTGCGGCGATAGGAACAGGCGCTCCGCGATCTCGGCTGTGGAGTCGCCGGAGAGAACGAGGCGGGTGACCTCCTGCTCGCGCTCGGTCAGCCCGTAAGCGGCCATCAGGAGAGGCGCGATCCGCGCCGGGTGGGCGGGCTCCACGATCACGGCGACGCGTCGCGCGCCGCCGCCAACGAGCGCGGCGCCGTGCAGGACGATCCAGCGCCCCTCGCGCGAGAGCACCCTCGCAACGGCGACCTCGCCCGGCGCGTCCCGCTTGTCGACCGTCCGCAAGGCACGGCCCGCGACGGCGAGAACCGCGGACGGCAGCTTCCGCCTCGTCGCCCACTCGCCGTCCGGGAGCTCCGCGAGCCAGCGCTCGACCCCGGGCGTGAGCGACTCGACGCCCCAGTGCTGGTCTAGCACCACGAGACCCGGAGCGTGGGGCCCCTCGGGGTCTGACGCTTCGCCGACGAGCAACCCGCGCCTCGCACCTTCCGCGAGCTGCGGCGAGAGGGCGCGGAGGAGCTCGAGCTCCTCGCGGTCGAACTGGAGCTCACCCGGCTCGCGGTAGAGGCCGAGCACGCCCCACGTCTCCGACGCTCGCGTGCGCAGCGCGACGAGCAGCTCCTGATCGCCGCCGTACTGCATGTTGGCGTGCCAGCGCGGGCTCCGGCTGGGGTCGCCGCCGCTTGCCTCGTGGAGGGTCGAGACCCCGCGCTCGGAGCGCGCGACGCTCGTGAGGCTGTGGACGTCGTCCTCGTAGTACTCGTGCGCGAGCCACTCCGGCGGCAGCTCGGGGATCTGGCCGTGGTCGTAGTGGCTCGTGACGAGCAGCGACGCGGGGTCGAGCGTGAACCAGCAGGGCGCCATGTAGTGCGGGATAGCGCTCGAAACGGCCTCCGCCGCTTCGTCCCAGAAGCCGACGAGATCGAGACCGCGACCGGCGAGCTCCCCAATCCGCGCGACCGCGCGCTCCTTCGTCTGCGCTCTCATTCGAGGATCGTACGTCGCACCCGTCGCGGCACAAATACCAGCTTTCTGGAATGGCGCCGGGAGCGAAGGCTCCCTAGCTTGGCACCGTGGGATCGGGAGCATCGACACCGGAGGAGCTCGAGACCTTGCTCGAGGACGCGTTCGTGACGCGCGACGCCGGGGCGGTCGCCGAGCTGTTCGAGCAGGAGGCCGTGCTCGCCGCCGATGACGGCCGACCGCCCGCGCATGGCGGCGAACAGATCGCGCAGCTGCTCCGCGCGAGCTGGCACGCAAACCGAACGTTCGTCGCACAGCCGCAGCGGATCCTCCAGGCGAGCGGGACAGCGCTCGTCATCGCCGACGCGAGCATCAACGTCGCGCGCCGCGGAAGCGACGGCGCCTGGCGGTACGCGATCTCGCTCCTGTCGCTCGACCACGACCGAAAGGAAAAGCAATGACGCATTCGCTCGATCAGGCGCAAAGGCTCGAGCCGATCGCCGTCCGCAAGAACGAGGGCGAGGCGCGCTGGTGGTTCGGCGGGCTCGCCGAAATCAAGGCGACCGCAGCCGACACAGGCGGGCAGATGACGATCCTGGAGGTGAGCTATGGCCCCGGCTTCGAGGCGCCGCTGCACGTCCACTACCGCGACGACGAGGGCTTCTGGATCCTCGAGGGCGAGGCGACCTTCGAGGTCGGCGAGGCGACGATCGCAGCCAGCGCCGGCGACTACCTCTTCGGGCCTCGCGACATCCCACACCGCTTCAGCGTCGGCCCTGACGGCTGCCGCATGCTGTTCATCATGGTTCCCGGCGGCATGGAGGACGTCATCCGGGCAACGAGCGAGCCCGCCCGTAGCCGCACCCTGCCGCCGCCGCCCGAGCACGAGCCAACTCCCGAAGAGATGGACGCGCTGAAGGCGACGATCAAAGAGCACGGCTACGAGCTGCTCATCTAAGGCGATGGCAACGCTTCACATCGAGCATCCGATCAGCGACTTGCCGACCTGGCTGCGAGCCTTCTCCCGCTTCGAAGAGGCCCGCCGGAAGGCAGGCGTGCGAGCCGAGCGGGTCCTCCAGCCAATCGATGATGACAAGTACATCTACGTCGACCTCGACTTCGACTACGTCGAGCAGGCGGCCGCTTTCCAAGAGTTCCTGGAGACGAACGTCTGGACCTCCAGGGAGGCTTCGCCTGCGCTCGCCGGCACTCCGAGGGCGCGCGTCCTGGCGGACGTGGAGGCCGGGCCATCTCCGTCAAGCCCTTGAGTTCGAAGCGACGCGCGCGCGACCGGCCGTCACCGAAGCTGGTCCCGCTGCGTTGGAGTGCAAGCAGGAGGGCACACGCCTCGTCCTCAGCGGCAATCTGGTAACGCAGCGCCGGCGCAACATCCCTACGTGCGTCGCCTAATCAGGAAACCGCCGGTGGAGCGCTTATGGAGCCGAGCGGTCGCAACCGGTGGCAACCGGTGGCAAATGGGACGGCGCCGAAAACGGCTCAAACAGGCGAAAACCGTTGCCGTAGGTTGCGACCGGTTGCGACCGGTGTCCGATGGTAAGGAGGGGGTCGATGGAGTCCGTCAGAGGCTTCGCAAACGGCCTTCAGTCCAGCGTGGATGGTCCTGCTAGTGGCGGCGTCCACCAAAGATCCACGCGGCCGCTGCAGGTTCCGCGACGGCTGCAGGTTCGCTGCCCGCGAACTCGTCGACGTCCACGCCTGCCGGCCCCCGCTCCTCCGCCGCTACGTCGGCATCACGCCGAGCTGCTGGAGGAAGCTGAGTTGATCCATGCTCAGCCAGTGCTCGACGATCCGCCCGTCGCGCACCTGCATGATGTCGACGTATTGCAGCGTCACACGTTTGCTGGTGGCGGGAATGTCGCCGAAGTCGACTGTGTGAGTGCCGGTGAATGTCTTCTTCGTTGCCACGCGGTCACCCTCGGCGATCATCTCGTCGATCGTGAACTGCGAATCCGGAAACGCGTTCAGGAAGGCGCTGAGGTACATCTTCCCGCCTTCCCGGTCGGGCGGAACGCCCGGAGGCGAGCTCAGGTTCACGAATTCCGGTCGTTCAGCTCGTCGTAGACGGCGAAGTCCTTCTGGTTCTGAACCTCCTCGACGAACCGGCGGATGACGGCCTTGTTCCGCTCCGTTTTACTCTGCCCGCTCACCTCTGCCTCCTCTCCCCTGCGGCGCGGCTAGGTTCGCGGTCTTACTGCGCGCCCGCCACCGCCGAGATATCGACTACACTGATCTGTAATGGATACAGGAGTGTGTAACAGAAGATGAGCGTTGTCAAGAGTGCTCGTCGGTATGACTCGAGCGGCCGCGCCGCGCAGGCGCTCCGCAACCGCAGCGCGATCCTCGACACCGCACGTCGGCAGTTCCTCGAACGCGGCTATGCCACCACGACCGTCTCCTCCATTGCGCAAGAAGCAGGCGTCTCGGTGGAGACCGTCTACAAAGCATTCGGCGGAAAGGCCGAGCTCGTACGCTCTATCTACGAACGCGGTCTGGCGGGTCGCCGGCAGGCCAGCGCGTACCAGCGCTCGGACGAGATGCGCGAACGCGAGGCGAACCCGCGCAACATCTTGCGCTACTGGGCCGGGCTGATCGCCGAACTCGGGCCGGAAGTGAGCCCCATCCGGCTGCTGATGCGTTCAGCTGCCGCCGTCGATCCCAACCTCGCGGACGTGCTGAAAGACAGCGACGACGAGCGCCTGCAGCGGATGCGACACAACGCACGCTTCTTGGCAATGCGAGGCTATCTCTGCCCCGGGGTGATGCCGACCGAGGCAGCGGACGTCCTCTGGACCTGCACCTCCGCCGAGCTCTACGAGCTCCTCGTCGTGCGCCGCGGATGGTCGCTACGGCGCTTCGAGCGATTCGTCGGCGACTTCATGATCGCCGCCCTCCTGGCGCCGGAACCAGATCTCGTTGACGCGCAACCGGCTCAGTAACACGCGCGGACGACGGGCCGCGACACCGGACGACCACTGCGCAGGAGACGGCGGCCAGCGGCGACGTCGCAAGAACAGACAACGAAGGATGGAGCCTTTATGGAGCCCCGGGGTTGCAACCGGTGGCAACCGCTCGCAAACCGGACGACCACAAGAACCGCGAAGAATAGGCGAAAACCGTTGCCATGGGTTGCGAGCAGTTGCCGATTGGACGCATGGTAAGGAGGGGGTCGACGGTTCGAGTCCGTCAGAGGGCTTTAACAGAGAGCCTGCAAATCAGCACTTTATTGTTGCCTGCGCATCGAACACGCGGACACATTCCCGACACATCTGCGGTACGCGCGACACATCGCGACGTCTCGCGACGCCATCCGACACAACCTCCCTGATCGACGAAATCCCTGCAAAGAGGG
>Ga0136633_1002888_pt1 | contig 11571 bp, 9 predicted proteins | sample AntDrymeUQ832206_2_FD_105494 | JGI IMG/M metagenome (GOLD analysis project Ga0136633, IMG submission 105494) | Polar desert sand microbial communities from Dry Valleys, Antarctica - metaG UQ83 (22.06) | ecosystem: Environmental > Terrestrial > Soil > Desert | place: Antarctica: Dry Valley...
GCTCGGAGAAATAGAGCGCGTCGTCCATTGACTGGTTATTCCCTGGGCGTCGCGGCCGGCGGATTTTCCGGGAACAGGGAGACTCTCACGTAGTTGTCGGTCCTGAGGTATCTGCGGGCGGCCCTCTGCAAATCATCGGAGGTCAGCGCCGCAATGAATTTGTCCGCGTCCGGAATCGTCGCCAGCGCCCATCCACTCTGGTCGAACGACGAGATCTGAGCGAGCCAGTAGTCGTTCTGTTTGAGGCCGGTTTCGCGACTGCGGAGAGCGGCCTGCTTCAACCTGGTGAGATACTCCGGTGTCACTCCGACCTGTTTGACGGAATCGATCTGGGCAAGAGCGGCCGCGGTGAGGTCGTCGAGACGCTCGGGCGCTGAGCCGAAGCCGATCGAGAAGCTGAACGCGGGAACGGGCTCCCTCGCCGCCGACGCTCCGACACTGACTCCGTAGGTTCCACCCAGATTCTCGCGCAAGGTCTCGCGAAGGCGGATGTTGAGCAGCTCGGCGAGGGCCGTCAGGTGATACCTGTTTTCGCGGGTGTACTCGAACGGACCCGTGAAGATGATCGCCGTCCGCGCTTTTGGCTCGACCCCCTTCTTCACCACTCGCTCGACCACTCCCGTCGGCGGGCGGATTCGGGTGTCACGCCACGTTTCCTTCCGGCCGGTGGATGGAAGCGCGCCCAGCCATTTCGCTACCCGCGGCTTCACCGAATCGAGGTTGATGTTGCCGACGAAGACGAAAGTGAAGTCGCCGGCGTCCGCGAATCTCTCCTTGTAGAAATCAAAGGATTTCGAAAGGCTGATGCTGTCGACGAGGGCCGACGATATCGGCTGCGCGCGGCGCGAGTGCTGCGCCATCGTTACCTGAAGAGTGTCCGAGAACGCGACCTCGGGACTGGCGTTCCTGTTAGCGAGAACGCCTTTGTAGCGCTCGAGAAACGCGGTGACCGCCGGCGTATCGAGCCGGGGCGCCGTGAAGTAGAGATACACGAGCTCGAGCATCGTCTCGAGATCCCGCGGCGACCCCTCCCCCGAAATGCCTTCGCCGAGATCATTGATGGAGGTCGAGACCGAAGCCTTCGTGCCGGCGAGAAACTTCTGCAGATCTACGAGGCTGAATTTCCCGACGCCACTGATCGCCGGGATCAGGTCCGCGCCGCTGGCAGGAAGGAAAGCGGAGTCGGGGAGAAGTGATGCGCCGCCGGGGCTGTACGCGCTGAAGATGATCTGGTCGGCCTTGAAGTCTGTTGGCTTGAGCAGGACCCGCACGCCGTTGGAGAGCTTCCATTCCGTGACCCCGATCTCCTTCACGTGGCGCTCAGACACGACGATGCCGCCGACGGGAGGATTGTCGACGAGGCGGGCGGCGAGCCGCGCTTCCTGGTACGGCAGGATTCCGGAGCCTCTCACCCGATCGAGTGCGCCGAGCAGCTGCGGGCGCGTCGGGTTCACGATCCCGGGTTTTTCCGGCGAGGTCGTCGCGATCGCGCGGTTCTCATCCCCCATCCATTCTCCCGCGAGTCGATTCACCTCCGCGAGAGTAATCGTCGGCAGGAGTGCCTTCGTCGTCGCCAGGTCGTACTCGATGCTGGTGGAAGGCTCCGCCTGCAGAAACGCGCTGGTGTACGCTCCCGCGTATACCACGGAGTTGGTCCTGGCGCGCTCGGCGTAGGCCTGCTCGAGTCCGCGCAGCAGATCCTTTTTGGCGCGGTCCAGCTCGGCCTGGAGAAATCCGAACCGTCGAACCCGCTCTCCTTCCGTCAACAAGGCGTCCAGACCTCGGGGAATCCCGTTGTCAGCGACGATCGCCGTGAGGGAGAACGATTCCGCTGAACGCACAAGCTCTCCCTGACCGGCGAATGCCGTGATGAAAGGCGGATTCGGTTTCTGGGTGATCTCGGAAAGGCGGTCGTTGAAGATGGAGCTGAAGAGCTGCTCGACGCGGTTCTGCCGATACTGCGCCAGCGTAGTAGTCGAGCGCTTGGGTTGCTTGTAAAGCAGTCGCACCACGGAACGGGTCGCTTCCCTGTCGGTGGTAATCGATACCAGCGTGGTATCGTGGGGCGGAACGGGAAAGAGCGTCCGCGGCTTTGGCGTCCACGAGCGGCGAATCGGACCGAGGTGGCGCTTGATGAGAGCTTCGATCTGCTTCCGGTCGAAGTCTCCGACCGCGATGACAGCCATGAGGTCGGGCCGGTACCAGGTGTCGTAGTACCGGCGCAGCGTCGCGGCGGTGTAGCTCTCGAGAACCGATTTGTCACCGATCGGAAGGCGTGAAGCGTATCGCGACCCGGAGAACAGAATCGGAAACCACTTGTTCTGCATCCGGTTCTCGGCTCCCTGACCGAGACGCCATTCCTCGATCACGACCGGCCTTTCCCTTTCGATCGCGGCAGAATCGAACGTGACGTTGTTCGCCCATTCGGCGAGGATCTCGAAACCCTTGTCGACGATCGAGATCGTGTCCGTGGGAATCGTCAGCATGTACACCGTCTCGTCGAAGCTCGTGAACGCGTTGATATCGGGGCCGAACCTCATTCCGATCGACTCGAGATAGCTCGTGATCTCGTTACCGGAAAACCGGCGGGTGCCGCGAAAGGCCATGTGCTCGACCATGTGCGCGAGGCCGCGCTGATTTTCCTCCTCGAGCACGGATCCGGCATTCACCACCAGCCGGAGCTCAGCCCGGTTTTCGGGCTTCGGGTTCTCCCTGATGTAATACCGCAGGCCGTTGGGGAGCGTGCCGACGGTAACCGCGGGATCGAACGGCAGGGGCGCCGCGCTGCTTTCCAGCGGCGCGACGCTTTGCGCGCGCAGAGGGGCCGGAAGGGCCAGCGCGATAAGACAGAGTATCAGATTTTTCATGCTGCTTCGGTCTCGTCGGATTGGGTGATCGCCGCCAGGAACCGGGCGCCGTAACGCTCGAGTTTCATCGGTCCGACGCCGCGCACATCACTGAGTGCATTGAGCGACTGGGGACGCCGCGCGGCCAGCTCGGCCAGCGTGCGATCGGAGAATACAACATAAGCGGGAACTTGTTCCTCCCGGGCAATGGCGCTGCGAACCCCCTTGAGCGCGACGAATACACGCTCTCCCGCCGGGTCGAGCGCGACATCGTCGGAGGCTGTGACCGCCGGTGCGCGGTGCGGATCACGTCCCTTGGTCGCGCGGCTGCTCCGCCTCGCGGCGCTGTCGGCCCGCGGCGACGCAACCGCCGCGATGCCGAGGCAGTTGTCGCACCCATCGCAGCGACGCCGCGCCGCCGGATCTCCGAAGTAGCGAAGCACGAACCCGCGCCTGCACTCGCGGGTGTAGGCGTATTTCTGCACCGCCTGGAGCTTGGCGAGGTCGCCGGCCCGACGCCGGCCGATCAACGCCCAGTCGATTGCGAATTTCGACAGAGGGGCGTTCCGGTCAGTCAGGTGCAGGCCGCTGTTGAGTCGTTCCCAGTGAAGGAACTGTCTCTCCTCCAGTGACTGAAGGAGCGGAATGCAGCCAGCGGCTCCGCCCAATCCCGGGGGAAGACCATCCAGGTCGACGTTCGCGCCGACGCTGAGGCGGGAGCCGACGCCGCGCCAGAGCGCCCGCAGCAGTCCCAGCTCCTGATTCGCGACCCCGGTGAGCTCGCGCCTGATTCGATCTGGTGTGGCGAGGAGCCGCACGAGAACGCGCGACATCTCACCGTTGCTTTGCGTAAGCGCGCCGTACTTCTCGAGAATCCGCAGCGCGCCCTCGATCTCCCTCGTTGAGGCTTTCGCCTTGATCGAGCGGAGCATCCCTGGCGGATCCGCATTGAGAAATCCCTGCCTGTCGGCGAGCTTTCTCAGCGCCGCATAGGTCTGCTCGACGATTTCGCGCTCCGGATACGAGCCCTTGATGAAGAACTCATGGGTAAAGCGATCCGGAAACGCGTGCAGCAGAAACACATCGGAGTGCCTGCCGTCGCGCCCGGCCCTTCCCGCCTCCTGGTAGTACGCCTCCAGTGTGCCCGGCATCGCGTAGTGGATCACAAGCCGAACGTTCGGTTTGTCTATTCCCATGCCGAAGGCGTTGGTCGCGACGATGGCGCGGATCTTTTCCGACATGAATGCTTCCTGAACCTCGCGTCGTCGCGCGTCGTCGAGTCCCGCATGATATCCGGCGGCGGAGATCTTCGCGCGCGCGAGTACGCCGCTCAGGTGGTCGACAGCCTTCCGTGTCGATGCGTAGATCACAGCGAGGCCTTCGTATCTACGGAGCGTGTCGACGAGGCTTTTCTCCTTTTCGGCCTCGCTCTTTACCGGGATTACGTAGTACGCGAGGTTCGGCCGATCGAAGCCGGTGATGATGGTTTCCGGATCGATGAGTCCGAGCTGGCGGATGATGTCCCGCCGCACCTCCGGCGTCGCGGTGGCGGTGAGCGCGATCGTGCTCGGTGATCCGAGCGCCGCTCGCACCTCTTTCACGCGCAGATAGCTGGGGCGGAAATCGTGTCCCCACTGACTGATGCAGTGCGCCTCATCGATTGCCAGCAGCGATACACCGGCCGCGCGCAGACGCTCGGCGGTTCTCCCGTAATCGAAACGTTCCGGCGCGGCATAGAGGAGCTTGATCTCGCCACGATCGACTCTCCCCAGCCGGTCGGAGACCTGAGCCGCCGAGAGGCTGCTGTTGATGAAGGTGGCCGGCAAGCCGCGGGCAACCAGCGCATCGACCTGATCCTTCATCAGCGAGATCAGAGGGGATACCACGACCGTCAGCCCGGGCATCAGCAGCGCGGGAACCTGGAAGCAGAGCGACTTTCCACCGCCGGTGGGGAGGACGACGACGGTATCGCGGCCCGAAAGCACCGCTGAGACCGCCGCCTCCTGTCCGGGGCGGAAAGAGTCGTAGCCGAATGCGCTCCTGAGCAGATCGCGCGCATCCTGAAGCGTTTTTGCGTGGCCGGCCATTGGGTGAAAGGTAGCCAAACCGGGTCGTCTGACGGGGCGGGATTCTTCGCTCGTAATTGTTGCCCCGCTGCGCTGGCTGCTCAGATGCGCCGCACCAGCTCAGCGTAGGCAGCAGGGTCGGCGTTGCCTCCGCTGATCACGCAACAGACGCGTTTGCCCTTGAACCTCTCGGGCTCGGCGAGGACCGCCCCCAGCGCGAGCGCCCCGGTTGGCTCGGCCTTGAGGTTGGCCAGCGCGAAAAGCAGGCGTACACCTTCCCTGATCTGGTCTTCCGAGACCTCTATTACCCCCGCCAGACCTTCCTTGAGGATCTCCCAGTTGCGCTCGCCCAGGCGCAGCATCCGCGCGCCGTCAGCAATCGTGGTCGACTCGTCTGACGCTGCGACAATGTGTCCGGCACGGAACGACTCCGCCGCATCATTCGCCAGGGTCGGCTCGGCGGCCAGCACCCGCGTTCTGCTGCCACGTTCGCGCACCGCTCTCACCAGGCCGGACGTCAGCCCGCCGCCTCCGATCGGCGCAATGATGAAATCCAGATCGAGCTCCAGGGCGAACAGCTCTTTGGCGAGACCCGCATTTCCCTCGATGACGAGGGGATCATCGTAGGGGCTCGCGACGTAAGCGTCGGGAAACTCCCTGGCGAGCTCACCCAGGCGCTCCAGTCTTCCCTTCACCTTTACATCAACGAGATCGACCTCGGCGCCGTACTCCCGGACGGCATCGACTTTTATCTTCGGAGCGGTTCGCGGCATGACGACCGTGCACCGCTTCCCGAAAAGTGAGCACGCGTAGGCGATCGCCTGCCCGAAGTTGCCTGATGATGCCGTGATGACGTGACTCTGCTGAACGTGGGAAGCCACGTTGTACGCCGCGCGGAACTTGAAGCTGCCAGTGTATTGGAATGTCTCGCTGGCCAGAACAAGGTTGACACCCAGCTTTCTGGAAAGTCTGGGCGCATCGACGATGGTTGTCGGACGCGGAGGAGTCAGATTTTTCCCTTCGGCTGGAAGAAGCGGAGCGCGACCGCGATGAACAGAAACCCCGTGCCGGCCCAGCGCAGCGCGCTGTCGTCGTTTCTGATGCCCCAGCCGAGGAGGATCGCTGCGATCAGGGCCACCGCGATCTTGGCCATGGTGAACGGTCCCATCATTCCTTCCTGCGGCCAGTGAAGCGTTTCACTCCGTCGCGGAAATCGGGCGTCGCACGGGCGTCGGCGTTCGCGACGATTCCGGCGGAGATCCCGTCGAGGAATGTCATGTTGTCGAGCTTGTAGAATAGAGTTTTCGTCGCGGCCAGCGCCGATGGTGACGAAGCCGCGAGCCCCTCCAGTACGGCAGACGAAGCCTTGTCGAACTCCGCGGAAGAGAATACCCGCGAAACCAGCCCGATGCGCTCCGCCTCTTCGGCTGAAAGCACTCTTCCAGTGCTTACGAGGTCGAAAGCGTGTTTCTCTCCGACCGATCGCCTCAGCATCGTCATCACCATTGCGGGGACGAACCCGATCGCGACTTCGGGATACGCGAAGCGCGCGTCTTCTCTGGCCAGGACAATGTCGCAGGCTGAAGCGAGGCCGGCCCCACCCGCGAAGGCCCGGCCCTTGACCAGCGCGACGACCGGCTTTTCCATCCGCCGTATCGTGTGAAAGACGTGACCCAGCGCCTTCGCATCCTCGATGTGCCCCTGTCGCGGAGAATCGAGCATTGCCTCGAGAGCATCAAGATCGGCGCCGGCGCAGAAGTCAGGGCCTTCGGCATCCAGCGCCACGACTCTCACCGCCGACTCGCTCAGCGCGAACAACGCCTCGGCCAATTCCTCGGCAGTCGCGCGATCGAGAGCGTTCCGCTTTTCCGGGCGGGCGAGGGTGATTCTTCCGATCGCCCCCTCGGCGCTGAGACGGATGCGGGTCACGCGCTTTTCCCCAGGTGCGGCGGAAGGGACAGCCTCTTCGCCTCCGAATCCGGGACGTCGATCGTCATTCGCAACAGCGCCGTCGAATAGACTTTCCCCTGCGCATCCGTTCTCAGCGAGAGTGTGCCTCCGCCGTCGAGTGCCCCGTGAAGCAGAAAGTTCAGCGCGCGCAGGTTTGGCAGCTCGAAGCGCTCGACGGGCCCATCGATCATGCCGTCGAAGTGGCGGGCGACACTCTCGCGTGTGACGAACTTTTCCAGGACCGGGTACCAGTGCTGCTCGAGGGCGATGATGCCGACGTTGGCGGTATCCCCCTTGTCACCTGAGCGAGCGTGCGCGATGTCGACGAGCCGGACCTTCACGAAACGATCTCCACTTTCGTTTTCACGACCGTCTTGTCGACCAGAGCCGGCCAGTACGCCACGATTTCTTCCACCTTCGGGCGGCCTCCGGCGAATCCGGTGACGCTCGGAGGTCCATTCAGAACGAGCGGCGCGATCTCGCGCGTGAAGCGCTCGACGGCGGCCTTGTCGGGGCCGCGGACGCCAAGCCGGAGCTGCACCTCGGGCGCTGCACGCTGATCGCCGGCGAGACGCCCGTGCGTCGCCGTCGCGCCGACAAATTCGGAGAGAACGTGCTCGAATCCGAGCCCCGCGCGATCGAGACGCTCGCGGAGGATGCGGTCAGCCAGCTCCGCCTTCTCGAGCGCGTCCGGCCATCCATACACGAGTGTTCCGACCGCCTTGAACCCCGCCCGGTATGCGATCGACACCTTGAGCTTCCCCGTTGGCGGCCTGCCCCTGATGCCGCTGACACGCACACGGTTTTCCCCCTGCTGCTCGAGGCGGATGCTGGTGAAGTCGGCGACCACATCGGGAGTAATGTAGGATCGTGGATCGCCCATCTCGTAGACGAGCTGCTCGGTGACTGTCGGAACAGAGACCCTGCCCCCTGTTCCCGGATGCTTGGTGACGACGAAGGATCCGTCGGATGACCCTTCGACCAAAGGGTATCCGACGTTTGCCAGATCGGGAATCGACTTCCAGTCGTGGAGACAATTTCCGCCTGAACACTGCGCGCCGCATTCGATAATGTGACCGGCGACGATTCCCGAAGCGAGCTGGTCCCAGCTCTCGCGCGCCCAGCCGAACTCGTGGCGAAGAGGCGCCATCGTGAGCGCGGTATCGGTCGACCGCCCTGTTATGACCACGTTAGCGCCGGCGCGCAGCGCCTCGACGATCGGCTCGGAGCCGATGTAAGCGTTGGCGGAAAGAACCCGCTCCCTCACAGTCGTAAGAGGCTCGCCCGTGTCCATGTTGTCGAGGAGGTGTCCGGATTCAATCAGCTCATCGAGTCTCGCGAGGAGATCATCACCGGTTACGACGCCAATTCGGAGACCGCGGCCGCCGTCGCGTTTTCCGGTCGCAGCCTTGAGCGCCGCCGCGCACGCCGGAGGGTTGACCCCCCCGGCGTTGGCTATCACTTTCACGCCGCGCTCGATCACTCCCGGCAGCACGCTTTCGATGGCCCCCACGAAATCACGGGCGTAGCCCAGTGATGGATCCCGCTCTTTCTGCTTCTGGAGAATCGACATCGTCACCTCGGCCAGGTAATCCAGCATGAGGTAATCGATCTGTCCTCCTTCCACCTGCCGGCGCGGCGCATCGAGATCGTCACCCCAGAAGCCCTGACCGGCGGCAACTCGCACCACCTTCGTCATCGTGACTCTCCCAGATGCGGAGGGAGGACGAAGGCTCCGAGGTGGGGGCCGGGGTTATTGAGTGCGGCGCGCAGGGCCAGGCTGAGCATCTCCCGGGTATTCTCGGGATACACTATGGCATCGACGTAGCCCCGTGCCGCCGCATATCGCGCGTCGAGCTGATGCTCGTAGTCAGCCCGCATCTCACCGATCGCGGCGGTCGTTTCAGCTGGTGGTGTCTTGCCACCCTTCTTTGCTGCCTCGAGCGCGGGCCCATGCACGGCCTGAATGGCGGACTCGCCCTCCATCACGCCCATGCGACCGGTCGGCCAGCTGAGAATGAAATCGGGGTCGAACCCCTGCCCCGCCATCGCGTAGTAGCCGGCGCCGGAGGCGTGGTTCACCGTCAGCACTATCTTCGGCACCCTCGTCGTGGCCATCGCCTCGACGAAGCGCGCACCGGCGCGGATGATTCCCTCCTGTTCCGCTTCGGTCCCGACCATGAAACCAGACACGTCCTGAATGAAAAGGAGCGGGATGCCGAGGCGATCGCACCGGTCGATGAAGTACGCCACCTTCTCCGCGCTTTCGGCATAGACGATCCCGCCGAATCGCGGCTTCTCGCCCTCGCGGCCTTTGACCAGACCACGCTGGTTGGCGATCACGCCGACGACGATGCCATCGATGCGGGCGTCGCCGCAGATCATCTCCTTGGCGAGATTGGCCTGGAACTCGTCGATTTCGCCTTTGTCGACGATGGCCGACAACACCGCGTGCATGTCGTACGACATTCGGTGATCCGCCGGCAGCAGCTCATAGAGCGCGTCGTCCTGCCTGACTGACGCGGGGGACTTTTTGCTGCCCTGCTTGCCGCGGTCACTCGATGCGATGGCGGGTTGGCGGGAGGGAAGCCGCTCTATGAGATCGCGAATCTTCGCGATACATCCCCGGTCGTCGTCCACCGCGTAGTGAGCGACACCGCTGATCTCGGTGTGCGTCGATGCTCCACCCAGCGTCTCGGAGTCGACGACCTGGCCGGTGGCGCCTTTCACCAGATTAGGCCCGCCAAGCCCCATGAAGGACGTACCCTTCACCATGAGAATCACATCCGACAAAGCAGGGAGATACGCGCCCCCCGCAATGCATTGTCCCATCACCGCCGCGATCTGCGGAACGTGAAGGTACCGCCGCATGATGGAGTTGTAATAAAAGATCCTGGCCGCGCCGTACTGCCCGGGGAAAACTCCTCCCTGATACGGGAGATTGACTCCAGCCGAGTCGACGAGATAAACGATTGGGATGCGGCAGCGCATCGCAATTTCCTGGGCGCGGAGAATCTTCCTGATCGTCTCGGGCCACCATGAGCCCGCTTTGACGGTGGCATCGTTGGCGACGACGACCACCTCCCGGCCGTGTACCCGAATGACGGAGGTTACGACACCCGCGGCAGGCGCCTGGCCGTCGTACTGATCGAAAGCCACCAGCAGGCCGATCTCGAGCGTGGGTGTCTCCGGATCACGGAGGAGCTCGACTCTCTCGCGGGCGGAAAGCTTGCCCTGCTCGTGGAGCTTCTGAAGCTTCCCGGGTCCCCCCGCCTGGCGCAGCTTCTCTTCCAGCTCACGCACTTCCGCGCTGAGGTGGCGCAGACGGTGAGGTCCCGTAGCTGCCACTACGCTTCCTGCTTTTCGCGCGCCTGAAACCACTCCTTGATGTACGCGATCAGCTCGCTCGTCGGAGTTCCCGGGCCGAACAGACGTCCGACGCCCCGGGCCTGGAGCGCGTCGACGTCCTCTCTGGGGATTATCCCCCCGCCGGTGATGAGGATGTCATCCCTCCCCTGAGCCCGCACCAGCTCCTGCACTCTCGGTATCAGCGTCATGTGTGCGCCGCTCAGAATCGACAATCCGATCACATCGACATCTTCCTGCACGGCGGCGGTCGCGATCATCTCGGGTGTCTGGTGGAGTCCGGTGTAGATCACTTCCATCCCGGCATCGCGGAGCGCGGCAGCGACGACTTTCGCGCCACGATCGTGACCATCCAGGCCAGGTTTTGCGACGAGAACTCGAATTGGTCTCATAGAGAGGTCAAAGTTAGCCGTACGAATGGAAGAGCGGCAATGCGTCTTGGGCTGGCGGTTGGTTGGGAACTTCAACTTAGAAATACACAGATGCGAGGGGCCAGAGGGATAGCTCTGGGGCTGCGAGAGCCAGAATGGACTCACGAAATCGTTATCTGTATTACCCTCTCGCAACTCAAGGCTGTGCTTCTGCCCCCTCGCATCTCGGTCGTTCTCAGTTGGCTTTCCGCTTTATTCTTTGCGCGCTATCAGCATCATTTCCGTCGACGTGCGCCGCAGCGGACGGTCGGTGAACCCATCGTACGCTTCTTCCACGACCAGTCCTGCACTGGCGCAGAGCTCCGCCAGCCTCGAGGCGGTGTACAGCCTCACGCCGTGCCGTCGGACGCCCGTCCGTTTCCCCCGGCGCCAGGTTGAAGTCACGCTGAGGATGCCCGACAGCGGATCGAACTCGCGCTCCTGCGCGAACAGCGTGCTGTCGACTGCCGACCACCAGTCCCGCGCGAGAAACCGCGCCATCACTCCATCTCTGCTGCCTCCGTGCCAGATCAGGCAACCGCCCGGCCTGAGAACTCGCGCGAATTCCGCGATTACCCTGGAGTCGTCCGCTGGATGCGCGAAGAATCCGAACGAAGTGAAAAGATTGAGCACGGCCTCGAACCGGTTTTTCCAGCGGGACGGCAGTCGCCGCATGTCGCCGCGACTGTAGCGGAGATTGGGACCGGTTCCACGATCTCGCGCGACCTTGAGCAGGGCCCGGGAGTAATCGAGCCCGTCGACGTCGTACCCCGCCTCGGCCAGCAGGTGGGAGTGCCTTCCCTGCCCGCAGGGAACATCGAGGACAAGAGAGCCGATCGGGAGTCCGAGAAGCTCGACGAGCCGCGCCACTTCCGCGCGCGCTCCTTCCGGTGTGAATAGCGGGCCGTACTCCAGCAGATAGTGCGAGTCGAA
>Ga0136633_1002889_pt1 | contig 11571 bp, 10 predicted proteins | sample AntDrymeUQ832206_2_FD_105494 | JGI IMG/M metagenome (GOLD analysis project Ga0136633, IMG submission 105494) | Polar desert sand microbial communities from Dry Valleys, Antarctica - metaG UQ83 (22.06) | ecosystem: Environmental > Terrestrial > Soil > Desert | place: Antarctica: Dry Valley...
GAATTAAACCGCCGCTCGAACGGGAGGGTGGATTCCATGGAACGCGATCGTAGGGTCGTTTTTGTGATCTTACCAGGATACCCTACGATTCTTAAAATCCCGCATCATCAGCGGGCAATAGCGATGCGAGCCTACTATTCTTTTCGCAACACCATGAGCCGGCCCTCGCGGTCCATATCGACCCGGCTTAAGAATGACATTCCGAGCAAGGTTTCGGTGGGGAAGTCGCCGTCGATGACCGTGGCGGGGACATCTATAAGCTCAATGTCCCCGACCCGAACTTTCTTGAGCGTAACCCCGAAGGATTTTACGATTCCCGAAGCTGTCGAGCTGACGCCTTCGTTTCCGATCAGCCTATAGTCGATGCCAAGACGCCGGGCGAGGTGTTTGTTCATCGCTACCTGCGTGGCGCCGGTGTCAACCATGAAACTCACCGCGAATCCGTTGATAGCGCCGCCTACGTTATACATTCCCATGTGATTAGGCGAAATTTGCACTGTGGCGCCGGCCGTTGCGGAAGCGAAGCGACTACCGATACGATTGCCTAGAGCGTAGGTTCCGCGTTTTCCCTCGAACTCGATCACGGCTTCCTTACTATTGGCGGATATGAGGATAATACCTTCGGGAGCCTGGTGTCCCACGGCGAGTAGACGCTGTTTGCCGTTGATGTCTAGGATCGCCTTGTCTTTAAACAAGCCGACAACCATGAACTTCGGGGCCGCAAAACCCAGACTTGGGAAAAGAAAGAGAAGTAAAATCAAACACGAAATTCTATTGTCAGTCATAACGCATCCCTGAGTCATTCGGAATTTGGTATCGGCGCGTTTACGGTGCCAGTTTACTTAGGCTTGTCATCGGAAGTTGCCAGGATAGAGGAAAATACTAGTTAACATAATACACATTATGCGCACTATACCGAATGTATATCCTCAAATGGATCCCTCCCTGTGGCGGGACGAATTCCCGCTCGCAAAAGCCACCATCTATTTAAACCACGCGGGCGTTGCGCCCTGGCCCCGGCGTGCCGCCGAAGCGGTAACAGCATTCGCCGAACACAATGTCCACCATGGTGCTTCGAACTATAGTCATTGGCTGGAAACGGAACGGCGATTGAGAGAGCAGCTACGGCAGCTCATTAATGCCCCGGCCAGCGATGATATCGCGTTGCTGAAAAACACCTCCGAGGGCCTGTCCTTTGTCGCCAACGGGATCGCGTGGAGCGCCGGTGACAACATCGTGATTTCAGCCGAGGAGTTTCCGAGCAATCGTATTCCTTGGGAAGCGCTGCAACCGCGCGGTGTGGCCGTGCGTCAGATCGAGTTGCTGCACGGTCATCCCTGTCCGGAACAGGCGTTGCTCGATGCGTGCGACGGCCGTACCCGGCTGCTTGCAATCAGCTCCGTGCAATATGCGAGCGGTTTTCGGGTTGATCTTGATTTGATTGGGACCCACTGCCGAAACCACGGGATACTCTTTTGCGTTGACGCGATTCAAACGCTCGGCGCGTTGAATTTCGACGTGAGCGCCTGTCACGCGGATTTCGTCGTCGCCGACGCTCACAAATGGATGCTCGGACCGGAGGGCATCGCCCTTTTCTATGTCAATTCGGCCATCCGCGAGGAAATCACGCTGAGCGAGTTTGGCTGGCACATGACACAGGATCCGAACGACTTCGACCGCAAGGACTGGCGGCCCGCGGATTCGGCGCGGCGGTTTGAATGCGGCAGCCCGAACCTGCTTGGAGTGCATGCCTTGTCGGCCAGCTTGTCGCTACTGCACGAGATCGGCATCGCCGCCGTCTCTCGAATAGTGTTGAATAATACGAGCTATCTAACTGATACAATTATACAACATTCTGATTTAGAGCTGCGCTCCCCGGCACAGCCGGCGCACCAGTCTGGTATCGTGAGCTTTCGTCACCGCCGTCATTTGAGCGAAACCCTCTATCGAAAACTTCACGCGGAGGGTGTCGTTTGCGCGATTCGCGGCGGCGCAATTCGATTTTCACCCCACTTTTATACCCCGCGCGATCAACTTGATCGCGCCCTTGAACTGGTCACGGATTGCTAACGAGCGGCGCTTGCTTTTCGGCGAGCTGGACTAAACTATGCGCGGTGGAACTAACTCAGCGCCACAACGACCTAGTAATGAGGGCACGATTGCTACTACCATTGAGATAGTAGACGAACCGGGTACTCGATTTTAAGGCACGCGCTTTTCAGAATATTCGGAGAACATATGACCACGGATCCACGGGGACAATTTCTCGAATCGCTGACGGCATTCACACAAGAGCACCGGGCGAAACATTGGGAAGGAGATTTCAGAGAGTTTCTTCAGCACATTCTACCGCAACAGCCTGAGCGCTTTACGCGCAATAGTCACCAGTACGTTTGGAGTATGGTGCGCCTTACCGGGCTCAAGGAACGGGAGAACGGCAGCGACGCGAGACCCCACGGCCTGTTTACGGATGAGCTTTTCGGCATTACGGATGCGCTCGAACGCATAGCCGATTACTTCAAGGCCGCGAGTGCAGGCTCGGAGGTCGGGCGCCGTTTGTTACTGCTCTTAGGACCGCCATCGGGTGGCAAGTCCACGATGGTGATCCTGTTGAAACGCGGCCTGGAAGAATACAGTCATACCGATGCCGGAGCGCTCTATGCGATAAAGGGATGTCCGGTCGATCAGAGCCCTCTTCACCTTATCCCGCACACCCTTCGGGGCAACTTCCGTGAGACCTACGGGGTGGAGATCACGGGAGAGCTTTGTCCGTTCTGCCGGGTTCGCCTCGCGGACGAGTTTGCCGGCGATTTCATGCGTTTCCCGGTCCAGCGTATTTTCATCTCCGAAGCCGGCCGAACCGGGATCGGGACCTATGCGCCCCATGATCCCACCACCGCGGATATCGCCGATTTGGTAGGCTCCGTCGACCTATCCAAGGTCAGTAAGTTCGGCGACGAAGGTGATCCGCGTGCCTGGTCCTGGTCGGGCGCCGTCTATGCCGCCAGCCGCGGGATCTTGGAGATGATCGAGATTCTTAAAGTGAAGCGGGAATTTCTCTATCTACTACTGACACTAACGCAAGAGAAGAACGTCAAGGTGTCCCGTTTCCCGTTGATTTACCTTGATGAAACCATTGTGGCGCACACCAACCTCGCGGAGTTTCAAAAATTCCTGCAGGAACGGGAAAATGAAGCCTTGTTGGATCGCATGGTCATCATCAAGGTGCCGTATACCTTGTCGTACCAAGATGAAAGCCGAATCTATACGAAGCTAATCTCTTCGGCGCCCAACTTTCGGGAGGTGCATCTCGACCCCCATGCCCTGGATAGTGCCGCTATTTTTGCGGTCTTGACGCGTTTGCATAAATCCGAGCGCGAGGGTTTGGATCTCAGCAAGAAAGCACGCCTTTATACCGGAGAACATGTGGACGGAGTGAGCCTGGCCGAAGTGGACCGCATCCGCGCTGAGACGCCGGAAGAAGGCATGTCGGGCGTCAGTCCACGATTTGTGATCAACGCCCTCTCGAAAGCGATCACGAAAAGCGAGGCGCGCAGCCTGACCAGCATGGAAGTCCTGCTCGCCTTGAAAGACGCCATCGAATCCGATGCCCGCATGGACGCCAAGCAAAAACGTCAGTGGTCGGATTTTCTGGTGGTTGCGCGCAAGGATTTTTACAACCGCTGGGTCAAGGAGGACGTGCACAAGGCATTGTTTGCCTCCTTCGAGCAAGAAGCGCAATCCTTGCTGGAGAAGTACCTCGATGAGGTGGAGGCGACGCTCGATCACCGTGAAATCACCGATCCGATCACGGGTGAAGGCCGATCGCCCGATGAACGGTTCCAGCGTGCCGTGGAAGAGAAGATTAATATCTCGGAATCCGGCAAGCTGTCCTTCCGTCAGGAGGTGGTGCGTAAGGCGATGGTCGCATATAAGCAAGGCGAAAAGTTCACGCTCGACAGTCACGCGCGGCTTCACGAAGCGATCGAACAGTATTTATTCGATGAACGGCGCGATGTGCTCCGGCTTGTCGCCTCGAGCACGCGTCCGGACGAAGATGCGAAGCAAAAGATATCGGCCGTGCAACAACGCTTAGTCGACGAATACGGCTATGATGAGCACAGCGCAAAAGAAGCGTTGAATTACGTAACCACCTTGTTGTCTCAGGAATGAATCCGAAATAAGCGGCAGGGATTACACTACCAATGAAGCAGAGTGAGCACCGCGATCGAATTCCGCAATCCAAGGACACGGAGTGGTACGATTTGTTTTCGCGCGGCGCCCGCGACTGGCTGCGGCACAACGAAAAGATCCGCGACAGCGTTAAGCAACACCTACCCGAGCTGATTGCCGGTTCCGATGTGATCTCTCGTCCCGATAACCGTACGCTGCGGGTGCCGGTAAAGCTTTTGGAGCATTACCGCTTCCGCCTGAATGACTCGGATCAAAAAAACGGCGTTGGGCAAGCGCAACCGGGTAAGGTGAAGGCCGGAGACATCTTGCGGCCGGCGCGTGGACTTTTCGACAGCGCCGGCAGGCAAGCCGGGAACGAACCGGGCGGCGTACAGTTGCTGCTCGAATTCAAGATTGACGATATCGTTGATTGGCTCTGGGAGGAGCTCGAGCTTCCGAACCTTGAACCGCGCCCCGGGGAAACGCTGGTTGATGAGCAACTCGTACGCGAAGGCTGGGATCGGCGCGGCGCCCGCTCGCGTCTGGATCGGCGGCGCACCTTGAAAGAGGCAATCAAACGCCGCTCGGTCCAAGATGATGCGCCCGATTTCACCAATGAGGATCTGCGTTTTCGACAACTCGCGAAACGCCAGAGGCCGGCAATGAACGCCGTTGTATTTTTTCTTTTGGATGCCTCCTCAAGTATGGAGGAGGCTGACCGCAAGCTGGCCAAGGCTTTCTTCTTCTGGGTTCTGCAAGGTCTGAGGCGCCAATACCTGAATATAAGCACGGTATTTATCGCCCACACCGCGGCCGCATGGGAGTTTTCCGAGGAGGAGTTCTTCAAAGTCACCGCCCAGGGCGGGACCCAAGCCTCGAGTGGCTTCGCTTTGGTGCTGGAAATACTGGAGACGCGATTCCACCCGAGCCGTTACAACGCGTATCTGTTCTACGCCTCTGACGGCGATAATTTTATCGAGGATCGCGAGCCATCAGAGGCTGCCTTGGAGAAAGTAGCCGCGGCCGGGAATTTCGTCGGCTATGTCGAGATCGCGCAAACCTTGTCGGACGCCCTCGACACCCAGATGAGCGCCCTATTTCAGAGTTTGCTAAACCGGGGGCTACGCGTCGGGAGCTATGCAATTGGGGGGCAGGAAGATATCTGGCCCGGCATAAAAAAATTCTTCAACCAGCAAGCACAGCACGGCGCTTCCTAGCAACATGAAGCGTAATTCCTACTGCGGCCCATTGGAGCAACTCGCGCACGATCAGGGGCTTGATTTTTATCCCGTTGAGTTTGAGATGGTACCCCCGAGCTTCATGATGGAGGTCGCTGTCTATGGATTTCCCGTGCGCATGCCGCACTGGTCCTTCGGGGTGCGGTACATTTATCAGTTGGTTCAGCATCGCATGGGACATTCAAAGATTTTCGAGGTGGTCTTCCCGGGAAATCCGGGGCGCGCCTACCTTGCGAACACCAATACGATTCAGGAAAATGCCTTGGTGATCGCGCACGTGCTAGGACATGCGGATTTTTCAAAAAACAATCTTCTGTTTCAGCGTGCGCAAGAGCAAGCCGGGTATCATGTGGTCGAGCAAGCCGCGGCGCATGCGCGCCATATCGAAAACGCTGCCTCGGCCCATGGCCAAGAGCGGGTGGAAATGGTGCTCGATGCGGCGCTCGCACTGGAACAGCATATCGACGACAATCAAACCTTGTCGCGGCCGCCGTATCCGGCGCATGCCCCCGCCGAGGATCCGCCTCCCGCCGCGGGCTTTCGAAAGCGATTCACCTCGCTGCCGGGCGAGGTCCCACGGAAGGTCAAAGGCCACGAGCATGTGCGTGCTCCCGTTCCCCCTCATCCCGAGTATGACCTACTGTGGTTTATCGCGCACTATGCCCCGGAGATGGAGGACTGGGAACGCGATATTTTTCTCGCGGTGCGCGAGGAATCGTTCTATTTCTACCCGGTATTTTCCTGTCAGATCATGAACGAAGGATGGGCGTCCTATTGGCATGCGCGTCTGCTCAGGGAAGCGCGTTTTCTGCCGAACGACCATTATCTAGACGCGCTCCGGGCCCATTCCGACGTCGTTCGTCCCTTCGCCGGAGAACACGAGATCGCGCTGCAGATCAATCCCTATCACCTCGGGTTCGTGCTGTGGGATCGCCTCGTCGAGGACCGCGGGTTGGATAGAGCCCGCAGGATCATGCAGGAGGAAGATGATTTTAGCTTCGTGCATAATTATCTTGACGAGGAGTTGGCGGCGGAGCTAGGACTGTTCAGCTATAGCGCCAAACGCTGCGGCGAGATCAAAGTCAATGATGCGGATATCAACGCAATCCGCGAACAGATCTTGTCCCCGCGATATCATTTCGGCGCGCCGCGGATCGGAGTGACGCAGTTACGGACCGACGGCACCTTGGATCTCAAGCACGACGCCATCGCGGACGGACGCGGACTCGATAGCGAGTACGCCCGCAAGGTGCTCGAATACGTCCACTGCGTTTGGCGCCGGCCTGTCGAGATGCACACGCTCGATGAGCGTAACAGGGAAACCGTCATTAAGGTTGGAATCAAAAGTCACTAAACAGACACCCCGCAGTCTCGCCGCGGGGACCATCGGCCTCTCCTCAAGCGCGAGCCGGGCTAACATGCAAAATGCGACCGGAAAATTTCCGCACCACGCTCTTGGTGGGCACACAAAAGGGTTTGTTTTGTATGCGCTCCGATCATCGCCGGGAACAGTGGGTAATGGATGGGCCCCACATCGTCGGCTACGAGATCACCCATGCCTGGCTGCATCCGAGAGCCCGGCGTCTTGGGTACGCGGCGGCAAACCATTCTGTCTGGGGCGCTCATGTCTATCGCAGCGCGGACGGCGGTCGCAGTTGGTGCCCGTTGCCGGCTGTTCCTTGCCATAGCCCGGGTGAATACCGTTCAAGCCTCGATGCGGTTTGGTTTGTCGCGGCCGCTGATCGAGAAGAGCCCGGACGTCTGTATGCCGGGATCGATCCCCCCGGTTTATTTTCAAGCGCCGACGGCGGTGAAAGCTGGACCCCGCTAATGGGGTTCAATCGGCACCCGACGCGTCACACCTGGGAACCGGCCCGAGGCGGCTTTGCGGTCCACTCCATTTATAGCGATCCGAGTGACTCGAATTGCGTTTATGCCGCGGTCTCGGCCGGCGGCGCGTTTCGATCCGATGACAAGGGGATCACATGGATCCCGATCAACCGCGGCGTACGCGCGGAGAACATCCCACGCCCGCATCCGGAGACCGGCCATAACATTCACCGTTTGGTCGTGCACCCTACCCTACCCGGCCGCCTCTACCGCCAATGCTATAACGGCACCTATCGGAGCGATGATCGCGGCGCCACCTGGATTGAAATAACCGCGGGTCTACCGAGCGATTTTGGCTATGCCATTGCGGCCGCCCCGGAACATCCCGACGTGGTCTATGTGATCCCCGAGGACAATCACCATGTGCGTACCACGGCCGGCGCCAATCTGCGCGTTTATCGCAGCCGCGATGCCGGTACCAGTTGGCAGGCCCTGACACACGGCTTACCCCAGGGACATGTCTATGTCACCGTGCTGCGAGAAGCCTTGGCCACCGATGGTCTCGATCCCGGTGGGGTTTATTTTGGGACCTCCAGCGGACATCTGTTCGCGAGCCGGGATGCGGGCGATCACTGGACCCTGATCGCGAGCTATTTGCCACGCATTCTCTCCGTCCAGGTAAGCACCCATGCATAAATCGACGGGCGTTCGCATCTCGCTGGTCGATGCTCTCGCCATTCAAGGCGGCATCGTTTGTTTTGTGGGGGCCGGCGGGAAAAAAAGCACGCTCTACCGGCTTGCGGCGGCATGCCCGGGCCGTGTCGCCGTGACCGCCACGGTACACATTCCGCCGTTTCCGGACGCTTTGAACGCCCATAGGATCGTCGCCGAATACAGCACGCTCCTCGAGGCGGTGAGGCATACGCGCATGCATCGTACCGTCGCGCTCGCGCAACCCTCCATCAAACCCGGGCGTCTACGCGGGCTGGCGCCGAGTGAGGTGCCGCACATTCATGAAGCCGGCGCCTTCGACATAACGCTGGTTAAAGCAGACGGTGCGCGTTCCAGGTTGATCAAAGCCCCGGCGTCCGATGAGCCGCAACTTCCCGAGCACCCCTCCACGGTGGTGCCGATAGTTTCCGCCCGCGCCATCGGTGAACGGCTTAGCGACTCGATCGCGCATCGCGCCGATCGCATCAGTGCGGTGACCGGAGCCGAACCCGGTGAGACCATCACCCCGGAGCATGTGGCGCGTCTCCTCACCGATGAGCAAGGCGCGCTTAAAGGGATCGGCAAGGCCACGGTCGTCCCCCTCATCAATATGGTTGACGAGCCCGAGCAAGAAGCGCTCGCCCGTCAGGTCGCCAAATGGGCCCTGGCGCTGACGCGGCGCTTTGATCGGGTCGTGCTTGCATCCATGCTTCGAGACGCGCCGATCGTCGCTGTGATCACACGCTAAAGGCGATCTCGTGCCGGCGATGCACCGGGGTCCGCCTCGCGCGCTCAAGCAATCTACCAGCCGTCATTACGGCGGCGGCGTTTTGTCAAGTGGGGCGCCAGCAATCCCAGCACAATACCCGCCGCAAGCACCAACGCGCCGATCTGAAACCATTTGATCTGATTTTGTTGGTCCTTACCGGCGAGCTCGTTTTGGAGCCGCATGACCTCGCTGCTCCGTAGCTTGGCCTCGTGATCAAGCGTTTGATTCTGGTGTTTCAACTGGGTCAATTCCGATTGATACGCCGCGAGCTTCGATCCGGAGCCTTTGAATTGTTCCTTGAGTTGTTCCAGCTCGTGTTCCACGCTCGCCAAACGCTCGCGCCGGCTGATTTCGGTGCCGACGAAACGTTTTTCCAGCCAGCCCGATTTTCCCTTCCCATCCACGATCTTTACATAGCCCGTCATCTCGTTCTGATCGACCAAGGTCACTCGCGACCCGGCGGGTACGGTCCCAAGCAGTTTAAACTGGTTACTGGGCCCACGGCGCAGAAAGACACCGACATCGTCGCTGATATAGACGATCTGCGCCCCCGCAGCGTTCGCGCTCAACAGTACACAAGCGAAACCTAAGAGTGCTTTGTACACAACGATTCCCCCTCAATTCTGGCGAGATTCGATAGACGTTCGAAGCCGTCACGGTACTGTGAAAAATGCCGGGGTGCAACGGTGCGCGCTGTGATCGGTACCGCCCTACCCTTTCGGTAAACGTGACCCGCGGCTATGAGCTCAAGACTTCCCTCGAATACGGTTCCCGGCCGGACACGACAGTCGTTGTCCAGCAGCCGGCCCGATATCTCGCCTTTATTGCTGGGTTGTTACACAGCTTATGTAACTCACCACGGTGGTTTTGCGCTTCCGACTCCTTGCAGGTTTACTGGATAACGCCGCAGGCGATGCGTGCACCTCCTCCGCCGCCCTTCTCGGGTTCATCGGAATAGGTGTCCGATCCCGCGTGGATAATCACTGCCCGCCCCTTGAGATCGCTCATCTTCAGCCGCGGGGCAGTGACCGCGCCGATTGCTCTCCCCGCCTCGTCCACGTTGAGGATCGGTAAGTCGCCTAAATGCCCCGTGCCTTGCGGGCCCTCATGACGGTCGCTCTTGGCCGGGTCGTAATGGTTTCCGGCCGACCACCCGGGCTGGACGGCGCCGTCTTTCTCGCCCGGATCACAGCTCGGATTTTCATGGAGATGAAAGCCATGAGCCCCGGGGGGCAACCTGCCAAGCTCGTGTTGTATCAGGAGGCCCCCTGATCGCTCCGAAAACGTCAGGGACCCGAGGCCGGTCCCCACGCCGCGGTCGTCGATGTTGTGTAGGTCGACGGTCAGCACCTCCGCCCGAAGAAGTTGGCCCGCCAAGAGAGTTAGAAGCCCAAGATAAATGCGCATTTTCATCGTCTCACTCCTTATTGTGATCGGATTCTGAATTAGCCTATTGATAAGCAGGTAATAGACAGGCTCGCTGCGTGGACCGGTCGTGTACACGTTTTCTAGCACTGGGCGGCGCGCCGATCAGAGCATAGCGCCCCTCATGCTTCGATCTCTCCCTTGTCTCGGAGCCACTCCCATCTCTTTACGCTTCCCACAATATAGGCGCAACCGGTGGCGAAGGACACCAGGGAATAGAAGAGGACGCGAAACGGGAGTGAGTCAGGATCTCGAAGAAGTTGCAGCGCCTGTTCGATGGCGCTTAACCCGCGGAATGCATACATACCGCCGATGGCAAATAAGGGCAACGGTAAGCAAGGGCAAGCGGCGAATTATGCCTGCTCCCGCGAGCGCATAGCTACCGAAGAGAGCATGCACGGCAGCCAACGAAAGGGTCTGGATCACCGGGGAAGTGGAACCGCTCTCGGCGAGCCGGGCGAGTCGTTGGCCGCCGAAAAAGCTATACGCCGAGGGACCGATCAAGACAATGACAACATGGAGAATGGCAACGAAAAAACTCACGGCTGCCGCCATGAGGAGCCAGGCGCGACCCGTGGGTTTCATGAGCTTTACCAGGATATCGAGTGTAGGAGCGCGCATGGGAATACCTTCACGCTAAGCATAGCACTTCAGGGATTACATTTATTCCTCGCGGTCAGGACCCTCCCCTGCCGGGTCGCACGCCGCGAACGGCTCTGCGAGGACGTCATGGAGTGTGGCTGCGCCTGCCGAAGGCCGAGCGCCTTCAGTTCCTGGCCGGCCAGTACATCGACGAAGGGATGATGGCAAACCCTAATTTGGCTGTCTGGCCTACACGGCGGCGCACGATCCATGCTCGCTCGTCCGATCGGTAGGATGCAAATATCCGTGCGCTCACCGAATTCAGCCAGCGTTGGAAGAGACGCAAGCCATCTGCGCAGAAGTGTCACGATATGCGACAATTAACAATTCACCATAGGCGTTAGAGTTGCTAGGTACATTTTCTATGTCTCGACATGATTTTTATTTCGCTGCTTGGGCGATAGTACTGCCAATAACTTCTATTCTTTTACTACCATCTGTTCAAGGTACGACGCCTGGCAATTTATTTGCGCTAGCGGTTATCTGCCCGCCGATAAGTGTGCTGGTGATTCCTAAAGATATGCTTTTACGTTTTTACTATGACTTGATTCTGTTTGTTTTGCTATACGCAGCGCTCAATGCGATCGCGCAACTTAGTCTAAGTCTTTCGCAAACTGTGCAGTTCCCGTTGAACTTACCGCTGGTCGATTCGTTAGATGCTGATCGGCGGATATTAATGAGAAAAACCATGTTCACCCAGTCTCTTTATGTTCTGGCGGCTGCATCGACTTTTTTTTTCGTGAAGCATTTGTACGGCGCACGGTGGGACAATTTTCTTTTTAC